>Ga0172371_10000549_pt1 | contig 58311 bp, 60 predicted proteins | sample Lak12m_FD_114543 | JGI IMG/M metagenome (GOLD analysis project Ga0172371, IMG submission 114543) | Freshwater microbial communities from Kabuno Bay, South-Kivu, Congo - kab_022012_12m | ecosystem: Environmental > Aquatic > Freshwater > Lake | place: Democratic Republic of the Congo: South-Kivu... | reverse complement strand
CTGAATCACAAACTACAGCCTTTGCGCCTCTTGCAAGAGCCTCGGTAATAAATCTACTGCCATCCTCCTCAGCCCCTTTTACTGCTATAAAGATAAAACCCTTCTTTACAGACTTAGAGTTAGAAGATACGCCCTTAAAATCTCCGCTTCTTATAAAATTAATGAGTTCTTCTATTTTCATTTGGCTTAATCTTAAGCATTGCCTCTTTTGTCTTTAAGTACCTTACCACATCCGCGGCAACATTTCTAAATACCGGTGCGGCGACCACGCCGCCGAAATAATAAGGCCTGGGCTCATCTATGGATACTACGATCGTAACTACCGGATCTTCAACAGGAGCAAAACCGATAAATGAAGCGACAAATTTATTGTGCGAGTAAACCCCGCTTGGCTCAATTTTCTGGGCAGTCCCGGTCTTACCTGCAGAAGTCAATCCTGGAATCTGTGCCATCTTCCCGGTACCCTCTTCAACTACACCAGTAAGCATCTTCGATATCCTTGACGCGGTATCCTGGGAGAGAACCCTGCGGATTAAAGTGGGAGAGGATTTTTGAATAACCTCGCCATCTTTATTCCTTATCTCTTCTATAACATAAGGCTTCATTAATTCCCCTCCGTTGGCAATTACGGAGAGCGCGCTGGCTAATTGGAGTGTAGTCACGCCTACCTCATGCCCTATAGGTATAGCGCCTATTGATGTTTTGGACCAAAGGCGCGGCTCTTTTACCATACCGGATATCTCCCCAGGGAGATCAATCCCCAGCTTGGAACCAAAACCAAAGAGCTTTATATATTTATACACTATGTTTGCCCCTAAAAGCTGTGCTACTTTAGTAGTACCTATATTGCTTGATTTTTCAATTACTTCCCTGAAAGTAAGCCAACCATGTGCAACATGGTCATGTAATGTGTGATTAGCCACGCGGTAAGCCCCGTTTTCACAAAAAATCCTGTCCTCTTCGCTAAGCCTCTTCTCCTCTAATGCTGCCGCAGCAGTAACGATCTTAAATACGGATCCGGGTTCAAATAAATCGCATATAGACCTGTTTCTCTTCTGGTCTTTGCTGACATTTTTATACTCATTCAAATCATAAGTCGGACGGTTAGCCATAGCTAGAATTCTTCCTGTATAAGGGTCCATGACTATTATACTTGCGGCCTTAGCGTGATAAGCCTTATATGCTTTATCAAGCTCCCTCTCTGCGATATATTGAACGACTTGATCAATAGTAAGAACAATATCCATTCCGTCTCTAGGAGAAGACATCTTTTCATAAACATCCAGCCTTGATTGACGGGCATCGCGTAAGAATATACCCCAACCCGGAGAACCTTTTAAATATTTATCCAGAAACAGCTCAATCCCCTCCAAGCCTGTATTATCTATACCTGCAAATCCTATAATCTGACTGGCCAAGTAAGTATTGGGGTAGCTGCGCTTGCTCTCCCTTATAAAACCTAAGTGCTTTATCCTTAATTTCTTGACTGCCTCAACCTCTTCAATGCTAAGTTTGCGCTTAATCCATATAAAAGCCTTTTTACGGTACAACCTTTCCCTAAGGTACTCCTGGCTTAAATTCAATACATCTGATAACTGGATTATTGCCCTTTCTTTTTCTTTAGTGCTCATCATATTTGGGGCTGCATAAAGGGAATCCGCAGGCAGATTAAGCGTTTGGGGTTTAAGGTTACAATCATAGATTACGCCCCTAAAAGGCTCAATCTCAGTGAAAAGATTATGCTGTTTATTAGCAATGCCCGCCAGATAACTTGAACGGAAGATTTGAATATAGGCAAGCCTAAAAACACAGGCTACCAGAAAAAGAAGAAGGAATAGGAATACCGCCTCGCATTTACGGCGATAGTTACTTATATGCACATTAAGTTCTAGTTAATAAAGATTAAGGATTGACAGTCTTTGCTTCCGCGCGCCTGTTTAAACCAAAAATACGCGAAACTATTCCCGGCTTATTGCCATCTGCTTCGGCAAGAGTTACGCCTTCCGAAGTAGGTACCAGCTTTACTAATTGATACTTATCCGGCATCTGAAAATCAGAACGGTTAGAAAGGCTGTTGCCGATATTAACCAACGAAGAGTTCTTTTCGATATTATAGCGCAAAACACTGTTTTTATCTAATAGATCCTGGAATACCACATGATGTTTTTGCCCTGCGTACGCCAAGCGTATAATCTCGCTTTGTTGGTAAACGTAAAGCACTGAAAAAAACGTTATAAAAACTACTATAGACAAAAACTTATTTAGCCTCATAGCGCTATATTCTTTCTGCCACCCGCAACTTCGAAGAGCGGCTTGCCGGGTTAATGATGACTTCCGACTGGGCAGGAGTCAAAGGTTTGGGAGTTAATATGCTTACGATACCCTCGTCCTCTGCCTTACGGAATGCAAACTTTATTAATCTATCTTCCAATGAATGGAATGATATAACACATATCCTTGCTTTTTTCTTTAAAGCCATGATAGCCTTGGAGACTGCGGCGTCTAAGATCTCAAGCTCCCTGTTTACCGCAATACGCACAGCCTGAAATGTTCTAGTCGCAGGATGTATACGGTAATGCCGGTTACGATAACGATAGGGTATTGACCTGGATACGATATTGGCAAGCTCTACAGTCGTAGCTATAGGCTGCCTTTGTCTCTCTTTAACCAAGATACGGGCAATACGGTTATGCCATCTCTCTTCACCGAAATTCCACAATAATGCTGAAAGCTCTTCTTCATTGAGATTATTAACTAAATCATAAGCCGATATATAACTGTCTTTATCCATGCGCATATCCAAAGGCCCCTCGTTCTGAAAACTAAAACCCCGTGCTACATCCTGAAGCTGGTACGAAGAAATGCCCAGGTCAAACAGTATGCCGTCAACGTTTTCTATTTTTAGTTTTTCAAGGATCGTATCTATATCCACAAAGTTACCATGGATAAACAAACAGGCGGACCCAAACTCGCTTAACCGCTGACGCGCGATAGATAAAGAGTCTTCATCACGGTCAATGCCAACGAGCCCTCCTCCAGGAAGTATCCGCTCTAGTATCTCCTTAGAGTGCCCCGCTGTCCCAAGCGTGGCGTCTACTATTCTGTCACCCTTCTCTAAATCTAAATAATTTAAAACTTCCCGCAGCATTACGGGAGTATGAAAATTCGTACTAGACATCCATTAATTTCTCGGCAATCTCTTCAAAAGACTGTTTAGAATTTCCGTAAAATTCATCCCATTTATCCTTGGCCCAGATCTCAATCCTGTTAGCAACGCCGACAACAGCTACTTCTTTCTTAATCTGGGAAAAATCTTTCAAATATTGCGGGAGGAGAATCCTCCCCTGCGCATCAAAATTTACCTCTACAGCGCCGGAGAAATAAAGCCTATTAAATTTCCTAGATTCTGCCTTAGTAAAAGATACGGATTTAAATTTGTTCTCCTGCGATTTCCATTCTTCTTCGCTGAACATAAAAAGACAACCATCCAGACCGCGGGTAACAAAGAATTTCTCGATGAAATGCGCTTTTGCAGTCTCGCGAAACTTGGCAGGTAGTATCAGGCGGCCTTTACGATCTATAGAATGCAGGTATTCGCCATAGAACATATTTACTCCTCATGCCTTACAACAGGCATGCTCCCACTGTGCTCCACTTTAATCCACTTTGTAGGTCAAGTATAAATAAAATACCCTACCTTGTCAAGCAAAAAAATTACCTAACTTCTTATAAAACAGTAGGTAGTAGATATTAGGGGTGCGAATAACCAGATATTGTGTTATATGCAGGAATCAAGAGAAGATTTTTTTAACCATGATCAAATCTTTTCTGATTTGGCGGCTTAATGCCGAAAGGGATGTAAACTTCTTATCCTGACGTATTCTCTTTACGAATTGAATTTCAAGATCTTTTTTGTAAATATTCTCATTAAATTTAAGTATATGCACCTCTACTGTGGTCTTCTTATTACGCAATCTAAGAGTAGGCCTCTTACCTATATAACAGGCTCCTTTTAATTGATTCCTTCCTAAAATGACCCTTGCTGCATATATACCTTCGGCTGGGATTACCTCATGATGCGGATTTATATTTGCCGTCGGGAAACCAATTATCCTTCCCAAAGAAGTCCCCCTGGCTACCGTACCCAGGATGCTTACCGGACGGCCCAACAGCCCCTCCGCTTCCTTTATTCTACCCCTGCTTATCATCCTGCGGATTAAAGTGCTGCTGATAGGCTTACCGTTATGCTTAACTATATTAAACCTTCTTGTCTTAAAACCGTAACGCTCTCCTAAGGCCTTTAGCAAATCAAACGAACCTGAAGCACCCTTGCCAAACCGGAAATCTCTTCCTATATAGATATACTTGGCCGATAACTTTTTTACCAATATATTCTTCACAAAATCTGATGCCCGCATACTGGAAAAACTCGAACTGAAATTAACTACTACGCATACGTCAATAGATAATTCTTCCATTAGGCGCAGCCTATGCGCAAGCGAATAAAGGCTCTTCTCTCCTTGAGGATGAGGCCAAAAGGTTAAAACGATGCTTGTGCCGCGTAAAAGCCGGGCCCCTGCTACCGCTGCCCTAAGTATCTCCTTATGCCCGCGATGCACCCCGTCAAACACCCCTAAAGCTACCACCGGATTCTTAAATTTTCTTATTTTATTGATTCCGTAGATAGTTATCATTGCAGAGTATCTTTTATTCTGGATATGACCTTACGACGAATCTCTTCAAGCTTGCCTGTTATAGTGCAACCAGCGGCACTCCTATGCCCTCCGCCACCAAAGTACCTGGCGATTTTATTTACATCCGTTGAGCCGTTTGAACGAAGGTTAAAACGTATCTCATTCTTAGCGCCCAGATTTTCTTTAAAGAGCGCCACTACTTGTGCGCCGCTTATTGAGCGCATAAAGCTTAATATATGTTCGCTTAAATCAAAAAATACTTTTCTATGCTTAAGCATTTTAGCCGGAACCTGAATCCAAGCAATCTTGCCTCCTTTTGCCGTACGCACGCTGGATAAGATTTCAATCAATAGGCGCGCATCCAGAAAAGATATATTTTCATACACCTGGCGGTAAACCGTACGAACATCTATGTCAAAACGCATCAATTCCTCTACAGCCTTATGCGTAAAACCCGTGGTATTAGAATAACGGAAGGAACCCGTATCCGTCATTATACCCGTGTATAAAAGAAGGGCTGAGCCCTTATTAAATTTAACGCTCAGCTCTTTATAAAGCATATAAACCATCTCTGACGTAGAAGAAGCGAGGGGCTCTATCCATCTAGATTCACCGAATTTATCATTGCTTATATGATGATCGATATTGATTACCGGCTTACCTTGCTTATTCAACTTATAGACCTGGCCTGTCCTATTCAAGTCTGAACAATCTAAGACCGCCATACAATCAAAATCTGGTTGCCTTATATTCTTATAATGTTTTATATATTCTTTACCCGGAAGAAAAGAATACTCTTCGGGGACCGGATCCTGGTTCACAATAAAGGGTTGCTTTCTCAGCTTCTTTAATAGAAAGAAAAAGGCAAGCTGAGACCCCAAAGCATCCCCTTCAGGGCTAGTATGCGTAGTAAGAAGAAAGCGCTTATATTTCTTTATTGCTGCGACGACTCTTTTTAGGTTTTTCCTGTTCATTACACTCCTTTATTTCATTCAAAACCTCTTCTATGTGCACACTATACTCCGTAGACCTGTCTTCATAAAAAGCTATCTCCGGTGCGAATCTTAAATTAAGCCGCTGCGCGATTAACCTACGCACAAACCCTAAAGAAGAATCTAATGCCTGCTTAGTGCGTTTGTAAGCATCCTCATTCCCCAACACGCTAAAAAATATTTTCGCAAACCTTAAATCACGAGTAACCTCAACGCTGGTAATCGTTACAAAACCTAAACGCGGGTCCTTTATCTTATCGTGGATTATAACGCTCGCCTCCTGACGTATTGCTTCAGCTACCTTGTCCTGTCTTGACATTTTAAGTTAAGCTCCTGTTTTTAGTAATTCCCGAATTAATAATAACTCCTCCTCCTTATTCCTGACTTTGCCGTTTAACTTGGCATTCAGGACACAAGAAAATACTTTTTTATACCTCGGACCCGGAGGAACTCCCAGGCAGCGTAAATCACTGCCGGAAACAAGAATACACATTCCGTTATAAATCTCAAGAAAAGCTGCAATATTATTTCTTAACGTACGGCTCTTATGCTTTGCTCTTATGGAGATTATTGTTTCATAACTTAAAGGCTCTAATAAGGCATAAATCTTTGAAGGCTTAAATTCACGGCTGCTCAAAGCAGCGATAAATGTACGGCGTGCTCCTCTAGAGGTTAAGATCCTTTTTGCCTCACCCTTACGTAAACCAAGCCTTTTGCAGATATCTACGGTAGCCCGCGCAGAAAGATGATCAAGCAACCCGATAAAATAAATTAACCAAGTATCCAAGCCCCTGCGCCTAGGATAATTCTTATTAAACCATTTTATCTCTTTCTCCAGAGACATAAGATACGCATAGGTTCTTGCGGTAACCTTAAGTTTCGGGTGAATAAAAGTAAACCCTACCAATTGATCCATCCTCTTAATATTCTTAACAGGTTCTTGCTCTTTTAAAGCCAGGATAAGATCATCGCGAGTGCGATGCGGATGGACCATTTGGAGAAACCCTGATTGGACAGCTTCCTTAAGCAACCTTAAGGTCTTTGGTTCAATATTGAAATGCAACCTTTGTTCAAAGCGTATTCCCCTTAATATGCGCGTAGGATCATCACTAAAACTTAAATCATGCAGAATCCTTATTTTCTTGTTTTCTAAATCTTTAATCCCGCAGAAATAATCAATAAGCCTTCCCTCATGCAAACTAATTGCCATAGCGTTAATCGTAAAGTCACGGCGGGATAAATCATCTCTTAATAACCCGGGGGAGACAAGCGGAAGATGCGCGGGTTTAGGGTAAAATTCTTTCCTTGCGCTTGAAAAATCAATCTTAAGCCCGGAATCTAACTTAAGTGTTGCTGTGCCGAAACTTTTGTGTACCGTAACTTTTCCTCCGGTGCTCTTTCCAAATACCTGGGCAAATTTTATCCCGTCTCCCTCAATTACAATATCCAGGTCAAGGTTCTTAACCCCTAAAATAAGATCGCGCACAAACCCTCCGACAAGATAAACCCTTAAACCTCCAGCGGAAGCCTGCTGACGCACCTTATTTATCAGACCTTTTAATTCTAACGGTATCCTATCCAGCATCTTTAGTATATCCTCTCCTGCCATAAACTACCATGCCGCATGTTACACATACAATCCCCTACTTACCCTAAGGCCGGGGATGAAACTGTTTATGTATGCTTTTTAACCTGTCTTTATTGACATGGGTATAAATTTGGGTTGTAGATATATCCGCATGCCCCAGCATCTCCTGCACGGAGCGCAAATCAGCGCCATGTTCCAATAGATGCGTGGCGAATGAATGCCTTAAGGTATGGGTTTTAATTGGCTTCTTAATGCGCGCAATTCTGGCGTATTTCTTGATAATCTTCCAGAAAGATTGCCGCGAAATCTTCTTGCCACAACGGCTTACAAATAAGAAGTCAGACTCCCTACCCTTAAGGAGCTTTGGCCTTGAAACTGCAATATACCTTTTTATACTGGCTATCGCCTTTTTGCCCAGAGGGATTATCCGCTCTTTATTTCCTTTTCCTATACAGCGCAAGAAACCGACATCTAAGTTTATATTATCTTTTCTTAAATTCACCGCCTCCGAAACCCTCATGCCAGTAGCATAAAGAGTCTCCAGTATTGCCCTATCCCTAATACCTTGAGTATCATGAACATTGGGCTGAGAAATCAAAGCTTCAACTTCATTCACAGAAAGAGCATCGGGGACTCTTTTCCATAACTTAGGCGAATCCACAAGTGTAGAGGGATCGCTCTTAAGTATCCTCTCCCGGGCCAAAAACCTATGAAACATTCTGATTGCTGCTAACCTTCTGGCGACAGAATTAGGGGCAATACCGTTATCCCTTTGATTTAGCATAAAACCGGTAATATTATCCTTGGATATCTTGGAAAGAGAATCGATCTTATTTTTTTCTATAAAACCCAGGTAATTATTCAAGTCTTCCCGGTAAGATATAATCGTGTTATTTGAAAGCCCGCGCTCAACTGAAAGATAATTAAGGAAAGTATCGATTAACTCCTTCATTCTAAGATATTTCCTCTCTCCTGGCCTATCGTAGAATAAGGCCCATGGCCGGGAAAAACCCTGGTTTCAGAAGGCAAGACCAGCAATTTATCTTTTATGGATTTAAGCAGTGCCTTCTCGTCTCCTCCGGATAAATCATAACGACCAATCCCCTGGCAAAATAGTGTATCTCCAGTAAAAACTATTTTTTGGTCGGGCTTCTGCATTAATAAAGAAACCCCTCCTTTCGTATGTCCAGGGGTATGCAATACTTTTAGCTCAACATCATCTAAAGCGATGATTTCCCCTTCCTCCAGGTATTTAATCTCCGATTTAACTTTATAAGGACGCGCAAATAAGCCTGAAAGATTTAGTATTGGATCTACTAGTAGAGAAGCATCCAGCCTGTGTACATATACGGATACGCCGAACTGATCATCTGCTCCGATATGGTCATAATGGCCATGGGTATTTATAACTATCCCGCAAGTTAATTTGTGCCTGTTTAATGCTTTGCGGATCTTATTTTCTTCGTCTCCCGGGTCAATAATTATAGCCCGGGAATCTTCTTTGGCTGCCAAAATATAACAATTAACCCCCATCGGCCCCACAGATACCGTATCCAGGATCATAAAAGATCGCCTTTAATGTCGGAGTAAGAAAAATACTGCAGTATATTTCTTCTTACCCTCTCTGCGGTTTGCCGGCTGGAATTATTGAAGGCACCATAGATATCGGACTTAATTGCTTTCAATAGATCATTCATCTGCCTTAAATAAACATCCAACTGTTTTTGCCTGATTTCATTAAGCATACCACGCATACCCATTAAGTTCTTCACTGCCTGCTGGGCACAGTCAACTCTCTTTTTTAAAGAAGCCTGGTTTATAAGAACGTTTATAAGCTCATCCTGCCACGACTGCCAGAAATTATAATACTGCCGATAAAGCTGTTCTTTAGTCATCTTTGGCCCAGTCCACTCTTCAGGGGCAAGCACCATCTCTACCGGGGCCTTATCTTTTTTAGACTTTCGCGTGAACTTACGGGCAAATGCTTCGCAGCCGGTTGAACTAATCAAAAGTATAAAGAAGAAAAACAGCGCTAAGCTTTGTTTTAATCTATTCATTGCAGCATCTCCTTGAATTTATTTTCATTAATGATCTTTACCCCTAATCTCCTGGCCTTCCCGTATTTTGACCCTGGCATTTCTCCTGCAACCACAAAGCCGGTATTCTTGCTGACCGAAGAAGAAGGATAACCTCCTAGCTTACGTACTAACCCTTCAGCTTCCTGGCGGCTATAATTCTTTAGCTCACCGGTAAAAACTACTGCCTTACCGGTAAAAGAAGTCTTTTTAAGGGAAGACGGTTCCTCGGTGAAATTTAATCCTGCCCCTCTTAAAGACTCTATCATATTCCTAACTGAATTCTGAGAGAAATAATTTATAACTGATTCGGCAATAACCGGACCTATCTCAGGTATACCTTCTAAGTCCTCCTTCTCAGCTTTTAAAAGACTATCCAATGACTTAAACTTTTTAGCCAATATATACGCCGCCTTTTCCCCTACATGACGTATGCCCAAAGCATAGATAAGCCGCGATAGACTACGCGCCTTGCTCTTATAAATAGCTGAAAGGAGATTATTAATCTTTTTCTCTTTGAATAAATCAAGCTTTTTTAAGTCTTGCTGCATTAACCTATAGATATCGAAAAGGCTAACTACTAATTTTAATTTTACCAATTGAGAGACTACTGACTCCCCTAGGCCTTCAATATCCATTGCAGCTTTGGAAGCAAAATGCAATATTCCTCTCTCAAGCTGCGCAGGACAAGAAGGGTTAACGCAACGATAGGCGACATCCTCCTCTTTTTCCTTGACTACCGGGCTTAAACAAACAGGGCAATTCTTAGGCGGATTAAAATCTTCTTTGCCTATGTGCTTCACCACTTTAACTACCTTAGGGATCACATCTCCTGCGCGCTCAATTAAGACGCGATCCTTTACCCGAACATTTAACCTTTTTATTTCATCAAAATTGTGTAAGGTAGCGTGGCGTATGATTACACCTGCGCACTCAACAGGCTTAAGCTCACAGGCGGGAGTTATAACCCCAGTCCTGCCGACATTAACATTTATCTTTAGTACTTCTGTGGTAGCCTGCCTTGCGGGAAACTTATATGCAACAGCCCAACGCGGACTTTTTAAAGTAACCCCCAAACTCTTCTCCTGAGAGATATCATTAACCTTAACCACAACGCCATCTATATCATAGGTAAGACTATTACGTTTTTCTTCCCATTCCTGACAAAACTCAACCACTTCTTCTAAATTACTACAAAGCTTAGAGTGCATATTTGTACGCACTCCCCAATCTTTTAATTTAGCCAGGAAATTCCAATGAGTCTTGATATCCAACCCTTTTACTCTTCCTAAAGAATGCGCAAAGAAATTAAGCCTACGCCTATAAGTAACCCCGGTATCAAGCAATTTTAAAGAACCGCTGGCAGCATTGCGAGGATTAGAAAATATATCTTCTCCACTATCCTCCCTTTCCCGGTTTAGATGGACAAAATCTTCCCTGTCGATATAAACTTCGCCTCGAATCTCTATAAGCTTAGGGATATTCTTTCCTAGAAGCTTTAAAGGGATAGCATGGATAGCCCTTAAATTTAAGGTTACATCCTCGCCGGTTTCACCATCGCCCCTGGTTGCCCCGATAGATAAACTACCCTCATCGTAAGTAAGGTTTGCGCTTACTCCGTCAATCTTAAGCTCTACAACATATTCTATTGCGCCGTCTTCCTTTAAACCTTTTCGCACGCGGACATCCCATTCTTTTAACTCGTCAAAAGAATAAGTGTTCTCAAGAGAAAGCATCTTCTCTTTATGCCTTACCGGATTAAAACCTCCCTGAATCCCTCCGGCAACACGCATGGTAGGAGAGTCTTTAGATTTAAGCCCCGGGTATTTATTTTCAAGTTCTTTTAATTGTAAAAGCAGGTTATCGTATTCCTTATCCGATATTTCAGGCTGGCTTAAAACATAATAGAGATAATCGTGCCGGCGTATCTCCTCCCTTAAAGCTTCTATGGTAGTTTTTATGTCCCGCATTTAAAACCTTATGCTAAAATCATGAAAAGCGCCTGTAGCAGGCTCCCAATCGATATCTACATCCTGGATATACTGGCTAAAGGTATTACCAACCTGCACAAGAAATTCTTTGAGGCTAACCTCATCTGATTCGGCTATTACCTCAACCCTGCCATCGCTAAGATTTTCTGCCCAACCGGTTACCTTAAGTCTTTCGGCGATGCGTTGCACCGTAAACCTGAAGCCTACTCCCTGAACTCTACCGGAATAAAAAGCACGCAATGCTTTCTTCATGAAAAACTTAAAATATAAGTCGGGGCGGACAGACTTGAACTGTCGACCTCAGCGTCCCGAACGCTGCGCTCTAGCCAAACTGAGCCACGCCCCGTTTTAAAACTAATTTATTGATTTTATAGTATAACAGAAATTACAAAGGTTGGCAATAATTAGAAGTTAACATAAGATGCGACCCTGGTTTTTCGCAAGAATATCAAATTCAATATTAACTTTATCTGACGAGCCCTTAAAACTTAACGTGGTCTCTTTTAGGGTATGCGGAATGACATAAACGCTGAATACGCCGGATTTTATTTCTTGGATAGTAAGGCTTACCCCATCAACAGCAACTGAGCCTTTAAGAAAACAGTATTTAATATATTCTTCCGGCACAGCGACTTCAAAAATCAGGTTACCAGAAGAAACTTTTTTCTTACGGATAATCCCTGCGCAATCAATATGCCCTAAAACAAAATGCCCGGATAGGCGATCACCGAGCTTTAAGCTGCGCTCAAGATTAACTCTTTCTCCAATTTTTAGGTCTTTTAAATTAGTTGTTTTCATTGTTTCCGGCATGACCTCGAAAGAGAGTAAATCCTTGTTGACTTTAACCACGGTAAGACATGTTCCGTTACAAGAGATACTTTCTCCTTTCTTGGTACCCTCGCTAACCCTGGAAGCGTAAATATCAAGTACGGTAATATTCCCCTGCCGGGTGACCCTCCTCACTATTCCTAGTTCTTCAATTATACCGGTGAACATAGATATACCTTAAACACAACCCCTATTTAACGTAGCCTTCAATTAAAAAATCTTCTCCTATTTTCTTTAATTTTAAGTCTTTTACTTTTACGGAGCGTTCAACAAGCGCAGCGCCATGCCCCATCACCGAACCAATAGCATCCTTCCCCCCAATAATCTTAGGAGAAATAAAAAACATGATCTTATCCACAAGCCCTTCATCAAAAAGCGAACCGTTTAAAGTCCCGCCTCCTTCAACCAGTATATTAAATATCCCCATCTTTAATAATTTCTTAAAACAATCCTTTAGATTTATTTGGCCTGCCTTTTCTTTAACCTCCAAGATACTGGCCTTTTCTGCGAGTATCTTTCTATTCTCCGTCTCCTGGCCAGCCTTAGCCGGCAGAGTAACGATTATAACCTTTGAGCCTTTAGAAAAAATACTTGCCTCTTGAGGTGTGCTCAACTGGCTATCTACAACTATCTTAACCGGCTGTTTCTTAGAAAACCAGGTATTAAGCCTAGGATTGTCTCTTAAAACTGTATTAACCCCTATCATTATTGCGGAAAAATCCTGGCGCAAGATATGGGCAAACCTCCTGGATTTATCTGAAGTAATCCATTTGGAATTTCCCGTCCTGGTGGCAATCCTCCCGTCAAGCGATTGCGCGATTTTAACCGTAACAAACGGAAGCTTCTTAGTTATATATTTTATAAATACTTCGTTTATCCTCTTTAATTTATCTTCCATAAAACCTACTCTAACCTTAACGCCGTATTGCCTTAAAATTGCAATACCCCTGCCATTATTAACCGGATTAGGATCAACCATGCCTATAATAACTTCTTTAATCCGGCTTTCAATAATCCTGTTTACGCAAGGCGGGGTAAACCCAAAATGCGCGCAGGGCTCCAAAGTTACATAAAGAGTCGACCCCTTAGCATCGCTGCCTGCCTCATCTAAAGCTATGATCTCTGCGTGAGATAATCCCGCCTTTGCATGAAATCCCCTGCCAATAATCCTACCTCTCTTTACTACTAAGGCCCCAACCATGGGATTTGGATAAGTATCGCCCTTTCCCTTCAAAGCAAGCCTCATAGCTAAATCCATATAAAAATCGTGGTTTCTTTTCATGCTCATTTAAAGACTTTGTTTTGTTTCTTTTAACCTTTCTACCAAAGCGTAAGGAATCTTCATAGATCCAATGCGTACCTGAGGCTTAGCGCTACCATGGCAGTCAGAACCTCCGGTAACTAAAAGATTGTGGTCATTGGCTAAATTCAGATAGAAATTAGTTTCGCCTTGCGAATGCTCCGGATAATAAGCCTCTAAACCCATAATCCCCAATTTTATAAACTCCGGGATTAATTCCTCGTCATCTAATATATACGGATGCGCAAGAACCGGAATACCCGCATTATCCCGTATAAATTTAATTGCCTCCTGCGGGCTGAAACGAAAACCCAAGCTATAGGCCGGTCCGTTATCGCCTATATATTTATTAAAAGCCTCGTGTATTGATCCGATAAAACCCCGGGATTCCAAGGCACGGGCAACGTGCAGCCTACCGGGGACAGCGCCCTTTGAAATATCAAAGACATCCTGTGCTTTTAAACCAATTCCAAGGGCATTTAATTTCTCGGTTATCCTGTATATACGCTCAATCCTGTTCTTCTTTAAAACTGCCAATTTATCCAATAACATGCAAGAATTATAATCTATTAGATAACCCAGTATATGTACTTCGCAGGATTTATATTCAGAGCTAATTTCTATACCGGGTAGCACCTCAAGACCTAAAGGCTTAGCCGCAGCAATTGTCTCAGGAATTCCGCCTACGGTGTCATGATCAGTTAAAGCAATACAAGAAAGCCCGGCATCTAAGGCTTTTTTTACCAGCTCAGCCGGCGTATACGTACCGTCTGAGAAGTTGGTATGAAGGTGTAAATCCGCGAATTTCACTTCTCATTCTCCGACTTTATCTTGTCAAGAATAGCATTCACAAACTTACCCGATTCTTCTCCGGAGAATTTTTTAGCAAGCTCAACCGCTTCGTTAATAGAAACTTTGGAAGGAATATCATCGCAAAAAACAAGCTCAAAACATCCCATGCGCATTATGTTCCTATCAACTATCGCCATACGTTTCAGCTGCCAGTTTTGAGCATATTCAGAGATTTTCTTGTCAATCTCCTCAAGGTGCGCCATCACCCCCTGGACAAGCCTGGAAGAAAAAACCTTAACTTCTTCATCAACCACTTCTGCGCTATGGGATAACCAAAAATTATCAAGAGCAGTATCATAGGAGTCCTTGGTAATATCCACCTGATAAAGAACCTGCATAGCAAATTCTCGGGCAAGCGTTCTCTTGCGCATTATTTAATCTTCTCAATAAGATTTGCCATTTCAATCGCTGATAACGCAGCATCGCGGCCTTTATTGCCGTCCTTAGTCCCTGCCCGTTCCACTGCCTGCTCAATTGTATCAGCAGTAATAACGCCGAATACTACCGGGATACCCGTGTCAGAAGAAGCCCTGGCTATTCCTTTGGCCGCCTCTGAAGCAATATAATCAAAGTGCGGCGTTGCGCCCCGGATAATTGTCCCAAGGCAAATAACAGCATCATAAGACTTTGTCTTCGCCATTTTCTCGGCAACGAGCGGTATCTCAAAGGCACCCGGAACCCAGGATATAACGATCTCCTGCTCTGATACTCCGTGCCTAATAAGCGTATCAGTACAACCTGCTACTAATTCTTTAGTCATAAAATCATTGAAGCGCGAAACAACAAGACCAAACTTTTTCCCTTTAGCAATTAAATTGCCCTCTATTACCTTTATCATCCCATCCTCCTTTTTTATTCCAAACTTAAATTATGCCCTAGTTTTTCTTTCTTAGTTTTTAAGTATCTGTAGTTTGAAGGATTATGCTTAACCTCTAAAGGCACTCTCTCAACTACACGGAGCCCATATCCTTCCAAACCTATAATCTTACGGGGATTATTGGTAAAAAGCCGTATATTTTTTACGCCCAGGTCCACTAGAATCTGAGCGCCTATCCCATAATCCCTCAAATCAGGTTTATACCCCAAGGCCTCATTTGCCTCAACCGTATCCATACCTTTATCCTGAAGGCTATAAGCACGGATCTTGTCCACAAGCCCTATACCGCGGCCCTCCTGATTCATATAAAGTATAACCCCCTTCCCTTCTAAGGATATGGCCTGCATTGCCTTAGCCAATTGCTTGCCGCAATCACAACGTAAAGATCCGAAGACATCTCCGGTCAGGCATTCTGAATGCACGCGTACCAAAACCGGCTCTTCTCCCCAGCTACCAGCTGTAAGCACAGTATGAATCTTATTATTCGTAAAATCCCGGAAAATGATAAGTTTAAACTCTCCAAATTCTGTAGGAATAATCGTTTCGGCCAGCCTCTCGACTAACTTCTCGGACTTGCGTCGATATTCAATAAGATTGGTTATAGAACAAATCTTCAGGCTATGTTTCCTGGAAAATTCCAAGAGTTGCGGCATACGGCTCATGCTACCATCGTCATTCATTATCTCGCATATAACTCCTGCGGGATAAAGCCCGGCAAGACGCGTAAGATCAACCGCTGCCTCGGTATGCCCCGCGCGTACCAATACGCCTCTTGAGCGTGCCCTTAACGGAAAAATATGTCCCGGCCGCACTAAATCTTCTGGGTTAGCCTGAGGGTCAACTAAAACCTCTATAGTACGGCAACGATCATACGCGGATATTCCGGTAGTAACCCCCAAAGCAGCATCTACTGATATAACCCAAGCAGTAGAAAATGGATCATTTTGATGAATAACATTATTTTCCTTTAACATCGGACCTAACCCTAAAGAATTAAGCCTTCCCTCTTCCATGGGGACACATATAAGCCCGCGCCCGAATTTCGCCATAAAATTTATGTGTTCTGCCTTGACGAAAGAGGCAGCCATAATCAAATCTCCTTCATTCTCGCGCGTTTCATCATCAACCACAATTACCATTTTCCCATTTCTTAATTCTTCAAGTATTTCCGGTATGGTATTAAGCATAGGACCCCTTTCAATAAAAAACCCGAAGTAATCTTCGGGCATAGGACCTCTTAATCTCCTTCCATCTAGACTATAGCTATCGGCTCTGGAATTTTTACCAGATCTGTCAACCGCTGTTTCTGGCAGACTCGCGGGCTTAACCGCCGGTCGGGAATCTCACCCTGCCCTGAAGATTAACTGAAGATTGAGTATATCATAAAAACTAATCTTGTCAAGGGGCTAAAAAAGGATATAATGTGCCTAGAGCATGAGGAACCTTTTAAGATACATACATAAAACCCTATCAAAAAACCGCAAAACTATAGCAACTGCCGAATCCTGCACCGGCGGGCTACTTTCAAAGACCCTTACTGAGAAACCCGGTAGTTCGAGATACTTTCTTTTAGGAATAGTTGCATACGATAACCGCGCAAAGATAAAAATACTCAAGGTACCCCCTAAGCTCATCTTTAAAAAAGGCGCAGTTTCAAAAGAAGTAGCAAAAAAGATGTCAGAATCTATCCGCAGGCTAGCTGGATCTGATTTCGGCATAGGCATTACCGGGATTGCCGGCCCCAGCGGGGCAACTATGGATAAAAACGTGGGCACAGTATTTATTGCGTTATCAAAAAAAGGCAAAACAATTTGTAAGAAATTTATACTCCCCGGCAGCCGTTCTTCAATAAGGAGAAATGCCTGCCTTAAATCCTTAATCCTGCTAACGTCATCTTTTTAATATTTAAATGAGGGCATTTATCGCAATTGAATTACCGCAAGATATTAAAACTAGGCTTTCCCGGGTACAGGATAGACTAAAGAAATTCACGACGGACGTAAAATGGGTTACTCCTGGGAATATACATCTTACGCTTAAATTCATCAACGAGATCGACCAAGATAAACTAAAAATGGTAATTAAAATGACCGAAGAAATAGCGCGGGATAGGTTTCAGTTTAATATAGCCTTTTCAACTCTTGGCGTATTTCCTAACCCTAGCTACCCCAGGATAATCTGGGCAGGGATAAATGAAGGTGATAAGGAAACCCGGGATATCGCCCTGGAATTAGAAGATAAACTTGGAAGGCTTGGGATATCTAGAGAAAACAGAGAATTTTACTCGCACGTTACTCTTGGCAGGATAAAGTTTTCGGCAAGTAAACCGGCGATCATCAAAAACTTAAAAAACTTAAAAGATGAGTTTGCGAACGAAAAATTTAATTTTACTGCAGATAAAATTACAGTGTTTAAGAGTACCCTGGCTCCTGACGCTCCAGTTTATGAAGCATTAAAAGAGATAACCCTTAAAACCACCTGAAGGATAATATTGGTATAAACCCCTGCGATTAAATCATCCGCCATAATGCCCGCTCCGCCCTTCAGCCTCTCAAGCCTACCCGAGGGGAAAGGCTTAAGCGTGTCCAGGATACGAAAAAGCATAAAAGCGATAACTAATATTCTTATATCGTAAGGTAAAAATAGCAGGCTTAATAGCATACCGGAGACCTCATCTATGATAACACAAGGAGGATCTTTTCTTCCAATTACCTCTTCTGCCCTGCCAGCAACCAAAAATCCAATAACCATAGTTATTAGAGTCAGCAACAGATGGTTTAAAGAATTCACTTTGAAAAAAACAAACAAAAGAAGGCCCGCCAAACTTCCGAAGGTACCGGGGATAAACGGAAGATAACCGATAAAAAAGAAAGTACTTAATAACTTTACAATGAATTTTGTCATTATAACTTAGTAATAACTTTACGGTTTTCCCATAGATAAGATACGCCTGAGTAAAGGGTTAGGCCTACGGTAAAGAGCATAAGGACTCCTATACTCTTACGGAAATAATCCTCCCAGACCGGATTCCAGACAGAATAGGTTTTAACCGACTCCTTAACTACAATAAAACCTAAAATATAGAATATTACTGCCATTTGAGAGAATGTTTTATGTTTACCGGCGCGCACAGCAGAGAGTATCTTGCCTTTATTAAGCGCAAAAAGCCTTAAAGAGGTAATTAATATCTCCCTAGAAACAATAATTACGAACATCCATGCCTCTATTAGCTGCATCTCCAGAAAAGCGGCGAATGCCGCTAAAACAAGTATCTTATCTGCGATCGGATCCATGAGCCTGCCAAAATCAGTTACCATATTATTCTTTTTGGCAATCATCCCGTCAAATAAATCCGATAACGCCGCGGCGCTAAATATAACCAGAGCAAAAATTTTAGGCAATAGCCCCTGACGAGAGAAAACAATCATGAACACAAAAGTAAGCAGAATTCTCATCATTGTCAACTTGTTGGCTAAATTCATTTTTACACCTCCCCGACTAAATCATACTCCAAAGTATCTTTAATCTTTACGTTTACAAAATCACCGGGATAAAGCCTGCGGTCAGACTGTATATAAACTAACCCGTCTACTTCAGGGGCGTCAAATTGAGTACGCCCAAGATATCCGTCATTCGTGCATTCATCAACTAAAACCTTTATTTTTTTCCCCATAAATCTGTTATTAACCAAACGCGAAACCTCCTGCTGGCAAGACATAATCTGATTAAACCGGATTGATTTGACTTCTTCCGGGACTCGGCCCGGCAAACCATAAGCCCTTGTCCCTTCTTCTCGAGAATACCGGAATGCCCCCAATCTCTCAAACTTAATGTTTTTTACAAACATTAAGAGCTCTTTGAATTCCTTATCTGTCTCCCCGGGGAAACCGACAATTATACTCGTGCGTAAGGCAACATCAGGGATAATCTTACGTATCCTGTCAATTAGCCGTAAAATCCTATACCTAGAAGTCCTTCTATTCATAAGCCTTAAGATACGATTATTAATATGCTGCACCGGCAAATCAATATATTTGCAAATTTTGCCTTCATCACGGATTATTTTTAATAACTCTACGCTCAATCTCTCCGGATAAAGATACAAAAGCCTTATCCATCCTATATGCCTTGATTTCTTTATTATCTCTTTAAGAAGTTTCTCAAGAGAAGTGCGGGGTTTTAAATCTATGCCAAAACCGGTAATATCCTGCCCGACAATATTTAATTCCGAAATCCCCTGCCTGTCAAACGCATCTACCTTGCTCAGTATCGAATCTACAGGGAGACTGGATAATTTCCCTTTAATCTTAGGGATAATACAAAAACTACACAGATTAATGCAGCCTTCGCATATCTTAAGATATGCATAATGATTAGGAGTAAGAGTAAACCCGCTAATGCCTGCATCAAGGGAGACCCTGCCTATAAAAGCGTCCACCTCCGGGAATTCTTTAGATAGCGCATATTTATAACGTTGCGCTAAACAGCCGTAAACAATTATCTTGTCAACCTTGCCCTGTTTCTTGAAATCTATCAAATCCAGGATTACGCCTATTGACTCTTCTTTAGCCTCTTTGATAAACGCACACGTATTTACCAATGCAACCTGCGCTTTATCTATGTCAACTATTTCGTAACCCTTATTTAACAGCCGGCTTAAGATATTCTCGGAATCAACCAGATTCCTCGGACAGCCTAAACTCAATACTCCAATCTTCCTTTTCACCGAGGAATCTTCAGGCCGTCTTTTTCGGTAATAATTATATTGTTTAACGGCTGGCCTCTTCTTTTGTTGCCTAAATTTGCAAAGCGCTGTCCGTTGACGATTATCTCTACGGCAGAGGCATTACCCAAAGAGAGCTCTATCCTCTCTTTTGCTTTCCAGGTATTAGACCTGCCTTTTTCAAGGACCCGGTGAAAAGCTACCTTCCCATCTACCTTGACAAAAATAAGGCACCTTTCTTTAGCGCTTATGACCAGCCTTATACCCCCAAAAGCTTCTTTTGGTATAGCCGAAGATAATGTTTGCGAAGATGCAGTGGCTTTAACCTCCTGCCTATCATTAGATTCCGCCTTCTCTGCCTTTCTCGAAGATATACAACCAGCGATTCTAAATAAAAATATTACTAATAATAAACCGGAAAATAATACTACAATAAAACCCCTGACCTTACGGTTAGGCTTCAAAGAATTCAGCTTTATGCCGGCGCTCTTTAGAAAAGAATCAGAACTTTTCCTGGATCTTGTAATGATTCCCGGAGAAGGCTCCTTATAATCCGGGACATAACCCTTATAATCAAGCCCTAGCGCCTTGCAGTAGATCTTGATAAACCCCTTTAAATATACCGGACTTAAATTTGTAAGCGCCTCTCCTTCTATGGCCTTGAGGATGTTAATATGCACCCGCGTTTTCTTCTGCAGCTCTTCTAACGTCAGCCCTTTCTCTTTACGCGCTCTTTTTAATCTTTCGCTTAACGATTCATTGTTCATTCTTCTTTACCTTCAATGCGCGCTACGGTATCTTTTAACCAGGCTTCACGGTCAATCAGGATCCTGCGAGGTTTACTACCTTCAAAAGGCCCGACTAAACCCTCCTGCTCCATCATATCTATAATCCTGGCGGCCCGCGTATAACCTAAACGCATCCTCCTCTGGAGTATAGATACCGAGGCTTGATTGCTCTCCATTACAACTTTAACCGCCTCATCATAAAATTCGTCCTTTTCCGAGCTATTTATCCTGGATTTCTCTTTTTCTTTCAATATCTGTTCGTCATATACCGGTTCTGCCTGAGACTTTATAAAACCTACCACTCTCTCTATTTCTTTATCCCCCACCAATGCACCCTGTATGCGCACGGGTTTTGACTCTCCCGGACGCAAGAAAAGCATATCCCCTTTGCCCAAAAGCTTATCCGCTCCGTTCATATCTAATACCGTGCGCGAATCAACCTTTGATGCGACCTTAAATGAAATGCGCGCAGGTAAATTTGCTTTAATTACCCCGGTAATAACATTTACTGATGGCCTTTGAGTAGCAAGAATAAGATGTATGCCGACAGCGCGGGATAATTGCGCTAAGCGCTGGACCGCTGTCTCGGTCTGATCACGGGCAACGTTCATAAGGTCGGCAAATTCATCGACAATAACGACTATATAAGGAAGCTTCTCCTGCTTTTCGTTATATGCTTCTATATTTCTGGCGCTTACTTTAGCTAAAAGCCTATAGCGCTCCTCCATTTCTCCAACTACCCAGTTAAGCGCGGTATAAGCTTTTTTTGAATCAGTAACCACAGGGCATAAAAGATGAGGCAAACCGTTAAAAGGCATAAGCTCGACCATCTTAGGATCAATCATCACAAATTTTAATTCCGCGGGAGAATTCCTGAAAATCAAAGATAAAATCAGGGAGTTAACGCAAACTGTTTTTCCTGAACCAGTAGTCCCGGCAATCAAAAGATGAGGCATATCGTCTAGGTCGGTCACGATAGGCTTTCCGGTAATATCTTTTCCTAAAGCAAGGGTCAGGGCAGCTTTACTTGTCTGAAATTCTCCGGCTGAAAATACTTCTTTTAAATAAACAAAGCTCCCCTGGGTATTGGGGACCTCTATGCCTACCCTGTCTTTACCGGGAATAGGCGCAAGAATCCTAACCGACTGCGCCTTCATATTCAAAGCAATATCATCGCTTAAAGTTACAATACGGCTTAACTTCACCCCGGGAGCAGGCTCCAATTCATAGCGGGTAATTATGGGTCCGCGTTCGATATCCGTTACCCTGGCTACTATCCCAAAGTCACCTAGGGTATCCTCTAACACCCTGGCATTACCCTCTAAGTCTTCCTTGATCTGTCTTTCTTCAGGAGGAGGAGGAACGTCTAATAAATCCAGGGAAGGAAGATGATAATCGCCTATTTTTAATTCCTGCTGCCTTACCTTAACTTCTGGTGCAACAGGCTTAGGTTTAATTTGGATCTTCGGCTTAATAGCCAACTGAGGCTTAAAAGGCAACGGGGACGAAAGTTCTTTTTCTTGCTTCTGCTTAAGGGAAACTAAAAAGGAATCCTTCTTCTCAAAGATTTTAGTTTTGGGTCTTTGCCTCTGTTTAAATATTGCGGATAGCAGAAACTTCAGGTGTTCTTTATACCGCGTAAACAAAGATGAAATTAAAGTCTCAGTAACCAGGGCTAAAGAAAGAATGGCAAAAGTAATGAATATAATAAAGCCGCCTAATCGGCTAAAATAAGCAGTTACAAACCTGGATGACAAAGCACCGAAAAGACCGGAATAATAAAGCCTTGCGCTTTCATTAGAGAGATTGAACATCCCGATGACGGAACTTATAGAAACAAGCAAAACAAACATACCAGAAACCCTAGGAATGCTTAAATACGGCTTTTCCTGGCGGAAAAATTTTACTCCCAAGAGAATAATTAATACAGGCAGCACTAAACTGGTCGGCCTGCCGAACAAGAATACGATTAGCTCTCCGAGATACGCGCCAAATATTCCTAAAAGGTTTTTAGTGGGGAAGTTCGGGTGTGAAGTGTAAAGCGGCAAATCGAGGCGCTCAAACCTTATGAGGCTGGCTAAAACCATTATGCCAACCGCAACAAGCAGTACGCCCTTTATTTCATTTATCCTTTTTTCTCTCACTGCCTAATTTATACCTAAAGACTATCGGCTTGTTTCTTACTTAAATTTATCCTGCCTAATTCGTCTATGCCTATAACCTTAACCTTTATTTCATCGCCGAGCTTGACTACTTCCTCTACGCTCTTGACGAATTTATCTGATAGCTCCGATACATGCACTAGGCCTTCTTTACGGGGAGCAATCTCGCAGAAAGCGCCAAATGGCATTATGCGCTTTACCTTACCCGTATAAATACGCCCAACCTCTACATCATCGGTGATCGCCTTAATCATCTTAATTGCCGATTCTGACTTCGCAGCGTCAGTAGAACCGACTAAAACCGTACCGTCATCCTTGATATCTACGCTTGCCCCGGTAGCCGCAATAATCGCTTTAATATTCTTCCCTCCCGGGCCGATAAGCTCTCCGATCTTCTCGGTATTTATCTTTAAGACATCAATACGCGGGGCATAACTGGATAATTCTTCACGCGGTTTTGATAAAGCGTCATTCATCTTTCCTAGAATAAACAACCTAGCCTCTTTACTCTGAGCCAGACATCTACTTAATAATTCTATAGATATACCGTCAATCTTTAAATCCAACTGCACTGCAGTCATACCCGACTCTGTCCCCGCAACCTTAAAATCCATATCCCCAAAATGGTCTTCTAGTCCTGCGATATCAGTAAGTATGAGCTCTTTATCCCCGTCTTTTATTAGACCTAAAGCTATACCGGCTACAGGCGCCTTAATCGGCACGCCCGCATCCATAAGTGAGAGCGCCCCGGCGCAAACCGTTGCCATACTCGAAGACCCGTTTGATTCTAAAATCTCAGAGACCACTCTTACCGTATAAGGGAATTTCTCTTTTGGTGGCATTACCGCAAGTAATGCTTTTTCTGCCAGGGCGCCATGCCCTATCTCTCTTCTTCCAGGACCGCGTACGGGCCCGGTTTCCCCCACACTAAAAGGAGGAAAGCTATAATGCAGCATGAAATTCTTATATTTTTCTCCTTCTAACGCCTCAATCATCTGCTCGTCTTCGCCTGTGCCTAAAGTAGTAACGCAGAGACTCTGGGTCTGGCCCCGCGTAAATACGCTTGAACCGTGTGTGCACGGCAACACAGAAACTTCGCAGGTAATCGGACGCACATCTTTAAAACCCCGGCCGTCTAAACGCTGGCCCTGTTTAAGTATTTTATTTCTAACTTCCTCTTCCTCAACCCCCGAAAGCGCCATTCTTATCTGATCAACAGAATAACCTTCAAGCGTAAGTTTTTCCTCCAATTCTTTAGTTAAAAGGTGGACGGATTCTTCACGGTCTTCTTTCTTGCCGAGAGAATAAACTTCTTTCAGGCGCTCACACGAGAGCTCTTCAACTTTAGCTTTTAAATCAGCGGGCGTTTCTTTAAGCTCAACAGCCATTTTCTTCCGGCCGTATTTTTTGGTGAATTCTTCCTGCATTAATATCAGTTCTTTTAAATGCCCCTGGCCGAATTTAACAGCCTCAAGGTAATCTTCTTCAGAAATCTCTTTTCCCTTTGACTCAAGCATAACAATACCTTTGTTATTCATAGCTATCACTACTTCTAAATCCGAAGTCTCCAGCTGGGCATATGTAGGATTTATCACCAGCTCGCCTGAAACTCTAGCTACACGGCAAGCAACGAGCGGACCGTAAAAAGGTATATCAGATATGCCTAAGGCTGCTGAAGCCGCGTTAACAGCAAGAACATCCGGATCATTCTGCCCATCGCTGGATAAAACAATTGCCATTAACTGGACATCGTTAAATAATCCTTTCGGGAAAAGCGGTCTTATAGGGCGGTCTATCAGGCGGGCAGTAAGAATCTCGCTCTCAGAAGGCCTTCCTTCCCTTTTGAAAAATCCACCGGGGATCCTCCCGGCTGCATAAGTCTTCTCCTGATACTCTACGGTAAGCGGGAAAAAATCGCGGCCTTCCCTTATCTCGCGCGACATACAGGCTGTAGCCAAGACAACAGTCCCGCCGTAAGTTATAGTTACGGAACCGTTTGCCTGCTTGGCGATTCTGCCTGTCTCTAAGGTTAAATCGCGTTCTCCAAATATAATCTTCAGTTTATCATCGCTCATATTATTTATAATTAATCCTTTAGTTTACTTTCTCAAGTTAAGTTTGCCTAGAACCTCTTCGTATTTCTTGACATCCTTATTCTTGAGATAGTTGAGGAGCCGGCGGCGCGTGCCTACTAATGTAAGCAAACCGCGGCGGGAATTGAAATCTTTCTTGTGGAGCTTAAAATGTCCTCCTAAGAGATTGATCCTCTCAGTCAAAATAGCAATCTGAACTTCGGCTGAACCCGTATCCCTTGTGTGAATTTTGAAATTATCGATGATTTTTGCTTTGTTTTCTTTTACTAAAACCAAATCCTCTCACCCCCTAACATTTATTGTATTATTATACGATATTTTTCTGTTGAAGTCAACACCGCAAATATTTTATTTCCTTATTGCTGTTTTGACTCTTCTACAAAACTTTTTATTTCCTCAATATTCTCCAATATCAGCCTGGCCTTGCTAAGGCCGAAGGAAAACGGATATTGATCATTTTCGTCTCTCTTTATTACTAAAACCGGCTTTCCTTTAAACTCGCTGCGTTCAACCATCGTCTCTCCTTTTTATAGGTGTTCATTGTATAACTAAAACCGGATTAATACAACAACAATCTTTCTGAATTATTTAATAAAGACTACAGTGGCTCTTTCCGGTTACTCCTGCGCAAGGCCTTAACCATCCGATCGTAAGCCTCTTCGGATGTTTTTCCTTCCGTTAAATGGTCACAACAAACGGCAGCATAACCCGCGCGGTTCTTAATCTTAAAGATACAGACTTTTAAATGCCCTATTTTAGTTTCCATTCCATAAATATTTTTCTAATTCGTTTTTGCGTAAGGACAGATCTGATTATATGCACAATAGTTGCATGACATATACGCCGGTGAAGCTTCAAAAGACTCTTTTCGTATACCTTCGGCAACCTCAAGAATATCCTCTTTGATTTTATCCAAATCTTCGCCGGCTATCTCTGTCGAACCGATAATTCCTGATTCAAGGAAATACAAGGAGACTTTCTTTGGGAGCCTGCCAAAAATACTCTGGTAGGCAAAAGAGTAAAGAATAAGCTGGCTGCTCTCCTTTACGCGCTTATCCGCATCTTTCTGATGCTTTATATCTGAAGTCTTAAAGTCGACAATAACATCCCCTTCAGCTTCCTCATCTACCCTATCAAAACGTCCGGTAATCTTTATATCGTGGAATTTAAAATTAAAAAGCTCTTCGATAAATTTGGGCTTAATATTGCGCTTCTCTTCATCTTTAAAAAACCTGGTTAAAGCGTCCTCTCCCACACGTAAACGCTCTTTCTGATGTTCTAGATCAATAAAGCCTTCGGGGTCAAAGCTAACCCTAAAGGCATTAAGTATATCTGCCAAACCCATCTTCCTCCCTGATATCTTATACTGATAGTATTTGCTCACCGCATCATGCATTGCCCGGCCGTAAATCACCGTATGATGCTCCATGATCGGAACGCGCAGGATATTCACATATTTATACTTTAGAGGGCAAGTCTTGTAATCATCAATCTGGTAATAATATAACGAGATTGGTTTCTTCTCTACCTTACCCGGGGACTTGGCCGATTCCTTCCTGGGTTTAAAACGCTCGATAGCCTCTATTGCGCTCGACTTCTTTTTTTCTCTATCATTAGCCTCTTCCCCCAGTGCCTCAAAAACAAACTGGCTTACCTTTCGCAAACGCTTCCCACCGTAGTCTTCTGCGCTGGTCAAATATAACTCTTCTTTTGCCCGGGTTATACCTACATAGAAAAGCCGGCGCTCTTCCTGGATATGAAAATCTCCTGTGGGCAAAACCTCTTTAATTAAGACATCCGGCAGCTCAATACCACCGCCTCTCTTAGGCCAGGGAAAACGCCCCTGCACAAGGCTAACTAAGAATACAACCCGAAATTCCAGGCCTTTTGCCTTATGTATTGTCAGCACATTTACCGCATCGGAATCTAAGTCTGCCTCAACAGTGGGCGGATCATCCCCTGCCTCAATTAAAAGATTCAGGTAGTTTACAAAAATTATTACCCGGTCTTCTCTGGCAACCGTTTCAAAATCCCTTACATGGCTAAAAAACTTCGCCAGATTTTGAATCTTATTTTCATTCTCAAGGCTCTGTTCCCTGGTTAATCTCTTTAAATAAGAAGTGCCCGTAAGAAAAGTGTATAAAAGCCTTCCGGTAGTTTCTTCGCGCGAAACTTTCAAATACTTATCGATATCGGAAATGAGGTTTCTAACCGTTTCCTTTGACTCTAAACTTAAGCTCTCTAAATCCGCTATAGAATCAATCTCCTTAAATACAGAATAAAGAGATTTGTTCTTGCGCCTTGCGTAATGATTGCATAGCGCCAGGTCCGCTAACTTTATAGGATAAATTTCCGAGCTTGCCAGGTAATAAAGGCTTAACGAATCAGACGGATTTGCGATAACCCGCAGGAAATTTATGCATAAACGCACCTCTTCCCTGGAATAAAGCCCCTGGTTTCCGCTAAACTGCCATGGGATATTCTGCATATTCAATGCCTTCAGAAAACTATCCGCATCTGAATTAGAGCGCACAAGAATCGCAAAATCACGGTATTTAAAACCGCCCTCCCTAACTTTTTCTTTTATAATCACCGCAACATTATCGGCCTCGGTAGATATAGTATCAAAATGCAGGTGCTCCGGAACCCTGCCCTCTTTAGCCAACCCTACCAAACGCTTATTAATACCCGCCTTTACCTCAAATCGTTCCGGGTTATTATTCTGAATAAGCCTGTAGGCTGAATCCAGTATCGGCTGGGTTGAACGGTAATTCTTAATAAGGCTTATCTTTTTTGCCTTAGGATACTCCTTATCAAAATTAAGAATATTGCTGTAAGCTGCGCCCCTCCATCGATAAATACATTGGTCATCATCAGCAACAACCGTAATGTTTTTATTAGCTGCGGACAGCAGTTTTATAATCTGAAACTGCGCGAAATTCGTATCCTGAAACTCGTCCACCAGTATATACTTGAACTGTTCTTGGTATCTCTTCAAGACCACCGGGTGATTGCGCAAAAGCTCAAGCGCCATATAAAACTGGTTCCCGAAATCAAGCAGGCCTTCCTGCGCTAAGAGCCCCTGATATTTTACATAGGCCTGAGCAACCTCCATCTGTAAATTTGCCTCCTCCTGCACCGCTGCATCATCTTTCTTATGCTTAGCCTGAATTGAGAAATCTTGAGCGTATTTAAAATATTCTTCCGGGGATATATCCTCATCTTTGGCGCGGCTAAAGAAAGAAATCATCGCTTCGATAAAACGCGTAGGGTCTGCTAGCGGACGGAAATAACTTAAGTTAAATTCAAAAATATGCTCACGGAAGAATACTGCTGCCTCTGACTGCGTTAAAACCTTAAAATCAGGGTTTAACCCTGATAGAAGCGCATTTTCCCTCAATAGCTTATCGCCAAAAGCATGAAAGGTAGAAACCCAGATATCAGTATATCCGTAAGGGAGCAGTATATCCACGCGCTCCTGCATCTCTTTGGCCGCCTTATCAGTAAAAGTAAGCGCCAATATCTCGTCAGTCTTAGCTAACCCTTCTGTAATAAGCCAAGAGATCCTGCGGCTGATAACGCGCGTCTTGCCGGTGCCGGCGCCTGCAATGATCAAGAGCGGGCCTTCTTTGTGCTCCACTGCCTGAAGCTGCTCTTGATTTAAACCTTCCAGTATCTTATTATCCATACCTTATATTCTATCTTGACAATATCTCAAATTCAAGTATACTTATTTAACCAATAATTAAGGAGTATTCAATATGCTTAAAAAATGTGCATTATGCAAAAAAGGCGAACTTAAAGGTAAAACAGTAACCCGCAAGGGCCAATATAAAGCTAAAGGCGGCACAGGTTCTAAAATCAGCCGCTGGACTATGCGTAAATTCTTTCCTAACCTGCAAAAGATGCGTATTATTATTGACGGTCATCCTAAAAGAGTTTACGTTTGCGCCAAGTGTATCAAAAAAGGTAAATTTAAGAAGGCCTAGATCAGCTACCTGAAGAATATATCTTTAGCCTCTAAAATCACGGAAACCTCATCCTGCCAGCTATCCATACGCGCGGTATAAACCAAATCAAAAACCTTAGCTTCCTGAAGATCCGCCTTAAATGAATTCATCCCGAAACCTATAACTTCACGGGTATCCCTGCCGTCTGTGGCATAAAACTTCAGGGTTTCCCGGGCTAAGCTCTTGGGTTCGCCCTTCAGTTTAAGCCCCCGCGTAAAAAATAAGGGCTCGATATTTGCCGCACCAAAAGGCATAAGCCTGTCTAACTCCGAAACTGACTTATCATCCAAATCCGAAAGCAATAACTCCATATCAATATCTAAGCTTGGCAATAAATCCTCAAGAGATAATTTCTTGTGCGCTAGACGATTGATACTACCCTTAAACTCATCGATACTATCGCGGGTAATCGTAAGCCCTACGGCATGGGCGTGCCCGCCAAAGGCATTTAAGAATTCACTGCATTCTCCTAGCGCGTTAAAAAGGTGAAAATTTTTTATCGACCTGCCCGAACCTTTACATACATCTTCATCTAAAGAGATAACGATAACCGGCCGGTAAAACCTATCTGCCAGCTTAGAAGCTACTATACCTAATACGCCCTGATGCCAATCCTCCTTAGCTACCACAATTACCTTATGCTCCTTAAAATTAACCTCTTTGTTGATAATCGCCTCTGCCTCTTCTAAGATTTTAGATTCTATGCGTTGGCGCGTGCGATTATGCTGCTCTAGGACAGAAGCTAACTCTTGTGCCTGCCGGGCATCACTGCTCGTCAGCAGGCGCAAAGATACCTCCGCTGAATCCATTCTGCCTGCGGCATTTAAACGCGGGGCTAGAATAAAACTTATAAAAGTAGGGGTGAATTTATTAGCGCGTATCCCGGATTTTTCTATTAGAGCCTTAAGCCCGGGCCTCTTAGTTCTAGGCAAAACCTTCAACCCTTCTTTGACAATTACGCGGTTCTCTCCGGTTAAAGGGACAACATCGGCAACTGTACCTATAGCAACTAAATCCAGCTCTTCGATTAATGGCAATCCTGATACTGCCTGGCATAGTTTATAAGCAACCCCTACGCCTGCTAGTTCACGGTATCCATAGGCGCTTCCTTTTAATTTAGGGTTGATAATAGCTAAGGCCGCGGGCAGAGAACCACCATGCGGTTCATGATGATCCGTTATGATCGTATCGATGTTATGATCTTTTAATTGGGCAATCTGCCGTATGTTGCTTATCCCGCAATCAGCTGTTATAAGAAGGCTAAAACCTTTATCTTTAGCAATCCTTAAGATATCCCGGCTTAATCCATATCCCTCTTTTACCCGATGCGGCATATAATGTTGGATATCCAAACCAGATTTTTTTAAGGTATTGCTTAAGATAGCAACGCTAGTAATGCCATCAACATCATAATCCCCAAAAATCATCACCTTTTCTTTTCTTCTTAATGCCTGCTTGATTCTTTGAACTGCCTTGCGCATATCGGCGAATAAAAAAGGGTCCAGCAGCTGCTGAAAACTTACATTTAGAAAATCATCTGCCTGGCGCACAGAAGTTATCCCGCGGTTCACCAAAATCTGGGAGAGGACTTTAGATATATTTAATTCTTTGCTTAGTTGTTCCTGGAGATGCGTGTTAAGCGGGAAAAAATTGAGTATCTTATGGGAATGCATAGCTTACATCTGCTGGGGGCAAGAAATACCTAATAAATTTAGGCCGGTACCTATCACCACCCTTACTCCGTCAATCAAAGAGAGCCTGGCTTGAGTAAGCGCTTCGTCGTCCGTTAAAACACGGTGCCGGTCGTAAAATTTATGGAATACCTCTGCCAGCTCCTGAAGGTAAACTGTAACCATATAAGGGTCCTGCGTATTCAAACATACGTTCAGAATCAACGGAAGTTGAAGAAGCTTCTTGATTAAAATAACCTCCTCATTTTCCCGAAGCAGAGAGATGTCTGCGTTTTTATTCAATTTCACTGAGCTGTTGCGTAAAATACTATATATACGGGCGTGGGCATATTGTACATAATATACGGGATTCTCTGATGTCTGTTTCTTGGCAATATCCAGATCAAAATCAAGATGGCTGGATATGCGCCTTGACATAAAAAAGAACCTGGCTGCGTCTTTACCTACTTCTTCTAAGACCTCTCTTAAGGTTATATACTCTCCCCGGCGGGTAGACATCTGTACGGGTTTCCCCGCCCGGAAAATAGTCGCCAGCTGCACTATTAATATTGATAAAGATTCTGGCTCCCGTCCGAATGCCGCTATGGACGCTTTAAGCCTGTTAATATACCCGTGATGATCCGGGCCCCAGAGATTAATCAGCCATTTAAATCCGCGTTTATATTTATCATCATGATACGCAATATCAGGGGCAAGATAAGTATAGGAACCGTCACTCTTTATTACTACCCTATCCTTATCATCGCCGAAAACAGTAGACTTAAACCAGAGGGCGCCGTCTTTTTCATATAAAAACCCCTTCTTCCTTAATGAATCAAAGGCAGCCTCGATTTTACCGCTTCTAGTCAGCTCCTTCTGGGAATACCAGTAATCAAATTCTACCCCAAAAGCATCCAACTCTTCTTTTATAATGGATAAAATATGCCCCGCGGCAAAATCGCCCAATTCAGAAACCGGTATTTTTCTTTTAATCGCGTCTTTGGCTATATCGTATACATACTCTCCCTGGTAATAATTCTCAGGAAATTCTATTATTTCTCCGGATAACTCCCTTATCCTGAATTCTACGGATTTTCCAAGTATTGTAATCTGGTTTCCTTCATCATTAAGATAGTATTCTTTTTCCGGCTTAAACCCTGTAAATTCCAGGATATTAGAGAGCGCGTCTCCGACAGCCGCCTGCCGGGCATGGGCAACCGAAAGCGAACCAGTAGGGTTTGCGCTCACAAATTCAATCAATACAGGCTTACCCTTTCCGGCATTAAGACGCAAGGCCTCATCTTCTATCTTTATAATATCCTTAAGCCTCTCGTGCAAATATTTATCGCTAAGGTAGAAATTAATGAACCCCGCTCCTTCAACCTTAACTTCCCTAATATAGTCTTTAATCTGTGATTTTTCCATGGAGGCATTGATGGCAGCGATGAGATCAAGCGCTATTTTATCCGCAGGCATCTTTAAATTCTTACTTAAGCGCATAGCTATATTGGTAGAGAAATCACCAAACCTTAGATCCTGGGGTAAATCGAGCCTTACCCCATCCATAAGGTTAGAGTCTTTAGTTAAAGCTAACAGAGATTCTTTTATTAGCCGGATTATCTCTTCCTGAATATTTTCTTTCATATGTCTTTTTTAAAGCTTAAACGGAAGGGGCTATTCTTACTCTCTTTGCGTCAGACCAGAGGCGCTCTAAAGCATAAAATTCCCGCATCGGCTCATAAAATATATGCACAATAACCGAATTAAAATCAAGGACCATCCAACCTGATTCATCGTTTAAGACAAGCGGCGAAAGGGGCTTTATTTTTGTTTTGCTTAAGTCCTCGACAACCGCATGGGCAACCGCATTTACCTGCCTATTGGAAGTTGCGCTAGCGATAACAAAATAATCGCAGAAAGCGGCAACCTTCTTAAGATCCAGGATTACCACTTTCTGCGCTTTCTTGGACTTGACAATTAAAGCTATGCGTTGTGCTAATTTTTTTGTTTCTATTTTTACCTTGCCTTTTTGTTAAAGTTATTATTTACCTAGTATCTTATACATTCCGGTGCCGCAAGTAGGGCATTTACCCTTCATGGCCTGACGGCCGTTTTTCATAGTAACCCTCTGTTCGTCTTTCATCTCTTTCTTAGCTTTGCACTTTACACAATAACCTTTTTCTGCCATTTCTCTTCCTCCTTGTTGGTAAAACTATATTTGTTTTATTATACAACTTTAAGTTAAAAGGTCAAATTTTATTTATAGGCACGGTGGTTGTTCTCTTCTTCTATCTCGCCAACAATCTCTTCAATTAAATCCTCCAGCGTCAGAAGCCCTAAGGTCTTCTTATTTTGATCAACTACTATGGCAAGCTGCACCCTCTCTGCCTGAAACTTGCGTAAAAGCTCATTAACGCGCATCCCCTCCGAAACATAATATGGGCTATGTATAAGATCCTGCAGCAAGAATAGCCCTTTATCCCTTAAGATATAAAGCAGGTCTCGGGCATAGATTACCCCTACGATATTATCTATAGTCCCACTATACACCGGGAGTCTCGCATGCCCCTCTTCCACAAACATGTTCAGCAGCTCTTCAGAAGTAGTGTTTATGTTAACTGCGATAATTTTATCTTTTGCGATCATGCAATCGCTTACCCTGGTATCACCGAATTCAAAGATACGATGCAGCATTTTTCTTTCTTCGTCGCTTAACACCCCTTCTTCTTTGCCGACTTCAATCATAAGCTTAAGCTCTTCTTCGGTTATAAGAGGCGAACGCTTAGCCGGCTCTATTCCGAAAAGTTTAAGCAAGAAATTGCTTATCCATATAAAGAATTTCGTTATCGGATCGAGGAGCTTGACAAAACCCTCCATCACGGGAGCAACAAAGAGAGAGACCTTTTCAGTATGCTTAGTGGCAAAAATCTTCGGAGTAATTTCACAAAAAATTAGGACAAAAAAAGCAGTAATAAAAGTAGCTATAAGGGTGCCCCAGTTAAACCCAAATATAGGTATGCATATCGCAGTTACCAACGCAGACATAGCGATATTGACGAAATTATTCCCTATAAGTATAGAGGCGATAAACTTATCCAATTTAGATGATAACCTTTGAATATTCTGCGCTCTTTTAACACCCTTGGCGACCATATGACGCAACTTTATCCTGCTTAAGGAAATAATAGAAGTCTCGGAGGCGGCAAAAAGAAACGAAGCTATTGCCAGAATTATGAATAATGTCAGGACTAATATTGTATTAACCATATCTATTTTAAAACAAGTTTACTGCGGATCTCACTTTCCTTAGCCTTGAGAGGACCGATCAGGCTTAAATTAAAATTATCTTCTTTAAAGATTCTGCCGGCGACCTCAGAAATATCGTCTTGCTTGACTTGGTTCACCTCAGAAATAAGCTCGTCTAGAGAAAAAGTCCTTTCCAGTGTGGCAACATTCTCTCCTATCCAGAGCATATGTTCCATGGTGTCTTCAAGGCCCAATTTTAGCTGACCGATATAAAACTCTTTTGCCCGTACAAACTCCCCCCGGCTTATAGAGCCATCTTTGGTTTTACCCAGTTCTTTTAAAACCAAACCTATCGCATCAAGAACCTTGCGGTTATCAATTCCCGCATGCACAACAAATGCCCCGGTATCATGAAAACGCTTTATTGTTGTGCCGATTTCATAAGCCAAGCCCCTCTTCTCACGAAGCTCATTAAAAAGCCTGCTGGACATATTCGCCCCCAAGATAACATGAAGCAAACCTAAGGCGTGCTTTAAGGGATGCCCGCGCCTTAAGGCCTTAAACCCCAAAGCCATATGCGTCTGTTCGGTATCCTTATGAAACACTTTTAGCCTTATGCCGGATTGTTTTTCGTCAGCCTTCAAAAATGCGTTATCTTTTCTAACAGGTAAAAAAGAAAACTTCCTGCTCAATGCCTTACTCAAGCCTTCCTCGTCAATATCTCCCGCAATGCTTACCACCATATTCGAAGCAGTATAATAATTGTCCTTAAAAGAAACCAGGCTATCCCTGCTAATTTGGGCAAGAGACTCAACCGTGCCTATAATAGGGGCTCCTAAAGGCTGGTTAGGCCATAAAAGTTCGTCCAGTAATTCATATACATAACTTTGAGGAAGGTCTCTATACATCTTAAGCTCTTCTAATATTACCGTCTTCTCCCTCTTAAATTCCCCTTCGGGCAACGTAGGCCTAATCACCATGTCAGATAAAACCCTGATTGCCCTATCAACATAAACGCTTGGTATTTTAACCAGATAACAGGTCAATTCTTCTGAAGTAAAACCATTAAGCAAACCCCCTACGCCTTCAATAGACTCCTTTATTTTACGGCAGGAATAATTCTTGGTACCTTTAAAAAGAAGGTGTTCCAAGAAATGCGCCGAGCCTTTATTAGAGTTATTCTCATGCCTACCGCCAACCTTAATAAAAACTCCAAGGGAAAGCGATTGCCTTTCGGGCATATGATGGGAAACTATTTTTAAACCGTTATCCAATATTGTTTTTTGGTAAGCCGACTTCATCTTTGCTTTAAACCCCGCACAAATCTTACTACCCTTTCCACTAAATAAGGGTTTCCTATATTATCTTTGATTTTAGCTACGATAGCGCTTCCTATAATGACTCCATCAGAAAAATCAGCGAGCTTTTTTACTTGGGCACGCCCGGATACCCCAAAACCTACACAAACCGGCAAAGAAGTAACTCTTTTAATCATTGCGACATTATTTTTCGTGGCAGCCGGCAGGCTCTTGCGTATCCCGGTAACCCCGGTTAAAGAAACATAATAAACAAACCCTTTTGCCGGCTTTAAAATTAACTTAAGCCTTTTAAGGGAAGTCGTGGGAGAAACAAAACATATATTATGTAATCCGGCGCGGGCAGCATTCAAAGAAAACTCTTTTCCTTCATCCGCAGGAAGATCAGGTATGATTACCCCGTCCACGCCAGAACCTTTTGACTTTTCTATAAACTTTTTATCTCCGAGAGTAAAAACGGGATTGTAATAAGTCATAAGCAATACGGGGATTTTAACTTTACGGCGCAGCCTCTTGACTAAATTGATTATATCAATAAGGCGGGTATTTTTCTTTAGAGACTGGCATGAGGCATGCTGAATTACCGGCCCATCAGCCATCGGATCAGAAAACGGAACCCCTAACTCTACCATATCAACGCCCGCTTTCTCAAAACCGATTACCAGCCTCTCGGTTATTTTCAAGTCAGGATAACCAGCAGTAATGAAAACAACAAGGGCCTTCTGCTTTCTTTCCTTAAGCTCCTTAAACTTTTTGTCTATACGGTTAACTTTCCCCCTCATGTTTTAAGAACCCCCGTAACAATATCTAAATCCTTATCCCCCCTGCCAGATAAACAAACTACAACTACGGAGTCTTTCTTTATCTTACCAGACATCCTATTTAAATAGGCAACTGCATGGGCAGACTCCAAAGCCGGTATAATCCCTTCCAACTCAGAGAGCAATTTAAAACCTGCCAAAGCCTCTTTATCAGAAACAGTAAAATACCTGGCCCGGCCTATCTTTTTATAATAGGCGTGCTCAGGCCCGACTCCGGGATAATCAAGCCCTGCGGAGATAGAATGCGTCCGGCTTATCTGACCGGAATTATCATATAAAAGCGCGGATTTTGAACCGTGCAAAACTCCAATTTTACCTTTAACTAGGCTTGCGGCGTGCTGGCCGGAAGACAACCCTCTGCCCCCTGCTTCAACACCGATAAACTTTACTTTTTTATCATTAAAAAACGGGAAGAATAACCCCAAGGCATTGCTTCCTCCTCCGACGCAAGCAACCAAATAATCAGGAAACCCGCTGCCTATTTCTTTTAATTGCGCTTTAGTTTCCTTCCCAATTACTGACTGAAAATCCCTGACTAACATTGGATACGGATGTGGCCCGGCAACTGTGCCGATGATATAATGCGTATCCCTTACATTTGTGACCCAATCACGCAAAGCTTCAGTCATTGCTTCTTTTAATGTCTTAGACCCTGCCTTAACCGGTATCACCCTTGCACCCAAAAGCCTCATCCTGAAAACATTCGGCTTCTGCCGTTTCATATCCTCTTCGCCCATATAAATATCGCACTTTAACCCAAATAGAGCAGCTACAGTTGCGGTAGCTACACCGTGTTGGCCTGCTCCCGTTTCTGCGATTACCCTGGGCTTCTTCATCCTTAGAGCCAAAAGCCCCTGCCCCAAAGTATTGTTTATCTTATGCGCCCCGGTATGCAGAAGATCCTCTCTTTTTAGATATATCCTTCTTATACCTAAACGCCTGCTTAAATTCTTGGCAAAATATAATGGGGTAGGCCTTCCCGCATACTCCTTAAGGTAATAATTAAACCGGGAAATAAAAGCTTTATCCTTTATCGCTTTCCGGTATTCGCCCTCAAGCTCATCTAAAGCAAAAATAAGCGTTTCAGGGACAAACCTGCCTCCGAAACCAAGAAAATGACCGTATCGATCAGGAAATTTATTATTTAGTGATTTTGAGCTCATTTTAATAGTTTGATAAAATTTTTTATCTTTTTGTGATTTTTCTTACCCAGCCTCTCTTCAACTCCCCCTGAAACATCCACCCAGTCAGGCTTAAAGGCATTTATCGCATGCATTACATTAAAACAGGTCAACCCCCCCGATAAAAAAACCGGATGATTTATTTTACCTATTTCCCGCAATAAATTCCAGTCAAACTTTTTACCTGTTCCTCCGTATTTATTTTCTGAAAAGTTGTCAAAAAGCAAAGCACACTTCTTATACCGGGCTAGAGAGCAAAAACGAAACCCTTCATTAACCCTGAAAGCCTTTATCACCTTATAGCCTGCGAATCTTAAACAGAACTCCGGGGTCTCGTCTCCGTGAAATTGCAGCATATCCAGCTTGCATAAACTCGCAATTCTTTTTACTTCCTTTTCTTTAGCGTTTACGAAAACCCCTATTCTTTTTATTCTTTCAGGTAAGATACGCGATATAAGGCTAGCCTTTACCGGAGCTATATAACGCGGGCTTTTCTTGTAAAATACAAAACCTAAAGCATCCGCTCCGTTAAAAAACGCCGCTAAGGCATCTTCAAGGTTTGTGATCCCGCAAATCTTTACTTTAACCAACTACCACCCCATTATCTCCTCTATTTTTTTCGGTATATTCTCCGACTGCATAAAAGCCGTACCGATCAAGCATGCGCTCACGCCCAGTATTTTCAAAAAGAGCACATCCTGGCTTGTTTTAATCCCGCTTTCAACAACTACTGTTTTTTCTTTCGGGATAAGCGGGAATAACCTCTCAACGGTCTTAAAATCAACATCCAGGGTATGCAAATTACGGTTATTTATACCGATAAGCGATATTGATTTTAATTTCAATATTTTTTTTAGCTCCTTTTCATCGTGCACTTCAACTAACGAATCCATGCCTAAGCTCAAAGCTAAGCTTGAGAATTCTGCCAGTTCTTCCTGCGTAAGAAGCCCCGCAATTAATAATACCGCGTCTGCCCCGTAAAGGCGTGATTCGTAAATCTGATACGAATCTAAGATAAAATCCTTCCTTAAAACAGGCAGGGCGGTTAAATTCTTTACCTCCTTAAGATAAGCGAGGTTCCCTAAGAAATAATCCTCCTCTGTCAAAACCGAGATAGCCTGTACCCCTGCGTTCTGATAATCCCTGGCAATTTCAATATGGTTAAAATCATTACGGATTATCCCCGAAGAAGGAGAAGCATTCTTAATCTCTGCAATGAGAGAAATCTGGCGCGGTTTGCTTATTGCCTCACTGAACCTAACCGTAGGCTGCAGGGATAAAATCCTGGACTTCAATTCTTCTTGCGAAAGCTGCTGCTTAGCCAAAGATAGCTTTTCTTTTTTCTTAAACACAATCTCTTTTAAGGTATCTGTTTTCTTCACTTTAGGAAAACTCCTTTAACATTTCAAGCTTTTTCAATGCTGCTTTGCTATCAATTGAAAGTTCAGCAAGCTTTATTCCTTCCTCTATTGAGCTAGCTTTGTCTGCAGCATAAATTGCACAACCGGCATTTAAAAGCACGATGTCCCTTTTCGGGCCTTTTTCTCCGCCTAAAATACTTAGGGCAATACGAACATTATCATTGACGTCTTTTCCTAAGAGCTCTGTTGCAGGAACCCTGGTAAAGCCAAACTGTTCCGGATAAATTTCGTAATCCTTGAATCCTCCCCTAAAAACCTCAGAGATAAACGTTTTATCCACGGTGGTTATTTCATCCAAGCCATCATTGCCATGAACAACTAAAACATGCTTAGTTCCAAGATTATGTAAGACAGCTGCTAAAGTCTTTGTCCACTGCCGGCTGTAAACTCCGATAAGCTGGTTAGTCGCGCGAGCCGGATTAATCAAAGGCCCGAGGATATTGAAAATTGTCTTTCGATTCATCAATTTCCTTGCAGGCATTACATGTTTCATCGCAGGGTGGAGGTTTGGTGCAAACAAAAAAGCTATCCCCAGCTCTTCCAGGCAATTTTTGATTCTTTCCTTATCCATATTTATATTTACGCCCAATGCCTCAAGTATATCTGCGCTTCCGCACTTGCTGGAAACAGAACGATTGCCGTGCTTAGCAACGCATATCCCTGCTCCGCTCGCAACAAAAGCTGTGATCGTCGAAATGTTAAACGTTCCTTTTCTATCCCCTCCGGTACCGCAGGTATCCAGTATATTAGGCCTATCGATAATAATAGGGTCGACATACTGAAGCATTACCTCCACTGCCGCGGTGAGCTCGGAAACTGTCTCCCCCTTATCATTTAAGAATGCAAGGAATTCAATTATATCCGCGGTATCAGTAACGCCGGAGAGTATATCCGACATAACAGCCTTAATCTCTTCAGCTTTAAGGTCTTTTTTTCCTGCCAGTATGTTAATTGCTTCTCTAATCAGCATATTTTAACAAAATTACTTAGGATATCTTTGCCGCAAACGGAAAGTATCGATTCGGGATGAAACTGCACTCCAAAAGTAGGATGATCCCTATGCCTTAAGCCCATTATCTCTTTATCTTTTGTCGTAGCGGTAATTGTAAGGCAACTAGGGAGACTCTTCTTTTCTACAATTAAAGAATGATAACGCGTCGCCTCAAAAGGATTAGGTATATTATGGAATATATCTTTATTATTGTGGTAAATAAAGGAGGTTTTCCCATGCATAAGTTTCTTTGCTTTAACTATCCTCCCCCCGAAAGCAGAGCTAATTGCCTGATGCCCGAGACAAACCCCTAATATCGGGATCTTGCCGGAAAATTCCCTTATCGCCTCACAGGATATCCCGGCTTCTTCGGGGCGTCCGGGTCCCGGAGAAACGATTATCTTCTTAGGCTTAAGCCTCGCTATGTCACGGATAGTTATTCTATCATTACGGAATACCTCGACCTTCTGGCTTAGCGAGCCTAAATACTGCACTAAGTTATAGGTAAAAGAGTCGTAGTTATCGATCATTAAAATCATTCTTTTTTCCTGCGCACCCTGGCGCCTAATCTCTGAAGCTTATCCTCAATCTTTTCATATCCGCGCTCAAGATGGTATATCCTTGAAATTGTGGTCTTGCCATTTGCCGCAAGTCCGGCTAAGGCAAGCGAAGCTGAAGCACGTAAATCTGAAGCCATAACCGGTGCCCCTGATAATTTATCCACACCCTCTACTATAGCATGCGGCCCCTCGCGCTGTATATGCGCCCCCATACGGTTAAGCTCGGCAACATGCATAAACCTATCAGGATAAATCTTTTCTGTTATCACCGTGATACCCGGGGTCAAACTCATCAAACTCATCATCTGCGCCTGCATATCAGTTGGAAAACCCGGGTAAGGAAGTGTTGTAATATTTACCGCATGCAAAGCCCTTTTATAGCGCACATGCACAGAATTATCGTCTTTAACCATACTAGCTCCGGCTTCTTCAAGCTTATCAATTAATGCCCCTAAGTGCCGGAATAAAACATTTTTAATAAGAATATCCCCTCTGGTAATTAATGCTGCCAGGATCATTGTCCCCGCTTCAATCCTATCAGGTATAATCTGATGTGTTGCCCCGTGCAAGGATTTAACTCCTTCGACTTCTATTGTAGGCGTACCGTGGCCTTTAATCTTAGCGCCCATCTTAATTAAAAAATCCGCCAGATCTACAACCTCAGGTTCGCAGGCAGCAGCTTCAATTATAGTATTACCAGAAGCCAGCACAGCTGCCATCATTACGTTATCGGTAGCTAATACCGAAGAACCGTAAACTCCTCCTAAATAAATATGCGCGCCCTTTAATTTATCGGCTTTAGCAAATATATAACCTGAATCTATATTTATATCAGCCCCGAGTGCCCTTATGCCTTTTAGATGCAAATCAACAGGCCTGACCCCGATAATACACCCTCCGGGAAGAGAAACCTTAGCCTTCTTTAACTTACCTAAAAGCGGGCCTAAAACACAAAAAGAGGCACGCATGGTAGAAACAAGCTTATAATCAGCTATATAGCTTATATTCTTTAAGGAGGTAACCGTCAATACGCCCTTATCAAATTCTACGCCTTTGCCTAAAGAACGCAGTATCCTGACCATAGTGCCGGTATCGCGTAAGTCAGGCACGCCCTTAATAATACAGGCATCATCAGTGAGCAATGTTGCGGCCATAATCGGCAACACTGCATTCTTCGCTCCGGAAATCGTAACCTCCCCTTTTAGCTTAACTCCCCCTTCAATTATTAATTTATCCATTTTTATTTAGCCTTTCCTTGCTACGATAACTCTGTCTAAACTATTATAATCCCTGATTACTTCGATTATTTTGAACCGGCCAGATTTACAAAAGATTTCCTCTATCGCCTGACGCTGGTTAAAGCCCATCTCCATAATCAAAAGGCCCTGGTCAGGCAAATAATCGGAAGCTTCATCAATAATCCTCCTGTAGAAGTTTAAACCGTCAATCCCACCGTCTAAAGCAACTCGCGGTTCAAATCTTATCTCAGGCTGCAACCTTTCGATATCATTACTTGTTACGTAAGGCGGATTAGAAACGCACATCGAATATCGGTTTTTAAACGGCGGCAAAGAATTGAATAAATCGCTCAATATAAATACTAAGTTATCCGTTACCCCGTTTAATCTTGAATTCAAAGCCGCTATTTTCAAAGCCTCCCGGGATATATCCGTTGAGGTAATCTTAAAGTAAGGAAGTAATTTTGCTAATGAGACCGCGACACACCCCGAACCTGCCCCTAGCTCCAATATCCGGTTTTCATGACAAGGAAGGCTGCCGGCATATTTTAATACGGTTTCAACTAAGATTTCAGTCTCCGGGCGCGGTATCAGCACATGTTTATTAAGTTTAAAATTAAACCCCATAAACTCAGTTGCGCCCAATATATACTGTATCGGCTCACCTGCCATCCTGCGCTTGAGGGCAGAAGAGATAAAATAAGCTTGGTCCTGGGTCAAACACAGGTTTTTATCAAGATAAAGCGCGTCCCTCCTGCAGCCTAAAACCTGAGTGAATAGCAATTCTGGTTCAGTCATTATTCTTCTTGCGATCTTTCTTTTGATGCTTTAATAAGGGCATCGGATATCTCGTCAAACTCCCCTTCCAATACTGCCTCCAGGGAATGGGTGGTAAAATTTATGCGGTGGTCAGTAACACGCCTATCGGGAAAATTATAGGTGCGTATCTTTTCGCTTCTATCACCGGAGCCTATCTGGCTTTTTCTTTCCTGCGACAGCTTCTTTGACTCCGCCTCTTTTTTCGCATCCAATAGCTTAGCCCTTAATATCCTCATTGCCTTAACTTTATTTTTAGTCTGCGATCTTTCATCCTGGCAGGCAACTACAACCCCGGTTGGAATATGCGTAATCCGGACTGCCGAATCAGTCTTTTGCATATGCTGCCCTCCGGGACCGCTTGAACGGTATGTATCTATTCTTAAATCATCGGGTTCAATTATAAGATCCACATCCTCCGGCTCTACCAATATCGCAACGGTTGCGGTAGAGGTATGAATCCTCCCTTGCGCCTCGGTTACCGGAACGCGCTGCACACGATGCACGCCGCTCTCGAACTTAAGCCTTTTATAGGCATCCTTACCTTTAACGCTAAAAGAGACCTCTTTAATCCCGCCTGATTCGTTAGAAGCAGAAGACATAAGCTCAACCACCCATCCCTTATTCACCGCATACTTGTTGTACATGCGGTAAAGATCAGCGGCGAAAAGTCCCGCCTCATCCCCTCCTGTACCCTGCCTTATCTCCACAATAATATCCCTTCCTGCATCACCATCTTCTTCGGTAAGAGATATCTTTATCTTCTCCTCTATCTCAATCTCTCTTGCCCTAAGCTCCTCGAGTTCTTTTTTTGCCAGATCTACGAAATCCTTATCGTGCTTTTCTTTAAGCACAGCCTCAAGCTCAGAATATTCCTTTATTACCCTTTTATGTTCCCGGAATAAAGTTACCGGCTCTCTTATACCGGCAAGCTCTTTCGCTATTTTATTTGATTTATCACGGTCGGAAAGGACATCCGGAGAGACTAAAAGCTGCTCCAATTCTTCGTAACGCGACTCTAATTTTTCCAATTTCTTAAACATAGAATTAAAATTTACAAGTTAAAACCGGGTTATTTCTTCCCGTATTTTTTCATAAACTTATCCACCCTTCCGGCGGAATCCACAAACTTCTGCTTTCCGGTGAAAAACGGATGGCATTTAGAACAAATTTCAACCCGTATGCTCGGGCGCGTAGAACGGGTATGGATAGTCTCCCCGCAGGCGCAGACTATAGTGCTATCTTTGTAATTAGGATGTACTTTATCTTTCATCGTTATTCCTCCTTATTTTTATTTTATGGTAAATTACTGATTCATGCTATTTAAAAACTCTTCATTATTCTTAGTCTTGCTCAGCTTCTCGATCAAAAGCTCCATTGCCTCCACGTTACTTAATTCGTTAAGCACCTTCCTTAAGATCCAGGTCTTCTGGAGGACATCGGGCTTAACCAAAAGCTCTTCATGGCGCGTATTTGAACGCTTAATATCAATAGCCGGGTAAATCCTGCGTTGAAACAAGTTTCTATCCAATTGAGTTTCCATATTACCTGTACCTTTGAATTCTTCAAAGATAACTTCGTCCATGCGGCTTCCCGTATCTACCAAGGCAGTGGCGATAATCGTCAGGCTACCCCCTTCTTCAACCGCGCGTGCTGCCCCAAAGAACCTTTTAGGCTTCTGCAAGGCATTGGAATCCACGCCTCCGGAAAGAACCTTACCGCTGTGGGGTACAACCGAGTTATAAGCACGGGCCAAACGGGTAATGCTATCTAATAATACTACTACATCCCGCTTATGCTCGACAAGCCTTTTAGCCTTTTCCAGGACAATCTCAGCTACCTGCACATGCCTTTCCGGAGGCTCATCAAAAGTAGAAGATATAACTTCGCCTTTAACGTGCCTTTGCATATCCGTTACCTCTTCAGGACGCTCATCAATTAAAAGCACAATCAGGATAACATCCGGGTTATTTGTAGTAATGGCATTAGCTATCTTCTGTAAAAATACGGTCTTACCGCTATATGGCTGGGCAACGATCAGGCCGCGCTGTCCCTTGCCTATCGGGGCAAGCAAATTCATAATCCTCATGGAAACTTCATCCGGCTTAGTCTCAAGGCCAAAGGGGTCATGGGGATAAACAGGCGTAAGATTATCAAATAGGACTTTCTCTTTCACCTCTTCGGGATTTTCAAAATTAACCGCTTCTACCTTAAGCAAGGCAAAATATTTCTCTCCTTCTTTCGGAGGGCGTATCTGCCCGGAAACAGTATCCCCGGTTCTTAAATCAAACTTTCTTATCTGCGAAGGAGAAATATATATATCATCGGGGCAAGGCAGGTAATTATAATTCGGGCTTCTCAAAAACCCGAACCCCTCAGGGAGAATCTCTAAAACCCCCTCCCCGAACATAAGACCCTCTTTCTCGGCCTGGGCCTGAAGAATCTTAAAAATCAAATCCTGTTTTCTCAAGCCGCTTGTACCATTGGCATTCAATTCCTTTGCCAGCTTGTTAAGTTCACTTATCTTCATTTCCTTCAAACTCTTAATCTCTAGTTTCTCCACAACTTCCTCCTTGAATTTTCTTTAATATTATCTTTACCTGCTTTTTTGTATCTTTAAAACTTCCGCTATTATCTATAATAAAATCCGCTGCGCGCGTTTTACGGCACAGGGGAATCTGGGATCTTATGCGGCTTACGATCTCCGCCTTCTTTAAATATGTCCTCCGGATCATTCTCCTTAATAACTCATCCCTATCTATTATAACTACAACCAGGTTATCAACCAGTTTTTTCAATCCCGCTTCCAATAATAAAGGCGCATCTAAGACAACAATTCCGTTTTTTGTCTTTTTTAATTTAAGCTTGATGTCCCTGATTACATTAGGATGTATGATACTATTTAGCTTATCAAGAAGCTTGCGGTTTCCAAAGACCAGGCTCCCAAGCCTTTTACGGTTAATCTTCCGTCCGGGGCTTAAAATACCTTTACCGAAAAAACCAACTATTGCCTTGTAAGTTTTAGTTTTCGGCAGAAGATAGCCGTGCGCTATTTTATCCGCATCGATAACCTTTAAGCCAAAAGCCCTAAGGATACGGGAGACCGTACTCTTACCGCTACCGAATATCCCAGTTACGCCGATAACAACTCTTTTATTTACCCGTTGCTTTTTCATATAGCCTTACGTACTCCTTGGCTGCTTTCTTCCAGGAGAAATCGCACTTCATTACCTGAGATACAAAAGTACTAAATTTATTCTTATCCGAGAATAAAGAAATCGCCTTTTTAACCGCCACGATTAAATCATCTGTGCTGTAGGAAGTAAAGTAAAAACCGTTTTTTCTTGTTACCGTATCAGCCAATCCCCCGGTCTTAAAAACAATCGGTATAGACCCGTATTTTAAGGCGATCATCTGCCCTAAGCCGCAGGGCTCATACCGAGAAGGCATTAAGAAAAAATCAGAACCGGCGTAGATCTTATGCGCAAGGGAATCGTCAAACCGAATATTAAGCGAAATTGCCTCCGGGAATCTTTTTGCCGCTCTCTTCAATAGATTTTCATACTTAAAATCCCCTACCCCTAAAATCACTATTTGCGAACCCATTTTACATACATCTTCAATTGTTTCAGAAAGTATATCAATGCCTTTCTGTTCTGCGAGCCTAGAGACAAGGCCAAACAAAGGCGCATTACTTAAAACAGACAGGTTGCATGATCTTTGTAAATCTGCCTTATTTATCGCCTTTCTCCCTGGGTCTAAGTAAGAATATTTAGAAGCGATGAGATTATCTTCCTGCGGATTCCAAATACTATAGTCCAGACCGTTTAATATCCCATAGAGAGATTGGCTACGTTTATTCAATACTCCCTCAAGCCCAAAGCCAAACTCCCGCATCTTTATCTCTTTTGAATATGTGGGGCTTACGGTATTGATAAGATCAGAGAATACCAAACCTCCTTTTAGGATATTAATCTTGCCATAGAATTCAATCCCCTCGACATCAAAGAGCTCCCAATCAAGCCCGAGCCTTAGAAATTCGTCTTTTGAGAAAACGCCCTGGTAGCCTATATTATGCACGGTTAAGAGTGAACGCGTATTCTTAAAAAATTTATCTCCGGAGTAAACTGTTCTTAAATACACCGAGATAAGGGAAGCCTGCCAATCATGCACATGTATAATATCACAAGGAAAGTTAATCTCTTTCAATAGATGCAGTGTCCTGCGGCAATAATACGCAAACCGCTCTAAATTATCCTTATAGTCTCCGTTTTCATCTTGGTATAGGCCTTGGCGGTCGAAATACTGCTGGCTTTCGATAAAATAGACCTTAATATTATTTCCGATTACACAAAACGAAATATCATGATTTATCTTCTGTATACCGAACTTTTCTTTATCTATCTGCCTATAGCCAGGCATCACGATAACAACATCATGCCCTTCTTTCTCCAGGGCTAAAGGCAATGCCCCCGCCACATCTGCCAGGCCTCCGGTCTTGGCAAAAGGGACAACCTCAGAAGCACATATAACTATCTTCATACCTCTTTCATCTCCAGCCAATTGGCACCTTGTTTTATATCTACTACCACGGGGACATCAAGCTTAAGGACTTTCTCCATTTTATCCCGCGCTAAGCCAACTAAAGAAGATAGCTCTTCTTTTGGCAAATCAAACAATAATTCATCGTGAACCTGCAGGACCATTTTTGCCCTCAGTGACTTTTTCTCTATATCCGCCTGGATATTAATCATTGCCAATTTAATTAAATCAGAGGCAGACCCCTGTATCGGAGTATTTACTGCCTGCCGCTGGGCAAACTGCCGGATTGACATATTTTTACTGTTAATCTCCGGGATATATCTTCTTCTGCCCAGAATAGTAGTCACAAAACCTTTCTTTTCAGCTATCTTTATCTCCTCTTCGATATAATCCCTGACCTTAGGATACCTTAAAAAGTAGGCTTCAATAAACGCCTGCGCTTCTCCAATAGAAATTCCCAAGTCGCGGCTTAACCCAAAAGAAGTAAGGCCGTAAACAATGCCAAAGTTAACCCTCTTTGCAGTATCGCGCATCTGGTCTGTAACATCGCTTTCCCTTACCCCGTAAATCAGCCCTGCGGTAATCTTATGTATATCGCTTGCAGAGTTAAAAGCTGTAACAAGATTTATGTCTTTTGAAAGATGAGCGAGTATCCTTAATTCTATCTGAGAATAATCGCAAGAAACAAGCAAACCGTTCTTATCAGAAGCAGTTATCCCGCGCCTGATTTTACTTCCGATTTCAGTCCTGATCGGGATATTCTGCAGATTCGGGTTGCTGGAGCTGAGCCTGCCTGTTTCCGTTGCGCACTGATTAAAAGAGGTATGCAACCTACCCGTCCTGTTATCAACCAGCGAAGGTAACGGATCAATATAGGTTGTTTTAAGTTTAGTCAACTGACGATACTCTAACAACAATTCCGGAAGCCTATGCCTGCCTGACAGCCTGCTTAAAACTTCTTCGTCAGTAGAGGGCCCTGTTTTAGTACGTTTAATTACGGGGAGCTTAAGGACTTCAAATAAAATTACTCTTAACTGCTTAGGAGAATTAATATTAAATTTAGAACCGCTTAATTCGTAGATATCGCGCATTAAAGATTTAAGTCTTTTTTCTAACTCTTTGGAAAGAGAGGTCAATAACTTTAAATCCAGCTTTACCCCGTAAAGCTCCATCTGCGCTAAGACATCGGCTAGGGGCATTTCGGTATCCGTAAATAACTTAAAGAGTCCTTTTTCTTTGAGCTTATTCTCCAATTCAGGCATGAGCATCCTTATCAGGTTAAGCTTTTTTTCCGGGTTTACAGGACTTGCCAAAAGCGAAGGATCCAGAAAATCCATGGCAATACTTTCTAAATCATATCCCGGCCTTGAAGGGTTTAAAAGATAGGCGGCGATCATCGTATCAAAATATAAACCGTTTACAACTATAGACTCTCTGCCCAAGATTACTTTTGCCTTCTTCAGGTCATGCCCGACTTTCTTGACTTTTGGGTCAGATAATAATTTCTTAAAATTAGCGCCGATTTTACCGATACGCATCGCTTTACCCTGAAAATAAAAGAGGGCCCCCTGATCATCCACGGATAAGAATAACTCTTTTCCCGGACAAAAAGCGCCCTTAAGCTCTGAATCTCTGCATTCATATAATGGCGCGCAAGGAAAACTTTCTTTTTCCGGCTCAAGGGTTGCCAGGAACCTCTTAAACTCAAGCCTCCTGAATAAAGACGCTAATTTCCCTGAGTCCCATTTGCCTAATTTTAATTTCTCTAAGTCCAGCCCTATATTAAGGGAGCCAGATAGAAAAATCAGTTCTTTATTCAACCTTACCTTATCAATATTCCCTTTAATTGCGCCCTTAATCTTCTCATTACTTATACCATTAAGGTTATTAAGCAGCTTATCCAAAGAACCAAATTCAAGGATTAACTTAACCGCGGTCTTCTCTCCGATGCCGGGTATTCCGGGTATATTATCCGCGGCGTCTCCCGTGAGGCTTAAGACATCGGGAATCTGGGCAGGGGCAACGCCAAAATCCTTAAAGACTTCTTCCTTGCCGTACAATAAACCGGAACCCTTATAAGGATTTAAAACTAAAATGTCATCGCTTACTAATTGCAACATATCTTTATCAGAACTTACTATAGTTACGGGGATACCGGAAGACGCAGCTTGCCTAGAGAGACTAGCAATAATATCATCTGCCTCGAAACCTTCCTTTTCAATAATCGAAAAACCATACCCGGATATAATCTCCTTAATCAGCGGAATCTGACTAGAGAGATCATCCGGCATCTTGGGACGCTGTATTTTATAATCCGAAAACTTCCGGGATCGAAAGGTATCGCGGGAGACATCAAAACATACAGCAATATAACCCGGTCGCTCATCCTTTAATATTTTATTTAAAATATTGACAAAACCGTATACTGCCCCTGTAGGCTGGCCATAAGAAGTGCTTAAGCCTTTGACCGCGTAAAAAGCCCTATAGCAGAAAGCCATAGCATCCAATAAATATAATCTTTTAGCGGACATTAATAAAAATTATGGAAATCAATTTTGGTAGGAAGCTTCTTTTAAGTGGTTTCTATCGCGTCAGTGCCCTGTGCTGAGTCCTCTCGATAAATTCCATTATATCCTTATTGTCAGGATCCAAATACTGGGCATCCAATGCTTCTTTCATAGCAGCGGCATAATCACTCTTGGCATAACTATCTTTAGCATTATCAAAATGCCTACGGGAGAGCATTTTGTCATCGCGCCTTAATATATATTTCTCATTAGCAATATCTTTCATTAGTTTTAGCACATCCTGTTCCCTGGACTCTTTAACCGGACGAGGAGAAAGACTTAAACGTATATCATCCAGGCGTTGCCTGGCTGTCTGGGTCCAGGGGTCATTAATATCTCCTAGCTCTGCCCTCTTTTTCCAGCAAAAGGCAGCTTTTCCTAGCTCCCTTTTTCCCTCGTAGAAAAGCGCAAGGTTGGTATATGTACTTAAATAATACGGGTCTATTCTTACAGCCTTAAGATAGCTCTCCTCTGCCCTATCTAGCATACCCTTAGCTTCATAAACCACTCCTAAATCATTATAGGCTACGGCATAAAGAGGATCTACCTCTATTGCCTTTTGATAAATCTTCATCGCTGAATCCAAGTCACCCATATCCTGCGCCTTTAATCCTTCATCCCGGTATTCCCGGGCCTGGGATTCCAGGGCAGTCAATTCCCCCTGCTTTCCTAAATTCATTACATCCTGAGCAAAGATAAAGCAGGGCCAGGATGACAAAAATAGCGTTAAGATTAAAATTATTTTTTTCAAGCGTCTCTTGAAAATTAAGGTTGGCATTTATTATCTTTGTTATATTATATAGGATAAGCTTTAAACGTCAAGGAAAAAATTATATTAAAGAATCCATAAAAATAGCGGGATGCCCGGACTTTTTAAGAAAGATTAATAAGGCATCAGGGGTAGTAGCAACTTCTTCATCGGCAATCTTTTCCAGCAAATCAGGCTCACCTATATCTTCTGCTGCCTTTCTTAAGCTTCCTCCCAATGACTCCTTTAATCCCTTAGGCATCCAGACTAAACGCCTAAGCCCTCCTTCCGGTAAAATAAATTTGCTGCTTAAAATGTATTTTCTAGCTATACCTAGAAACCCCGGAACCTGGATAGCGCCTTTTATTAAATTTGACAAGGCAGGAAAATCCATGCCTGAAGGAGTCATCCCGGCATAATCGCGGTCAACTACCATCACCCCATTTACCTCAGGGACGACCGCAACAATACATTCAAAAAAACCGCATGACGATTGAGGATTATCCATAAGAGAATACAAACTTACCCTCTTTATTCTTCTATTAGATTTATCCTCTACAAACCTATTTACGCTATCCCACTGCCCTAGAATATTATCCAGAGGTTCACCTTTTAATATGGGTTGATTCCAGCCAAAAGAAATAACCTCAGAAGATGTTTTAGCATCAAACCACGAATAAGCCCCGCATAAACCAGGGCGCTCTGGAGTAATAATGCATACGTGGTCTGGCGCAAAGGACTGGCAGATAAGGCATGAATAATAAGTATCCACGCTTTCGTCAACAACCCCTTTCAAGCGCTCATCCCGGACAGCAAAAACATCTTTTGCCATGGCAATCATTCTCTGAACATCTTCCTTGCGGGTATATAATCTTACCTGCACCTTATCCAGAATTTCCCCGTATTCCTTATGCAGCATGGCATATAATATTAATCCTATATGCTTTAATCTAAACCCCTTAAGAAAGGAATCGCGGCTTATCCTGATTGAGCTAATGCCTCTCTGGCCTTCATGCACCAAACCCAACGCATAATTTATAAACCTATGTAGCTGACGCTCTAATACCGGCTCAAAATCCTTTTGCATCTTGCGACCGTAAACATCTACAATGATAGCTAAAGGTAAAAACCTGCTTCCAAAATCAGCCTGGCTTATATCCGGGCCGGTTAATTCAATATTTCCGTCCTCAACGTCGTCTTCATCTCTAGAAGAAAGCAGTTCTAACGACAAACCGGATTTACCTCCTAATTCGAAACCAAGCTGTTCCATCTTTACCCTCTCGCCTTCAAACGCCGCAGAATAAGCAACAGGAATATCTAATTTTAGAACCTTTACCTTAACTCCGCGGGTATGCATGCATTGCGAAGGTATCTTTTTATAATCTTTTTGGGTTACCGCAGCCTCAAATAATGTAGTCTCGGCCCTATCTAAACGTGGGATCTCTGAATCGCTGATAACAGGCGCACCAAAAACTAATCCTCCTGAAACGGCAGCTAAAACTCGTTCTTGTGCTTCACCTAAAATAAGCGTAAAAACCGGAATATGCCTGCGCACATAATCCGTTATTCTCTGCCATTGCCCGGGATTAATGCCTCCGTAAATCAATGGTGCACGCACGATAAAATTAAATGCATATATCATAGACAGAAAGTCGCTTCCTAAAGACAAGATGTAATTCTCCAGCCCCAGCTCTACGCCCCGAGATTTTAGCTGCCTCTCAAGCGTATTGCCGTTTATGCCCCCGGAGAGGAAACACATAACTCCTTTAGACTGAAAATCACGTATAAGATTAAAAGCAGACACGCCATTCTTTGCCTGGCCTAAGATGACCGCTATCGCAGATATGCGGCCATCAATTAACTTCAGGCTCAAGGAACGTAAGGTGCTGTCGGGAAGAAAACCTGAACCTTCTTTAGGATGTTCTCTATTTAACACTGCCAGCGCTGCATTTACCTCTTCGCAAAGCAAGACAAGAAGCCCGTCATTTAACAGCCCCTGATGATAAATAAAGAGGTCCGGTTTAGAAATCTCGTTTAAGACTAAAAATAGATCTTTTAAGCAACGAACTTCTATTTTTAGGAATGCATTAACTAAAGGAAGGTAGTAATTTGTTTCGGGGAAGCATACCTTTGCATCTATGCCAAACTTAGCAATTGCCCTCTCCAGGGATTGGCGAGTTGCTTTCAGTATTTCGCCTGTACCTTTTTCACAGAATTGCGCCAGCGCTTCTTGCATCTTTTTTCTCTAGCCTGCCGATTATATTATCCACCAGCATCATGCTTATTACAATGCTATCCTTGCGCACCACGCTACCGCAGGCAAAAATATTATCGTAATTAGTAGACATCCAGCCGTCTACTACTATAAAATCATCCTTAACGCGGATATCGGTATTTTTTAGGAAATCAATACTGGATCTATAATCATCCATGAATAAAACCGAGCACGCGCCGAACACCTTACCGCTCTTAAGTTTAACAGCCTGAACCTCACCCTCACCTATTACCTCTGCGAGAGAATCATGTATTATTTCTGTCTTTGCGGGAATACCCGAAGGGTCAAACGCAGCACGGCTTAGGACCTTAATCTCAACACCATATCTTTCTGATATTGCCTCTGCGACTTTTATAGCCAAGCTATCGCTTCCTACGATGCAAACCGGATGCGCTATATAACGCTTAAGAAATTCCCTGGCATCATCTAAAGTATACATGCGGTATGCGCCTTCCTTCCTGGCTCCAGAAATATCCGGGATAGCCGGACTCCTGCCAGAAGCGATTACCAGCATATTATAATTGATACTTCCCTTATCCTTAAAATAAATTGCGGACTTCTGGGTATTTATACTGCCTACCTTCTTGTTCTTAATGAAATCTATGCCTTCCTTCTGGTAAAAACCTTCATCGCATAAGAATATATCTTTCTCGGCTATTGTACCGCTTATAAAATCAGCTATCCTCAAGTGGTCATAGGCAGGATAGCCCTCCTCGCTGACTAAGGTTATACTGCAGTCTTTGCACTTACGCTTTATTCCTAATGCGATATTGTGCCCGGAAACCGAAGCACCTATAATCACTACGTGATTGATCATAACCCTGAAGCGTCCAGAACCTCCGGCACTAGCTTGCCCCACCCAATAGGCATAATATGCACCCCATCGCACATGGGCTTTAGCTTTTTTATAAGCCGGGAAGCTATTTCAACGGATTTCTTGGCTTTATCTTTGGCTTCGTCCATCTCCTTGATTAAACTGTCAGGAACCAAAACACCAGCTACATTCTCATTCATATACTTTGCCATTCCTGCCGACTTTAAAAGCACTATGCCGCACATAACCTTAGCCTTAAGGTGTTTTGTCTTATTTAAGAATTTTTCAAAAAGATCGATATCATAAACAGCCTGCGTCTGAAAAAACTCCGCACCTGCGGAGATTTTTTTCTCCATTTTTATAATCTGCGGTTCCAAGGGGTCTGCCCCGGGGTTAACCGCGGCGCCCAGACAAAATTTAGGAGGCCCTCCGGTTAACTTATTACCTTTTATATCAAATCCAGACTCAAGTTTACTGGCTGCCTGCAACAACTGGACAGAATCAAGGTCGAATACCGGCTTAGCCTCAGGATGGTCCCCTGCAGTAGTATGGTCTCCGGTCAATATTAAAATGTTTTTAATCCCCAGGGCTGCCGCTGATAAAAGGTCTGATTGCAGCGCTAGGCGGTTTCTATCGCGGCAGGTTAGTTGATAGATAGGCTCAAAGCCTTTTTCTTTTAAGATACGGGAAACCGCTAAAGAACCAAGGCGCATTACGGAACTTTGTAAATCAGTAACATTAATCGCATCAATCCTATCGCGGATAAGTTCAACCTCTTCTAGAATCTGAGCTGTCTCAATGCCCTTAGGAGGACCGACCTCAGAAGTTACTAGAAACTTACCTGATTGTAATTTCTCTTTAAAAGTCATTTTATTTAAGTTCGGACTGTTGGAGGTTAACCGCCTCAATAAGATTACGCATGAGCATGGCAACAGTTAAAGGGCCTACCCCCCCGGGAACCGGAGTAATAAAAGACGCTCTCTTTTGAGCATTCTCAAAATCTACGTCTCCGACAATTCTTTCCTGCAAACGGTTAATTCCAACATCTATAACTACCGCATGATCCTTAACCCAACCACCCTTAATTAAACCCGGCATACCAGCGGCGACGACCAATATTTCCGCTCTTTCAACATGCTCCTTAAGCCTACCGGACTTACTGGTTGCTATATGGCAAACTGTTACTGTAGCCAATTTTCCCAATAATAGAAGGGCCAGCGGCTTACCGACTATTTCGCTATGCCCGACTATCACAACTTCCCGGCCGAACAAGTCTATCCCGCTGGCTGAAATTAATTCCATAACTGCGGAAACCGTACAAGGAATAATCCCCGGCTCTCCCAATACAATCCTACCGATATTTTCAGGATGCATCCCTTCCGCGTCCTTCTTTGGATCGATAAAACTTACGGCTTTTTTATAATTAAAATGGCTGGGCAAAGGACACTGTATAATAATTCCGTTAATAGATTTATTGGAATTTAACTTCCGTACGAAATCTAAAAAGTGCCCTTCGGTAGCAGTAGAAGCAATCTTATGCAGCTGATATTCAATGCCAAGCTCTTCCGCAAATTTAGCCTGAGACTTAACATAACTTTCCGCACTTGCGTTATCTCCGACTATTATGCTGGCTAAGGCGGGTTTTATCTTTAGCGCAAAGACCCGTTCCTTTAATTCCTTTTTTATCTTTTCGGCAATCGGCTTACCCTCTAATAATTTTGCCAACCCTCTCCTCCGTCTGCGCCCTAATCTTTCTAACCACCCTGCTTTTTTTCTTCATCTCTGCGTTTACCACCCGGGAGAACTTCTTATCATCCAGGCTGCTTAAATTAATCTCAATATTAAAACACGATGAAACAAATCCGGCCTCAAATAAAACTGCTGCCACGGCAACATCGCTTACCAACTTTAGATTACCCTGCTTTATAAGCAAGGGGCAGATTTTTATACCTTCAAAACAAAGCCTGGCGACCATAAATGGTACATTCACAGCATCTCTTACGTTTTTAGATTTATAAGCGACAGCGTCCAAATCCACCAACCTTAAGAATTCTTTTCTTAAATACTCTGTTTTACTTAAGGCCTCCTGAAGAATTATTTCGTTTTTTGCATATTTAGGATTACCTAAAGTAAAATTAATTACCATACTGGCTAAAGCCGCAGCCATGGCAGCACAAAAAGCAGCAGCAGAACCGCCTCCCGGCACAGAAAGCCTTGCTGCTAATTGATCAAGATATTCCTTAACAGCTACATCTTTATACATCGCTCAATAAGTAAATTCTCCGCTCAGCTCAAAAGCGTCTTTAACTAAATCCAGCCTTGGTTTAATAGAAGAAAAATCGACCGAGACTACATCAAACCTGGACTTTTTATTTAAGCAACTGTTTTCTTTAATAAAATTCAACGCGACTTTTGATATTTGCCTTTGTTTTCTCCCAAAGACGGCCTCTTTTCCTGACCCGAATTTAATGCTTCTGCGAGCCTTCACTTCTACAAAACAAAGCACATCTTTATCCAAAGCTACGATATCTATTTCGCCTAACTTTACTTTATACTTACGGGATATTATCTTATAACCGTTATCCCTTAGAAAGCCTGCTGCCAATTCTTCCCCCCTATCCCCTAAGCTCATCAATTTTCTAGACATAGGAGAAGCTCTTTCTATGGATCGGGGAAGGCCCTATTCTCTTTAGAATATCCCGGTGGTCTTTTGTAGAATAGCCTTTATGCTTCCTGAATCCGTACTCCGGATAAAGTTGGTCGTATTCTAACATTATACTGTCTCGGGTAACTTTAGCCACAATTGACGCAGCAGCAATACTTTTAGATTTAGCATCACCCTTAACAATTGACTTATAGGGAAGCGGAAAATTCAAAACCATGTTACCATCCACAATAATATAAGCCTTATCAAGACTTACCCCCCTTAACTTTCTTATCAAAGAGGCAACCGCATTTTGCATAGACAAACGGGTAGCTTCCAGAATATTAATCCGGTCAATTATCTTCTCGCTTACAATCCCGATGCCGCTTAATGAATAACTGTTAATCTCTAAAAAAGCCTTATCTCGCTCTAAGCTAGTGAGTTTTTTAGAATCATCAATAATACTATTAAAATTTTCTTTTTTTAATAATACCGCTGCTGAAACTACCGGCCCGGCCAAAGGCCCTCTGCCGGCCTCATCTACTCCAATAACAAATTTATACCCCAGACGTTTAAGCTTGCGTTCATAATAGAGCATACCTTAAGGGCTCTAGCCCTATTCTTTACTTGCTATCTTAGTAGCGCGTTTGCCAAACTTATTCCTTAAATAATAGAGTTTCGCGCGTTTTACTTTACCCGGCCGGATAACTTCAATCCGTTCTATGCTCGGAGAATTAAGCGGGAATACGCGCTCAATACCTTCCCCGTAAGATACTTTTCTAATCGTAAAATGTTCGCTTACGCCCCTACCCTCCCTGGAGATAACTACGCCTTCAAAAGGATGCAAACGAAATTTATCCGGGCCTTCGGGTATCTTAGTTAAAACCTTTACCGTATCCCCGACATCAAAACTAGGATGGTCTTTTTTAACAAATTCCAGCTTATCTAAACTAACCTTACTCATTTCTCCTCCTTGATTTCAATTTTAATAGATCCGGCCTGCGCTCTCTTGTTCTTTTAATAGATTCTTGTTTTCTCCAGGCGTCGATTTTGTTATGATCTCCTGAGAGGAGCACTCCCGGAACACCAATTTTCCTAAAACTCGCCGGCCTGGTATAATGCGGATGTTCTAATAGATTACCCTCAAAAGACTCGAAATTCAAGGAATTTTTGTCTCCTAACACCCCGGGGATAAGCCTTACAATAGCATCTATAAACACCATCGCCGGCAGCTCCCCTCCGGTTAAAACATAATCTCCTATAGAAAACTCTTCGTCTACCAGGCATCTTCTTACCCTCTCGTCCACCCCTTCATAATGGCCGCAGATAAACATAATATTTTTAAGCTTAGATAGCCTTTTAGCAGAACTCTGGCTGAAATTCTTGCCTTGAGGGCAAAGTAAAATAACCCTTGTCCTTTTACCTTTTATCTTTGATTTTATCCGCTCGACACAATTAAATATCGGCTCAGGACGCATAACCATACCCGCGCCTCCGCCAAAAGGTCGGTCATCAACTTTTCTGTGTTTATCCGAGGTATAATCCCGTAAATCGTGTATATGAAACTCCACTTTATTCTTAGCCTGGGCGCGTTTCATAATTGACTCGTTAAGCACGCAGTCAAACATCTTAGGGAATATTGTAATAATGTCAACTCTCATAGCAGCTTTACGGATAGTGCTATCCATTTAAATAGCCTTCGAGAAAATCTTTTTTAAACTCTATAAAACAATTGTTCTTTATTGCCTCACGGATTTTAGCAGCAAGGTTTAAGAAAAAGAAAATATTGTGCAAAGACAAAAGCGTAAGCCCGAGCATCTCCTGGGCATTGAATAAATGACGAAGGTATGCACGGCTAAAGTTCCTGCAGGTATAACACAGGCAATCTTCATCCAGGGCCCTGAAATCATCGGTATATGGCGAATTGCTTATCTTTACCTTCCCTTTGCTTGTGAAAGCAGTTCCATTCCTGCCGTAACGAGTAGGGACAACGCAATCAAACATATCAATGCCGCGTTCTACAGCCTCCAGTATATCCGGAGGATAGCCTATCCCCATTGCATAACGAGGCTTGTCAACTGGCAACAGCCCGGAAGTTATCTCAAGCATATTATATATTAAATTGCTCGGTTCTCCAACCGATACTCCGCCGATAGAATAACCGTCGAAATCCATACCCGCCAATTCATTTGCGCAGGACTTCCTTAAATCTTCGTAGGTTGCGCCTTGGACTATGCCGAATAAAAAATGTTTTTTCCCGGCGATTACCCTATTCCTACCATTATGCTTAAAAGAACGTGCCGCCCAGTTTATTGTCCTTTTCACCGCTGCCTCTGCCGCAGACCTAGGGCAAGGATAATGCACGCATTCATCCAAAGGCATCATAATATCAGACCCTAAATCACGTTGTATATCAATGACGTCTTCGGGAGTTAGAAAATGCTTAAATCCGTCGATATGCGACTGAAACTCCACCCCCTTATCGCTT
>Ga0172371_10000547_pt1 | contig 58333 bp, 45 predicted proteins | sample Lak12m_FD_114543 | JGI IMG/M metagenome (GOLD analysis project Ga0172371, IMG submission 114543) | Freshwater microbial communities from Kabuno Bay, South-Kivu, Congo - kab_022012_12m | ecosystem: Environmental > Aquatic > Freshwater > Lake | place: Democratic Republic of the Congo: South-Kivu... | reverse complement strand
CCACCGTACAGCAAACCACTCCCCGTCATTATTTCCTCCTTGGCCTTGGACGCTTCCTGCTTCCGTTGCCCGGAGTCTACAACCTCTTTCTCCTTGTCACGATTTGGATGAGTATCATTCTAGCTAACTTCCTGGGGATATGATGGTAACGCGGTAGTTGGCGCAGCGGGCCAGCAGGTGTAGTGACGCGGGCCGCGGATGTGGCGGACACAGAGCAGACACCCCATGTAATGCCTCGGTCATTCAGGGTAGAGCCGACTTCATGTCGGCTACAGCCGGTGTAAAACCGGCTCTACCGCCGACACGCCCCGCGTTAGTGAGGCCTTCCTATACCATCAAGATTGTTGTTGATCGTGACGAATTCAATCCGTTATATTCTTAACGATTTCTGCGGCGAGGGGCTTCTGGCCCTGGCACCAAGGAAGACGGAAACCGGACACGTTGTTGTGCCAGTAACGCCTCCCTTGCAACCGCGGGGGAGGTTTTCTGTTTCATGGATAAGCGACTCGGGTTCGTCGGCATCATAGTGGACAACAGGAAGAAGTCGGCTGCCAAGGTCAACAGCATCCTTACCGAGTTCGGGGACATCATAGTGGCCCGGACCGGCATTCCTTACCACTCCCGTAACGTCTGCGTGATCACACTGGTGGTGGACGCAACCACCGATGTCGTCGGCGCCCTCACGGGCAAGCTGGGGGCACTGGAGGGGGTCTCCGTCAAGTCGGGCGTAAGTCGGTGACACGTACAGGCACCGGAGAGAGAACATGACAGACAACATGACAACCTTCATCGATGAAGCAGGCATCGACGCCCTGTTGTCTGCCGCCCCCGCCAATGATCCGGGGGCAGCGACGGCAGTGATCGATAAGGCCCGCGAGGGAAAAGGACTCGAGCCCGGCGAGGTGGCCTGCCTTCTCCTCGCCGACGACCCTGCGACAACCGAGCAGCTCTTTGCCGCAGCACGGCAGGTGAAACAGTCCATATACGGGCGACGGCTGGTCCTGTTCGCCCCGGTCTATCTCTCGAACTACTGCTCCAACAACTGCCTCTACTGCGGCTTCCGGCGCGACAACAAGGCGATGAAACGCCGCGCGCTGACCATGGATGAAGTCCGTCACGAGGTCGAGTTGATCGAGAAGCAGGGGCATAAGCGGATCCTGATGTTGACGGGAGAAGAGCCAAAACGCTCCGCGCTCGATTACCTTATCGAGGCGATCGGCGTGGCCTATTCCGTGAAGACGGACGACGGGCACGGCGAAATCCGCCGGATAAACGTGGAAATCGCCCCGCTGTCGGTACTGGATTTCAAGCGGCTGAAGGGATCGGGAATAGGCACGTACGTGCTGTTCCAGGAGACCTACAACCGCGAAACCTACGCCCACATGCATCCGTCCGGCCCGAAGCGGGACTACCGCAACCGGCTCTACGCCATGGACCGCGCCCTGGAAGCCGGGCTGAACGATGTTGGAATCGGCGCGCTCTTCGGGCTGCATGATTTCCGGTTCGAAGTACTCGCGCTGCTTGCGCATGCGCGGCACCTGGACCGGCAGTTCGGCATCGGCCCCCACACCATCAGCGTGCCGCGCATCGAACACGCGCAGAACGCGCCGGCGGCCGATGCCGTGCCGCACCCGGTTTCGGACCACGACTTCAGGCGGCTCGTCGCCATCCTTCGGCTTGCAGTGCCGTATACCGGGATCATCCTCAGCACGCGCGAGACAGCAGCGATGCGGAACGAGCTGTTCGCCCTCGGCGTGTCGCAGATCAGCGCCGGTTCACGGACCAACCCCGGCGGATACGGCGAGGCTGCCGCGAATCCCTCCGACGAACAGCAGTTCGCCCTCGGCGATACCCGATCGCTTGACGAGGTCATACGCTCTGTCTGTGAGCAGGGCTATATCCCATCCTTCTGCACCGGGTGCTACCGGCTGGGACGGGTGGGGAAGGATTTCATGGACCTGGCGAAGCCGGGCGACATCAAGACGCATTGTGACCCGAACGCCTTGTCGACTTTCATGGAATACCTTCTCGATTACGCGTCACCGGGCACTCGCCGTATCGGCGAGGCGCTGGTCAACAAGGTCATGAACGAAATGGACCCCGTGGCACGCCAGCGTTCGGAGGCGCTGGTGGCGCAGGTGAGGTCCGGCAGAAGGGACATATACTGCTGATATGTACGCTACAGCCCCAAAAACATTCCGTCTGCACATCGGCATCTTCGGCCGGCGCAATGCCGGGAAGTCGAGCATTCTCAATGCGCTCACCGGCCAGCAGACATCTATCGTCTCGGAAATTCCCGGCACGACGACCGATCCAGTTGAGAAGCCCATGGAATTCCTGCCGTTCGGGCCGGTGTTGTTCATCGACACGGCGGGCATAGATGACGTCGGCGCACTTGGTGAACAGCGTGTGGCGCGGACAAGACAGGTTGTTGCCCGCACCGACCTTGCGGTGATTGTTGCCGACGGGGAATGGACGGCCTTCGAGGAAGGACTGCGGGCGGAGTTCGAGCAGCGCAAGGTGCCTGTCATTGTGGCTTTCAACAAGACGGACCTCGCAACGACACCTGCAGACACCATGAAACAGCTGGCCGCCAGGTGCGCGGCCGTGGTGGCAACATCCTGTGCCACCGGACAGGGCATCCCCGAGCTGCGCCAGGCGCTGCTCCAGGCTGCCCCGGAGGATTTCATCAGCCGGCACGGCGTGATATCGGACCTCGTGCCTCCGGGCAAATGCGCCGTGCTGGTCATACCGGTGGACAAGGAAGCGCCGAAGGGCCGTATCATCATGCCGCAGGTCCAGTGCATGCGCGACCTGCTCGATCATGACGCTATGTGCATGGTGACCAAGGATCGTGAACTCCGTGATGCGCTGCAGAAACTGAAAGAACCGCCGGTGCTGGTGGTGACAGATTCCCAGGCTTTTGCCAGGGTTGCGGCGGATACCCCACTGGAGGTACCGCTTACATCGTTCTCGATCCTGTTTGCCCGGTTCCAGGGCGACCTTGCCGAGATGGTCCGCGGGGCCATGACGATAGACACTCTGAAGCCGGGCGATCGCGTGCTGGTGGCGGAGGCATGCACGCATCATCCGATCCAGGAGGACATCGGCACGGTCAAGATACCGAACTGGCTGAAGAAACATGTGGGAGGCGATCTGCGATTCGAACACCTGCGCGGGCACGATTTCCCCGAGGACATCTCACCGTACAAACTGGTCATTCACTGCGGCGCGTGCATGTGGAACAGGCGCGCCATGCTGAGCCGTATCCTGCAGTGCCGGAACGCGGGCGTTCCAATCACGAACTACGGGCTCACGATTGCCTACTCACTGGGTATCTTCGAACGTGCGCTGGGCCCGTTCCCCGCGGCACGTGAGATCTTCCTGCGTGAGCGAAAGGGCGTTGCATGAGTGTCGCTGGCGGCACACTGAAGCCGCAACCGGACTGCGGTCCTGACGAAGCCGTTGCCATCATCCGGCGGGGCGAGTACACGAAAGGGGACATCGTCCGCCTTCTCGCCGCCCGTTCTCCCGAAGGTGTCGAGGTGATCCGTTCAGCCGCCGAGACGGTGCTGCTTGGACAGGTCGGGAAGGCCGTGTACTACCGCGGGCTCGTCGAGTTCTCTAACGAGTGCGCGATGAACTGTCTCTACTGCGGCATCCGCCGCGGAAATGTGGACGTCAGGCGTTACACTCTAACCCGGGGCGAAATACTGGATGCGGCACAGTGGTGCGCCGACAGCGGCTACGGATCCATCGTCCTGCAGTCGGGCGAGCGATGCGACCCGGCTTTCGTCGATTTCGTCGAGGACGTTGTCAGGGCGATAAAGGAGAATACAAGATCCGCGCGCCTTTCTGCGGGGCTGGGTATAACGTTGAGCGTGGGAGAGCAGGCACCGGAAACGTATGCCCGGTTCCTTGCAGCAGGGGCGCACCGGTACCTGCTGCGCATCGAAACGACGAACCCGGATCTCTTCGCACGTATTCACCCGGCAGGCCAGTCCCTTGAACGGCGGATGGCATGCTTGCGGAGCCTGCGCAAAACGGGCTACCAGGTCGGGACAGGGGTGATGATAGCCTTGCCGGGCCAGACGCTGGAAATGCTTGCCGACGATGTCCTGTTCTTCCGGTCCTTCGACGTGGACATGATCGGCATGGGGCCGTACATTCCGCATGCGCAGACACCGATGGCCGAGTGGCCGCAGCCTGGTCGCACGCCGGGAGACACCCTGCAGCTTGCGCTTCTGATGGTGTCGGTTGTCCGGCTTGTGATGAGGGATATCAACATAGCAGCCACCACCGCCCTGCAGGCGATGGATCCGGAGGGACGCGAGAAGGGTCTGCGGCATGGCGCAAACGTGATCATGCCCCAGCTTACGCCGACCGACGTGCGCAAAGACTACCTCCTGTACGATGGCAAACCCTGCATCGATGAAGACAGGCAGGATTGCAGGCGGTGCCTTGAAGCCCGCATCAGGTCATGCGGCCGGCAGATAGCCGTCGATGACTGGGGCGATTCCCGTCACTTCGCGCGGCGCAGCTCTGTATCTTTTCCGGGCCGGTTCAATTACAAAGACGAATCCCCTCACCTCAATCCTCTCCCCCTCGGGGTGAATCCTCGGGATGAACCCCAAGGGGAGAGGAAGCAGATCAGAGGGCGCTGCGACATTTGCTGAATGGTGAGTTTGTCTTGAAGACAGTCGCATGGAAACCCCTCTCCCCTTGGGGGAGAGGGCGGGGTGAGGGGTAATTAAACTTGTCGTTCCGGCTCTGCCCTGAGCGGTTTCCCACGCACAGGCTTGCAATACCTGACCGTACGGGTTAAATTAATAGTTTGAAGGTGCTGGTGGAGGAGGGTAACAGGAGGAACTATGAGCAAGACTGGTATCGCAGGACTGGTGGTAGTGATGACAGTGGTTGCGGCGTTGCAGGCGGCGGAGGAAACAAAGACGCTTGCCAACATGCAGAAAGCCTATGGCAACGGCGCGCTGGCAAAGGCCCAGTGCGAGGCATTCGCTGCGAAGGCGACCGGGGAAGGGTACAAGTCCGTGGCGGCGCTGTTCCGTGCTGCCGCAAAGGCGGAAAGCATTCACATGGACAAGTACGCAACGGTGATCAAGGCGCTTGGCGGCGAGGCCAAGGCCGAGACTGAGGCCCCGGTAGTGAAGACCACGAAGGAAAACCTCGACTTGCTTCGTTTGGGCATCGAAGCCAATACGAAAGACTATGCCGAGTATGTCAAGACGGCCGAGGCCGAGAAGAACGACAAGGCAGTCATGTTCCTCAAGGGCACGCTCGCCGACGAGGAGTCCCGCGCGAAGCTGTACAAGGACGCAGTGGACAACCTGGACGCCTGGAAAGCCGGCGACAAGGAAGTCATCGTCTGCACGGTTTGCGGGTACACGACGATTGACCCGAAACTGAAGACGTGCCCCGTTTGTTCCGCGCCGCGCAGCAAGTTCGAAGCGTTCAAGTGATTGTTTGCGAAACGGGGGAGCGCCGCAACGGCGTTCCCCCGTGCACTTTTCGGCTGAATTCCGGGAAGGCATTGAGGTTGTAGCCGCGGCGCTCTGCCTGCCTCGCCGTAGCTTCCTGGCAGAGGCGGGTCGCCGCGCAAGAACGCCCCGGCAGAGCGGGGCGGCTACATTGCATGTCGGGCATTTGCCCCGCAATGAAACTGCTTTGCCATATTCTCCTTCTTGTCCAGCTAGCCGTCATCGCCAGCTTCTGGGGATGGAATCATGTCAACCATGTTATGGGGAACCAGCTCACCGGTTCGGCCGCCGGTCAGTTGCTTGCATATGGGAGACTGACGGGGCTCCTGGCGGCGTTCGGCGCCCTGTTGCAGATTCTCCTTATCGGTCGTACCCGCTGGATTGAGCAGGCTTTCGGGTTTGACCGTCTCGCCCGCCTTCATCATGCGCTGGGTTTTGCCCTCGTACTGGTCCTCCTGGCGCATCCGGCCCTGGTCCTTCTCGGCCATGCCGCGCAGGCCGGCGTTTCGTTTCGGGAACAGTACCTGGATTTCATGCGCAACTGGGATGACGTTGCCGCCGCCTCAGTGGCTCTTGTTCTCATGATGGCGGCAATCGTGTTCTCGGTGGTGGTTCTCCTGAAGAAGATGCGCTATGAAAGCTGGTACGCAACGCATCTTGTCTTCTATGCGGCGGTCGCCCTTGCTTTCGGGCACCAGCTGGCGGTCGGCAGCGACTTCACCATGGGCAGCGGGTGGTTCAGGGCGAACTGGATATTTCTCTACGTGTTCGTGGGTGTGAACCTGGCATGGTACCGTCTGGCGAGACCACTAGTGGGGTATGCCCGACACAGGTTCCGCGTGGCGGCAGTGAGGCCCGAAACAGCCGATGTCAATTCGGTGCTCATAGAAGGACAGAACCTGGGCACCTTCAAGATCGCACCGGGCCAATTCCTGTCGGTCCGGTTTCTCGCGCCGGGGTTTCGATGGGAGGCACACCCGTTCTCGGTATCTCGCGTTGCGGACGGGCAGACCATCCGGTTGAGTATCAAGGCGCTGGGCGATTTCACCCGGCGTATTCCGCAACTCAAGCCGGGGACCCCTGTGCTGGTAGACGGGCCCTACGGGATATTCACGTCCAAACGGCGCGCCAATCCGAAGCTCCTCTTGATCGCGGGCGGGATAGGGATTACGCCGATCCGGGCGCTGATGGAAGAACTCTCGGACCGCGGCAGGGACATGGTGTTGATCTATGGGAACCGGAACAGGACCCAGGTGGTGTTCCGTGACGAGCTGGAGAAGTTGGCCGCCAGGTCCGGTCGGACAAGGATTGTCCTTGTTATGAGCGACGATGCGTCATGGACCGGCGAGAAGGGCAAGATAGACCGCGCCTTTATCGAGCGGATGGTAGGCGATGTCCGGGAACGCGACGTCTACCTTTGTGGCCCGCCGCCGATGATGAAGATGGTTCGTGGAGCGCTGTCAGGGCTCGGGGTGAGAAGCGACCACATTCACTGGGAAAGGTTTGCGTTGTGATTCTGTAGATCGGGAGTTGTTTCTTCCGCCGATGGCCGCGCGGGAAGAACGGTCGAGGCGGCGCCTCGACCCTACCATCCAGAGTGAGACGAGAATGAGACCGGAGGACAGGTAGGGACGAGGCGCTGACTCGTCCTTCGGAAGAAGGGAGTAGATTGTGAAGACTGCACAAACAGCACGGTGGCTCTCCATGGCAGGTCTGTTCTTTTCTACGGTGATTTCCACTCTTGCGCAGGAGGGAGTCGTCCCGAGGACGGCCCATGTACCGCCCGGCGGAGCATACGTCACCGTTCCGCTTGACGCTGTAGCGAACGATGCGATGGCGATGTTGCAGGCTGCCGATCGGGTGACGGTGCAGAACATCCCCTTCGACCTGGTCAAGAAGCCCGGCGCCACGCATCTCTTCCTGAAACCCATAGGCTGGGACACTGTGAAGAAGGAAGATGCGGAATACCCGGGCTACATTGCCAGGTATGACACGAGGGACGCCAATACCGGTAATCTTGCCCGCGCCATTGTGCCCGTACCCGTGGCCGACTACTCCGGGATGTGGCTCCTTGCGACCGCTGACAATGACCGGAGCCTGACGAACGTTGTAACATTCCGCTTCGGGTGCATGGAAGGGCAGGGACATACTGTCTATCATGATTTCAAAGTGCTGGTACCACGCGCGGATGAGCAGGCACCAGTGGGGGTGGCAAAGAAGATAACGACCGCGACGGGCAACCTGTACCTGCTGCGTGTGCCAATTGCCAAAGCCATCGCGCAGGACTTCCCGGAACGCGTCTTCCTCGATCTCGACATCACAAAGGAACTGCGCATCGCCATAAATCTTCCCGATCCCTACCGGTTCCAGTTGCGTCCGCTTGGCGTGCCGAGCGGAGTACGGATATACGGCCTGACGCTTGAACGCGCGCCGCTGCAGATGGAAATGACGGCAACGGAGGCGGGTAATGTCTTCAACGAACCGCAGGTGCCGACTTTCCGGATGAAACTACACAACAAGCTCAGCCAGCACTGGGTTCCCTACAACATAGAGACCGTTGCCACGTCGGACGACGGAATCGTGACAAAGCAGATAATCACGAACGCTTTCCGCCCGGTTGCCTGGGTCTACGGTAACCCGGTCACACACTGCACCGTGTCGGTACCCGTGCCGCGGCGCGGGCTCTACGAACTGAAGCTGAGCCTCGTGGCCTACGGTTCAGTTGTCAGTACCCGCGAAACAACCTTCGCCCTGCTGGCGCAGGACACGCGAAAATACAGGGATGAATCTCCGTTCGGCACCTGGGACTTTGGCGGTGTGCATGCCACTCCCAGCGATCCGGACGTGCGCGGCCCGCTCTACGTCAAGGCGGGGTTGCGCTACGGAATGGGGGACCAGCCGGAGGCCGTGCGCCGGCAATATGGCCTGCTGCCGGGCGGCGATCCCCGGATCCGCGGCACGAACGATACGCAGGCGATTCTCACCCAGATGAAAGAGAACCCGGACATGGCCGCCCCCACGCGGTTCCTTGTATTCCACGAATCCGGGGTATCCGGTCCGCACCTGACACGTACGCCGGATCTCTTTACCGGCCGACCACCCTACAAGATGAGCCCGGACGAGGAAAAGACATGGAAGGCCCTGTGGGAAGAAGCGGAGAATGCGACACGCGCAATCCGTTCAACGTTCCCGAAAGCGGAGATCTACTTCGGCAATACCGTCCCGCACATGCTCGAGGAGTTCCTGCGCCGTGGCTGGCCACCCAAAGACATCGGGACCATAGGCAACGAGAGCGGCTGTTTCGACCGTCCGCCCGAAACGCAGCCGACAGACTTCATCTCCGGCAATGCCTGCATGTGGATGCTGAGGCAGATAGCGGACCATTACGGCGCAAAGGACACCCCGATGCGGCAATGTCTTGAAATATGCTATCCGAATACCAACCCGGGAAACCTGACCGAGCGGACACAGGCAGCATACCTTGTACGGCATGTGATGCATTCGCTGGCGTGGGGAGTCCCGGTGATCAGGCCGATGTGCCTGAGCGACATGGGGAACTCCTACTACTACAGCAACTGGGGCGCGGCGGGGCTGTGTCATGCCTGGCCGAATGTCAGCCCCAAGTTTGCCTACGTGTCGTTTGCCACCATGACCCTGATGCTGGACGGGGCAAAACTGTCGCGCTCGATCCCCACCGGTTCAACCGTGGTGTATGCGCAGGAATTCAGGAACAAGGACAAGAAGTACATCACGTGTTTCTGGACCCTGCGCGGCACAAGGCCTGTTACGGTCGAAGTATCGGGCAAGGCGGTGCGACTGACGGGCATGATGGGCCGGGAACAGGAAATCCCGGTCAAGGACCATGCGGCAGCTTTCGAAATCTCGTCCGAAATCTGCTACCTGGTCTCCGACAAACCGGTTGCTGGTATCACACTTGGAGCCCCGGTGAACGAAGGGATGCCGACGGGAAAGACGTTTCTTATCTCGGGCCTGGACAGGGTGGCCGAGTGGACCGTGGAAACAAACAAGAGCGTAGAACTCGAGATGTACAACTTCCTGAACCCGCGCAGGAAGGGGAACTTCGAGTACAGGGAAGTGGGAATAGACGGCGGCAGGAAGACGATAGAAGTGAAACCCAGACTACCGGTTGAAGGCTCAGAGTACCTGCAAATGTACTCGGTGCTTGTGCGGACAAACGCCGTGGAAATCCCCGGCGAGCCGACGGAAATCGGCGTGATGGTCAACGGCAATGGCGGGTGGGGGCGGTTGATATTCGAGATCGAGGATGCCGGCGGGCAGCGCTGGATCTCGATTGGGGCGGAACAGGCCGGCACGCCGAACCCGTGGATGGCCGACTGGCTCAAGCCCGAGGAATTCGCCAAGTTGAACCAGAAGTCCATGAACGTGAACGACTGGAACTGTGACGACGCCTGGGGCCGCAGTTTCATCAACCACGACGGCTGGCGATTCGTGCGATTCCCGATGCCCGGCCAGTATCCCGGCGACGGCTATCACTGGCCCAAGAACAGCCAGTGGCGGTTCAGCGGGGATGGTGTGGTGAAGTATCCGCTCAAGTTCAAGAAACTCGTCATCACGATGCCGGAGAAGATCCTCTACATGACCGACTACATCCCCGTGCCGAAACCGGAAATCCAGCTGCGCGACCTGATGGTCACCTACGACCCGGTGGAGAAGGTATTCGCAGGGGAATAGAACCTGTGGAGGACAGTATTGAGACCGGCTCCTGAACAGGCTTGTGATGGTGGGATGAACGGATCCGGCTATATGATCGGGCGTGAACCGGCTTGTTCCAGCAGTCGCACTGCATTTTTCGAGCGGATCTTCTCCCGGTCATTCTGGTCAGGCACGGCCGCTTCCAGGCGCACCTGAAATCCCCGCGGCTCGTAGCCGGTGAAGTCGGTGCCGAAGAGCAGCCGATCGGCGCCGAAGGCCTTGTACGCCGTCTCGATCCCGCCTATATGGAGGCCACCGACGCCACCGCTGATATCCAGCCAGAGATTCGGCACCTCCGCCTGCCGGGGGCATGCCGTTGTGTCGATGTGCGAGTTGACCACCTGCAGCTCGGGGAAGCGTCGGGCTACCTCGATGAGTTCTTCGTCGATATGCGCCTGCAGGATGTGCCGATGTTCGGCGCACACCTCGCATAGTCGCAGGAACGCTGGCCCGTTGTAGTGGTACTGGAGCTTGTACTGCACCAGCTCGCCCACCCACTTATAACCCAGATCGCGGAAACGCGACAGCCACTCTATCGAAAGCTCCGGAAAGGCCGGATGGATGGTGGCGCCAGGGTAGAGGAAACCGTCGTATTTACCTGCCAGCGCCAGTGCCTCGGCATTGCCTTGTTCAAGTTCTTCCGCAGTGGTGGCAAAGACGCCCCGCCAGCTGGTGAAGATGGCGGCATCCGTGCCGGCATTCCGGAGATAGCGGACCGCCTTTTCCACCGTTTCGTTAAGCGGTGCATAGATCTCCATCCCCGGGAACGGCATGTGAGTGTGGACGTCGATAAGCATGGTCGTAATCAAGAAAACCGTCTATGGAGATTGCCTTTCGCGCATAGGGGACGTTCAAGACACCTTCTTCATGTGAACGCTGAACAGCGGGTTTCCCTGGGCCCGAAGAAAGACACCGTCTTTGAGTGCTTCCAAGGGCACGAGGGCGACTTCGTTGAGGAGGTGGTCGAGTTGGACGGCGCGCCATCCGCCCTTCAAAGTCAACAAGGTGGCGATGTCCTCAAAAGAAGACGAAAACAGGCGTATTTCGCGAACGCCATCTGGTACGGCTATGCGTCCGGGGGTGGTTCCGGTACACAGGATCCAGCAGGATCCCGGGCCATCGAGGGCGATTGTACGAATGGCGTCCTCGGGACAGACCAGCCGCCGCGGCGTCGCATTCAGCCACGATTTGTTCTGGCGATACAACGCCACGTACGCCCTGATAACATCGATAATCCCTGGCGACTGTTTTGAGAGATCCACCGATATCGCGGGTACCCCCGCGAAAATACCACTGATCATATGCCTTGCCACAATAGCGGGGGCTTCGCCTCCCACAGGCCAGTTGGTGCAGACAAACTGGACCAGCTGCTTGTGCGCCAGCTGGTGCAGGAAAAGGCATTCGCGCAGATTGCCGAGATAATCCAGGTAGCGGTCGTGTGGCATCAGGTTGCTCTCCCACTGCCGCGTGATGGGGTTGGCCTGTGTCCGTCGTCCCCACAGGGAAGCCCTGGGATTGATTCGGCGGGCCGCCTGCCCGATCTCATTCAGGATGGCCACGACATGCTCGCCGGGAGTCCCCGGCTCGTGTTTATGTTCCGGATTGTCACACTCTCCGTAGAGGCCTTCTGCGCCGTCCACGAAGTCGTACCAGATTTCATCGATGCCATACTCGCCCACGAGTCTCCGGACCCAGGACAGGATATGGTCCCGTGTTCCCCGGCATCTCGGACACAGCTCATAATCGCCGCAGCTTCCCTTGACCGGCCTGCCATCCCGGGTTGAAAGACATGGAATGAGGTGCTTCTGGTCTGCAAAGCGAAACGGATCCACACCGAACGGATTGACGTGCAAAGCCACGCGCTGGCCGTTGGCATGCAATTCTTTCACGAGCCCCGGGAAGTCCCGAAACCGTTCGGGATCGGCAATGTTGCTTCCCCAAAGGGTGTCGCAATTGGAAGGCACATCCCAGTAGGCATCAATCTGAATGCGTCTGATATCGAGTGTGCGCGCCAGGTTCGCCTGTTTCCTGATGATGTCTTGGGTGATCACGGCCTGGTGCGCATACCAGGAGTGCCATAGGACTTCGTCCGACCCTTCGGGGATTACAGGTGAGTGCGGATAGTAGTTCCCGCGAAGCCAGGTGAAGTACCGGCCGACGGCGGCATAGGCGTCGCCTCCGGCCGTGTCCACATAAATGGCGTCCTCGAAAGCTATGGTACCCCGGCCCTTGAAATGGTTGTGTTCGGCGGAATTCCGTTTGACGTGAAAGGCGCCGATACCTGTAACACCGCTGGCGATGGCTTCCACAGGCCCGCCATAGACGTGGGCACGCACCCAGGCCGAGGCCTCCTGTCTCGCCAGTCCGACCAGGTATTTGCATTCTCCCCCTGCGCCCACGAACAAGGCGAAGGGCTCGTATCCCACAGCGCGGGTTTCCCAGGAACTGTCGTACCACATGCCGACTCGCGAACTGGCGCCGAAATCGCAGGGCGGCATCAATCGGACCACACCCAGCAGGGGGAACTCCACCTTGATTTCGACCTCGGGCATCGCCACCGTCGTGGTGGCACCGGGCTCGATTCGATAGGTGACAACGGAGACACCGGTTCCCAGGGAAACGGGCTCCATTCGGGCGATATTCGTGCCCTCCGCGTCTCGGGTCTGAATGGAGATCTCGATTGAACCGGCAAGCTGGATGGTCTTATTCACGTTAACTGGGTTGTTCCGGCTATGAGGCGGCGAACCGGCTCAGGCGGTTGGTGTCGCCCTTGAAATCGTCCCACGCATGAGGCGGGCGCTGCATGCAAGAGATCATCGCCTCCATGCGCTCCGGTTCGGCTTCCGCGCCGACCACCAGTGAGAGGCGGATACTATTGGGCCCTTCGTCGCTGCCGAACCGGTCCTGCACGCGCGGATGACCGCTCCAGTCGTGCGGCGACCACTGGTTGTACGCGTTCAGGTTGTTCCTGATAAGCGTCGGCCGCAATGACCCACTAGTCCCGTCCATGGCAAATGAATCGGGGAGCAGAATTCCCAGCCTGCCGATTGTCTGGCTCTCCGTGACGACGGCGTGATGCAACGGGTACTCCTTGCCGTCGCCGGGCCGTACCAGCCAGCCGCCGGCAACGCGGTCATGTCGCTTCGCTATCCCGAAATGCGGGGTGAAGCAGGCCTTGAGGAGGGTCATCCGTTCCTGGTACGAGGCATCCAGCCGCATATGTACGCGCGACTCGCCACGATTCAGCCAGACGAACAAGCGGAGGGGACTGGTCCCCACGTTGCCGGCAAGCCTCACCATTGTCCGGATTGGGCCGGCATACACGAGAACAGGTGCTTCGAACTGCGCGGACGATACGACCGGTCCGCCGAACGATTCGATACTGTGGCTCCATGTGTCGCTGTCGTCGGCGATGCACGCAAATGAAAGTGGTGCGGCAAGCAGCGACCATCCGGGCCCTCGCGCCGTGTGCCACAGTTTAGCGAAGCCGAACTGGTTAAAGCCGACAGTCACGACACCGTTCGTGAGCTCCGTGCCGCTGAACGTCGGGGCTTCGCCCGGCAACGCGGCGGTTGAGTCGCCGGGTCTGATCCGGAACACGCGATGTCCGCCCGTGGGAACATCGGCGGGGAACAGAAGACGGGGTAGTGTGCAGGCCGGCTTACCTTCGACAAACTCAAGGTATGACGGAGGGACTACCTGGAAAGGCACCGGTTTGCCGGATTCGTCCTCCAGGTGATGATGCCAGCCCTGCCAGTCCATCCACACTTCCTCTTCGGCGATCCCGCTCCACGGAATGTCGAGGCGGTTGACAAGGTGCAAGCGGTGTCCGGTGACTTTGGATTTGCGGGCGAGTCCGGAGTCACGGCGCAGCACCTGGTGCACGATGCGGCTGACGCGGTCACGGACCCCGCCGGCCTGGGCGCGCGCAATCTCGATTGCCTCGCGCACTGCGCTGCCGGGCAGGATGTCATGGAACTGGTTGAAGCAGATCGTCTTCCAGCATTCACCCAGTTCCTGCAGGTACGCGGCCTGTTGCGGTCCTGCATGCTGTCTCACGATCCGTTCACAGTCAACCAGGTCAAGTTCGGAGGCCCGCAGGGCGCGCTTGAGCGCGCCGCAGACGGAGTAACAGCCGATGGCATGCGGTTCGAGATGGCCTTCTACGATCGGACACTTCTCTCGATGGGGGTCGACAGCGGCGAAGAAACGCGCGGTCGAAGAGAACTCCACGCGGACGCCGGGGGCAAAATCGCGGTGCGCCCGGATCCACTCGACCATGGCGCGGGTAGGGCCGCCGCCATGGTCGCCAACGCCGTAGAAACACATCACGTGGCCGATGCCGGCCGGCGCTGCCTTGATCGCGTTCTCAACCTTACCTGTCAGATCAGTACCCCCGCTGAGATAGCCACCGGAGATGCGGAAGGTGAGGACTTCCTGTCCGTCCGGGCTGCGCCAGCGGAAGAGGGAGGACGGCAGGGGCTTTTCGCCGGCATCAGGACGCATCATGACAAAGTAGCGCTGGCCCGCTTCGCGGATGAACCGCGGCAGGTAGGCGCCGTGACCGAACGAATCAACGAGGTAGGCGACGGGAACATCGGCGATACCCATGTGTTCACGGAACCAGTTGAGGCCCAGCTCCATGGTTTTGCGGGTGGCTTCCGCGGTGGGGAGATTGACGTCCGCCTGTACCCACCAGCCACCCGTGACTTCCCAGCGTCCCGCGTCAACATGCGCACGGATACGCTTGAAGAGGTCGGGGTCGAGTGTGCGAACCTGTTCATAGGTCCAGGCTTCGCCCCGGCTGAAAACAGCATCAGGGTAGTCGTCGAGCAGTTCACAGGCGGCGCGGCATGTGGCTATTGCCTCGTCCGATCCCCGTTGCCAGTGCCAGAGCCAGACCGGATCGAGGTGCGCGTTTCCGATCATGTGAACAACGAGCGGTTTGGCGCTGCGACGGGTGGTTGCCATGAGTTTTCTCCTTTGAACCGTAGAATATCGAACAACGATGGTGCAGGTATTACTGCGGAAGTCTCTCCAGAAAGGCGAGGTCGTCCATGTCTTTTGGCCGTCCCGCGGCCCGCTTGTTGCGCACCAGATCAGCCAGGCCAAGATACCATAGAATGATATCGCCGGAACAAGCCGCTATGTGCACTTCCAGCCGGTTGGGCCAGGCCTCCGCAAAATCAACGCCGGTGATCCGGTTGATCAGATCAATGCGGTTGGGCGGAACGCCAAATTGAACGATCAGTCCCGGCGTCAGGAACTCGGCGGCTTCACGCACTCCAGGAACCTTTCCCCGCCAGAAGTCTTCAAGCGCTCCGAAGAGATTCCTGGCATTGGCCTCGCTGATTTCATAGAGGAAATCAACATCGCCCGTGACTCGCACGTGGCCGTAATAGATGACAGCTTCGCCTCCCACGACCATGTACCTGACCCGATGCCTTTGGAGGGCGGTCAGAAAGTCCAGTGTATCGGCGGAGAAGGAGTTCGGGTCTAGTCGTTCTTGCGGCATTCTCGAACATCCCTGGCCGGCCCGAACAGCCTGCGTTGCAGCAGGCGGGCGGCCTTTATGCGTTGCTGGGGCGTCATGGCCTGCTGCTGGCGCCGGTCCCATGCTTCAGCCTGTCGAAACGACAACGCTTTATTCGCCACAGCTTCCATACCTGGAAACGGTAGCACCCGCGCTTTGCACCTTCAAGCGGCATCTGTGCGCAAGGGGGGGCGCAGTCACCCGGTCGGGCGAAGCTGCGCACAGGGCCCTGCAATGAAGCGCAGCGCATACTGCAGCGCGGGCACGGACGCAAGGTCCGGCCCTGCATACACGGACCCCAGCGTAGTGAGATTACGCAAAAGTCGGCTCTACCAATTTCCGGGCAGCGGTGTAGTATGACATTCAACTATGACAGGGGATGAACTGAACAAACTGCTGGGTGTGTTGCCGGAACTGGGGATCGGTGTGATCGGCGATTTCTGCCTGGATGCCTACTGGACCCTCGACATGAGCGTGTCGGAACGGTCGGTGGAAACAGGCATGCCCACCCGTCCCATCCGCAGGCAGACATACAGCCTTGGCGGAGCCGGAAACGTGGTAAGCAACCTGGCCGCCATGGGCGTCGGGCAGGTGTCCGTGTTCGGCGTCGTCGGCGATGATCCGTTCGGTTGGGACATGCGACGGTTGCTTGAGAAAGCGCGAGCAGATACCGGCGGGTTGCTCGTGCAGCGGGAATCATGGGACACGCCCGTCTACATAAAACCTATCCTCGACAAAAAGGAAGACAGCAGGCTCGATTTCGGCAATTTCAACGTGCTTGCCGCGGACATGGCCCGGAAGCTGGTGAAACAATTGGAGAAGACGTTGGCGGGGCTTCAGGTCCTGATCATCAACCAGCAGCTCCAGCGTGGCATCCACATACCGGAGCTCCGGGAAGCCCTGAACACACTGATTGCGCGGCATCCCAAACTGGTCGTGGTGGCTGATTGCCGCCATATAGCGGGCACCTATGCGCCTTGCGTCAACAAGATCAACGCCTGCGAGGCGGCACGTCTCTGCGGAGAGTTGTGCGAGCCGGAACAGATAGTACCCCTTGAACGGTCGCTCGAGCACATGCATTCCCTGTTCCGGAAATGGAGGCGGCCGGTGTTAGTCACGCGTGGGGCCCGCGGCTGCATCGTGGAAGACGCGGGCGGCCATGCCGTCATTCATGGGCTGCACATAGTCGGCAGGACCGATCCTGTCGGCGCGGGAGACAGCATGGTGGCTGGCGTCGCGGCAGCGATGGCAGCCGGCCGGACAGCCACGGATGCGGCGGAATTCGGTAATTTCACAGCCGGCGTCACCGTCCAGAAACTCTTCCAGACAGGGACCGCTACCCCCGACGAAATTCTGGCGATCGGCGCAAGCCCGGACTACATCTACAGGCCGGAGCTGGCAGATGACCCGCGAGGCGCGCAGCATGTCGCCGGGTCTGATGTGGAAGTCGTCGAGCCGTTCACGGTGACGGGCAGGATTACGCACGCGATATTTGATCATGACGGAACGATTTCAACATTGCGCGAGGGATGGGAACAGGTGATGGAGCCGATGATGGTGCGGGCCATCCTCGGCCCGCGCTACGAGTCGGTTGACGAGGGAAACTACGCGCGGGTGGTTTCGCGTGTACGGGATTACATAGACAAGACCACCGGTGTCCAGACACTGGAACAGATGCAGGGACTGGTGGGCATGGTGCGGGAGTTCGAGTTTGTGCCCGCCGACGAAGTGAAAGATGCCGCCGGGTACAAGAGAATCTATACCGATGCCCTGCTCGGCATTGTCCGGGACCGGCTTCGCAGGTTAAGGGGCGGGGAGCGGGATGTCGGCGACTACACGGTCAAAGGGTCGGTTGCTTTCCTACGCAAGCTGCATGCTGCCGGCGTTAAACTGCACCTTGCAAGCGGGACGGATCGCGAAGATGTTGTCCGCGAAGCGGAAGCGCTCGGGTACGCGGGCCTGTTTGAGGGCCGTATATACGGGGCCGTCGGCGACATCCGCAAGGAAGCCAAACGCATTGTGCTGGAGCGCATTCTTGGCGATATTGGCTGCGGGAATGTCACGCGGCTGGCGACGTTCGGGGATGGACCGGTGGAGATACGGGAGACCCGGAAACGCGGGGGACTTGCTTTTGGCGTTGCGAGTGATGAGCTGCGGCGTTTCGGCCTGAACGCCGCCAAGCGGCGCAGGCTGATTTGTGCGGGCGCGCACTACGTTGCGCCGGATTTTGCACAGGTGGATGCGGTGTTGGGGGTGCTGGGTATCACGTAGCCGGCATAAAGCCGGCTCTACCGGAAGGCGGAGGAGAACGCGGAGCACATGTAGGGCCGGTTTTCCCGCCAGAGGCGGGTCAGCCTCTGGCTGAACACCGGCCATCCGGAGGCGAAGGGAGCGATCATGCCATATCCTCAGTTTGACAGGCACAAGCTGGCCGTGAGGCCGCTCAAGAGCAGGAAGAACAGACTGCGCATAGAGCGTGACCACGTCAAAGCCGGGGCCGAACCGGGGCGGCTGGATGAGCCGACGCGTGATGCTGTGGTCGAAATTGCCGAACGAATTGCGGCCGCGCGACATAAGAACAGGCCCGTGATCCTGGCGTTTGGCGCCCACACCATAAAAAATGGCCTGGCACCGGTCCTAATCCGTCTGATGGAGCGTGGGATGGTAACCCATCTCGCAACCAACGGCGCGGGAATCATCCATGACTGGGAATTCAGCTTCCAGGGCGAGAGCGGTGAAGACGTTCGGGCAAATGTCCACGACGGGTGCTTTGGAATATGGGAGGAGACGGGCAGATACCTGAACCTGGCGCTCGTGATCGGCGCGTACGAAGGGATGGGCTACGGTGAATCGATCGGTGCGATGATCGAGCAGGAAGGACTGGTGTTGCCTGACCCTGAACGCCTGAAAGCGGACATGCACGCCGGCAGCGCCGAGTTATGTGCTTCGGCAGCCGACCTCCTCGGCGTGATGCATGAGTTCCAGCTCAAGCCCGGGCCCATAAAGGTCCCGCATCCGTGGAAACGGTTCAGTGCGCAGGCGGCGGCATACCGTTTGAAAGTGCCATTCACCGGACATCCCATGATAGGCCACGACATCATCTACACGCATCCCATGAGTCATGGCGCCGCAATAGGGCGCACGGCGCAGAGGGACTTCCTGTCATTCGCGCATTCAGTCAACGAGATCGAAGGAGGCGTGTATCTCTCCATCGGTTCGGCGGTGATGTCCCCAATGATATTCGAGAAGGCGTTCTCGATGGCGCAGAATGTGCACCTGCAGGCGGGCCGTCGCATAGAGAACCACTTCATATGCGTGGTGGACCTGGCGGAGTCGAAATGGGACTGGCAGAAGCAGGGCGAGCCGCCGCCGGAGAACCCGGCCTACTACCTGAGATACTGCAAGACGTTCAGCCGGATGGGCGGCAAGATGCGGTATGTATCAGCGGACAACCGGGATTTCCTGCTGGCGCTCGTCAAGGCATTGAAGGCAGACAAGGCGGCATGACAGAACGTTTGTCAGGTGGCTGACCTCAGCCGGAGAAGAACAAGAACGTCGAGGCAGCCCATGCTTCGTCCCGCGAAAACACGGGACTTCGCAGGGTAGACGCCTCGGCCCTGCCATCCGGAATATGAATGGCCCGAAGGACAGGTAGGGGCGACCCGCTGGGTCGCCCTTTCAAAAAAAGGTAACTGAGCATGGGACAGATCGTTCTTGTTGCTTTTGGTGATTCCACAACCGCTCCGCGCCAGGTGAACGGGCGGAACCTGACGGTGTACGCGGACCATCTCCGGCGCGAGTTCGGGGGGAGGGGACTGGTGGTGGTCAACTCCGGCGCGGGGGGGAACGACACAACGATGGCCCGGGCACGTTTCGAGAAGGATGTGCTTGCGCACAAACCCCGGATTGCCGCTATCCAGTTCGGTATCAACGATTCGGCGATCAATGTCTGGAACAGTGAAACCGAACCGCGCGTATCGATAGACGTGTTTGAGGCGAACATTCGATTCTTTGTCTCTCAGCTCAGGCAGAGGGACTGCAATGTGATCCTGATGACGCCGAACCCGCTGTACTGGACAGACGAGTTGAGGAAACTGTACGGCAAGCCTCCGTATATGCCGGACGAGTTCGACGGGTTCAGCGTGACGCTGGACCCCTATGCCGACCGGCTGCGGCAGATCAGGCCGGAGCTGGGCTGCGAGTTTCTGGACATTCACCGTCTGTTTCGGGAGCAGGTTGCCCGTGACCGGGGGATGGCGAGGGACTTGCTGCTGGACGGAATGCATCCGAGTGACAGAGGGCACACACTTGTTGCTGATTCTCTTGTTCCGGCAGTCCGTTCCCTGATCGACGCGTAGGAGTCCGGTTGCAGTTGCCACATGTCATTCGCGGCGTTGTCTTTCATCCGAGCCATCGCGATAACTCCGCATGGACATGATATATCAACTCCTGATATATGATACACATGCAGGGTAATCCATGGCGGGAGATGTTGCACGGCACAACGGATCTGCTTGTGCTGGCCATGCTGGGCCGCCGGGCCATGCACGGCTACGGAATAAGAAAAGGCATAATCCGATTGTCGCACGGTTTGATAGTGCCCGGGTTCGGAAATGTGTACAGGCTCCTGAAGATGCTTGAACGGCGCGGCCATATCCGCGGGACGGATGTTATCGTCGGCACGACTCGGTGGCGACGAACATACTCCGTGACAGCAAAAGGACGGGCGGAACTGATCAAGCGCATGAACGAATGGCGGGGGTTCGCAAGCGCCGTCAAAGCAGTTCTGCAATCCGAACGTCTATCACGAAATCGGGTTTCTCATGGGAAAGGCGAACGCGGAGGGGAATAGATCCGCAAACATGCTTTTGTTTGTCGACGAGTCGGGGCGAAACCGAAAAAACAAAGCGGTTACATTCAATCTGCGCGGCATCAAGCGGTTTCGAATCACCGGGCGCACTACCACCAAGTCAGAGGAGGATCTCCAAGTCAATCTGGAGAAGTTCTACCTGCATCAATTGGCTGGCGGAGGCCTGAACAGAGACAGGGCGGACTGGGCGGCCTCGCGGACCGCAGGGCTCTCGTGATCCGCCAGCTTGCGTGCCAGTGTCTCCATGTCGGCAACTCCCAGTTTTGCCAAGGCGATGAGTTCGTCAGCCTTCGCGTGCGCGTCTGGCTCAACATCAAACGCGGCACGCAGGGCCTTGGCGGCGTCTGCGTGCTTGAGCCGGCCGAGTGATTCCGCGGTGCTGCGGCGGACGGCCCAGTGTTCGTGCTTGAGCAGGGGAACCAGCCGATCCGCAAGTTTCCAGTCGGGGAAGAATCCGGCAGTCCAGGCGCCGGCGCTGAGTGCCTGCCAGTCGTCGCTTCCCAGTTGTTCCTCCGCCGCCTTGCGCATGCGCTCGACCCGGTCGTCGGCCGGGGCCGGTTGCCGGCGAATACAGAGGAAGTTACCGTTCCACGGCAGGTACGCGATGGGAATGGAGACCCACCCGTCCCTGTAGTCGAACGGCAGGTTGGTGGGAGCCAACGTGTCCGGGTTGAAACATTGGACGCTGACCGGTGCCTTGGGCGCGCGCAGACGGACCGTGATGTTCGTGCAAGCCTGGTCGGTCATGTTGTACATCACGACGACAGTTCCCGCTTCGGTCGTAATCGGCTGGGCCATGACCAGGGGCCGGGAGATTTCCAGCTCGCGCGGGACCTTGGCGTCGAGGAGCGGCTGGATCAGGAACTCGCGACCGCTTGCGGGCCAAAGTGAGATATCGCGCTTCTTCCCGGCGCGGCGCGAGTAGGACAGGCCGGGGCGGTGGCCGATGTAGACCAGCTTGCCCTTGCCCGCGGCCTGTTCCAGCCAGGCCGGTTGCCCGTCGCCGTAGGTCGCCCGCACACGGGCCTTCTTGCCTGCTTCTACAGTTAGTGGCCGTCCGTCCGGCGGCACGATATGGGCCTCGAACGCCGCCTCGTTGGTCACGGGCGAGACCTGGAGACCCGGGCCCGACGGGTTGCCGCCGAAGGTCCGCTTGATGCCGGTCAGTTCATCGACCAGGTCAAGAGGTTCGTCGTACTCGTTCCGCACAGCGGCATCCGCACAGGCCAACAGTAAACCACCCTTGCGAACCCAGTCCGCCATGGCTCTATGGGCGGCGGCGGTAACCCACTGGTCCGCTACCACGAGCGCGTCATAGTGTTCAAGCGCGCCGGCCTCAACCTGGTCCTCAGTGACCAACTCGGGCTGGTAGTACTCGTGGGACAGCGCGAGGAACGTGGCGCGCTTGTCGGCGAAACTGCCCTGCGGCCACCGGTATTCGGTGGACATGGCATAGAGCAGCGCCACGCGGCTCGGGCGCATGCGACCCGGGCTGAGGATGTCGTCCACCTGTGCCGCCTGGTTGTCGATGTGGTGGACCACGTAGCGGGACCAGTCGCTCGACGACCAGAAACCTTCGGTCACTTCATAGTCCGGCCCGTAATTATAGTAACTGATCAGCTTGCACTGGTTGGCGATCTGGGTGTAGGCGCGGAAGAGACTGGGCCACACGCAATGCATCATCGGGAAAGAGACCGGCGGCTGGCCGAAGTCCTTGCCGTAACGGCGTGCGCCGGCGTTGTAGGGCGCGACCGAGAACGCCACGGCCTGGTGGCTGTCCCAGAACCAGGAGCCGCTGGTCATCCAATCGCTGATACCCGGCGCCATGGCCGTCGACTGCGCCAGCTGGAACATGTCGAGCGGGAGCTTGTTCCCGAAGTAGAGCGAATGGCCGCTCAGGGCGACGAACGGTTTCGCCTGCCTGGCCGGGGAGGCCTCCGCGAATCCCTCGCAGGCAAGGGCGAACATGCGGGGCGTGATCGTGCCCTGGTAGCGGCGGCTCCAGTAAAACAAGCGCTGTTCCTCGGGCGTCGCGGGCTTGGCCATGAACAGGGCCACCTGTTCCCAGGTGTCCTTGCCGAACAGCGAGGACTTCAGGCCCTCTTTCTGGAGCCAGGCCTGAAAGCCGGCTTCTGCCTCGGGTCCTTTGATGGCAATCTCGCCGGGCTCGTCAGACATCTGGAACGAAACCATGCCGGGGCTCGTGGCTTTGCCCTTTTCGGACGTGAAGAACTTCGCGTAGTGATCGCGGTAAGACTGGCGTGCCTTCTCCACGTCGAAGGGCGGGAAATGGGGCGGGGAGTAGTGTCCCCCCTGGCTGCCCCATCCGTACAGCGATTCGTACTTGGCGATGTCCTCACTGGTGGCCACGCAGTTGAGACCCAGCAGGCGGAAAGACTTGACCATATATTCGGCGGCCCCACCAGTGGTCCAACCCCAGGCGTTGGCGAACAGGAGGGGGGGACGGGTGAGGGGGAACAGACGGTCGGGGCAGATGCCGGCGGCCTTCAGGTAATAGCGGCGCTCCTGGTCCCGGAAGGTCAGCACGTCAGGGAAACCGGGGGACACAATGACCTGTGTGCCGTTCGGCTCGTCCCACGGAATCTCGCGCACGATGGCGGTGTCGAGTTCGAGCACGGCGAACTGCGTAGTCCCCTTCGCGCCCTTTGGCACGGAGAGGATCAGCGGGCCGTTGGCCCCGCCGGGCAGGGCGGCCAGGTTGACCCACGGGGTGGGCCCGAGCGCGCGTGCGGGCTGCGGCGTCAGGTCGAAATCCTTGGTTTGCCAGGGTGAGCTGTGCAACTTGAAGCGCCCCTTGACCGTCAGTGCGTCCGCGTTCTCGGGCAGGGCCTCCACACGGAACCGCAGGTAACTTCCCGACGCACCAATCTGTCGCAGCTGCTTGAGGGATGGCGTGCCAACGAGGACGGCAAACTGGACGGATGCCACTTCAAGTTCGGGTTTCTGGGTTGTACCGCTGTCGTCGAGGGCAGCAATGGCGGTAAACCGGTTGTATCCCTTCGGGACCGTGAACTTCGTGATCGACGCGGCGTGGGTACCGATGCCGTCGGCGTACTCTTTTCCCATGACCTTGAGCGGGGCACCCGTAACGCCCCGGTTGGTTACCGTGTTCTTCCAGCCGCACTGGACGAAATCCCATTTCAACCCGGTCAGACGGAGTTCGCCGGCAGGGCCGGTCAGTTTTGGCTCGAGCCAGTCGGCATGGTCACACGATCCTTCGCCGCCGGACGTGACAACAAGAAACAGGCTTCCCGCGTCCTTGATATCGGCTTCGACGTTTACCGTGTGGCCGGGCGTGGCCTTGCTGATCCAGTCGCTCAGGTAGGCCACCCGGGCACCGGCGGAATCTTCGAGGTCGCGTTTCTGCAGGTACGGGAAGCTGTTCCAGAGGCCCAGTGTCTCGAGCTGGCGTCGCGACGGCATGTCGCCGAACACCGCGAACTGGACCGTGGCCTGTTTCGGATCCTTGGCCTGCGATGTGCCGCTGTCGTCAAGACCCGCGCGGGCCAAAAAACGGGCGGCACCCTTCGGGAGGTCATAGACGATGATGGAAGGCGAGTGGGCGCCGATGCCGTACTGGACAGGTTTGCCGTCCACGCTCATGGGAGTGCCCTGGATGCTGGCATTCGTCACCGCGGAACGCCACCCGTTGTGGGCGATGCGCCATTTCAGGCCGGTTAGTTTCTGCTCGCCGCCGGAAACAGTCACCTGCGGCTCCATCCAGTCGGCATGATCGCAGGCCACATCACCATTGCCGTCACTGACTGCCAACACCAGCAGCTTCTGTTTCCGGATATCCACGTCGATCGGAACGGAATGTTCCGGTGTATTGGTGCTGACGAGGGGACTGAGGAACAGGACATCAGCGCCTTCCTTGTCTTCAAGCGCGGTGGACGTCAACGTCTCAGCGCAGCTTGTCCGTCCGGAAAAGAACGTCACGGCCAGGATGCAGGATGCGATGATCATGGCATGACTTGATTTCATGTCTACCTGGAGGGGAAAAGGTGCCTTACGGGCCGGTCATAGGGCGCAAGACGGCCGGCGGCAACCCGGTAGATACGGCGATTGGTTTCTGTCGCTGCGCGGCAGATGGCGGTGTGCGGGTGGTGGGATACATCGAAGAACCCGATGTTGTAGTTCTCGTTGCTCGTTGTGCTGGAGAGCGCGTTTCGATCGTACATGTTGAACCAGTGCGCGCCAACACACCACGGCAGCGATGCCGCGTGTTCGGCGTATACCCGGAACGCTCTGCCCCGTTCCTCCTGGTCGGCAACCCGGCACAGGCCGGCACTGGGCAGTCCGCCATCCAGCGCCCCGAAGTGCCATTCGCCCACGAGGAACGGCCGGCGCAGAGCCGCCACAACTTCCTCAACACCGGTTTCACGCTGGCGGCCATATCCCACCATGTTCAATCGGGGAAAGTAGTAGTTGAAACTGACGACATCACAGTGCCGCATGGCACGCAGAGCCCAGAGCGGGGGGAACGTCCACCATCGGATTCCCAGGTTGAGGTGATGCGTATCGATACGACGGCAGGCGGAACCATAAACCTTGAGCAGGCGATCAAGCATGACCGTGCTGAAAGAGCGCACGTCAGCAGAAGCTGCAGGCGACAGCGTGTCCTTCCAGCAACCTTCTTCCATGTGTTTCAGCCGCACCTGCATTCCCCATGCCCGTCGGAGGCCCCTGTCGTCACTGTACTTGCGTCGCAGGAATTCGACAAAGGCCTTGCGGCTGGCGCAGGCAGGCTTTTCCCGCAGCATGGTGGCAGCGACGCCGTCACTATCGTGGTCCCACGGAGGCTCGTTGTGCAGGAAGTAGCCCATCAACGAGGGATCGTCACGGGTCTCGCGAAGACACTCTGCGAAGCGACCCGCGTCCCGGGCAAGGGAGGGGTGGAAAACATCCGGGAAATCCGGCGCCACGACCGGGGTCCGCCGGGACGACCAGAACCACCGTTCGAGGGGGCGGACGTAGGGCGTGCGTTCGCGGCGGGCGGCGCACTCGTCCGACCAGTCGCCCGCGGTATTGAAACCCAGCCGGCGGAGATTGCCATGGGCAAGCGTAATCCAGCGATCGTACCACGCCTCGGCTCCAAACGCGCGGACACAGTTGGCCTCGCCGTAGTTGAACTCGCGGTCGGAAGGGCTGTGCCACGGATTGGCTCGGAAACACCGGCCCATCGGGCCCAGCACGTTCGGCAGTTCGGCGTGTGCTGCCGACAGATCCTGGTAACGGGTGGAGACCTTGCTCTCGTTGTCGATGCTCGGATGGACACAGTCGAGGCCGCTGGACCAGAAGAGGTACCCATCGGGGTCCACCAGCCACCACCGGTGTCCGTCGTGGTGAGTCCGGAAAAATCCGGTGGTCTTGACGCGGCGGGCGGTCCAGCCGCCCCAGCGGGAACGGCCCGCCGGTTGGCGCACGCGCGTTGCCCTTTTCCAGTCGGCACGGAGCCGGCGGATCATAGCGGACAGGTCCGATGTCTTCTCCGGCCACCGGTGCAGTGTGCTCTGGCCCATGGCATCGACGAGCGGCCCACGGGGGAGGGACGGGTTGGAGAGGAAAGGTGGTTCGCCCGCTGAAAAATGGAGCGGGCCAAGACAGAAACGCGCTGCCGGGGTTGTCTTGCGCAGGATGCCGATGACCACGGTGACGGGCCCATGACCGGGCTCGGGCAAAGGAAGAACGATTCGTGTCTGGCATTCGCAGAGCGGCGCGAACACGACCTTCTGATCAACGCCGCGCATCCTGATCCGGGCGAAAAAAGTGACGAAACGGCTTCCGGACAGCAGGATGTCGAACCAGAGGTGTCGAATGCCGATAACCGCGGGCTGGAGCCTGAATGAAATGCCTTGTCCTGACGGGTCACCAGGACCACAGCCATACCAGGCGCCTCCGGCGATGACGGGTTCGGGACCGGCTGACGAAAGGCGACGAACGGAACTCGGCATGTTTGACTTCGGCTCCTTCTGTCCGCCGATTCAGCCTTTCCCCTGCAGTTCGGCGATCCGTGCCGCATACATCGCCAGCAGGTCGTTCGATGAACGCAGGGATTCAAGGAGCTGGTGCAGGATCGTTGAAAGAACGGGTGGTGCTTGCTCGAGGAATGATAGCAACACCTCGCGGGTAATCACATCCGCTTCCACCTCACTGCCGGCCGTGACGGTGGCCGAGCGCACGGTTTCGTCTATGAGTGCCATTTCGCCGACGATCTCGCCATCACCGCGGGTTGCGAGGCTGACCTTCTGCCCGTCCTGCTCGCGCCAGATGGACACAAACCCGTTCTGGATCAGGTAGGCCTCGCGACCCTGTTCGCCTTCCTTGAACAGGTTCTCGCCCTGTTTGAACGTCTTCTTCTCAAGGGTTGGCTGGGCCATGATGGGTCTCCTACTGTTTCCGTATCGTCACATGTGTTGGATGCTGAGAAGAAAGCCAGGCTTCGCCCGATGTTTCGGACGTGAAGAGAACAGAGAAGTCCTCAGCAGATGGCAGATCCGCGGGAGAAGACGAAACGAAATGAACGGTAAGCATTCCGTCTTGGATCTGAGAACCGCTACCATCCCAGTTCCAGTAATCGCCTCCGGCGGGGTGAAGCCACTGACCGGGACCAAGTCCCCCGTTCACGATCTGGAATGACAAGCGACCATCATCCCCGCGCCATGACCCATCATAGCTGAGCTGCGCACTCTCGCCCTTTTCCCCGAAATCCACCATGTTGACGTCGGCTTCACAGCCGGCGAGGCAGATCAGAACGGAAACAACAGCTGCTGTCATCAGGTGTTTCATTATGTCTCGGCCTGTCTAGAAAGAATATCCAAGGGACAAATCCCAGACCATTGCCACACTGGTTTCCGTATCGCCGTCTGGAGATACGAATTTGCTGAGAGCGCCGGCGCCGGCGCCGCACGTCAGGTTCCAGCCATTGGACCAGAACCACCGGTAGCCGGCAAGACCGCCAACAAGTGAATCATCCCTGTTGGGATTGTCGAACAACTCGATATCAGTCTCGCGGAAGCCGAGCGTGAACGCGGCAAACCAGGAGTCGGTATTCTCCGCAAGGTAATACTTCAACCCCGCAACCAATGTCCATCCGGGGATATATCCGATGTCTCCCGCCAGGTGATGCCACTGGAGCTCAAGCCCGGCAACACCCGTACAAGTGGATGCGCCGATTCGTGGACCTATGTGCCATGTTTGTCCATCGTGCCGGACGGCAGTCCGGGGGAGGGGCGGTGATACCGGTTCCGGGGACCGGACAACCGGGGTTGGCGGCGGCGGGGTTGTTGTAGTCGTAGTTGATGTCGAGGTAGTTGTGGTTGTTGTGGCGACAGGAACGGGCTCGGATTCCTTTTTCGACTGGTAGAGAAACACGAATTCACCCAGTTCACTGTCACTTGCCGTCTGCAGCGGGCCAAAGATCGGCTGGTTGCCTGACAGAGCGGAAACCTCCGTCTTGATCCAGCCGGCCACATCAGAAGCAGAAAAGATATTCTGGCGGGGGTACTCCAGTACCTGAAGGAACTTCTTTGCGAAAATACTTTCATCGGGAACGGTTTCCATGTCCCCGCTGGCGATGCACCAGCGGCTCGGCTGGCTGATGGCCTGCCGGTACCATGCGTTCTGTTTCTCGGCCAGCTCCACCATGCCGCCACGGAACAGGGATCCGCTGAAGCAGGTGTCTGAGACGATCAAGACATGCCTGGCCTTCATCGCGTCGACATGCTCCTTCAGGGTCGTGTTGTGCAGCCACTCACTTGTGGCGGGCTCGTCCTTGATCTCCTGGCGGGCATCAGCCGGCACCCAGTATCCCTTTTTCAGGAGCTTGTCGTAGTAGCCGTGACCGGCAAAGTAGATCAGCAGGGCATCATCCCTGTTCAGTGACTTTACGAATTCGCGGAGTTCATGCTGGATGTTGTCCAGAGTGGCCTGCTTGTCGTTGAGTAGCACAACGTTGGTGAATCCGTAGTCGGTTTTGAGCGTTTCGGCCAGTTCGAGCGTATCATCCTTTGCCTGGCGAAGGTCGGGCCAGTGGACATAGTCATCAATACCGATTATCAGCGCATGGTAACGAGGAACAGAGGAGTGGAGAACGGTGACGTCGAGTGTCTTCAGCCCGCGACTGTCTGCAGAAAAGGAGGCAAGGGGCAGGAGGAGTGCCAGAACCGTTGCTGCAAGACAACATGTTCGCGCCGGCGTAGGACCTGCAATCATTGGGGCACTCTAGAACACGAAGGACGAGAACGCAAGCAGCAGAGGGGACTGGTGGGTTACACGACCCGTATCATGAAGTCGGGGCAGGCTTCGGCGCAGTAACCGCAAAGCACACACTTCTCCGGCATGTTCTCGGCCTTCTTCTCGCCCAGGCGCATGGCGCCCTGCTGGCAGGCCTTCACACATTTTCCGCAGCGTTTACAGCGATCATATATGACCAGCCTCTTGCGGAACGCCGCCAGCGTCTTCCTGTCGGCCTCCGTGAGGCGGCCGGTTTCGAACAGGCGGACATCCATTTCAACTTCCGCTGGTGTTTTCATGCCGACGGCCATTGCGTCAACGAGCCCGAGCCCGCGCACGTAGGCCAGCGCATTCTCCATGTCGCGGATGTAGTGTCCGCCGGCGAACACTTTCATTGCGTAGGCGCCGCGCCCCTGTGCGCGCAGTGCGCGAAGCTCTGTCAGCAGCTCCTCAGTGGTGCCTTTCACAAGGCCCAGCGAGTGGCGGTTGAGTATGGGGTGGACCACCTCGATCTCGGGGACATCCCGTATGGCCCTGAATCCTTCGACCGAATGGGTTGTCATCCCGATTGCCCGGATCTTGCCCTGCCGGCGGCATTCTAGCAGCGCCTCCATCGCGCCCTGTCGCCCGCGGAGATCTTCCGCGTCCAGCAGCGCGTGCATGTGGAAGATGTCGATGTGGTCCCTGTCCAGTTCCCGGAGGCATTCCTCCACGGCAGCCTGCATGTCGGCCTTTGTCTTCGCATGACTCTTTGAGGCGAGGGTCACGTCCTGCGGCCGGACTTCATCCAGGAACAGGCGTACGTGAGGATAGGACTTGTAGAGCTGGGCCGTATCGATGAACCGAACGCCGAGTTCGTAGGACCGTCTCAGCGCGGCAGCTCCTTCTGCCGGCGGCAATTGTGCCTGCAACCAGCCGAAAATGAGTGTCCCGTGTCCAAGCTCGGTGACACGGATCCCGGTTTTTCCAAGTACAGCAGTTTTCATATTCTAAAGCAGCGATCTGACACGGTCATCGAATGCTTTCTGATCTCCGGCGAACGAGTAGAAACCGGCGGCATTCATGATAGCGTCCAGTCCGACTTCGCCGTTCTTGAGCCGGCTCTTCCAGTGTTCGTAAACCGGGATCTTGCCATCGGTTCCGATGGTCTTTGCGTCGGCGGCATTCCAGGAGGGCAGGAAATCTGTGAACCCGGAAGATCCGAAGTGCCGCACCATCGCGTCGGGTTTCATGTTGTCCACGTCCTGTTTCAGCAACTGGTCGACGCAGTTCTTAAAAGCCGGCGGGACTTCCCAGAGGGATCGGAACAAGCCGGCCTCCGCCCCCAGTTCCACGGGCGGATCGACGTGTACCTGGCTGGTCAATGACGGCGCCGGACTGGCGCGGTAGCCGGCGGCGACTTTCGGCGGCATCGTGTAAACATCCAGGCCGGCCAGTGATACGACCTGTGAGCTGTCTCGCATGCTGGCGCCGATGAGCATCGTCTTTGTCCGGTTCTGTCTGCGCAGCGCCAGAAGTTCACGCTGCGTCGAAAGTGTGGCTTTTTCCCCCACGTTCTTCCCGTCGCCCATGTGATTGTCGGCGGCGAACGCGTTCAGTCGTCCCATGAAGACGTTGACGAAGGACGGCCTGGTCAGCAGTGCGGCGAGGTAGTTCTGGCGGGCCGAGAAACCAAGTGTGAAATTGATCGGCACACCCATGCTTCCCAGTTTACGCGCGGCCAGGTAGCCGGCAGGCGTAAGCGGCACCTTGACGTAGAAACGTTCCGGGCAGATGTCGAAGTAGCGTTTGCCATAGCGGACGGTTCTATCGACGTCGTGGGCCAGGTCCGTGTGCAGTTCCACGCTCACCTTCACGTCGAAGGTCTCGACAAGGCGGAGACCGTGGTATGCGTTGAGAATGAAAGCTATCTCGAGCATGAGATCCGAATCGCCGATGCCGGGTTCTGTCTTCTTCACGGCGGCGGCGGCCTTCTTCACCAGCCCATCGTAGATCCCTTTCTGGACTTCCCTGTTGAGGAGAGTGTTGTTCGTGGTCAGGGCGGCGAACTCGGCGCACCAGAGTTTCCTTGCTTCGTCGATGTCGCCGGTGTCCAGCCACAAGGCGGTGCCGGTATCGAGGAGCTTCTTCCATTCAGGATCGGGACTTGCGGTGGTCTTCGGTTTGCCGAAGACATGGTGAAATCCCTCGCGGACGAATGCTTTGACCGTCCCAATCAGTTTGTCCGACGGAATCATGGTTTGTCCTCCACTGCCGCACGGCCGAAACCGGGCGCACCCTGCCACTGTAGCAAAGCTGGCGAGCAAGACAACAGGGGGCTTGGGAAGGGACTTGTCTCCGGCAGGCGGTGGGCATAGTGTCACCGGCATTTCAGGGAGGCTTCTGTGATGAAGAAAGTGCAACTTCCGGACCCCGCAGAACTGGCGCGGAAACAGGCAACGGATGTCCTTGCGAATCGCGATCTGTACCTGAAGGTGCCCGTTGACCGTGTTATCGCGGATTCGCCGCAGGTGAAAGCCAATGCGCTGCTGGACGGGATAGAGGAGTTTCATCGCGAGCGGATGCACAGGATTCCATCTGATGCAAAGTACCCTGAGGCCAAACCGTGGGTTGAGAACGCGCTTGTCTATGACCATGAACTGCAGAAGGCTGCGCAGTTGACCTACAGGGAACTGGCAATCGTCCAGAGCTTCCACCTCTTCGTCGCCTTACGCGGTTTTCGCCAGGCGCGGCGGCAGCATGGCGATGAGCGATGTCGAGGGGCATACCTGGCGGACAGCGATCATGGTCCGATGACAATCGGCAACGTTGACGATCCGATCACGCACTGGAAGCCGGCAACCGGCCACCCGGAGGTGATGCCGGGCTCACTGCGCCTGAACGTCATCGGCGTAGGGAATGGCCTGCACATCGACGACGAACCCGAAGAGCTCTTCCCTCTCCCCGTTCTGGAGATGATGTCGCATTTTGCCGATACGGCCGCGGCCGGGGTGGAGTTCCTGACCAGGTACTGCCAGTTCTGGGGCAGGTGCAACTGTGCCCTTTTTGACAACAGGGGCGGGTCTGCGGCAATCGAGAAATGCAGTTTCAAGTATATCGACGTGTTCCAGCCGAACGCGCATGGTCACAGTCACGTGAGCGGAATGACCTGCCGTGACCCGAACACCAGGCAGGGCAAACATCAACAGGCCAAACGCAGCGAATACCTGAAGCTCTTCAATATACCTGACGACTGCGCGGACAATGCTTTCTGGGCGGCGTGCCGTAAGTTCGAGGCCAAACTGGCATCATTTCTGGACGCGCTGGGACCAAGGCCGAAGGCGGATGACGTCATCCGCATGTTCATCACACCGTGGCCGGAAGGTTTGAACAAGACCGGGCTTGTGCTGCACCCGAAGCAGGGACTGGTGGGGTACACACTGCAGACCCATGTGAGCTTCATCCGGGAGAAGAAGTACCTGCGCTGGCAGCGGAGCCGCGACGGGAAGACGTATTCGAAGGAACCGGAAGTGTTCCAGTACTGACCAGTAATCAGTTGCCAGTGATCAGCGGGGGACAATCGGTTACTGATAACTGTTCACTGATTGCTGAGCCGTAACGATGCAGATACGAAACGGATGAAACCGCAGATAGCGCAGATGTTCGCAGATACGAAAACCGGGAGCAGCCTGCCATCAAGCTCACCAGAAGGTGAGCTTGATGGCAGGCTGCATCCACGTCCGGCCATCGGCGTTTATCTGCGTTAATCGGCGGTTCCTCTCATCTTCAATTGAATCGACCCGGCTGAGCACTCTTCCCGTCAGCCCTTTGCCTTGCCCTGTTTCGCTACTGCTTCCTGGGCTTTCCTTATTTCCTCGGGGTCGCCGAGGTAGTAGTGCCGGATTGGCTTAAGGTTTCCGTCCAGCTCGTAGGCGAGGGGGACACCGGTGGGTATGTTCAGGCCGACGATTTCCTCGTCTGATATGTTGTCCAGGTACTTCACCATAGCCCGCAGGCTGTTGCCGTGGGCTGCAATGATGACTCGTTTGCCTGACTTCACGGCGGGGGCGACCGTGCCCTGCCAGTAGGGAAGCACCCGTTGCACGGTATCCTTGAGGCATTCGGTCAGCGGCAGCTCGGACGGTTTCAGTGTCGCATACCGCGGATCGCTGCCTGGGTAACGGGGGTCGTTCTTCTCCAGTTTCGGGGGAGGTACATCATAGCTGCGCCGCCACACAAGCACCTGTTCATCGCCGAACTTGGCGGCCGTTTCTGCCTTGTTCAGCCCTTGAAGCGCGCCGTAGTGCCGCTCGTTGAGCCGCCAGGAATTCTGCACCGGGATCCACATCTGGTCCATCCGGTCGAGGATTGTCCACAGGGTACGGATGGCGCGCTTGAGGACCGACGTGAACGCGATGTCGAAAACCCACCCGTCCTTCTTCAGGAGTTCGCCGGCCTTCGTGGCTTCTTCCTTCCCCTTGTCCGAGAGGTCAACATCGGTCCAGCCGGTGAACCGGTTCTCTTTGTTCCAGGTGCTCTCGCCATGGCGTACCAGCATCAGTTTGTACATTGGTCAGGTTCCTTTCCTCTTTGTCCTTGAGCCGCAAATCAATGGCTTGTCGCCTTGGTATTGACTGATAGAATCCGACGGATGGTATCTTCTGTTCCGGATTAGTCGAGCGTCAAAGATACGGGAACTTATGCGATTCTTCCGAAGATTTGCAGTGTACCTGCTGGTGCTGGTTGCCTTTGCGGGTGAAGCTGGGGCTGCCCTGAAGGTCATACCCTACCTGAGTCCCTGGAATTCCCAGAGGCCCCAGCGCAAGGTCACCGCCTTCATAGTCCTGCATACCACGGAAGGGCCGAAACGCGGGTCACTCGACAAGATACGGCGGAACGGGGAGGCCCACTATTTTGTGGACCAGGCGGGCCAGGTCTACAAGATCATCGAGAAGGACCGGATTGCCACGCACGCAGGCCGCAGCATGTGGAACGGCGCGAAAGACGTGGACCAGTATTCAATAGGCGTGGAAGTGGTCGGGTATTACAACCAGGCCATCACATCGGCCCAGTATACGTCGCTGGCGGCCCTGATCGCCGAGCTCCAGCGAGTCTACCGGATTGCGGATGACCACGTACTGACGCACTGCATGGTTGCATACGGCGCGCCGAACCGCTGGCACTCCAGGCCTCACAGGGGCCGGAAACGGTGCGGGATGTTGTTTGCCCGAAAGTCCATAAGGCGCCGGTTGGGCCTCGACTCGGAACCGGCATTCGACCCCGACGTGCAGGCAGGCCGGCTCACCAACGCCGATGCCTACCTGGCCCGCGTACTCTATGGGCAGGCACAGGTTGCCGGGACGCCGGCAGCAGTCCCGGTGCAGGCAGATGTGGATGAGGGTGACGGCTCGAACGTGATCGGACCGGGCCGGTCGGCGTGGGATGTTGCCCGTGATGCGTATGATGACGCGGGCACCACCTATGTCTTTCCCGGCGGCGAACGGCGCAAGGGCAGCGAGATCCGCCAATGGAAGGAAATCCCTGCCGGCACGCAGGTGCTGCTGGACACAGCGGGCGACAGCAACGAAGCAGAGACATTCAAGGAAATCGGCGTTGATGGCGAGACTGCGGCCGACATTGCCGGCAGCGAGACAGCGAGCGAAAACACGCTGTACTTCTTTCCGGACGGCCGGGTGCGAAAAGGCAACGAGTTGACCCGGAATGAGCTGGAACATCTTCCAAGGGGCACTCGGCTGCTTGTGGGCTATGCCCATGGAGGAGCGATCACGGCGGGGCGGAGCGCGTTCGAGGTGTGCGGCGGGAACTGGAACTTTGCCACGACTATCTACCGTTTCCCGGACGGGTCATTCAAGGCCGGCAACATCGTGAACGAGAACAAGATTCCGAAGGGCACAATGGTGTTCTTCTGCAAGTAGCGCGCCCGCGCCGGTGCGGCTGCATCAGTCGCTGTATACGACCGGGTCGACGTTCCGGAATCCTTCCTGGGTCAGCTTGTCCATGACCTTTTGAAAGAATGCCTGGTTTGCCTCCTGGTGAACATGCAGGGTGATAAACGCCCGCTCGAAGATCAGGCGGCTCACCAGTTCGCTACGGATGTTCGCGAAGTCCACGGGCGTCTTCTCAATGCACAGAGTGTTGTCTTTCTTTATCACCAGGTTGTGGCTGGCCGTTCGCATTCTCAGCGGATCCGCCTTGGACATGGCACATCCGCAGAGTACAACACATGCCAGTACGGAAAGAATCAACACCGACGAGAGAACACGGGTAGGTAATTTCACCATGGCATACCTCCTTGAATGCGGCTGACTATGGCACGGCGGCCATGTGGCAGGCAATGCGCAAAGTGTCTGCCTGGCATGTCGCCTCTTCGCTTGTTTGAGGGAACGATATCTGGCATATTGTCAACCAAGGCATGAAACTCGTCTTTATAACAGGACCCCTGAAGGACCGCCGGTACGAAGTTGACCACCGGATCACCATCGGTCGTGATGCCACCAACGACATAGTACTGGCGGACCCGGCCATATCCCTGGTTCACTCGGAGATCTACACTGAGCGCGGGCATTTCTTCATCAAGGACCTTGGTTCCACAAATGGGACGCGTGTAAACAACGAACGCGTTATCAGCTCCATCTTGCGGGACGGTGACTGCCTGCTGCTGGCCAAAAACAAGATCCGGCTTGAGATACCCGAGATGGCCGGGCAGATGGCGGAAGAGACCCTGCGCGATGCCCCGCCGGATGCTATCACGGTGATGCAAGCCAGGACCCAGGCGCCGGCAGCACCGGCCGCGCCTGTGGAGGCAGAGGCAGGCGAGCTTTCGGGCAATATTTTCGGTTCTGTCACGTATTATCTCAAGCGGCGCATAGCCACGGGTGGCATGGGGTCCATCTACGAAGCGGAGCAGTTCGGCGCCGAAGGTTTCATCAAGAAGGTTGCCATCAAGACCATCCTGCCGAAGTTTGCCGAGAAGGCCAGTTTCGTCTCTTCGTTTGTGGGTGAAGCGAAGCTCGTGGCAAATCTCGTGCACCAGAATATCGTGCAGATACATCATCTCGGGCGGCACGGGCAGGGTTACTACATTGCGATGGAGTACATCGACGGGTGGACGCTTACGGAATTCATGAGGTGGCACAGGCAGAAAGGCATCCCTGTCCCCGTGGACATGGCGTCGTTCATTGTCAGCCGTGTATGTCGGGGTCTTGAGTACGCCCACAGCAAGAAGGGGGATGACGGCCAGCTCCTGGGGCTGGTGCACCGTGATGTGACACCGAACAACATAATGATCACGCTGGAAGGCGAAGTGAAGCTGACAGACTTCGGTGTCGCAAAAGCGCGGCAGTTCATGGACAGCGACGAAGACGACTTCGTCGGAAGCGTCGAATACATGTCGCCCGAGCAGGCCTCCTGCGCGACCGTGGACGGGCGCAGCGATATCTTTTCACTCGGCCTGGTCTACTACGAATTGCTGACGGGCATAAGGGTGTTCCAGTGCAGGAACAACGATATTGATGAGACCGTGCAGCGGGTCATTGCGGCCGAAGTTCAGGACCCGCGCGAACGCCGTGACATTCCCGAAACGGTTGCCTCGATTGTCATGAAGTGTGTTCAGAAACAGCAGGGGAGCCGCTTTCAGGCGGCGGGAGAACTGGGATACGCCCTTGAGCACGAAATGTACTCCCGCGGCTATGGGCCGACCATCATTGCCCTGGCACGGTACATACGCAGTCTCAGGGAGTAGGGAACCGTTGCAGATCACCGGGCCGGAGGCGCAAGCGCCTTGCGAATCGCGTCGAGCACTTCACTGATACGAAACGGTTTCGTTATGTAGGCAACGCACCCTGCCGCAAAGCTCTGTTCGGCAACCTTGTCTGCAGCATACGCCGAAACAACGATAACAGGCATGCCGGGGTAGAGCTTCTGCGCGAGCTGCATCAGTGCCATGCCATCCACGGGCGCCATCCTGATATCCGTTATCAGCAGGTCATAGGGATGATTCTTCAGCAGGGTGACTGCTTCGTCGCTGTGTTCGATCGCAGTGATCTCGTGGCCTTCTCCCTTCAGGAGCAGGCTCATCGAGGCCAGCACGATGCTTTCGTCATCCACCACCAGTATCTTTGCCATGCAGAAGAGTATAGAGCCTGCCCTGAACAGGGCTCAAGCGCATTCACCCTGCCGCGGGGATCTTCGCACCGACGATCTGCGGCGCTTGAAATCCTGCCCGACTTCGTGCCATTCTTGGCGGCCTTGGAGGGCCACGGCGATGGATGCGCTCGAACTGGAAATGAAGTCCTCGGCGACGACACTGTCGGACATGGAGGTCTTCATCTTTCCCCAGCTCATGTACGGCCTGGTGCTGGCAAACATCATGTCTCCATGCCTCTGGCGATGGAGGGATGATCCGTGGTTCGCGGGCGCCGGCCGGATGACGAAGTACCGCCGCATGACCAGGTTGAAGCAATACATCATGGACCATTACGCATTCAACCTGGACCTGGACACATGGGGCCTGACCACCAAGGAGAAGGAGATGGCGCGGTTCAAGGAGTTCCTCAGTCCCGGGGCGCTTGCCCAGTCTAACGCGCTGTTCGGCTACGAGGGAGACAAGTACTACTTCGACATGGACATCCGTTCCCACTTTGGATTGGACAAGTACGAAGGCAACATCATCCCCTACTGGAAGACAGAGACGGTGGAAGCGATGACGGCTTTCCGGCACCGGCCGGGATACGCCGGCGGGGCCGGGGAATGCGTTTCGCTGGCTGCTCTCTATGCCGCCGCCCTTTTCATCGTTGCCCGGGTGCCGCTGAAAGACATCTACATGATGGCGACGCCCCTGCACTCCCAGAACTACGTAGACCTTGATGATGGGGTTCTGACCAACAACCGGAGGCTGGTAACCAAGGCCATGTGGTTTAACGGGACGGAGCTTTCCGCGCAGGCCCGGCGCGCACTGGAGCATGAGCGCGTTACGCTGGTTGCGCATGAAACGGGCTGGATACACACCTTGTACGACAGGGCAACGATTGCCCCCGCCACCTATTCGCATTTCACGCAACGGATCAGCAACTACCTGAAGAGCAACCTGACCGACGAGATCCTCGGGAATTTTGTAAGGAACAGCAAGAACGTCCAGAAGTGCTTCCAGCTGCGTGCAACCGTGAACGGCAGGGAGATGTACATCGGCGCCGAGCGGGCCTTTGCCTACGAGGAGGAGTGCTCATACAGGGTAACCGATGCCACCCGACCCCGGTTGCTGGCCGAGATCGAGGCAGAGGAATTCTGTTCGCAACCCCTGTCGCACAGGATCGTTCTCAATGACCTCGAATCATTCGTGCGGGAAAACAAGCCTGACATCGACAAGTCCGGGGACATGCAGAAACTGAGGGAGCAGTTCGCCTGCGACTGCCTGAATGCGGAAATTGCCATCGAGAGCCTGGTCCGTTTCTGTAACACCAGGCCGCGCCTCCCGGATGCAGCGACCAAACACTTCGAACAATCCGGGCCGGCGATCGAGATTCATCCGGATATGTCACGAGCCGATATCATTGCGCGGCTCGAAAGCATCAGGACCGCGAACGAGTTCGCGGATCTCGCGTTCCATGCGTACCGTGATCTGAACCGGACAGCGTGGGAGCCTTTCGTGAAAGCTGCCGTGGAGCGCAGTCCCGTATCTGTTGCTTTGACGAACGGCAGGGATATCCGGGAAGTGATCGGGCAAATCTCGAAAATGCCGAACGAGTCGATATACGAAGGCGCCGGCAGGCTCGCACAGCCCGACGAGGTGTGGAACTACGGACGTGGCGACGGGGTTGAACGTGCGCTCCTGGTGGCGAATCTGCTGAGAAGCCGTGCTCCGAAACAGGAGATGAACATCGAGGTCACTGCGTCCAGTGCCGTTGTTGTCACAGATGGACTGCGCCTGGAGTTCCCTTCTGCAAAGGAGCTTCGGAACCAGGTATGGCTGATTCCCTGACGATAACCGGCTTCGTCGGGCGGGAAAGGATCAGAGGTATTCCTGCAGCGCCGATTTCAGTGCAACCTTACCCATGGCGCCAACCATCTGCTTCTGTACCACGCCGCCCTTGAGGACTAACAGGGTGGGAATGGACCTTATCTGGAATTCGGCGGCCAGGTCCTGGTTCTCGTCCACGTTGACTTTGGCCACCTTCAGTTTCCCGTCCAGTTCCCTGGCAACGTCCTCGAGGACCGGGGCGATTGCCTTGCAGGGCCCGCACCATTCAGCCCAGAAGTCGACGAGCACGGGAATCTTTGACTCCATAACCTCGGTCTTCCAGTTATCAGCGACAATGTGAACAGGGTTTGTACCAGCCATGGGAGTGTCTCCTTCCTGAAGATTACCGCGATGAACCGATCTTGCCGGGCCATGGTAGGTCCGTTGTCTTGGCCCCGTAGGACAACTTGGTGAGGCAGATATCAGGACCTATCGCCTGGGCACAGAACATCCAGATAGTGACAATTGCCAGGAGAAGAGCGGCCACGGCGGTCAGGGCAAAGGACCAGTGGGGTTCATCCGTGTCTGGAGCAGGTGCTGCAGCGGCATGAAACGCGGCGGCGGGCGCCTCTCCGCCTTCGCCGGCGAGGGCAGCCACTCCGGCGCCGGGAGCCCCGGAAGGGCGCTTCACCTTGATGGTCTTCCTGCGCGTGGGGCTGATCTCCTCCTCGGCCGGAGGCAGATCGTCAAGTTTTGCTGTCTTTGACTTGGCATCCTGGGCAGCGGCGCCGTCGGACCCGGCCGGTGGCGGGGCCAGTTTCACAGTGGATGCTTCGCTGGGCCGCTTCAGTTTGATCGTCTTTGGACTCTCTTCGCCGCTCTTTGTTTCCGGGACCAGTGCGGATTCAAGCGAAATCCGGGAAGTCTTTCTTTTCTCGGCGGAAGCGTTTTGCGGTGAGGCTACGGGCGCTGCCGCGGCTGCCGGTTGAGAAGGCGCGAGGACATTCGGAATCACACTGGCCGGGGCTCCGGCTCCGGGCGACTTTATGCGGATTGTCTTGGGTGCCGTGCCTGGTGCACCCGCGGCTGCCGCATGCATCGCTGTGGCAACTTCGAGCGGGATCTTTGAGGTCTCTCTCTTGGAAGCGGAACGCGCGTCAAAGGTTGCTGCCGCCGCAGGAGCCGCTGTCCCGATGGCCGCCGGACGCTGCAGCTTTATCGTTCCGGGTGCTGCCGCAGGTCCCGTCGCAACGACAGTCCTATTCTCGGCGACGGGTCTGGCCAAAGCCACAGGTTCGTGGGGCTTCATCTTCACGGAAGTGGGCAGAGGGCCGGGTTTAGCGATGGCAGGTGTCATCATCAGCCGGGCCGTGGTCGAGCTGTCCACGGCCGAAGGGGGTCTGGGCGCGGCAGCCGGTACCTGTGCAACGGCCATGATCTTTGGTGCAGGAGCCATCTGGATTGCCGGCCTGGCGGCGACTACCGGCTTGTTTGCCAGGGTCGGGGCCGGGGTCGCGGCTACAACAACCGGTTGAGGCGATACCGCAGGAGCTACGGGAAGGGGTTGTGCTACCGGGGCCGGTACTGCAACGGGGGCCGGCTGTGAGGCTGGCACTACCGCAGCAGGTTTGGCCCCGAATCGCTTGAGATCCAGCTTTGGAGGAAGCGGGGCACTGCCGGCTGTTTCAAGTTCGTTGGCCATGGGACTGTATCCCGCAGTTCACGTTCAAAAAGCAAAAATCAATATATTCACCATGTCCGGACCGGTCAACGGCAAAAAGACGGGTTACACCGCCATTATGTCCTCTTCCTTCAGTTTCACGGCCTCATCGACCTTGCCTGTGTATGTGTCGGTCTCCTTCTGAATCTGCTCAAGGCCCGCGTCGCGCTCATCTTCGGAGGCCTTGCCGTTCTTCTGAAGGTTCTTGATGTGTTCGTTTGCGTCGCGCCGGACATTTCGTATCGCCACCCGTGCTTCCTCTGCCATGCGGCGCGCAACTTTCGTGAGTTCGGTCCGACGTTCCTGGTTCAGTTCGGGTATCGGCACGCGGATCAGCCGGCCGTCATTCATGGGGGTGACGCCCAGATTGGCCGCAAGAATGGCTTTCTCTATCTCCTGCAGCGCGTTGGGGTCATAGGAGTTTATGACGATCAGGCGGGGCTCCGGCGTTGATATGTTGGCTATTTCCCTGAGCCTGGTGGGGGCGCCGTAGTAGTTGACTTTGACGTTCTCCACCAGCGCAGGCGACGCCTTGCCCGTACGCAACCCCGCAAACTGCTCATGTAGAAACGTTGCCGTCTTATCCATCTTCTCTTCTGCGTCCAGCAGGATGTCATCAACAGAGTCCATGACCTTGCCTCCCGTACTGGGCCGGGCCTGTCCCGGCCTATGCCGATACCACGGTTCCGACCTGTCCTTTGCCGGCAACAACATTCTCGATGCTGTCGGGTTCGAAGAAGTTGAATACCACTATCGGGATACGGTTCTCCATGCAGAGCGAGAAAGCGGCCGCATCCATGACCTTGAGCGACTTGGTCAGCGCATCGTGGTAGGTCAACCTCGGATGGAATACAGCATCCTTGTTCTTCATCGGATCTGCCGAGTATATCCCGCTTACCTTTGTCGCTTTCAGCAGGACATCAGCCCCGATCTCGCTGGCCCGGAGTGCGGCGGCCGTATCGGTGCTGAAGTAGGGGTTGCCGGTGCCGCCCGCAAAAATCAGGATAAGGCCTTTTTCAAGGTGGTGCAGGGCGCGGCGGAGTATGAAGGGCTCGGCGACCTCGTGCATGTCTATGGCCGACATTACCCGTGTTTCCAGGCCCTCGCGTTCGAGGGCGCTTTGGAGCGCGAGTGCGTTGATGATTGTTGCAAGCATCCCCATGAAGTCGCCGGAATTGCGGCCGATACCCCTTGCTTCGCCGCTGGCGCCGCGGAAGATGTTGCCGCCGCCTACGACGATCCCGATCTGCGCGCCCATCTTGTACACCGCCTTGAGACGCCGGGCCATGGCGCACAGCACGTCCGGATCTATGGAAAGGCCTTTCTGCCTGTTCTGGAATGCTTCACCGCTGAGCTTGAGGAGGATGCGATGATAACGGCTTTTGGTCGGCCTGGCCATTGTGGTGTCCCCTTGCTGAACTGGTAACACAAACCGTTGCACCATACCCGAAGGCGGAAACGAGGTAAATAGAAATTGAGGGGATCAACGCGGGATCGGGCCACCCGCCTTCTTCTTGCCGATGAGACCCGGTTCAGATAAGGTTTCGGGCGAGGATAACCGCGATGAAACTTTCCGTAGTGATGCCCATATACAACGAGGTCACCACGCTGGAACAGATAGTGGAAAAGGTCCACACCGTGGACCTGGGCGTGGACAAGGAACTTGTACTGGTGGACGACTGCTCCCGTGACGGGACGCAGGATGTCCTCAAGAAGATCCAGGATCGCCACCCGGAGTGGAAGTACCTGTTCCACGGGCAGAACCAGGGCAAGGGCGCCGCGCTGCGGACCGGCTTCAAAGCCGCGACCGGCGATGTGGTGGTGGTACAGGATGCCGATCTCGAATACGATCCGCGTGACCTCAGGACAATGCTCGGGCCGGTGCTCGACGGCCACGCCGACGTGGTCTACGGCTCGCGTTTCCTTGGCGGCGGTCCGCACCGCGTAGTGTACTTCTGGCACTCGGTGGGGAACAGGTTCCTGACCATGCTCTCCAACATGATGACGGACCTGAACCTCACCGACATGGAAGTCTGCTACAAGATGTTCCGCAAGCAGGTGCTCGATTCAATTGAACTCAAGGAGAACAGGTTCGGTTTCGAAGTCGAGGTGACTGCCAAGGTGGCCCGCGGTGGATGGCGGATCTATGAAGTCCCTATTTCCTACTATGGCCGGAACTACTCGGAAGGGAAGAAGATCACCTGGAAAGACGGCTTCCGTGCGCTGTGGTGCATCCTCAAGTACAGGTTTGTGCAGTAGGGGGCATGAACCGCGGACGGTGTGACGGGTTCATCGGATGGACGAGGCAGCGCCTCGTCCCTACCATCCGGAGAAAGACGACGCAGATGTCCGAAGGGCGGGTAGGGACGACGCGCCCGCCCTGAGTAGTGTCGAAGGGCTGCGTCGTCCCTGGGGAATGGAAGGGCTTGGAGACGGGGCGACCTCGCCCCGCAGGACGCGCGAGAGACAGTATCACGGCCCGAGGTCGGGCCGTCTCCAACGGATGCAGACATGAGGACAGTGATTCGCATAGTGGCTACGGGTTTCGGACTGGGCTACAGCCCGGTGGCCAGTGGCACGGTTGCCAGTGTTCTCGGCGTGGCGCTGGCTGTGTTCCTTGCCGTTACCGGAGTTCCTTCGCTCTGGCAGGCCTTCATCGCGGTCTGCCTGTCCCTCTTGGCGATCGCTGTCTGCGATGTGGCGGAACATGATTTCGGGATCAAGGACGATCACCGGATCGTGGCCGATGAGTACATGACGTTCCCGATTGTCCTGATCGGCATACCGTGGCTGCAGCACCCGTGGTTCATCCTGCTGGCTTTTGGTGTCACACGTGCACTGGACATAATCAAGCCCCCGCCTGCCCGGCAGATACAGGCATTGAAGGGCGGTACGGGAATTGTGCTGGATGACCTGGTCTCGAACCTGTACTCGCTCGGCCTCAACCACCTGCTGTGGTTGGCCCTGATGCGGATGTACCCTTCCGTCATATGACCGGCATCGCCACCCGCAGAATATCCGCCAGTGAATGGTCCTCCGCGCCCGGCCTGAACGATCTGTTTTGGTGTCCGGTGGTCAGGTCTTACGACTGACAAAATCCGAAAGCTTTTTGAAGATGGCCGGGTGGTTCGCCAGGCAGTTCTTTTCGGCGTAGTTCCCGGGAGCCGCTCTGTAAACGTAGTAGTAGACTCTGTTCACCCTGCTGCATAGGACGCGGCGGGTCTGTGTGATGATGGTCTTTGCAGTGGGGAAAGGCCGTCCTGGCTTCGACGCGGTCCTGAGAAAGACAGACAGGCCCTTGTTGCCGGCCAGGTCTCTTGCCATCGCAATGTCCCGGTCAATATTGGTCATCTGCCTGTCGAGGTAGTCAAGCCCGGCGGTATAGTCGAAGGAAAACGAGTCGAACAGGGAAACCATGCGCGGGGTAAAGCCGCCCGCAACGTCGCGCCCGAACCGCAGGCTGTACCAGTCGTCACCCAGGACGATCTCGGTTGGCTTGTTCTGTGTCCTGCGCACGACCGAGATCGTGTCCTGCGCCCATTCAATCCACCATTGCTGCCTGGCTTCACACCAGTCGTTCCAGGCTCTGATCCAGGCCTTGCGCCATGGCAACATGATCCGGGGCGGACGCACATCGTTCCACGCGCGGTAGTTCGCGTTCCAGGAGCGATTCAGTCGAGAGATGCGGCCATACTTGTGTTCCAGGAACCCGCGGAAACGGCGGGTGTCGGATTCCGAATAGCTGACGATCGAGTCGAAATCCAGTGTGTCGTCAAGGAAGACGCCCGTCAATGCCTTGTGGGATCCCAGGTGGGCCATGATGCTTTCCAGGTGTGGACCAAACACTGCCTTTCGTGTCTGCCGATCAAACGGGTTGAAGTAAGGAGAGGTCCCTCCGTCTATGCCAATGCACCTGTGGCGAAGATATTTTTGTGCCCGGAACTGCTGCGCGAGGTAGCGCGGGTTCACAAGGTAATGAACCCTCAAAGCGTGCTTCTCGCACAGATCCAGGGCCTCGACAATCGAATCGAACCTGTTGCCCTTGTCCCACAGAACAAGGTGTTTGAAACCACCTCCGGAAATCGCCCTGAAATCCGCATCCCATGTCCGCGCGCTGCTGCCCGCGGTGTGGTACATGAATCCGAACTCCGTGTTCTGTTTCATCATGTGAAGACTCCACGCATAGCAGTACCTGTGGTTCTACGTATGGCATGGCCCTCCCCGAAACAAGGACAAACTGCGGAAAGAGCTGACCGGGCGACAGGACGTTGCCGATACCGCTTGATCGCGGGCCCGTAGCCGGTACGATACGGCGCCTGTGTTGGGCCCGGATTCACCGGGGAAAGGGACCAGATATGAGCCGCATCGAAGAAGGACGCGAACGGGGCCGGAAAGCCGGGAAGAATGCGAAACAGATGGTTGCGCCGATGAAGGCGGCGTTCAAGGGAGCGATCGACCTTTACCCGACCATGGCGGGGCTCGACCTCGCCACTGCTATCCGCGACTACGATCGCGAAAGGTTGTCCTGTTACCCGGACTACGCGAAATTCCCGGAGATGTGCGGCCTGCTTGATCGCCATATCGGTGAAAGGCAGGGATTCGTTGAGGCTTCAGGCCTTGCCTCCCCGTTGGCCGAGACAGTCGCGGCATTCAACTACTCATGGCATTTCTTCCTCAGCCGCAGGGTCAATGCGCGTCATCTGGCGAGGTACGATATCATTCCGCCGGTCATGTGCTGCACGAACGTCTTCTTTCCGCAAACGGCCGAGGGAGGAGTGGTCATCTCCGACAACCGTGATGACCTGCCTCGCTATCCCCATATACCGGACTTCAGGATCGGGCCTCCTCTCGACACGAAGCAGGTTGCTTTCGGGCAGGGCGGCGTATCGAGTGCGTGCCTGCTTGACGAAGAGCCGGTATGCAGCTTCCCGTGCAATCCGTTTGAACTCATGCCGCCCGAGTGCCGTGAGGATATCCATGAAGCGGTGAAATTCATGGCGCGGTACCGTGAGTTTTACGGGCCGGGTAACCAGATCTGGTGCGACACGCAACTGCGCGCCGTCTCGGTAGAGAAATCCACCTGCCGCGTGGCATTCCGCTGGCCCACGGTGAAAGGCGCAGCGTGCATCGGGGCGTGCAGCTACCTCGACCCGGAACTCAACGCCTTCAAGAAGAGCAGGACGCGCCTGGCGATGGCGATCAAGGGCGAGACCGAGGAAACCTGCCCCGACTGGCAGTTCTTTGAGGGCTGCGATCAGCATCACCGGCGGCTGATCCGGCTCATGAACGAAGAAGCACAGCGCGGCGCAACCCTCTGGGGCGCGTTCAACATAGTGGCGGATCACGACGTGCCATATCCGGAACGCATCTGCCTGGCCGGCGAGAAGCTGTTCGATGACAAGGAACCCAACGCGATGTGGACCCTCACACAGCATGCCGTGGTCGTTACCGGCCCCAACCGCCGGGCGCTGTACCGTTCGCTGCAGGACATGAAACATCCGAAGCCCATATACACCTACACCCCGAAGTTCGTGCTCGGTGAGGGTGTGAAGATGAAACCTGAATGGCAGAAAGACGTTGCCGCAGGACGGTGCACCCTGGTTGCGGAGCAGCCGCCTGCCGCCGGCAGGGCGAAAGCAGGTCCGGCCCCCAAAACCCGCCACGCCAGGCGCTAAGCCGGAAAGATTGAAGATGAGAGGAACCGCAGACGAACGCAGATTCGCGCAGATGTCCAGACACAGACTGCTGTCAGTATCGGTATCCGCGCCCATCCGCGTTCATCTGCGGTTACACCTCTTTCCTAACTGGTGAATCGTTCAGACTAAGAGGAGTAAACGCAGGTTCCTGCAATACCTCTACGGGTTCCGGAGGACACCTCATGCTCGAATTCAATGTGGATGAAAAGCGGTGTACGCGGTGCGGATTGTGCGTGAAGGACTGTCCGTCGCGGATTATCGAAAGGCACGGGAAATCCACACCCCTCATCAGGCCGGAGAAGGAGCCCGAGTGCCTCCAGTGCCAGCACTGCCTGGCCGTCTGCCCGACCGGGGCCATCAGTATTCTCGGCCGGGATCCCGCCGCGAGCCTGAAGTTGAAGTCCGGATCATGGCCCAGTCGCGAACAGATGACATGCCTGATCCGGGGACGCCGCAGCGTGCGCAGGTACCGCGATGAGAACGTCGAGCCGGACGTCATCCGGGACCTGCTCTCAACGCTGGCGAATGCCCCTTCGGGCGTGAACAGCCGGGGCCTGACGTTCACGGTTATTGACGACCGGAAGATCATGCAGGCCATCCGGAAGGACGTGCTTTCCGGACTTGCTGATGCGGACCGGGCCGGCCGCCTGCCCGGCCATTTCGCATACCTGAAGGAAGCGCCGGCTGCGTATGCGGCGGACGGGACGGACATACTCTTCCGTACGGCGCCACATGCCCTGGTTGTCTCGGCTTCACCGAAGGCGGTCTGCCCGCAGGAGGACGTTGTCCTCGCACTGGCTTACTTCGAGCTGCTGGCACAGAGTGCCGGGCTCGGGACGGTCTGGTGGGGAATGTTCAGGATGATCCTGGCTGTCATGCCGCAACTCAAGGCAAGGCTTGGCATCCCGGCGGACCACGCCTACTGCTATGCGATGCTGTTCGGCCGGCCGGCTGTGACGTACCCGCGAACGGTCCAGCGTGACGATGCAGCCGTGGTTCACAAGGTTACGGGATGAAGCCGGCTGTGAGCAGCGATGGGGAGTCAATTGCGAGTCAACCGGGGGCGCGGGTCGTTCTGGCGATGGCATTTGCCTGCGCGGGCCTGTGCGGGTACAGCAGCATCACCGTACCGGCGCTGGGGACCACGCTTGAAGGCGAGCTTGGGATCTCCCACACGCTTCTTGGAGTGATCCTCAGCGGCTATTTCGCGGGCAGCATCCTGGCGTCCGTCTTCCTTGCAGCCCGCATTCATGGCACACGCCTCAAGCGTCTCGGAATGGCGTCACTGTTTCTCCTGGCGCTGAGCAATCTTGTCAGCGTTGTTCCGGGAGTGGCCTGGTTGTGGGCAGGGCGAGCCATCCTTGGCATGGCCACGACCAGCACCATCATGTTCGCGGGTTCTGTTATCACCGGCATATTTCCCGATGCCAAGTCCCGGCTGATCAGTTTTCTTCACGGGATGCTTGTTGCCGGCGGCTGTGTTGCCATGGCAGTGACGCTTCCGCTGGCCGAGAGGCTTGGCGGCTGGCCGCTGGTCTTCGGGACCAGTATCGGCCTTGCCCTGGTGGCCGCGATGGTGATGGCGATGACCCCGTGCAGGCTTAGCGCGGAACCGCAGGCGTTTGATCGTGCTGCGGTGCGCCGTGTCATGAGGCATCCAGCGATGCTGGTGGCGACCCTGGTACTGTTCTTCTACATCGTGTTTGAAGCGGGAGTGACGGGTTTCTTCGCGGCATACGCGGAACAGGAGCTCGGCATCGGGCGGGTTGGTGCGGCCAGGATCGTGGCCTGGTTCCTTGGCGGCATAGTCACGGGCAGGTTCCTCATGGCCGTGCTCCCGGAAGCCAGGAAGTCGCTGGGGTACGTCACCGCCGGGCTGACCATTGCGGGCGCCGCATGTATTGTGGCAGCGCTGTATATGCGGGGTAGTGAAGTGCTTTGCTTGGCCCTGCTTGCGGGGGGACTGGTGGGGGGGCCTGTTGCACCGCTTGGTATTTCCTATGCCGTTGACAGGATTGGCCACTCCCAGAACGGGATCCTTGCCGTGACGAACATCATCCTGAACGCCGGTGGAATGGCGGGTCCGGTGTTAACCGGATTCATAGGAGAACACTTCTCCCTGGGGCGAAGCCTGCTGTGGGGAACGCTTGCATTCATGCTCAGCGCCGTGCCGCTGGCGGTGCTGGCCGGTATCAAGCTTGACCGGGCTGAGCCGAATGACCGTCTCGAACACAGGTGAGTCGGCCGCCTGCGACAAACGGCCACGACACCATTCTACGGATGTGATATGCTTGTCAGGAAGAGAGAGGTCCGGTGTTGCGGAGCCCTAATGGCAGGCCATCATACAGGTTCTCTTACCGGCAGGATACGTCAGGCTGCGCTTCTGAGCGCAACTGTTCTCTGGGCCCTTTCATGCCCCGATGCGCGTGCCGTCACGCGGACATGGAACGGAAGTACCAGCGTAGACTGGTTCAATGCCGAGAACTGGACAGGTGGACAGCCAACCAACGGTGACGTCGCGCAGGTTGTGGCAGCCGCCCGGGCCCCGTTGCTTGTCGCAAGTACTCCACAGCTTGGTTCACTCGTTGTTGCCGGTCAGACCCTGACCTGCTCGAACTGGACGACGACAATCCGTGCCACGAACGTTGTCATTGCCACGAACGGGACCCTGTCGCTCCCGGCCGCGTTTCAGAACCTCTGGATGTCGAACCGGGTATCCATTGTATGCTCAAACTTCACCCTGAATGAAGGCGGAAAGATAGATGTGGCAGGAAAGGGGTACGCAATTTCCAATGGGCCGGGGCGCGGCGCAACGGGTGTGTTCGGAGGAGGCGGCGGGCATGCTGGAAGAGGCGGATTCGGTTTCTACGGGGAGGCCGGGGGACTCGCCTATGACTCGATGGCTGAACCCGCGGTGCCGGGTAGCGGGGCCGGGAAGGCATCGGGGGGCACGAGTGGATCCGGCGGGGGCGCGGTCCGGATAGTGGCCACGAATGTCACGATCAACGGCCAGATTCTTGCCAACGGAACGTCAGGCTCGGGCAATTACACCGGCGGCGGGGCTGGCGGTTCGGTCCACATCACCTGTCGACGCTTTGGCGGCGAACTGACCGGCCTGTGTTCAGCAAGAGGCGGCGGGGGGACTAGTGGGGGCGGCGGCGGGTCCGGCGGGATCATCGGCGTCCACTATCAGGAACTGGATGTGACCTCGCTCGTGCGTTTCGAAACAAGCCGGGGCGGTTCCAGTCCGTACAGCGGCTGGCCGCCGGATCCGGGCGCGTACGGAATCGTCTGGTTTCCGAACACCAACCTGTTTTGCCGGTACACCGTTGTGCAGTCATACTCCGGTACCCGCGTCGTAATTCCCGGCTTCAGCACGTGGGCTCCCCCGGGCCTTACGGTGACCAACGGACTTGTCGTCTTCCCTCCGGGTATGAGGTTGCTCGTAGGTGGTGATGCGGCGGTGGTGGGCGGCGGCAGCATGGTGCTGGTGTCCAACGCCGAACTGCAGGTGACGGGCACGCTAAGCCTGAACAGCGGAACGCTTCGGATGGAAACGAACAAGCTTTGTTCTCTCCGCAACCTTGTGTTGACCAACGGCGCCAGCCTGTATGTGCTCAGCGGCCCGACAAACCATCCGGCCACCAACTACGGGTCGCGTGTGTCCGTCACGCGTGACTTTGTGCTGCACAACAACTGCTGGGTGTATCCCGTCTCGCAACCCGACAACGGCGGGTCAGTCCTGTTCGAGACAAAGAACCTCTACGTGCACGGGACAAACAGCGGGTTCAACGCCGATGCGGCCGGGTATGCCAGGCGACAGGGTCCCGGCAAGGGCGGAAACGGGGTTCTCAGCAGCGGAGCCGGATACGGCGGCAGGGGCGGCACGAATTCGCCCGCCTACCCGCTGAAACCCGCGGGGCAACCCTACGGATCTTCAAATGCTCCGGCAATGCCGGGGAGCGGCGGAGGAGGCCAGACGCTTGGACAGGCCGGGGCCGGAGGAGGACTGATCTGGATCGAGGCAACACGGGAGATACAGCTGAAAGGCGTTATGACCGCCAACGCGGAGACTACGCCCGGCAACTATGCCGGTGGCGGATCCGGCGGAGGCATCTTTATAAAATGCTACAGGTTCGCCGGAACAGCTACGGCGGTCATGAGGGCCGAAGGCAAGGTCGGGACATCGGGCGGCGGCGGTGGCGGTGGAGGCCGTATCGGTGTCCAATCCCAGTTTATTACACACAATGGTCGGACTTCCGTGACGAACGGGGGAGTTTCCTACTACTCAGGGACCCCGAGCATTCCCGCCACGCCGGGGACTATCGTATTCACCATCCTGCCGCTGCCCGGGACGGTTGCGATTATCCGGTGATTGATGTCGATTCATCACCGGGACCGGCGGTGTGCCCGTTGCCCCTTTTGCTCGCTTGCGGCTTGCCATGGAGTCCATGCATCGGCAAAGATTCCAGCCACCTCGATACCTCTTATGAAAGGACATGATCATGACTAAGGGGAAGCTGCATATCGGCTGGTCCAAAGTGGATATCACGCCGCCAAAGAAAACACTGCTCCAGGGCCAGTTCCATGCCCGGATTGCAAAGGGAACGATCAGCCCGCTCACCGCCACCGCGCTGGCGATGGAAGTGCAGGGGACCGGTGGGGTGACCGAGCAGGCAGTGTTCCTTTCCTGTGACATGCCGTCGGAAAGCTTCAAGCAGGACCTGGTCGGGAAACTGCAGGGGTGCTGTCCCGGCCTTGACCTGAAGAAGCTTACCATCAGCTGCACGCATACCCATTGCGCACCGCCGGTGAAAAGCGGGTTTTACGAGGAACCGAAAAATGACCCCGACTTCATGACCCCGGACGAGTACCGCGGCTGGCTGACGGATCGGCTGGCCGTTGCTGTCACGACGGCGTGGAAGGACAGGAAACCCGGCTCGATCTCTCGCGGCTTCGGGTACGCCGTTGTGGGCCGTTGCCGGCGGGCCACCTACGCGTACGGTTCTGCGAGGATGTACGGACAGACCAACCAGGCGGATTTCCACGGGCTCGAAGCCTGTGACGACCATGCTGTCAATTTCCTGTTCACACACGACACGACAGGCAGGCTCAGCGGCATGATCATCAACCTGGCCTGTCCTTCCCAGTGTGACGAGAGCGCCGAGGAGTTTTCGGCAGATTTCTGGCACGACGTAAGGGAAGCGATTGTCCGGCGTTTCGGGCAGGGGGTCCAACTCCTGCCGCAATGCGCGCCGGCGGGAGATGCCTCGCCGCACCTGTTGATAGACCTGAAGGAGGAAAAGGATCTGCGTGATCGTATGAAGGTAAACGACAAGCAGATCATCACACGCCGCATTCTCACGGCCGTCGAGGAGGCCCGTGCTTCCTGTTCACCGCCGCAGGCCGTTGTCACGTTCGCCCACGAAGTGAAGAATCTCAAGCTGCCCCGGCTCAAGGTCACCAGGGAGCAGTACGAGATGGAAAAGCGAATCCCGTCGTTGAGTGAAGAGGAACGGCTGAGACAGCCCTGGGGATTCGAGCGGATCTGGCCGTTCGGACCGGTGTGCGACATTGTGAAGCGATACGAGCAGCAGGGCGAGAATCCCATGCACGACGTGGAATGCCACATAATCCGCCTGGGTGACGTGGTCTTTGCCAGCAATCCGTTCGAGTTGTTCATGGACTACGGCGCGCGGATCCGCGCGCGCAGCAAGGCTCTCCAGACGTTTGCCGTGCAGCTTGGCGACGGGTCCGGGAACGGGTTCTACCTCCCGACAGAACGGGCGCTGGCCGGCGGACACTACAGCGCGCTCATAAAGTCCAACTGGGTGGGGCCTGAAGGCGGACAGATGCTGGTTGAAGAGACGGTTGCGGCCATAAATGCGCTTTTCACAGGCGAGGAGTATCCGAGGGCGCGGTAGGCGAATGACGGGTGGCGGGCACCGGAGGATGCAGTTCAGAAAGAGATGTAACCGCAGATGAACGCAGACGGGCGCGTATGGACACTGACAGCAGCCTGCAATTCGGTTCACCGAAAGGTGGAACCGAATTGCAGGCTGCATCTGCGTGAGTCGGCGTCCATCTGCGGTTCCCTTATCTTCAATTGAATCGTTGCGGCTAAGGAGATACAGATGACGAATGCGAAGATCGACGATGTAATCTATGGCACTACTCCAATCGAATGCAGGTATGCCGGCATTCATCCGAGAATACATTTCTGCGAGGCCGACCTCGCAGCCCTGCGCCCGAAACTGAAGCGCGAGCCGTGGAAGACGTTCCTGGCCGAAACAAGGGAATGCGCCGGGACCAGCTCACCGTACATGGCGTTCATGTTTGCACTGACACGGGAAAGAAAATGGCTCCAAAAGGCGTCGAAGGCCATCAAGGCCTACCTTGACAAACCTGACACGGCCTTCTGTCGGATCTATGACATGTCCCTTTGCTATGACTGGCTCTTTCACGACCTCCAGCCGGCTCTCAGGAAGAGGCTCCAGCACTATCTCAATACAAAGGCCCGGAGTGAATACGAAGAGTTCGCAAAGCACGAGGTCTACCACTCCGGCGTGTACGGATGGAACATCGCCAGCGAGGTCTTCGGTAACATTGCCGCCGCCGGATTTGCCCTGTATGGCGATGTGCCGAAGGTGGCGCCGTGGCTGCGGTTTATTGCCGAGCATGCCCGGGTTATCACCCAGGCGCTTGGTCCCGACGGGGTTTCGCCGGAAGGCATCTGCTACGGCGGGTTCTTCACGGACACGTATGTGAAGATGCTGGACTCCGTGCAGCGGCTCATGGGCGTGGACCTGTTTGCCGGGAATGCCTACCTGCAGAACCTCCCGTGGTTCTACGCATTCAGTTCGCTTCCGCCAAAACGCATGGTCCATAACAACTCCATCCTGTGTTTCGGGGACGGGGCGCTGGGTCACTGGGTCGGCCCTGCGACGTACCTGCACAAGATCGCCGCGTACTACAGGGATCCGCTTGCCCAGTGGGTCGCTGCCAGATACCGCGCGGCGGGTGCTTCTACGAAACAGTCGTCTCTCTTCAGTATGCTGTGGCACGACCCTGCGGTCCCGGCTCGTCCGGCGACGAAACTGCCGCTTGCCCGGCATTTCACCGACAAGGACATGGTCTTCATGCGGTCGGACTGGAAGGGCGACGAGACGATCGTGGCATTCAAGTGCGGGCCGCACGCGGGACACCACGCCCTGCGCAACTATCCACAGTGCGTAGGCGGCGGACATATGGCGGCGGACGCGGGGACTCTCCTTGTCTACGCGCACGGCGAACGCATGATCAGCGACGGCGGCTATGCGAAGAAATACACGTCCTATCGCAATACGGTGCTCGTGAACGGGAAAGGGCAGACGGGCGAATGCGACGGAGAATTGGACTGGTTCGAATGCTCGGACCTGCGGCGGGAAAAACGGGGTCCAAGGTTGCTCCGGGCTGATTTCTCCGCTTCGATGGACTATCTGATCGGCGATGCCACTCTCGCCTACGGACCGGAAGCCGGACTGAAACAATACCTGCGGCATCTGCTCTATCTCCGGCCGGGGACTGTGGTGATCGTGGACGAACTGACGGCCGGTAAGCCTTCGACTTTCGAACTCTTTTTCCATGCCTACGCCCAGCCGGGCGGCAAACCGGAGCATCCCTTCCGGGCTGTTGCTCCCAACGCATGGGACAGCGCGAGCCCGAACGGGCATTGCAGGATCACCAGGCTCTATCCAACTGATGCCGTTGTGACAGCCGGAACGCAGAAGATCACCTGTGTTGCCGGGCACGGCGAATTCGACATTGACGTATTGCGGCTGCGAAACGCGACGCCGGCAAAGTCGGCGCTGTTCGTGACCGTGACAGATGTCTTCGCCGGCAGGGAGTACCAGTCCCTGCCTGAGCTTGTGAAGAAAGGCAACGCCTTCCTGCTCAAGGTGAAGACGGGGTCCGTTCTCCGGACCCTGCGCCTGATGCCGGGGCAGAAAGGGCGTATTGCCCAGGTCGTCGGAGGCAGGTTGTAGGCCGGACCAACGTGTCCGGCGTCTGGAACGTTGCTGCCTTGGTGTTTCTCGCCACAGGCGAGTCCGGCTCCGGCGGAAAGAATTCAGATCTTTGAACACAAAGGTAGCGAAGGGATGAAGCGGGCGGGGGCTCCATACCGGCAAAGTAGATTGTACAGGTCTGACACTGATCCCTGCTCTGACACTGATCCCTGCTTGTTTCTGCTAAGGCCTAAGTTCATGGCTGACCCTTGGTGTTCTGCTTGACCCTCAAGCTCCTGATTACTTCTTGCTGATCACCTCCGAAAGGAGCAAATTCCAAATACTGGGCCATGCAACTATGCAGGCCTGGTGTGGGTGCCGCAGTCCTGACGCGGAGGCTGTCCCGAATGTGTCTGGCGCTGAGCTACCCGCTGAATCGCATGACTGAACCACGTGAATTGTGAAGCGGCACTGAGAGAGCTACCATGGTGAAGACCAACGTGAAGAAGACCAACACGGCGGCCAATCTCGGCTTCGAGGCGAAGCTTTGGCTCGCGGCTGATAAGCTCCGTAACAACATGGACGCGGCAGAATACAAGCACGTCGTCCTCGGCCTTATCTTTCTCAAGTACATCTCCGACACATTTGAAGAGCATCATGCCAAGCTCGTTGCTGGTAAGGGTGAATACAAAGGCGCGAACCCTGAAGACCAGGACGAGTATCGTGCTGAAAACGTCTTCTGGGTGCCGCCGGCCGCACGCTGGCCGTACCTGCAGAACAGCGCAAAACAGCCGACTGTCGGCAAGATCGTGGACGACGCCATGGTGGCCATCGAGCGCGATAATCCGCGTCTCAAGGGCGTTCTGCCCAAGGATTACGCTCGCCCGGCTATCGACAAACAGCGCTTGGGTGAACTGATCGACCTCATCGGCACTATCGGTCTTGGCGACAAGGAGAACCGCGCCAAGGATATCCTTGGCCGGGTGTACGAGTATTTCCTTACCCAATTCGCCAGCGCTGAGGGCAAGAACGGCGGCCAGTTCTACACGCCGCAATGTGTCGTGCGCTGTCTTGTCGAGATGTTGGCCCCTTACAAAGGCCGAATCTACGACCCCTGTTGTGGTTCCGGCGGTATGTTCGTGCAGTCGGAGAAATTCGTTGAAGCCCACGGTGGCCGGCTTGGCGACATCTCCATCTACGGACAGGAAAGCAACGCCACTACGCGTCGGTTGGCCGTCATGAATCTTGCCCTGCGCGGCATCGAGGCCGACTTCGGCCCCGAGCACGCTGATACCTTCCGCCGGGACCTTCATCCTGATCTCCGAGCCGACTACGTCCTCGCCAATCCGCCCTTCAACGACTCGGACTGGTTCCGCAAGGACGATGACGTGCGCTGGGTGTTCGGTGTTCCGCCCAAGGGAAATGCCAACTTCGCCTGGGTGCAACACTTCATCCACCACCTTGCCCCCAACGGCATGGCCGGCTTCGTCCTTGCCAACGGCAGCATGTCGTCCAACCAGTCCGGCGAAGGCGACATCCGGCGCGCCCTCATCGAGGCCGACCTCGTTGACTGTATGGTCGCCATGCCCGGCCAGCTGTTTTACAGTACGCAGATCCCCGTCTGCCTCTGGTTCCTGGCAAAGAATAAGAATGACGGTAAACGTCGGGATCGTCGCCAACGGACCCTTTTCCTCGACGCCCGGAAACTCGGCACCCTCATCGACCGTGTCCATCGCGAACTGACCGACACCGACCTCCAAAAGATCGTTGGCACTTATCACGCGTGGCGCGGCGAAAAGGGCGCGAACAAGTACGCGGATATCCCCGGCTTCTGCAAGTCCACGACCACCGCCGAAGTTGCCACGCATAGCCACGTCCTCACGCCCGGCCGCTATGTCGGTGCCGAGGAAGTCGAAGACGACGGCGAACCGTTCGAAGAGAAGATGCCTCGTCTGGTGGCCGAACTGAACGCCCAGTTTGCCGAGTCCGCCAAACTCGAAACGACGATTCGCGCCAATATGAGAGGGCTGGGGTATGGCGGCTGAATCCATGGCTGAATCGGAGACACGGGAGTTCAAGAAGAGCCTGTCCGAACTCAAAGAAGGCATGGTTTCGATTGTCGCCATCCTCAACAAGCACGGCCGCGGCGAGCTGTGGTTCGGCGTCAAGCCCGATGGTGCCGCAACCGGCCTGGAGGTCACCGAAAAGACCCTGCGCGACATCTCGCAGGCCATAGCCGCGCACATCGAACCCCGGATCTATCCGCGTATCACAAAGGAAACCTTGGGGCCGGCCAGTTGCATCAGGATCACGTTCGAAGGGGCGGACGCTCCCTACTATGCCTACGGGCGGACCTACATGAGGGTGGCGGACGAGGACCGTCAGCTGACGGCCAGGGAAATTGAACGGTTGATTCTGAACAAGCATGACGAACGCCATCACTGGGATGACCAGCCATGCCACCTGGCCGTCGCCGACCTCGATCGCACGGCCCTCCGGGCGTTCGTGAAGCGTGCCGGTTTGCCGTGGGACACGCCCGCGAACGCGCTCGAAAAACTGGGGCTGTTCCGGAAAGGCAAACTGGCGAATGCCGCTCCGTTATTCTTTGCCAAAGAGCCGCCGATGGAACTGCGCTGTGCCGTATTCGCAACCACCGACAGCGCCACCATCATTGACCGCCATGACTTCCGCGGCAGCATCCTGGAACTGATTGAAGAGGCGCAGAAGTACGTCCTCAAGAACACCCACATCGGCATGCGGATCGAAGGACTCTACCGCAAGGATGTCCCTGAGATTTCCGTGGAGGCAATGCGCGAGGCCATCATCAATGCTTTTTGCCACCGCGATTACCGCGACCCGGACTACATCCAGGTGGCGGTCTTCAAGGATCGGGTGGAAATTCGGAATCCCGGCTGCCTGTACGGCGGCCTGACGCTGGCGGATCTGCGGCACGGGCATGTTTCCCGCCGGCGTAATCCGCTGATTGCCGACCTGTTCCGCCGCATCGAGATGGTGGAGGCATGGGGACGCGGCATGCCGTTGATCCGCAAGAACGCACCCTCGGTGACATTCAAGGAGATCGCCGGTATCTTCGTCGTCAGTTTCAGACGCCCCGTCGTCACCGAGGAGGCGGCATCTACAAGTAATGAGAAAAGCAGGGAGAGCGGTAAAGGGGAGAGTTCGGTGAACAGTTCGGTGAAAAGTTCGGTGAAAACGGGAGACCGGATTTTGTCGTTGATCGCCGCCAATCCCGGAATCACGATTCCGGAGCTTTCCGGAAATCTTGGACTCACCACCCGGGCCATCGAAAAGCAAATGGCGAAACTGCAATCTGCCAACCGGCTCCGCCGCATCGGCCCCGACAAGGGTGGCCGCTGGGAGGTGCTGAAATGACGCGCCCGCGTCAACGGTACGTTCTTTCACTATTGAACCAGAGGCTGGGGGCGGGTACATTGACTACAGCAAACCCGCCGGGCCTCTGCCGCAGGGCACGCCATCTCTCGGCGGGTCTTTCTTTTCAAGAGGTGTCGCTGTGAAGCACGAGAAACAGGCCCTCATCCTCTACGAACAATCCAACCGCCCGTGCGTCCTGTTGGACGAACTTCCTGCAATCCCACGCGAGCAGATGGGTATCCCGACCAAGTGGGTCCGCCAGTGTCAGACCTGTACAATGTACTTTGCGAGTGTGGGTTGCTTGCGAACAAGATTCTCGTGGCGCGACGCGGGATGCGCGATCCGAGCAGCCGACATCCTTTCGCCAGTGATCACGTGTCCAGTCCGGGTCCGCCTTTAGCGTCCCTCGGGTTGCGTATTCTCTGTGCCATGTCGGGCTAATGTGCCCCGATAAAAGTGATGCCGGGATGATTTTCTCTCCCGCTGAATAGCCCATTTTTCGTATGTAGGTAGTAAGGGGGATCACTATGATGTCAGAACTGACCGAAGACGACGTCGCGAAGCTTGTAGGACGCCCGGAGGGACGGCCCTAGACAATAGATATTGGGCGGTACGAGAGACGACTGCCCCGGCTGGATTGACAGCATAGCCCCGAGAATAGTCAGGAAGGAAGCCAATGAGCACACGCAAGACAGT
>Ga0172371_10000545_pt1 | contig 58372 bp, 47 predicted proteins | sample Lak12m_FD_114543 | JGI IMG/M metagenome (GOLD analysis project Ga0172371, IMG submission 114543) | Freshwater microbial communities from Kabuno Bay, South-Kivu, Congo - kab_022012_12m | ecosystem: Environmental > Aquatic > Freshwater > Lake | place: Democratic Republic of the Congo: South-Kivu... | reverse complement strand
TCGATTTAGGCGTACAAGCTTAGTTACTTACGGGAAATCAGACACTAGATTAAGGGGTTAAAATTATTAGCGTTTTGAACTCTGACTCCGTGAATCGTGGTTCGAATCCACGTCTCCCAGCCAAAAATCAATAACTTACATGAGCATCCCTTTTCTAATCGTCTCCACGCGGCTCTACACGTCTCTCTCCATTATCGGCACTCCCAGGCACTTCATTGTCAAATCTAATTCTATTGATTTAACCAGATGTATGTTCGACACAGATGTATGTTCGATCATTGCGTACCGCTGTCTATTGCTGTATCTTAACATCAGCAATTTAGAAATGGACACCGTGATTCGATTTTCTGGAGGAGTTCTATGCCAACCCTCACCCGGCGGGAATTTCTGAAAGATGTAGGACTTTTAGGGGTCGCAGCGATGGCAGGCCCCATTATTTCGTGTGGGTCATCCGGATCCGGACACGCCTATGACATCCTGGTCCGAAACGGCACCGTTTACGACGGAACCACGTCTGCTCCGTTCGTGGCCGATGTGGGGATCAGGGGCGACCGGATCGTCGCGTTGGGATCCCTCACGGGTTCCGGACTGAAAACGATCGACGCCCATAATCGCATCGTTACTCCCGGCTTTATTGATGTCCACGACCACACCGATTTCACTTTCCGGTCGTTTGGTGCCGACAGGGAACTCGCCAGGGGAAACCAGATTTGGTGTTCGAATCGGGCCGGACTCCTCCAGGGAGTAACGACGGTCATATCGGGCAATTGCGGTTACGGTTATTCCGACTTAAACGACTATTACAGTTTCCTGGACTCTCTGCCCTTCGGACCCAATACGTATTGCCTTACGCCCCACGGATTTCTGCGGCAGGACCTCTTCGGTGGTGATACTAAAGACCTGACGCCGGATCAACTGGATCGTCTCAAGGAGAAAGTGGCCGAGGAGATGGAAAAGGGCGCGATCGGAATGTCCACTGGACTGGGCTATGTTCCCGGTATCAATGCTTCCAAAAACGAGCTGATTGAATTGGGCAAGGTACTCAAAATATATCAAGGAATATACGTCAGCCACATCCGCAACGAGCCGCCGTCAGATTACACCAAAGCCCCTGCAGAGATCATGGAGGGTATCCTGGAGGCCATTGACATTGGCCGCCAGGCCGGCATTCCCGTGCATATTTCACATATCAAAGGATATATTGGAGGTACCCAAGCTGATTTTGACGCTATTTGTAAAACGATCGAAGAGGCCCGTAAGGAAGGAATCGATGTAACTGCCGATCAGTACCCCTTTACGGCATCCTCCACGGTACTGAGCGTTCTTGCTCCTCCAGATTACCGTACCGCTACCGGGATTAAACCCGAATGCTTCAATAACCCTTATGCCCGAAAGGCAATCAGAGACGCTGTTGCCGTGACGTTCCAAACCCTGAAACCGGAGAAGATCATTATTACAGAGTGGACAAATAGCGGAAAGACGCGCACCTATCAATGCAAAACCCTCCAATATATCGCCGATCTGGAGAAGAAGGCACCCGAGGACCTTTACGTGGAAATGGTCTGCGTTGAAGAATGTCCGGGCGGGATATACTTCGTGATTGATGAGGAGGCCATGAAGCAGCTAATGTCCAAGGAGTATGTCTTTACTGGATCAGACGGCTGTGCCGTTCCGGATCAGGCTTCAAATGGGCACCCCCGGGCAACGGCCACCTTCGCTAAAAAGCTTCGGGAGTTCGCCATGGACCAGGGAGTCTTGAATCTTCAGAGCGCCATTCTTTCCATGACATCCCGTCCCGCTGAAAAATTCGGCATCAAAGAACGGGGCAAGATCGTTCCGGGCTATTATGCTGATCTATGCATGATCGATACAGCAAACCTGCGAGCTCCCGCGGGCTATGAAAATCCATCCGTTTACAGCGAAGGGATTACCCATGTAATCGTCAACGGAGTTTTCGAGGTTGAAAACGGCTCCGCGACGGGAGTCTGCAACGGGCGGGCACTCAGGCGAAGTTGAGCAGATTTTTTAAACTCCCCCATTGGCCGAAGGGTTGCGCAGCGACCGTGTGAAACAACATCATCCTTCGCGATAGAAATCCTGTTTCAGGAAGGGAATCGTGATAGTAAAATCGTATCACATGAAATATAGTTACACATGTTCCATGCCGTATGCGGGATACCGGAGGAGTCTATGCCTATAGGTCGCGTTCTTCTAGTGCCCATCGTGCTTGCATTGTTTGGGGCGAATGCATCGGCCCAGCCGTCCGCTGAGCCCCAGGGCAGGTTTGTCGTCGTCAACGGCCATCGCCTTTGGTATCGAACCGCAGGAGAGGGAAGTCCGCTCCTGCTGATCCCCGGCGGCCCCGGCAGTTCGCACGCCTACTTCTACCCCGGCATGGAGCGCCTTGCGGATTCCTTTCAGGTGATCTACTTCGATCCATTCGGCCGCGGAAAGTCCGACCGGGCGAAGCATCCCGGCGAGTACAGCCTCCATCGCGACATCGACGACGTGGAAGGCCTGAGAAAGGCCCTGGGCCTGGGAAAGATCGCCGTGTACGGTCATTCCTATGGCGGGGTTGTGGCGCAGGGCTATGCCCTTCGATACCCTCAGTCACTCAGCAGGCTCATACTGGCAAACACCTGCCACAGCGCAGAGATGTGGCAACAGGGCGCCAACGAGAACTGGAACAGAGAGATTCAAAATCAATATCCTGAGGTATGGGCCGAGCTTGAGCAGCTTCGCGCCAAGGGGGCTGTTTCATGCGACCCGACCTACCAGAAGATCCAGGGACGCGTGCCACTGCTCAGCCTTCTGTATTTCTACGATCCATCCAAATCGGACCTTGCCGTGGATACGAATAGCGACGTCTTTTGTCAAATCGCCGGGCCGGATGCCGGCATCGTGCTCGGCGGTGACTTGGCCGCAGTGGATTTCCGGGAGCAGCTTCGCTCGATTCAGGTTCCGACGCTGGTCCTTGCCGGGCGGTTCGATCGCGTCGGGATCCCCCGTTACGAGGTGCAGTTCAAGACCCTCATGCCCCAGGCCCGGTTTGTCATGTTCGAGAAATCCGGCCACATGCCGTTTCTTGAAGAATCGGAACAGCATGACTCCGTAGTGCGAGCATTTCTTCGCAAGTAAAGTGCAACCCGGCCGGTTGCAGCGGACCGGTATAGTGAAGTCAAAACCCTGCACTCTCAAATCCTCATCTGTTTGGAAAATCATTCACAACAAACCGCACGGTATAGACGAATTTCGTCATAAATCGTCTGAATTTAAGAGGTTGGCCTCTCAAACACCTTTTGGCATGTTCTGTGCTGTTTTGCATTCCGAGATACTGTACCGGCGTCACAAACAAGGAACTGCGGAATAGCCCCTGGTGGGGCATGCAATAGAGGGCTGTAGCCCTCCATTGCCGACCCTAGATCGTGTGCGGCTTGTTATCCATCGGCACATCGGCAAAATCTCTTTACCATAGCAGAAGTGGATAGCCCCCGATCAGGCAAAAGGAGGTTCTTCATGATGAGACGGCGGATTTTCCTATGCATGGGACTCAGCGTCCTTCTGGTAATATGGGGTTTTTGCCGGGAAGGCCAGGCCAGCTCGGCCTACCAGGTCCGGCAGGGTGATACCCTTCATAGCAAATCCCAACCCTCCGTGAATTTCCGCGAAAGAATCTATCAGGTGAAAAAAGGCGACTCCCTTGCGAAGATCGCCGACGAAACAGGGATCTCCATAGCCGATTTTTGTAAGCTGAACCGGCTTAAGGGAAGCACCTTGCAGATCGGTCAGCGAATCGAACTCTACAGGATCCCAGAGTATGAGTCGGCGCAAACGGCCGAATCGGTGAAGAATCAGGACGTAGCAGAGCTGGAGCCCGAAGATGTGGACGATGAGCCGAGCGGAGAGGAGGCCTCGACTGTCGGCGAGCGGCAAAAGCAAAAGGACGCCGCACCATTCGGTCACTGGAAAAATCCGGAAGAGCAGAGAATGCTCATCAAGGTGGCGATGGGTTTCCTTGGCGCGCCCTACCGCTTTGGGGGCAATTCAGTGACGGGACTCGACTGTTCGGCTTTCGTGAAAAAGACCTATCAGTTCTTCGGCATCGACCTTCCCCGGACGGCCCTTCAGCAATCCCTGGTGGGACTGCACGTGAAAAGGAGCAAACTGGCCGCCGGAGACCTCATCTTCTTCAATAAAAAGCGGAGGCTAAGCCACGTGGGGATCTATATCGGCGACGATAAATTTGTTCACGCCTCGTCCTATAAACGCAGAGTTCGCGTTGACGATCTGAACATGCCGTATTTTGACAAGCATTTCGTTCGAGCGGTCCGCCTCAAAGGAAACGATGAGGGCTCCGAGGCGGTCCGTCGAAATGCCCGCGGAGGCTGATTCCATCATGAACAACAGACCCATTGTTTGATTTTACCTTGAGTCAAGGGGAAAGGAGAATAGAAAATGCACTCCCATATCGTAAAAGCAGAGTTTATCCGCGTTCTTCTTGCGGCCACCATTGCCATCATGGCGGGCATTGCACTGTCGTTTGTGATCTGGTCAACCGTCGAGGCCCAACAGAACACCGCGGATGACAGCACCGGGAGATTTTATGCCGGTGCCGCCCTGGGTCTGCAAAGCGACACTCCGGATGGTACGGCTTATGCGCTTGGCTTGTACGGCGATTACTACCTGACCCGTCGATTCTCAATCGGACCCCTTCTCCAGATGGGATTGACGGGTGATCTCTTCCAGGCCGGTCTTACCGGACAGGCAAAATATACATTCGGGATCGCCGGCGTTCCAGAGCTCAAACCACATGTCCAGGCCGGTATCGGATTTATCTACGCGGATTTAGACCCGAAGGGATCGAAGCGAGAGGACGATGTCAGCTTCCTGATGCCGTTTGGTGCTGGAGCCGAGTATAAATTGACGGATCAGTTATCGCTGGATGGAACCGTCCTCTTTAATATTACCAATCTTGACGTGCGGGATGAAAACTTCTTTATCACGTGGCTCATCGGGCTCAGGTTTGCATTCTAGCCATTGAAATGAGTTCAGCGGTCAACAATGGATATCCAGGATCTCATGCTGCCGGTCGTTAAAGATGAAAGCCGGTATCCGGGGATCAGTGCTTTTACATTCCTGAGCTTCATCGTGTGTCTCCCTTTCCTGCCTCCCCACTCACATGATTTTCAATGTCAGCAATTTTCCAATGCAACTGCTGGATCTCGATTTTAAGGCCTGCCTCGTTGAAATGCATCCCATCGCCATAATATCTGCTCTGTAAGAAATGGACATCCTCGTAATGAAAATTCGGATAGCGTTTCTGCAATTCAGGGAAAAGTTTTCTGGATAGATTCTCATGCTCCCGATACAATTCAGGATCGCTGTCATTAATCGCCGGCACCAGAAAAAAGAGGGGGATGTGCCGTTCATTCAGCAGTTTCAAAAGGGCCGTAAAATGATGCCTTGGAATATTTTCCTTTTCCAGATAAGGCTTCATGAGTCTCAGCAAAGAATAGCCTGAAGCGCCGCTGTTTTTGTTGTTGTACGGGACTCCCGTGAGACTCTCGGCATTCGTATAGCCCGCCCAGCGTTTCTGAAGAGACAATCGATATTTGAAGGAAGGCAACCATCGGTAGGCCAGCATCTTTGCCGTAAAGACAGGATCCCTCTTCAACAGGAATATCTCCAGGATTTCCGAAAAATCGGTAAACGTCCGCTGGATATAATTGTCCGAAAGATCCCGGTCCAGATCGCCGAAGGTGCTCGCTGTCAGCAAGATGATCCCGCGGGGAGCCTTATTGTAGTGAAGATATCTTTGTGCGATGAAATACTGGCCGGTCATGGTTATGGCCTGATTGGTAGCCATCACTGCATATTTATTATTTTGCAAATAAGGAGCTTTCGTAGAGATTTGTCGACCCACGCTGTCGCCAAGCACGATGTAATCCGCCTGACCGTTTTTCTCCGTCTGAAGATGATAAAGAAGCTTGTCCACTTCATGGTAGGATGCCGTTGCCGGCAGTTCGATCCCATATCGTGTTTCTATGCCAACAATGATAATCAATGCCAGCAGCACGGCAAAGGGGATCTTTCTCCTCCATGAAAAACAGACGGACAGCAAAAGTGCCAAGAAAAAAAACAGGGCGGCGGATTCAATGAGAATCCGGAGCATGACGGCCGGATGTCGCCAAAGGGCAAAGCCCTTGCCGACCTTCAACGGCTCGGGCAACGAGATACCGATTTGGGGATCGTCGATGCCTTGATTCGTGACCACCTGCACTTCTTGATCCGTCGAGGTGAGACTCGCTATGTTATTCAACGGGAGGAGATGCTTCAGGTCCATTTTCCCCAAGGGATAGCCGAGACCGTCCAACCATCGAACCTGTCTGATAGCCACCCATCCCTCCGACATCAGAGGATCAAAGCGCATCCCATAAACAGGCCGATGGGGAAGTCGAAACCGGTAATCATGGTAGACCCGATCCCCTATAACGGATGCGGTGGCAGAGTCCGCCTCAGACAGGCCGCCGCCCATATCGTAATACACCTGGGCAGTTCCATCGGCCGATGATTTCATGGATATTTGCAGGTAGGTCTGGGAAACCTCCGTGTAGACACCCGCGATTCTCCATCCGAAAAAAATAAGGGCTGCAGCGCCGGCGATCAACCCAAAAACCCGAATCGCCTTGAGAGATGAATAAGGCAGTGCCTTGTTTTTCAGGACGGATTGTCTATGATCTTTCGTCAGAAGCCACATTTCCTAAAACTGCAGATAGATGAAATTCTGCGCTCCGTATAATCCAAAAATGGTCACCAGATAAAAAAGAGCGGTATAGACAAAGGCCCTCACAGGCAAGGGCATGGTCAGCACAGCCAGCAAATTATCCCTCTGATACTGAACAAGCTGCACCGCAAGAAGCGGTACGACATAAAAAGCCATCCGCCCAAGAAGTTGATGGTGGCCTGCCGGATCAAACTGAAAGTTTCCCAGCATCGCATCGAGAATCATGATGATTTGCCGAAACGACTCGGCGCGGAAGAACAGCCAACCGAGAACCACCGCATGAAAAAGGAGAATCATCTTTATCCACGATCCTCCAAAGATCCGTTTTAACCATGAGACATTGGGAGTAAAAAAAGGCGCCCACCGATGGAGAATCAACAGCAATCCATGGTAAGCGCCCCAGATGAGGAAGGTAAAATTTGCCCCATGCCATAAACCACCCAGGAGCATCGTCACCATCAAATTCCGACTGGTCTTGAATGTCCCGTGTTGATTTCCGCCAAGCGGGATATAGAGATAGTCACGAAGCCATGTGGAAAGGCTGATGTGCCAGCGGTGCCAGAATTCCCTGGGATTCCTGGAAAAATAGGGGAGATTGAAATTAAACATCGTCTCAAATCCAAGCATGCAGGCAATCCCTCTCGAGATATAAGAATATCCTGCAAAGTCGCCATAAATCTGAAAAGCGAAGGCATAGCCGGCCAGGAGATATTCGAATCCTGTTGGAGTCGCTGTCTGGGTGAAAATCGGATTGACCAGAAGGGACAGATTATCCGCCACAAAGACCTTCAAGAACAGGCCCCAAAAAATCTGATATGCACCGCCTTGTATTTTTTCCCAGGTGATGATCCTCATCCCGGCGATCTGAGGAAGAAGCTGCGGCGCTCGTTCTATGGGTCCAGCAAGCAATTGGGGAAAAAAAGAGACATAGACGGCATAATCGATCAGATCGCGGGTCGCAGCAACGGTTCTCCGGTATACATCTATCGTGTAACTGAGGGATTTGAATGTGTAAAACGATATCCCCACCGGCAGGAATAAACGCACATGTTGCGGATGAACCTGCAATCCACATAATGCCATGATGTCGGCAAAGGTATCTGAAAAGAAATTGAAATATTTGAACAGGCCAAGGATGGTGAGATTCGACAGGACACTGACAAGCAGATAGCCCTTTCGCCACCTTTCCTCCCGTGCCCGAGAGATTGCCAAACCGACCGAATAATCGATGAGGGTGGTCAATCCCAGGAGAATAAGGAACCGGATGTCCCAAACCCCATAGAAGAAATAGCTGCCCGCGATGAGAAAGCCATTTCTTGCCCTGTGAGGCAAGGCGAGATAGATCCCGAAGAAAAAAATGAAGAAGATGAAGAATCCAAATGAATTGAAAACCATGGAACCACTATACCCTTACCTGCAGGCACCCTGTCAACTTTTTTTACCCATCCTCAGATACCTGGACGATGAGACGCAGGAGGGATTTCACCTGCCCTCTGAAACAAGCGCCGCATTTAAAGCCGGAATCCCGACCTTTGGAGGCTTATCCAAATCCGACCATCATCGTCTCGGACAAAGGTGGCCGACGGCGCCGTAAAAATCCCTGCCCTGTTTTTCGGATTGTCCCGGTGTGCTCAAGGTGCGTCGGTGAAAATCCAGGGGTCCCGATATTCCCGGGACCCCTGTGATTCAATGGTCCTCATCTTCGATGCACTTGGCTAAGGCTCTTTCGGAAGAGGAGGTGTGATCTTCGGAGGTTTACGGAGCGGATAGGCCTGTTCAAAGGCATAGGCGTAGGCCAGAAGTTTGGCTTCGGTATAGTCCAAGGCAAGCAATTCAGCACCGACAGGAACGCCCAGCGGTGCCGTGGCGGTCGGGGTTGAAAAGCCGCCGGGGAAGGTCACGGCAGGAAAACCCGTACCATTGGAAAGCGTGCCATTCCTCTCCACCTGATCCTTATCCGTCACCGATACCACAAGAATCTTCTGAAGCGGATAAAGGATCGCATCCAGATTTAAATCCGCTATCTTTTTTGCTACTGCCAGCCGCAGCTTGTCCCGGTTCAGCGTCCGGTCCTTGTATATCTGGCTGTTCATACCGTCCACAACGGCGAACTCCGATTCCAATGTTTTCTGCACCACGGCCGTTTTGGTGGCAATAAGCTCTGCAAAGCTCCTGATCGGCACATTGGGCCCCAGTGACGAGAAGTAGCTCTCCATGACCGTGCGGGCCTCATAGAGCGACGTGCTCACCTGCCCGGAAAGTTTGCCGTACTCAGGCAAATCGAAACGGATCATCGTGGCACCCAAAGAGGCCATCTTCGCGACCACCTCTTCCATTACCTTGTTCACCTCTTTATGGCGCTCCTCCTTCCCGAGCATGTTCATCATGACCCCGATCCGCGCACCCTTCAGCGCATCCTTGTTCAACTTGGCTGTATAGGTCTTTGGGATCCGCCCATGGCTGAAGGCGGTAATCGGATCGGCAGGGTCATAGCCAGCCATCACGTCCAGCAGGAGAGCGGCATCGGTCACGGTCCTCGTGATAGGACCTATCTCATCCTGAGTCAGGCTGTTGGGGATCACTCCGGATCGCCCGACAAGGCCGCGCGTCGGCCGTATCCCCACAAGATTGTTGGCGGAGGCCGGCGAACGTATGGATTGGCCTGTGTCGCTGCCTGTTCCCAGCACCCCGATGTTGGCGGCGAGCGCCGCGCCCGTTCCCCCGCTCGAACCTCCGGCGGTGCGGGTCAGGTCATAGGGGTTGAGCACCTGACCGCCCAAACTGCTCACCGACATGCCGCCCCGGGCAAACTCCTGCAGATTCGATTTGGCCAGTATCAGCGCACCCGCCTTTCGCATCCGGTCCACTGTAAAGGCGTCATTCGGGGCTACAGACCCCTTCATGGCAATATTCCCGCCTGTGGTCGGCATGTCGAAGGTATTGAAGTTATCCTTGAGGATCACCGGAATGCAATGCAGGGAACCGACGCCGGAAGGGTTTGCCTTGTACTTTTGATCCATTTGCGCGGCCACTTCCATCGCCTTGGGGTTCACTGTGATGATGGCGTGCAGGGCCGGGCCTTTCAGGTTATACGCGTCGATTCGGTCCAGATACATTTTTGTCAATTGGGAACAGGTAAGCTGACCGCCGGCAAAGGCACTGTGAATGCTTGCGACCGTCGCCTCTTGCAGCTTGAATTCCGCTGCAAAAACGACGCAAGGTATGATGAAAAGTTGAGCGATAAGATAACCATACAAAATACATTTGGTCCAGATTGACGCTGTTGAATATAACATCGCTTTATCCCTCCTCTCCGTCATTATAAAAGGCCCTCTCTTTATCTTATCCGGCATTCCAAACATACCAAGGCTCAGCGTCGAAAGACCTTGTTCATCCCAACCCACATCTCCCCCAGCCATTCGTAAATGACCTTCTGCGAAATCCAGAGGTTCCCGCAATTCGGCAGGAACGATTCGACGGCCCCTCCCGGCCGGCTCCTTATGATGAAATCCGTCGGCGCCGGCAGGGGTCGCATGCCCAAGCCCTGGAAGATCCTCACCGCCCGCTTCATGTGGATCGCCGAGGTGACCAGGACAAAAGGGGTCTTGCCAAGCAATCCCTGCAACACTCTTGCCTCCTCAACCGTGTCCGACGGCCGCTCCTCGACAATGATGTCCCGGCCAGGAACGCCGATCTGCCTTGCCACCTCGCTCACCACACTGGCATTCGTCACGGGATCCGGGATCACGCCGCCGCTGATGACCAGTTTACTGCCGGGAAGGAGCCTGTATATCCTGACCCCCTCGACAAGCCTGTAAAGGGAGTCTCCGCCGATCTGCGCCGTCCGCTGCAGGGCCGGATCGGTGATGTGCCCGCTGCCGAGCACGACCACATGGCGTATCTGATCCCGGACCTTCGGCGCGATCCTCTCCACGGCCAGGGGGGGATAAGCGCGCTCCAGGGAATAGAGGACCTGCTTGGTGAACAGGCCGTAACCCAGAACCAGGAGGATGCCGATCCCCAGGCAGGAAAAGAGGATCGCCGCCTTCCTCCTCCTTGCGATCAGAAATACCAACCCCACGATGAGCAGGGCAAGGCTCAGGGGAAGCGGCTCAAAAAAAGGAAGCACCGAACGGATGATACTCATCGTCAACTCCTTCTCCTCTCAAGGAAACAGACCCTATCCCCAGCTGATCCGCAGCGGCGTGCCGGACGGGGGATCAGGGATTGGTCAGGTACTGCGGTTTTTTCCCCTCCAGGACGTCCAAGACCCCCTGGGCCACCACGGTCGCCATGTTGTAAAGGCTCTCCTCGGTCTGGGCGCAGAAATGCGGCGTCACGATCACATTTTCCATGTGCAGCAGCGGATTGCCCGGCCGGGGCGGCTCGGGATCATAGACGTCGATGGCCGCGCCGGCGATCCGCTTGCCCTTCAGGGCCTCGACCAGCGCCGCCTCGTCCACAACAGTGCCCCGCGCGGTATTGACCAGGTAAGCACCCGGTTTCATCAGCGCCAGGGTCTTTGCATTGATCATGTGCCGGGTCTCCGCCCCGCCCGAGCAGTGGATGGTCACGAAATCGCACTGGGGCAGCATCTCCTCCAGGCGCTCCACCTTCTGCGCGCCATAGCCGGCGATCTTCTCGGCATCGACGTAGGGATCATAGCCCAGGACGCGCAGGTTGAAGGCCGCGGTCATCTTCCGGGAGACGGTGGAGCCGATCCGGCCCACGCCGATGATGCCCAGGGTCTTCCCCCAGAGGTCCGTGTTGACCAGTCCCCTCTGCTTCGTCATGATGGGCAGGGTCACCGTGTCGCTGAGCAGCTCTTCCGACTGCATCGCGCCATGGGCCTGCACGATCTTTCTGCACAGGCACAGGACGAATCCCACCGCGATCTCCGCCACGCTCTCCGTGTTGGCCGCGGGCGTATAGACTACGGGGATCCCCCGCTTTGTCGCGGCCTCGATATCCACCGAATCGTAACCCACACCGTGCCGTCCGATCACGGCGAGCCGCGGCGCGGCCTCCATCATCCTCCGTGTGATCTTGGTATTGCGTGCGATAAGGGCGTTGCAGTCCCCGATCACGGCGAGGATCCCTTCCTCATTCTGAGGCTTGGGAAAGACCAGCTGCGCCTTCTCGGCCAGCATTGCCTCGCCTGCCTGGTGGATATGTTCGACCAATAGAATCTTGTTCATGCGATCTCTCCTTGACATGCATTTGATATCGTACCCCCCGGACAGGGGATCGTTCCTGCGCCGCTCACCGGCAAAAAGCTCCGAACCGTTCCGCGTCTGTTTGCTATCAGGTATCTTGAAACAGGTCAACGGCAAAACAGGGGGAAATAAGGGAGGTTTAAAAATAAACGTGTCAAGATCCTTGACACATCAGAGCCTTCCCGCTACATTTATACGCAGCGAAAAGTTTTATGCAGACCGAAGTTAATGGATAAGGAGGACTATCATGAAAAAAGGATTGATGTTTTTTATCGCCCTTGTCATCCTCACCATTCCCGCGATGGGTTCGGCAATGCCCCCCCGCCCCGGTCCCTATGTCGCCGGTTTCCTGGGACTGGCCCTGCCGGTCAATACGGATGCCACCTCAACCCAATACGGTCCCGGTGCGAAAAACTTCAATGATCGCGTTGAGTTCGATCCCGGCATCCTCATCGGCGGCTCGGGCGGTTTCGATTTCGGATTCGTCCGCATCGAAGGAGAGCTCGCTTACAGGCACGGAGAGATCTCATCGATCACCGAACAGATCAGCAATGTCAAATACACCAACGTGGACGGCAGGGTCGGGGTGTATTCCGCGATGTTCAATGTCTTCTTCGACCTGCACAACCCTTCCATCGTCACCCCTTACCTCGGCGGCGGCATCGGACTTGCCACCCTGTACCTGGACGACACGTATGGGACGGCAACCAATACCGGATATCGGGAAAGGCTTTACCGATCCGACGAGGACACCGTCTTTGCCTACCAGGCTGGTGCCGGTCTGGATATCGCCCTCACGAGGATGCTCTCGCTGGACATCGGATATCGCTACTTCGGCACGGCCAAAGGCAAATTCAACAAGAGCTCTTACATGACCACCGAGCTGGAGTTCAAGGGCCACAGCGCATCGGTCGGGATCAGGGTGAAGTTTTGAAAGGAATGTAAGGAAAGTCATGAACAGTCTGGATGCCATTTTCTCCCCGGAATCCGTCGCCATCATCGGTGCCTCCACCACGCCGGGAAAGGTGGGGCATGACATCTTCGCCAATATCCTCCACGGCGGCTTCCAGGGGACCCTCTATCCGGTCAACCCCAAGGCAAAGTCGATCCTCAGCGTCAAAACCTTTCCCACGATCACCGGGATCGCCGACAAGATCGACCTGTCCATCATCATCCTGCCGCCTCTGCTCTGCATTCAGGCCGTGGAGGAATCGATCACCAAGGGAGTCAAAGGCATCGTGATCGTCTCCGCCGGCTTTCGCGAAGTGGGCGGGGAGGGGCTTGAAATCGAAAACAGGATCGTCTCGCTTTGCAGAAAGGCCAAGGTCCGCCTCGTCGGCCCCAACTGTCTCGGGGTGATCAACCCCCTCCCTGACGTCAGCCTGAACGCAAGCTTCTCCAGGAGGATGCCGGCCTGCGGAAACATCTCCTTCATCTCCCAGAGCGGCGCCCTGTGCACGGCCGTGCTCGATTTCGCCGCGGACAGGGATTTCGGTTTTTCCAAGTTCATCTCCATCGGTAACAAGGCGGATGTGGACGAGCTGGACCTGCTCCTGTATCTCCACAACGATCTGAACACGGCGGTGATCATCCTCTATCTCGAAGAGCTCCGCAAGGGGCGGGAATTCATCGAAGCGGTCCAGGAGATCACCTCCGGCCACCGCCCCACGCCGGTCATCGTGATCAAATCGGGGCGAACCAGCGCCGGGGCCCAGGCGGCCGCTTCCCACACCGGCGCCTTGGCCGGGACCGAGGCGGTCTACGACGCCATTTTCAAGCAGGCGGGGATCATCCGCGCCGACTCCATCGCGGAGCTGTTCGATTTCGCCAACGCCTTCGCTTACAAGCATGAGAGCGCCCTCGGCAAATCCAAGCGGAAGATCCCCAGCGGCAAAAGGGTCGCCATCGTGACCAACGCCGGCGGTCCGGGTATCCTGGCCACCGATATGACCGTCTCTTCCGACCTGGAGCTGGCGAAATTCAAACCCGAGACGATCGACGAGCTGGCAAAGCACCTTCCCACGACGGCCAACATCCACAATCCCGTGGACGTCATCGGCGACGCCCATTCGGACCGCTACGAGAGCGCCCTGGCCGCCGTGATCAAGGACGACGGGGTGGACGGCGCCCTGGTGATCCTCACTCCGCAGTCGATGACCAACGCCCTGGGCACCGCCGAGGCGGTGGTCCGCGTCGCCCGCCGCTCTCCCAAGCCGATCCTCTGCTGCTTCATGGGAGTGGTCGATGTCTCACCCGGCGTGAAATACCTACAGGAACACGGCTATCCGGTCTACAAGTTTCCCGAAGATGCGGCCAAGGCCCTCGGTGCGCTTTACAAGTACGCCCACTGGCTGAACCGCGAGCACCTTCCCCCCTTCAAGCTCAGGGACGACCGCGCCGCAGCCGAGGCTGTGATCAGGCGATGCATCGCCGCAGGAAGGACCCGCCTGGGGGAGATGGACGGCCTGGAGCTCCTGAAGTGCTACGGATTCAATACCCTGCCGACAACACTCGCCCGGGAGGAAACCGAGGCGATGCGCATCGCCGAGGAGATCGGATTCCCCGTGGTCATGAAGATCGTCTCTCCTCAGATCCTCCACAAATCCGATGCAGGCGGCGTGGTCGTCGGGGTGAAGACCCAGGAGGAGGCGGGCGCCGCCTTCACCCGGATCATGGCAAATGCCCGAAAATACGATCCACAGGCCCTTCTCGCGGGGGTCCTTGTCCAGAAGATGGCCGTGCCCGGGGACGAGGTGATCCTCGGGATGAACCGCTATGGCGTGGGACCGCTGATCATGTTCGGTCTGGGTGGGATCTTTGTCGAAATCTTCAAGGACGTCGTTTTCCGACTCGCCCCTGTCGACCGCGACGAGGCGCATCGCATGGTGAGCGAGATCAAGGGATACAGGCTATTCACCGGATTTCGGGGCCGGCCGAGGTCGGATGTCGAGACGATCGAGAAGGACATTGTCCGGCTCTCCAGGATGGTCGTCAACCACCCGGAGATCATCGAGCTGGACATCAATCCGCTGCTGGTCCATGAAGAGGGGAAAGGGGCGACGGTCGCCGACTGCAGGATCATCCTCAAAAAATAAAAATAGGGACAGCGCCCTATTTCCCAAAATTAGGCGCTGTCCCTATTTTTATTTTTCCTTATAAACCCAGATAGGTCTTGCGGAGGATCTCGTCCTTCAGGAGCTCCTCTCCCGTCCCTTCGGCGATCAGTTTGCCGGAGGAAAGGACATAGTTGCGCGAGGCGAGCTTGAAGACCGTGCTGACCTCCTGTTCCACCAGCAGGATGGTGATCCCCAGGTTTTTCACCTCCGCGATCTTTTCAAAAACCTCCTTGCGTATCAGAGGCGCGAGGCCCGTGGAGGGCTCGTCGATGCACAGCAGTTTCGGCTCGGACATGAGGGCCCGGCCGATGGCCAGCATCTGCTGCTCGCCTCCGGAAAGGGTCCCCGAGACCTGACGAGCGCGTTCCTTGAGCACGGGAAACATCCGATAGACCTTGTCCAGGGTTTCCAGGCTCTTCCGCTTGTCTTTCCGGAGATAGGCCCCTGCCATCAGATTTTCCAGCACCATCATCTCCCGAAAGGGGCGCCTCCGCTCCGGGCACAGGACAAGGCCCCTGCCGACGATGTCATGGGCCGGGATCCGGTCGATCCGGTCCCCGTTGAAGGTCACGGTCCCCTCCAGAAAGATATCCCCGGCGGTGGACCGGCGCTTGATCTCCCTTTCCCAGGCGACCAGGCCGCTGATGGCCCGCAGGGTCGTGGATTTGCCGGCCCCGTTGGGACCGACCAGGCTCACCAGCTCTCCTGTATCCACTCGGAGGCTCAGATCGTTGATGAGCACGGCCTTTTCATATCGGACGGTGAGATGGTCGACTTCCAGAAGCACGGTCAATGCCCTCCTTCCTGACCCAGATAGGCCTCGATGACGCGGGGATTTTTCACCACCTCCTCGGGCGTCCCTTCGGCCAGAAGGGTCCCAAAATTCAGGACAATGATCCGGTCCACGATCTTCATGAGCTGCTGCAATTTGTGTTCGACGATGACCATCGCCGGCCCTTCACTGTGCAGACGGCCGAAGCGTCCGCCCTTGTGAAGTCTTCGGATCGATTTGGCCATCAGCTCCGTTTCGGCCGGGCTCAGTCCCCCGAAAGGCTCGTCCAAAAGGAGCAGGTCCGGGTCCGTTGCCACGGCGCGGGCGACCTCCAGCCGCTTCAGGTCGCCCTGGGATAGGGTGGAGGCCTTTTCCAGGGCCATGTCTGAGATGCCCGCGAATTCCAGAGCATCCATGGCCTTGGCCTCGACCACCTTCACCCACTCCCCCCGTTTCATCGACCGGGGCGAAAGGCAGGAGACCATCACATTGGCGATGATCGGGAGCCGCCGGAAGGGCCTCATGTTCTGGAAGGTGCAAGCAACTCCCATATTCACGATCTTCCAGGTCTTCTGGCCCACGAGCTGTTTTCCCTTGAAGCGGACGCTGCCCGAATCCGGCCTCAGTATCCCGGTGAGCAGGCGCAGCAGGGTCGTCTTCCCCGCCCCGTTGGGGCCGATGAGGCCCAGGACCTCTTTCTGCTCCATGCGGAAGCTGACGTTTTCGACCGCTCTGAGCCCTCCGAAGCTCTTGGTCAGGGATTCCACTTCCAGAAACGGTACGGCCATATCAGGCTTCCTCGCACTCCTCTCTGAGTTCCCGGCGGGAGACCTTGCCCACGTCGGTCTTGGGCAGCTCGCCCCTAAATTCCACGATCTTGGGCACCTTGTAATGGGCCAGCTTCTCCTTGCAGAAGCAGATGATCTCCTCTTCCGAGATCTTCCCCCTGGCCTCGCTCTCCAGTACCACATAGGCCTTGATGAGGCACCCCACCGCGGGATCGGGCACGCCGACCACGCCGGCGGCCTTGATTTTGGGGTGCTGGTAGAGGACCTCCTCCACATGCCGGGCAAAGACCGAATATCCCTTGTACTTGATCAGGTCGCGCTTGCGGTCGAAGAAGTGGAAATACCCCTCTTCGTCCATGCTGACCAGGTCTCCGGTCCGCATCCACGTCTCCCCGTCCACTTCGATCATGGTCTCTTTATTGCTGTCCGGCCTTTTCCAGTAGCCCTGCATGATGTTCGGGCCGGATAGAATCAGCTCGCCTACCTCTCCAACAGGGAGGAATTCCGTCCCGTCCGGATCAATGATGGCGGCTTTGACATTCGGGATGGGCAGCCCGAAAGAACCCTTCCTGCTGCAATTGATGGGGGTGGTGTGGCTGACGGCCGTGGTTTCGGTCATCCCGTAACCTTCATAGATTTTGGATCCGGTCCGCTTTTCCCAGGCATCGACGGTGGATGCGTGCAGGGTGTCGGCTCCGCAGGCGATCAGTTTGAGCCGTTTCCAGTTGACCCGGTCGGTCTTTTCATAGTCTTTGAGATATTCAAAAAGGGTCGGAACGCCGTAGAAACCGGAGGCCTGGTAGCGCTCCATGGCCGACAGGATCTCGTCGATGTCCGGCGTCGTGAATAAAACCAGCGTCGCCCCCTGGGCCAGCCCGCCCAGCATGACCACCACCTGTCCGTAAATGTGAAAAAATGGCAAAAACGCCATGACCACCTCTTCCCCCTCTTTGAAGATCGTCCAAGAGGCCAATACCTGGGCCTGCAGGGCGACGAGGTTGCGGTGGGTCAGCATCGCCGCCTTGGGAAGCCCGGTCGTTCCCCCGGTGTAAGGCAGCGCCGCCAGATCCTTCCCGGGATCGATGGCCACCGCAGGCGGGTCCGGCGGGTATTTCTTCAGCAGCTCCTGGAAGAAATAGATCCCCGGTCTGCCTGCGGCCTCCCGCATCACATCGGTCTTCCCTCCGTAGGCCTTGGCCTTGGCGCTCTTGCCCAGCCACTTCTTCAAGAGGGGAAGGTATTCGTCGATGCGGGTCAGGATCACGCATTCCGGATGCACCCCGGCCTTCTCCAGATTGTCGAAGAGGATGTCCTGGCAGACGACGGCCTTGGCCTCACTGTCCATGACCTGGTGCTTCACTTCGATGCTGGTATAGACCGGGCTGATGGGGGTCACCTTGGCGCCGAGGCTGAGGGCAGCGAAATAGGCGATCACGTACTGGGGACTGTTCAGGAGGTAGATGGCCACGGTATCCCCCTTCTTTATCCCCAGATCGGCGAGGGCGGCAGCCATGCGGTCGACCGCCTCTTTGAGCTCCCGATAGCTGATCCCCTTCCCGTAAAAGACAAGGGCGGGCCTGTCCCCATATTTTTTCACGATCTGATCGAACAGCTGCGGCACGGTCAGATCCGGGATCTCGATGTCCGCCGGCACCCCTTCCGAGTAGTATTTGAGCCAGGGTCTGGAGAGGTACGCTTCCTTTGGGTTCATATCAGCATCCTTTCAATCCAAGAGTGCCGTGCAGACCCGGCAGGTCTTCCGGGTTGCAACGTTCCTGATCTTGCAGCGGGGGCACTGCTTCTCTATCTTGTCCCGCACCCACGGGACCAGCCCCTCCGGCATATACAGGAGGGTGAGCAGGACGACGACGGCGAAGATCATCGTCCGGTACTCGGGCCAGAAGCGGACGAATTCCAGGAGCGGGAAAAGGACGAAAACCGATGTGATGGGACCGTAGATCGTGGCCAGTCCCCCGAAGACAGCCCAGATGACGACGGAGAACGACATTGAGACCTCCAGGGTCGAGGGACCGGCGATCCTCATATAGTGCGCGTAGAGCCCGCCGGCGATACCGGCAAAAAAACCGCTCAGGCAAAAGGCCAGGAGCTTATAGCGGGTGGTGTTGATTCCCGAGGCCCTTACCGCCAGTTCATCCTCGCGGATCGCGTGAAAAATGACGCCCGTGTGGGAATCGGTGATCTTCCACATCACGGTGCACAGGACCAGCATCGTGACGATATAGATGTAGTAGTTGACCAGGAGCGAGTTGGAAAGGCGCTGCAATCCGGAGATCCCCAGCTCGCCGCCGGTCAGGTCGGGAAGGGCGAACACGATCCCCATCAGGATGATAGGAAAGGCCATGGTCGTCAGGGCCAGGTAAGTCCCTTTGAGCCGCAGACAGGGGATCCCGACGATCAGACCGGCCAGGACCGCGGCCGCGGCCGCCAAGGGAATACTTCCCCAGGGGGGGATATGCAGGTGGATATTCAGCAGGGCCGTGGTATAGGCCCCCACGCCGAAAAAGAGGGCATGGCCGAAATTGACCTGTCCGGTGAATCCGGAAAGGAGGTCCCAGCTCGCGGCCAGGATCGCAAAGATGCTGGTCAAAACGATCACGCGGATCAGGTAGGGATTCTGGCTGATCAAAGGCATCCCCAGCAGGACCAGGAAGAAAAGGGCGACGACGATGCGGCTGGGAAGAACCAGCACCTCCCCGCGGACGATGGTCAAAAGCCTTTTCACATACAACCGGGCAACAAACATGTTCACGCTCCCTCGACAGGTTTGCGGTTTTCTATCTCTCCTCCTCAAAGGAAATGCCGAAAAGACCCTCCGGCCGCAACAGCAGGACAAGGATCATGATCGACAGGGCGACCGATCCCTTCAGGAACGCGCCCTTGGGGATCAGAAAAACCACCAGGGCCTCGGTAAATCCCAGGATGTAGGCCGCGACGAAGCTCCCCTTGATGCTGCCCAATCCGCCCAGAACGACTACCGCCATCATCATGATCAACGGCTCCATCCACATGAAGGGGCTCAAAACCGCAAGGGGAGCGATCACCGCCCCGGTGAAGCCGGCCAGGGCGACCGCAAGGCCCATCGTAATCATCGCCAGCCGGCTTTCGTTCATCCCCATCAGATTGGCCACCTCCCGGTCCTCGGCGGTGGAGCGGACCGCCAGACCCAGCTTGGTCTTCATCAGCAGGAGCCACAGCAGGGCCAGAATCACAAGGACCACTGCAAAGGTCAGCACCTGCTGGTAAAAGACCTTCACCCCGGCCACGACGAAAAACCCTTCGATCAGGGGCGATACGGTCCGGTAATCACCGGTGTAGATGAGCATGACGCCCTCCTGAAAGATCATGGCCAGGGCGATCGTGGCAATCAGGACGGCAGCCTCGTGTTCGCGGATCGGGTCGATCAGGAACCGGTATGCCAGAAGGCCCAGTATCGTGACCCCCCCTACGGCGATCAGCATCCCCGCAACGGGGTTCAGGCCGCCCTTGGCCGAGAGGGAATAGATGCAATAGCTGGCGACCATGTAAAAGGCGGTATGGGCGATGTTGACGATGCGGGCCACACCGAAGATCAGGGAGAAGCTGATCGCCAGTAGGGCCAGCATGCTGCCCGTGATGAGACCTGTGATGATGATGTCCATAATCCCTCGGCAGAGTTCATCTAAAAGGTAAGGAAATGCCCTTCTTCCCTCCCCCCCATTCGCGGGGAGGGAGGGGGCTTTTCCAAAAGGGTGTACAGGCTATTTTTTCATCCAAGGGGGCAGCTTAATGGGAACCATCCCCTTGTAGGTGACCTCAGGGGCCGTCGGTGCGGCCTTCCATTTGTTCGGCCAGACCGCGACAAGCTTGCCGTCCTGCCACTGGACCCCCAGGCTGGTCAGGTACCCGGGCCCCCAGGTCAAGTCATGGGTGGGGCGGCCCTGCGCGTCTTTTTCCAGTTTCACCTTTCCCGAAGGGCTCAGGTATTCTCGGTTTTCCATAAAGGCGACGAGCTTGTCGGCGTCGAGACTCTTCACCGCCTCGATGGCCGGTACCAGGCTGTGGAGAATGGCGGAATAGGTGTCGGCCGTATAGGTGGGAACCTCGCCGAATCGCTTGATATACCCATCGACAAAGGGTCTGGTCAGCTCGTTCGCCTCAACCCCCCGGGCATAGGTGTTCATGGTGAAGACATAATTCCCCATCCCCTTGGTCGCCTCCCAGAACCCGTCCTTTTGCGCCTCCACATTGATGCCCACCTGAAAGGCCGGGATCTTGAGCTCCCCGGCCTGCCGGGCAAAGGTGATCCCCACCGAGGAGGAGAAGATGGTGAAGATCAGATTGGCCCCGCTCTTCTGGATCGCGGAAAGCTCCGCGGTCACATCGGTCGCCACCGGAGAGGGCCGCCAGACCCCGACCAGCTCGAAGCCCATCTTGGGGATCGTGGCCTCGGCCGCCTTGACCATGCCCTCGGTCCAGGTGGCCTTTTCCGCCACGATCGCGCATTTGACGGGGATCTTCAGCTCGCTCTTGATCGCGGCCCCGGCCAATGCCAGATGGGAAAAGCTCGTCCGCACCAGATAATGGTCGTTGAAGGGGGTGCCCCGGAACCAGTATTTGTAGCGGCCGTAATTCTCAGCCACTCGGTCGCAGAGGGATTTCGTCGCGGCCCCGCACCCGATGAAGATCTTCTTGTAGTCCATGGCGATGTCCTGCATGGGCAGAACCGCCTCGGTCCGGAAACCGCCGACGACAAAATCGACCTTGTCCTGAGTCATGAGACGCTCCATGGCATTGGTGGCATCGGTCACGTTCAGGAACTCGTTGGAGTCGGCCTTGACCAGTTCGATCTTCATCTTCTCGCTGCCGACCTGCACCCCCCCCTTGGCGTTGATCTCCTCGGCGGCCATGATGGCGCCGTTCCAGTGCCCCTTGCCCTGGACGAAATTCATCGGTCCGATGACGCCGATCTTGATGGTCCGCGCCCAGGCGGGAAAACCCATAACGATGATCAGCAAAGACGCCAGCAGGACGACCCTCAAAACGTTCAGCCTTTTCATGACACCCCTCCCTTGTTCTGTTATGTTTAGGTTAAGCCCGTCTTCCCATTGAGCCTTGGGAAAATTCAAATGACCGATCCGCCCCTGAAATAAAGAAAAAAGCCCCCTTGGTCCGGAATGATCAAGAGTGATGTGCCCGTTCCCTTTTCGCCTGCAACGGCACCGCGCAACCGCCTTCGACCGCGACAGGCGAATGCTGCGGCGAGATGGAGGCCGTGATGAAAGATGACAAGTTTTTTTACGTTCGTACCCGCGATGGTATCACCGCGGTCTGCTGCCGGTATGGAATCCCTACGCAGGCCGGCGCCGGATACGGACCGTCCTGCGGGAAAAGCGGAAGTGAAAATACAGCATCTTAGTAGGGAATAAATCCTGCGATGTCAAGAAAAAAATAGCCCTTCCTTTATCGTACCTATCTGCTCCCCTTTCCCGCCATCTTTACCCATGAATCACGCAGCGTGACCGTCCGGTTGAAAACCGGGGCCCCGGGACGTGAATCGATTGGATCGACGAAGAAATAGCCGAGCCTCTCGAACTGGAAACGGCTTTCCGGCGCCGCATCAGCCAAGCTGGGTTCCACCCGGCAAGTGCGGAGGAGTTCCAGGGAGCAGGGATTCAGGTACTCAGTGAAGGCGGAATCCCCTCCAAGGGGTTCGGCGACCTGGAAAAGGCGGTCATACAGACGCACCTCGACCGGGGCGGAATGGGCAGCCGATACCCAGTGGATCGTGGCGTCCACCTTCCTGCCGTCCGGGGCAAATCCGCTTTGCGTCTCCGGATCGTACGTGCAGTGCACTTCAAGAACCTCTCCCGTATCCGGATTCTTCTCCACGCCCACGCATTTGATAAAGTACCCGTAACGCAGACGGACCTCTCTGCCGGGGGCCAGACGGAAAAACTTTTTAGGCGGATTTTCCATGAAGTCGTCCTGCTCGATATACAGGACCCGGGAGAAGGGCACTTTCCGCGATCCCATTGCCGTGTTTTTGGGGTGATAAGGGCAATCGAACTGCTCGACACGGCCTTCCGGGTAATTGTCGATCACCACCCGCAGAGGCCGCAGGACCCCCATGACCCGCGGCGCCTTTTCGTTCAGATCCTCCCGCACGCAGTTCTCCAGCAGGGCCATGTCGATCAGGCTGTCGTTTTTCGATACACCGATCCGCTCGCAGAAATCACGGATCGCCTCCGGGGTATACCCGCGCCTGCGCATGCCGGAAAGGGTGGGCATCTGCGGATCATCCCATCCGCTGACCACCCCTTTTTCCACAAGCTCGATGAGCTTTCGCTTGCTCAGGACCGTATAGCTGAGGTTGAGACGGGCAAACTCGATCTGCTGCGGCCGAGGCGCGACATGGAGCTCTTCCAGAAACCAGTCGTACAGGGGCCGGTTGTTTTCAAACTCCAGGGTACAGATCGAATGGGTGATCCCCTCGATGGAATCCGACAGGCAATGGGCAAAGTCATACATCGGATAGATGCACCACTGATCCCCGGTCCGATAGTGGCTCACCTTCTTGATCCGGTACATGATCGGATCCCTCAGGGTGACATTGGGGGAGGACATGTCGATCCTGGCGCGCAGGACACGGGTCCCTTCCTCGAACTCGCCTGCCCGCATCCGCTCGAACAGGGAGAGGTTTTCTTCCACGGATCGGTTGCGCCAGGGGCTCTCCTTTCCGGGCTCGGTCAGGGTGCCCCGGTACTCGCGGATCTGATCGGGAGTCAGATCGCAGACGTAGGCCTTGCCCATCCTGATCAGTTGCAGTGCGAAGTCATAGAGTTTGTCATAGTAATCGGAGGCATAAAAGAGGCGGTCCTGCCAGTCGAAACCCAGCCATTTCACATCGCGGATGATCGACTCCACATATTCCATGCTTTCACCGCTCGGATCCGTGTCGTCCATGCGCAGATTACAGGTGCCCCCGTACTGGGCGGCGATCCCGAAATTGAGGCAGACCGACTTGGCGTGCCCGATATGCGGGTATCCGTTCGGTTCCGGCGGAAAGCGGGTGGCCACCCATCCCTGGTGTTTGCCGGTTTTCATGTCCTGATCGATAATGTCCCTGACAAAATCGGACAGTGGCAACGAATTGCTCTCAGCCATCTTTCGCCCTTTCTCATCCATTCCGGTATCCGTGATCCTCCTGCTGTTGTGATCCGATTCCGGTCATCAGGCGCCCTCGGGACGCCCTCTGCCCGGTTTTCGCTGAGTGATGAGGTGGCGGATGGCCAGAAAGGGATGACGGAACATCATCCTGGGCCCGGCAAACCTCATCACCTCCCCGATCTGCCTTCTCATCTGCGGTTTGTAGCAGTGGATCGGACACTGACTGCATGCCGGTTTGTTTTCCCCGAACGGACATTTCGCGATCCTCTCTTCCGCATAGGAGCGCAAAACCCGGCACTGATCGCAGAGCCCCTTGCCGCTGCCGTGCCGGCTGCGGCAATACATAGCGATCATGACCCCGACCGTTTTCGATTCCCGCTTCAACCATCCCATGGCTTACGTTCCGCTTCCCAGAGGAAGGGGATCACCAGAATCCCCTCTCCATGCAATTTTCTATGAACTCCAGGGACTGCCTTGAGCCTTCCTTGAGATATTCGTAAAGCTGTCTGCCCACATCCGGGTAAAGCGGAGATTTCGGCAGTTTTTCCACAGGCACCCAGGCGATGTCAATAGAACGGGTGCTGTCCGGCCTGATCTTGGGAGTCCCTCTGATCTCAAGGGCCGCAAAGACGATATGCAGGGTCTGGGGATGCCTCTTGGTGGCGGGCGCCTCGCCGATCATGATGATCGGACCGACATCAAGCTTGACTCCGATCTCGTTTTGCCACTCATTGACGATAGCTTCCTTGAGGGGCATATCCTTATCCACACCCCCGCCCGGCAGGGCAAAGACCCCTTTGCCGCCATAGACGTACTTCATGCAGAGGATTTCCTCTTCCCTTTCAAATACCGCCGATACCCTGACACGCATGACGTCTCCTTTTCAAAAAACACTATCCTCCCCTGGCTCCGCCGGATCCTTGTGATCGCGGTGGCGTGAAAGGGAATCTACTAAATAATCGCTCCGATGTCCATATCGGCGAGCGAAAAAACGCGGACCCCCCGGCTTCCCCTGTCTCAAGTGACTGGAACTCGGCCGACGACATTGCCTTTTTCGGTGCAGGGCATAAAGAACTTCTTGACAGGAGCGGATTGACCGTGGCAGTTCATAGTGCCGATTCCAGGGGCAGAAAAACAATGCCGTCTTCACCGAGGGCGGCCGGAAGGGACAAAGATGAAATTTGCAAGATCACCGCTCCAACACGGTTACACCGACAAAATGATCGCCATCGATCTGGGAAACAGGGAAATCACGACCCCCGGGCTGGATCCGCACCTGAGGAATTTCTTCCTCGGGGGCCGGGCCCTGGGCTTGTATCTCTTGCACCGGCGCATCACCGCGCAGACCGCCCCGGGCGATCCTGAAAATCCTCTGATCTTCTCACCCGGTCCGCTGGCCGGCATCCCCCAGTTCCCGGGAACAAGCAAGTGCATGGCCGTCTCCCTCTCCCCGCTGACGGGGATTCCCGGTGTGTCGAATTTCGGGGGGCATTTCGGCGCCTATCTGAAATACGCCGGTTTCGACGCCCTGGAGATCACGGGAAAATCCGAGAAGGACGTGATGATCGTCATCGACGGGATCCGTCACGAGATCTCCCTGACGGAGGCGCCTTCCGGCGGCGAGGTCTTCGACCTCGAGAAAATCCTTGTCGAGCGGTTCCTCCAGGTGGGCCGCGACCGGAAAGAGATCGTTTTTCTCACGACCGGCGTGGGAGCCGCCCACACCGCCTACGGCTGCATCAACAGCCACTATTACGATCCCACCAAGCCTGTGGACGGGACAAAGGGGCTGTTCCGGACCAAGCAGGCCGGACGGACCGGACTGGGCACCGTCATGATCGACAAGAAGATCAGGGCCATCGTTGTTCTGGCCGAATTTCCCCACGGTGAAAATCCTTACGGCGCCGATGACTGGGACAAGGTGAAGAAGGCAGGGGCCCGGCTGGGAAAGGTCGTCCGGGAGGTCGATCCCCAGTCCCTCAAGATGTACCGAAAAGGGAGCGCGGGGCTGATCGCCTTCATGAACAAGCAGGAATACCAGTCGCTGCCCGTGAACAATTACCAGCTGGGCTCTGATCCGCGGGCGGATCAGATTACGGGGAAATTCTACGCCGAGCACCTCTTCGATCACCGGGGGATGGATGGCTGCTTTCCCGGCTGCAACCTGCGTTGCACCAAGGGGGGGTGGGTGATCCTCACCTTCGGAGAGCACAAGGGGCGAAGGGTGTGGGTGGACGGCCCCGAGTATGAAACCGCGGCCGGTTTCGGCTCCAACATCGGCATGTGGAACGCCGAGTTCATCATGGAGGCGAACTGGCATTGCGACAACTACGGGATCGATACGATCACCACGGCCGTCACCATCGCCTTTGTCATGGAATGCTTCCAGCGCGGATACCTGACGCAGGAAGATACCGACGGCCTCCTGCTGACCTGGGGCAACCAAGAGGCGGTCCTGGAGTTCATCCGCCGGCTTGCCCAGGGGGAAACCGAATTCGCCCGGGTGGCGGGACAGGGGATGCTGCCCCTGGTCGACTGGATCGCCTCCCGCTATGTCGCCAAAACAGGAAAGAGCGATCCCAGGCCGGAGCTCAGGCAATTTGCCATGCAGACCAAGGGGCTTCCCTTTTCCCTCTACCGGACCCACCGCTCCCTCTCCATGCAGGGCTCTTACGCCGCGGCGAGCGATATCGGGGCGCACCATGCCGCGGCCTGGCTCATCAAGGTGGATCTTCTGGGCGCCTTCCCTTCGCTTCAGGACAAGGCCCGGGCGCTCATCACCTATCCGCGGGTCCGCCTGGGGAACGACAACCTCGGCCTGTGCAAACTTCCCTGGGTGGATGTCTTCAATCCCGAATCGGAGAAGGTGAAGGATACGGACAAGTTCATCAACCCCGCCTCGCAGGAGATCTATGCGGATTTCTACAACGGGATGCTGGGAACCAATCTCTCCTGGGAGGAGATCTTCGCGCAGACGGATCGGGACATCAATCTGCAGCGGGTCATGAACGTCCTGATCTTCGGCCAGGCAACGGAAAAACAGGACTGGATACCGGAGAGGGCCATCGGGCCCACCGACGACGAGCTTTACAAAACCGAAAACGAATACCACGACCAAGAGCTTGGTGGTTTCCTGGGAAGGCCCCGGGAAGAGATCGGGAATCTGCCGACCGCAGAGAAGCGGGAGCTCCTGATGAGGCACCGCAAAAAGCAGCTCCGGGAACTGATCCAGGCGTATTACCGGGAGAGGGGATGGACTTCTTCCGGCATCCCGACGCCGGCTACCCTGAAGCGGATCGGTTTATGGGATCTGCTCACCGAGGAAGCCAGGACAAAAATAGGGACCCTGGCAGGATGAGACGGTAGAGGAAAGGACCCAAGCGCGGCTGTATCCCTGAAAGGAGACGGTGATGGACAAGTGGCTAAGGACGACCCTGGGCGATCTGCTGGACCAGACGGCCTCACGCTTCCCCGATCGGGAGGCGCTCATCGATATCCCCCAAAACAGGAGATACACGTATCAGGAGTTATTGAAGGTCGTCGACCGGCTGGCCCAGGGATTCCTGAAACTCGGCATCCGGAAGGGGGAGCACCTGGCCCTCTGGACGACCAACCGCTGGGAGGCGATCGTCACCGAGTTTGCCGTATTAAAGATCGGGGCGGTCCTGGTGAATGTGGACGCGAACGCCGGGCTTTCGCAGCTCGAATACCTGCTCCGGCAATCGGATTCCCAATCCCTCATCCTGTCGGAAGGAGCGAAGGGGACGGAGTATATCGAGACGATCCGTAAGCTCTGCCCGGAAGCGGACACCTCCGAGCCTGGGCAGCTCCACTGCAGGGCCCTGCCCGACCTGAAGCGTCTCATCCTGATCGCGGAGGGGAACCGCCCGGGAATGCTCACCTGGAAGGGGATCCTGGAGGCGGGGGAGGATGCCCAGGCCGGAGAGCTCGCCAAACGGCAGGGCTCCTGCCGGGAAGAGGATGTCGCCACCCTCCTTTATACCTCCGGGACCACAGGCGCGCCCAAAGGGGTGATGTCTTCGCACTTCGGGATCATCAATACCACCCTCGCCAGCGCCCAAAACCAGAGGCTGACCGAAAAGGACAGGCTCTGCCTGTCCGTCCCGCTGTCCCACATGTTCGGCTGTATCTGCGTGACCATGGCGGGAGTGATCACCGGGGCCGCCATCGTCATCCCTGCCGAAACCTTTGATCCGCGTAAGATCCTGGAAGCGATCGCCAAAGAGCGCTGCACAACGATCTACGGATCCCCCAGCGCCTTCATCGCCATGATGGAGGACCCCCAGTACAGGGGATTCGATCTGAAGTCTCTGCGGACGGGGATCATGGGGGGCGCCCAGTGCCCTCTGGAGGTGATGATCCGGGTGGTGGAGGAGATGGGGGCACGGGAAATCGTCATCGGCTACGGCCAGACAGAAGCCTCCTCCTGGATCACGATGACCCGGCCGGACGATCCGCTGACGCTGCGTGTCTCCACCGTCGGCAAACCCCTTCCCAACGTGGAGGTCAAGCTGATCGACCCCCTGACCGGTCGGGAGGTCCCGACCGGCGCCGTCGGCGAGATCTGCGCCCGGGGGCTCAACATGAAGGGCTACTACAAGATGCCGGCCGCCACGGCCAATGCCGTCGATACGGAGGGGTGGCTTCACACCGGAGACCTCGGCACCATGGACGACGAGGGCTATGTGAGGACAACGGGCCGCTTGAAGGAGGTGATCGTCAGCGGCGGGGAGACCATCTACCCCACGGAGATCGAAGAGGTGCTCTTCAACCACCCCAAGATCTCCAATGTCCAGGTATTCGGGGTGCCGAGCAAGACAAGAGGCGAGGAGGTGGTCGCATGGATCAAACTGGAAGAAGGGCTTTCCGCCGACGAGGAGGAGATCCTGGAGTACTGCCGGGGGAAACTTCCCGATTCCCGACTGCCCCGCTACATCAAATTCGTCAAGGAGTTCCCCATGACCCTTCTGGGCAAGACCCAGAAATTCAAGATGAGGGAGATCGCCGTCAAGGAATACGGATTGGAATAGCAGGCGATTCCGGTGCCCGGAATCCGAAAAGTCTTTCTGGAGATAGGAAAATGATAAAAAGTCCAATGCCGGCCAAGCGGATTTTGGAGTTGAATATCCTTCCCACGCGGGGCGAAATGGGGAAAATGGCGGCCGCGGAGGTCGCCCGGGCCATGAGCCGTTTCATCGAAGAAAAGGGGAACGTCAACATCGCCTTTGCCGCGGCCCCCTCGCAGGATGAATTTCTGGCTCATCTCTCACGGAAGAGAAATATCGACTGGTCCCGGGTGACCTGCTTCCACCTGGACGATTACGTGGATCTTCCGCGAAACCATCCGAACACTTTCGAAGTCTATCTTAAAGAGCATATTTTTAACCATGTCCGACCGAAGCAGATTCATTTCATTAAAGCCCTGAACGGAACTCCCGGGGAAATTGCAGGAAACTATGCCCGGATCATCGGGCAGGTCGGGGGCCTGCATATCTGCTGTATCGGGATCGGAGAGAACGGCCACATCGCCTTCTGCGATCCCGGTTCCGATCTGTACGATCCCCGGATGGTCCGGGTCGTGAGCCTCGATGACCGCTCGGTCAGACAGCAATACCGCGACTACAAAGACCACCCCAACCCCGCGGCCCGCTATGCGTCACTCAAGGCAGTCCCCCACAGGGCGTTTACGATGACCGTTCCGGCAATCCTTTCCGCAGAGGAGATTTATACCATCGTGCCGGGTCCGCAGAAGGCGGCGGCGGTAAAGAGGATGTGGGAGGGACCCCTTTCTTCAGCCTGTCCGGCATCGGCGCTGCGTCTGCATCCCCGTGTGAAGATCTATTTGGATAAGGATTCGGCCCGGAAACTCTCCCCATGACCTGCATCATCTCGCGTAGAGTATCCTGGGGAGCCACAGAACGAGCTCCGGGAAAAGGATCATCAACATGATGAGGATGCCCGTGGGAATCAGGAAGGGCAAGGTGCCGGCGAAAATATAGGTGATTTCGTATTTCGGCACGACCCCCTTGAGGACAAAGAGATTCAGACCGAAAGGCGGGGTGACCAGGCCGATTTCCGCCAGCACGACATACAGGACGCCGAACCAGATGAAGTCGAATCCCAGATTCTTGATGATGGGGGAGACAAAGGGGAGGGTCAACACGAGCATGGACAGGGAATCGAAGAAGCATCCCAGGATGAGGTACAGGACGCAGATGATCGCCAGGGTGGCATATTTACCCAGACCCATATCCAGCATGAATGCCGAGGTCGCCTCGGTAAGGCCGATATACTGAAAAACCTGTCCCAGCATCCTGGCCGTGAACAGGACAAAGGCGATCATCGCACTGATGTTGACCGCCGAAAGCATGCTCTCCCTGAGCGCCTGGTACGTCATTTTCCGGAAGAGCATGGCCAGAACGATGCTCAGAAAGGCGCCGAGGGATGCCGATTCCGTTGGGGTCATGATCCCGGAGAAGGTGGTGCCCAACACCAGCGTAATCACCGCCAGGAAGGGGAACAGATCCCATACGGCCGTCAGTTTTTCCCGGACGGTGAATTTCCGGATCGAGGCCTGGGGCGCGAGTCCGGGATTCCGCAGGACCATGATGGTCACGGTCATCACGAAGAAAAGGGTCAGGATGATACCGGGGATCACCCCCCCGGCAAACAGCCGGGCCACGGAGACATCCTGCCAGCCGCCGTAGACGATCATGATCAGGCTGGGGGGGATCAAGACGCTCAGGGTGCCGGAAATGGCGATGGCGCCCAGCGACAGTCTGGAGTCGTATCCCGCTTTTTCCATCTCCGGAAAGCAGATCCGGCCGAACGTGGCCGTCGCCGCCAGGCTGGATCCGGAGATGGCCCCGAAAATGGCGTTGGCGACGATCATGGCCGAGCACAGGCTTCCGGGGAGGCTTCCGAACATCTTTTCGGCCCCCCGGAAGAGCCCGCTGACGATCCCCGTATTGGCATAAATGGTCCCCATGAAGACGAACAGGGGGATGGCGGTGAAGGTGAATGAGTTCATGATCTCAAAAGCGGCGCGGGCGAAATAATCCAGGGGCTGCTGAACGAAAAGGACAAGGCCGAGCCCCGCCACGATCCCCATTGCCGGGGCGATTTCAATTCCTAAAGCCAAAAGGAGAACCAGCCCGCCGAGAATGATAAAGGACATGAATGCCATACTCACCTTGTTATTCCTCCACTTTTTCACCCGCCCGGACCTTCAGGGCGGCCCGGGCGATATCGACGATCAGCAGCAGGGTCAGCATGACAAACCCTGCAAACACGGTCAACTGCGGCCAGAACAGAGGGAACATCAGCCAGGTGGACGACCGCAGATTGATCTGCAGGGCATAAGCGATCATCTTATAGGCAGCCAGATCCATTTGGATCATGAAGATCAAGGTCAGGATCAGACCCAGCAGCCTTACCCACCCATAGACCCGGGGCGGGAGCCGGGTTATAAGCACTTCAACGCGTACATGCCCTTTTTCCCTCCACGTATAGGCAAGGCCGAGGAAGGAGAGGGCCACGAGCATGTACGCGCTGAACTCATCGGACACCATGAGCGGCCGATTCATCACATACCGCATGAAGACGTCCACGACGACCAGCAGCATCATGAGCGGCACAAGCCACCCCGCAAACCAGCCGCCCAGGTAAGCGATTTTATCCACAATGGTACCGATTCGCTTCATTGTTTCCGCCGGGCCCCCAAGAAACTTATTTCCTAAGCATGATCTTGGCGCCGCCCGCATACTCGGCGGCGATGCTCATGATCTGCTTGCCGTTCGGACCGGCAAGCTCCAGCCACTTGTCGACGGCCGGGCGGACGAGTTCCCTGGCCTTGTTGATTTCGTCCTGAACCGGCTGGGTGACCTTCATCCGGCTGACCTTGAGGCCGACTTCGGCCTCATATTCTTCGATCTTGGCGCCGAACATGGTCTGCCCCTGCATCTCCCTGCCGGTGGCAAGAACGATCTTTTGCAGATCGGCCGGCAGCTTGTCGAATTTGGCCTTGTTCACCACCAGCATCCCGCCGAAGACCGACTGGAATCTCCAGAAGCTCACATTGGTGCAGACATCCGGGAGCCCGAAGCCCAGACCCCAGCCGCGGGAGGTCTGGATCGCATCCACCGTCCCCCGCTGCAGGGCTTCCATGATTTCCGCATTGGGGATGGTCAGGGGGGAGGCGCCCAGGCGCTGCATGGCAAGGGTGGTAATCAACCCGGAGGTCCGGATTTTCATCCCCTTGAAATCCTCCACCGTGGCGATCGCCTTTTTCCCCCAGACCCCATCCAGGGCCTCGGAAGGGATATCGGCGATCTTGACCAGCCCTTTTTCCGCATAGGATTTGCGCTCGATCTCCACCATCCTGGGGTCGTTCAGAAAGGCCTCATATTCGAAGACATTGTCCCAGAGGAAAGGAAGGGCGAAATCCCACTGGGGGAAAGTCCCTGCCACCCAGGGGATCCTCTCCCAGCCGACATCCGCTCGGCCGGCGATGACCGCATGAACCACTTCGTTCACCGGGAACAAGGACATCTTGGTGTCCAGGACGAGCCGGCCTCCGGAGTTTTTCTCCAGGAGCTTTTGAAAGCGCGGATAGGGGTAGAATGACCAGGTGTTGGCTGCGGGTCCGGGATTGGTGGCGAACACCCAGGTCGTCTTCTGCACGGATTTTTTCGTCTGCGCTTCGGCGTAAGCTCCCAGCAGGGACACCGACAGTATGACCGCCAACGCGAAGCCTCCCAAGATCATCCAAAACTTATCCCTTTTCATGTTCACCTCCGTTTAATTGAAAAACCCTACCCCTGAATGTCACCCGGAAGCCTCGGCCCTGGTGACTCCTGTGAAACACCCTGCTTATGCGCTAAGGATCAACACCCAAACCCTTGCCCTCAAGCCGCGGCTCCTTCGATCATCGTAATGGATTGCTTGGGGCAGATGTCGATGCACGTGGAGCATCCCTTGCAGAGTCTGGGATCGATGGAGGCCGTTTCTCCGGCCATGACGATGGCGTCGCAATGCCCGATTTCGACGCACAGCCCGCAGCCCGAACATTTCTCCTTGTCCACCCGGGCGTAACCCGGCCAGAGCGTCAGGTCTGCGGCGGACTTGATTTCGGGAATCAGGAGGTCCCGCATCTCCCTGGCCGTATGAAAGCCCATCTCCTGCATGTACGCCCGCAGGGACTTCATCCATTTTTCCAGGAAACCGAATCCCCGCAGCATGGTTTCCGTGCACACCCCTATGGTGTCGGCGCCGCACATCATCATTTGTACGGCATCTTCCATGGAGGCGATGCCGCCGGTGCCGTTGATGTGCGGACCCGGTCCCGCCAGCTTGCGAATTTCGAAGACATCCCTCATGGAGAGGGGTTTGATCCAGGGCCCCGACATGCAGCCCATGGTATTCTGGCCCTGGAGGTTGTAAATGGGGTCCCGATAATGCCGGATATCCACAGGCGGGATTCCCAGCCGGTTCGCGACGCTGCTGACGGCGCTTGCGCCGGCGTCGAAGGCGGCCTTGGCAACTTCTGCGATGCGGCCCCCTTCGGGCGTGAGCTTGGCGATGATCGGTATGCGGATCGCCTTACGGAGATTCCTGACGACGTGGGCCACGGCGTTTTCGTCCTGCCCCATGCTCGCCCCAGAAGAGGGGTGGGGGGCCGAGGCCTGCTTGTCGGACACATCGACGCTGAAGGACATATTGGGACAGCAGAAGTTGAGCTCCAGGATCTGGGCGCCCGCCGCCTCGAATCGCCGCGCCCCCTCCTCCCATCCCTCAATGTTGACGCTGTTATCGGAAAAGTTGGCGATGATCACCAATTCCTTGCAACGCTTGCGCGCCGCTTCGATGAGCCGCAGGCCGGTTTCCATATCCAGCCGGCGTTCAGCCGTGAAGATGTGGAGTTTCTCCTTCTTCAGCCACCGATACCGCGGATCGAAATTGATATAGGGCCGGGGATTGAAGGTCTGCTTCGTGGAGGCGGCTCCCCAGCCGCACTTCTCGATGAGCGCCAGCTGTTCGACGTTCTTGACCGTCGGCCCCGAACCGACGATGAAGGGATTCCGGAGCGTGACATCGCCGATCTTGACCGGCAGCTGAAAAAGATCTTCTTGCATGGTCCTTCTCCTTCTCGAGATCGCAATTTGCTAGGTCAGGGACAACCCGATTTTACGCCCCTCTTCCATGGAAACATATCCTGCATAGACGACCTCGACGACCTGCTTGGCCAGATCAAGACCGCTCAGGGGAGGCCGGTCGAGCGCGATAGCCTCCATGAAGTCCTGGATTTCATGAGGGTAGCCCAGCGTCCATTCTTCATCCGGGCTTGGAAATGAGAATCCTGCTTTTGTTTCTTGCTTTTCGTTAAAATAGACGTCCTGCAAAGGAGCCGGGTCCACTGTGAACAACTGGCAGATCCGAACCGGACAGATATCGAGCTTCAGTCTGGCATTGGAAAGACGGATGTCCATTGTCGATTCCATCCCACCCAGCAGATTATCGGCGCCGTAAAAGATCCCCCGGGTCCCATCGGAGAAGGTGACGGTCACCTGGGCCCAAGTCTCCACATCTTTCCATCCCGTGACCAGAGGAGAATTTTCGATGGCATGAAAGGCAGGGGTCTTGGTGAGATCGATTCCGTCGGCGAGCACCTCAACGGGAAGGATCGGCCGGCCGGCCTTTTTCATGCCTTCGAAGCGCTTCAGGAACAGCCCTGCCCCAATAGGATGGGCCGCCAGCCGAGCGAGTGCGCCTCCACCTGCGTAGTGCCACGATTTTGAATACTCTGAGTGCGACCCGCTGTGCGATTCTTCTCCACGAATCTCAAGAATTGATCCTGTCGCTGCACAGCGGTCGATGATCTCAAGGGCCTTTCGGATAGCCGGGGCATAGATCCAGTTTTCCGCATAGCAGAATTTGACAGGGTGCTCCGCCATGATCCGGGTGACCTCGGCGAGGTCGGCTCTGACCTTGTCCAGCATCGTTCGCTTGGCTGTGGCGCCCACCTCTTTGTCCGGCTCACCCTGACCGAAATAACCCGTCAGAGGTTTCTCACAAATGACATGCTTTCCCGCTTTGGCTGTTTCCAGCACTAGCGGAAGATGAAGGGCATTGGGAACGCAAAGATCGACGACATCAATGGAAGGATCGTCAAGAAGCGACCGATAGTCGCCATAGATCTTGGGGATCCCGTAGCGACCGGCCAACTGCTCGGCGCGATCCCTGGTCTTACCGGTGATCGCGGCAATTTCCACTGGGATTTCTTTCACCTGACGATAGGAATGAAGGTGAAAGGAAGCGGCAAAACCCGCCCCGACAATTCCTACTCTCACGGGTCTTTTTATGGCAGATCCCCCTTTCTTCTGCTGGAGTTGATCCAGTATGGCTTTTGGGAAGGCTAATCTACAATCTAAACCGATGAGTCTGCTATACTACTCGAGAATCCTTTGTCAAGTTTTTTCGTATTGGATTACAAGATCTTTTATTGATAATCGCCTCTGGTTCTGATAAATTAAACAGATTGAAATCCGGAGATATTTCCCGGTATCACACAGGAACGAGATGCTGGTAGCCATCAACAGTCAGAACCCCCAGGCGCGTTTGATCCGCAAGGCGGCGGAAATCCTCAAAAGTGGGGGGATCCTCATCTATCCGACCGACACGGTCTACGGGATGGGGTGCGATCTGTTCAACAAACGGGGGATCGAAAGGATATACGAGATCCAACGGCGAGACCGCAAGCAGCCTCTGAGCTTCATCTGCTCGGACCTCAAGGACATCAGCCGCTACGCGCGGGTTTCCGATGAGGCGTACAAGATCATGAAACGGCTCCTTCCCGGTCCCTACACCTTTGTTCTTGAAGCCTCCAGGGTCGTCCCCAAGATCATCCTCCCCAAACGGCAGACCACCGGCATCAGGATCCCCGACAACCGGATCTGTCATGACCTCCTTGACGAGATGGGATCTCCGGTCATCAGCACCAGCGTCAAGGATGAAGGGGGCGAACTGCTCAGCGACCCGCGTGTGATTGAGGAGCTCTTCGGCAAGCGGGTGGACATGATCATCGACGGGGGAATCATCGCAGCCCAGCCGTCCAGCGTCATCAGCCTCCTTCCCGAGGGGATCGAGGTAATCAGGACGGGAAAGGGCGATGTCTCCGCCTTCCTATAGAAAGGATTTTTATGAAAAAGCAGATGCTCATCAATGCCGTCCATCTGGAACAGAAGCGGATGGCAATCGTGGAGGACGGCAAGCTGGTCGAATTCAACATCCAGATGGCCGTGAAGGAACCGATCACCGGCAACATCTACAAAGGGATCGTCATGAAGGTGGAGCGGGGCCTCCAGGCCGCCTTCGTGAACTACGGCGGGAAAAAGGACGGATTTCTCCCCCTCAAAGACGTCAGTTCCAATAACTTCATTGAGACCGCCGGCCGCGACGGAGCCAGACCGACACTGAAGGTCGGACAGGAGATACTCGTCCAGGTCCTGCGCGAGGTGAGCGAACGCAAGGGCGCGCTCCTGACCGCCTATATCTCCCTGCCGGGCAGATACCTCGTCCTTCTTCCGAACAAGGAGAGCAGCGGCATCTCCAGAAAGATCGAGGACGAGGGGGACAGGAAAAGGCTCAAGGAGCTGGTCGAGCAGATCACGACCGAAGACGGGCTCGGATTCATCGTCCGGACGGCCGGGATGAACCGGACCAAGCAGGAACTGGCCCGCGACTATCAGCACCTCTCCCGGCTCTGGAAGGAGATCCAGAAACGGTCCTCCGAAACCGCCGCGCCGGCGTTGATCTATCAGGAAAGCGCCTTCGGCGTCCGTTCACTGCGGGATTACTTCACCCCGGACATCGAGGAGATCCTGGTCGACGACATGGAAACCTTTAGGCAGATGAGGGCCTACTGCAAGGCGGTTGTCCCCCGCATGCTCAAGGCGATCAAGCTGGACAAGGAGAAAACGCCTATTTTCGACAAATTTCAGCTGGAGGATCAGATCCGGGTCATCTACCAGGAACGTGTGGATCTCAAATCCGGAGGTTACCTCATCATCAATCCTACCGAGGCGATGATCACCATCGACGTGAATTCGGGCCGGGCCTCCAGCAAGCGGAACGTCGAGGAGACCGCCTTCAAGACGAACATGGAGGCGGCGGAAGAGATCGCCCGCCAGCTCAGGCTTCGCGACCTCGGGGGTCTGGTCGTCATCGATTTCATCGACATGATGGATCAGAAGCACAACGCGGAGGTGGAAAAGGCCTTCAAGAAGGCGATCGACCTGGACCGGGCGAGAATCCAGCTCTCCCATATCTCGAAATTCGGCATCATGGAGCTCTCGCGCCAGAAAAAACAGTCGACGATCCAGGAGATCAGCTATACGCCCTGCCCCTTCTGCCGGGGACGGGGGGTCCGGCCGTCGCTCGAATACACGGCCCTGACCGCCTACCGGAAGATCGAAACGCAGGCCGTCAAAGGCACCTCCTCCCAGATCAGAGTCAGCCTTCCCTACGAGGTGGCCGACTACCTCTTGAATCAGAAGCGCTCCGAAATCAGCCACTTGGAAAGCGAGTACGAGATGTCGATCCTCATTTCCGGAAATCCCGATATGGTTTGGGACGAATGCAGGATCGAGACGACCAAGAGGGAATCGCCGCATGTGCCTGAACCTCCCAAGCGGCCAGTGGAGGCGGAAGAATCCCTGAAGGAACAGGAATACGAAGGAGTGGAAACGGCGGAAGCGGAGGAGGCGAAGGAGACGGAAGAACCGAAGAAAAACGGGGCGGCTTCCCCCCAGGCCGAAACCCGCGAGCCGGCAAAGAAGAAATCGCACCGTCGTTCCCGCCACCGGAGGAAGAGGCCGTCAGACAAGGCCCCGGAGACGGTCCCGTCGGCGCCTCCCGAAACGGGGAGCCCGGCGACCGCCGAAACCCGCCCCTCCCCTGGAACGCCCCAGCCGGCGCATGAACCGGCCCGGCTTCCGCCGGCAGGGGTCGAGCCGGCCCCTCGGATGAGCATCACCCACCGCACCGAGAGCCCGAAGGGTCAGGCCCCCAAAGAGAAGGCGGAGAAGTCCGCCGGGAACCATGAAGACCCGCTGCAGCGGCTCAAAAAGGTGTTTGAAACCTTGACCGACTGAGGAAGGACGCGGCCTATTTCCGGCCGCCCAGCTCCGCGGAGCGGTGCGTCGCCGCCTCCACGGCGGCGATCAGTGTCTGCCGAAGGCGCCCCTCCTCCAGGACCTTGAGCCCGGCCAGGGTCGTCCCGCCGGGTGAGGTCACCATGTCCCTGAGCTGTGCGGGCTGTTTTTCACCCCTGAGGCAGAGCCTTGCCGCCCCGAGGAGACTCTGGGCGGACAGCTTCAGGGCCACATCGCCGGTGAGCCCCATTCGGACGCCGGCGTCCATGAGCGCCTCGATGATGAGAAACGCATAGCCCGGGCCGCTGCCGCTGAGTCCGGTCACCGCGTCCATGAGCGATTCCTCCACTTCCACCGCGATACCGACGGCGGTGAAGATCTGCCGCGTCAGCTCCAGATCCGCTCTCGTGGCAAAGGCGCCGGCCGCCAGGGCGGCCGCCCCTTCGCCGATCAGGGCTGGCAGGTTCGGCATGACCCGGACGACGCGCACACCCTTCCCCAGACGCCCTTCGATGAAGGTCGTGGCGATTCCGGCGGCGATGGAGATGAAAAGCGCCTTGGACATCTCCTTTCGGGCGAGCTCGGAAAGGACATCCGCCATGTTCTGAGGTTTGACCGAGAGGATCACCAGGTCGGCGCTCTGCAGCGCTTCCAGGTTGTCGGTTGTCGCATGCACGCCAAACTCCTTGACGAGTTCCTCCAGCCGTTTTTCATCCTTGTCCGCCACCGTCAGGGCCGCGGCCCCGACCATGCCTCTGGAGATCATCCCTTCGATCAGGGCGCCTCCCATCTTTCCGCCGCCTATGACTCCGATCTTCTTTCCCTTCAGCATGTGATCCTCCCGGTTTCAAGGACTGTAAACAATGGAACGCTTCAGCAGGCGTCTCTTTTACCTTATTTTGCTCTCTCCCTTCAATCTTTAATTGCACAATCCGATCGGGTTATGATAGGCAGAGCATCATGATTCAAAAAGGGGGCAAGGGGATATGATCCTTCTCCAGGAAATCGAAGGACGCCGGATCGCCTGCCGGGTCAGCAACCGAAGCTTTCTTCCCGACCGCAGGACCCTGGTCTTTATCCACGGTTCCGGCGGCGACCATACGACCTGGATACAGCAGTATACCCCTCTGAAGGGTGTTTTCAACATTGCGGCGCTCGATCTTCCCGGACATGGCCGGTCTGAAGGACCCGGCGAGCAGGAGGTGACCGCCTATGTCGAGTGGGTGAAAAAGACCCTGGACGCCTTGGAAATCGTCAAGCCTGTCCTGATCGGCCATTCCCTCGGGGCCGCGATCTGCCTGAGTTTCGTCATCCGGTACGCGACGGCGGCCGCCGCGGTCGTGCCGGTGGGAGGGGGCTTAAGGATGCCGGTCAACCCGATGATCCTGGAGGGGCTCAAGCAGGATCCCGCCGCCGTCATCGGCCTGGCGGCAAAATTCTCCGTCGCCAAACAGAACCGGGAAAGGCTCTCCGATCTGATCCTTCAGAGCCTCTCCCTGGTCGATCCGGGGATCCTCCACGGAGATTTCTCCGCCTGCAACGGTCTGGACATCACCGAAGCAGTCGCGGCAATCCGCATTCCGGCGCTGGTCCTGTGCGGTGCAGAGGACAAGATGACGCCTCCTTCCCTGTCCCAGGCGATTCGGGACGGCATCCCCGGGGCTCGGCTTGCCCTGATCGGCGGTGCGGGCCATTTTGTCATGCTGGAAAACCCGGAGGCCTTCAACGAGGCCCTGACGGCCTTCGTGGATTCGCTGCCTTAGAAAAGAGAGGGACAAATATCTATGTTCGTCATCGGAAATTTCATCGCCGCCGCGGCCCGAATCATCGATATCGCCCTGACCGTCTACCTGTGGATCATCATCGTCCGGGCAGTCCTTTCCTGGGTGAATCCCGATCCCTACAATCCGATCGTCCGGATGCTCTATCAGATCACCGAACCGGTCCTGGTCCGCGTCCGGCGCTGGATACCCTTCCGGGGAATGGGGATCGACCTCTCGCCGATGATCGTCCTGCTGGCCATCGTGTTTCTCCAGAGTTTTCTCGTGCCGAGCCTGATGCAGCTGGCCTATTCATTCCGGTGATCGGGATGACCGGACCGGCGATACCCATCCGCGAAACCCCTTCCGGCATCGTCCTGCATGTCCGGGTCGTCCCTCGGGCGGCGCGCAGCGAGGCGGCAGGCATCCAGGGAGATGCCCTGAAGCTCCGGCTCACCGCGCCCCCCGTGGAGGGGAAGGCGAACGAGGAGTGCATCCGGCTTCTCGCCGAGATTTTGGGCGTGAAAAAGGCGCAGGTGACGATCATCGCGGGGCACTCCAGCCGGACCAAGACCGTCGCGGTGGAAGGGATCAGGGGGAAAGATCTATTGAAAGTCGTGAAGCCGCCGGAGGCGCCCTGATGGAAGAAGGGCTCTGTTCCGAAAATTCAAAGGTGGTCCGGGCGGCCGGGATCGTGGGGACGGCCACGATGCTCTCCCGCGTCTTCGGCCTGATCCGGGACACGATCGTGGCGGGCTTTTTCGGCGCGGGTCTGGCGACCGACGCCTTTTTCGTCGCCTTCAGGATCCCGAACCTCCTTAGGCGGCTCCTCGCCGAAGGATCGCTGACCGTCTCCTTCGTCCCTGTTTTCACCGACACCCTGCGGAACAAAACCCGCGAGGAGGCACTGGAGCTGGCAAACATCAGCTTCACGGCGCTGTCGATCCTCCTTGCCTGCGTCTCCGTGCTGGGCGTCTTTTTTTCCCCGCTCATCGTGACGGTCATGGCGCCCGGATTCGTCAAGATCCCCTCGCAGTATGATCTTGCGGTCTTTCTTACGCGGCTCCTGTTTCCCTATATCTTCCTCATCTCCCTTGTCGCCCTGTGCATGGGAATACTCAATTCGCTGCGGCATTTCGCAGCCCCCGCCCTTTCGCCCGTCGTTCTGAATCTGGCGATGATCATCGCGTCCCTCACGCTCAGGGACTTCTTTGCAGAGCCGATTGTCGCCCTGGCCGTGGGGGTGATGGCGGGCGGCGTTCTGCAGCTTGCCATGCAGTGGCCCTTTCTCATCAAAATGGGGGTGCGGCTGAAGCCTGATTTTCGCTTCCGCCATCCCGGCGTCAAGCGGATCGGTCTGCTGATGCTTCCCGCGGCCTTCGGTTCGGCGATCTACCAGATTAATATCTTCATAGGAACGATCCTCGCCTCGCTGCTGCCTCCGGGAAGCGTTTCCTATCTTTATTATGCCGACCGGATTGTCGAGCTCCCCCTGGGGGTCTTTGCCATCGCTGTAGGGACGGCCACCCTCCCGAGCTTTTCGGATCAGGTGGCTCTGGGCCGCATCGACGAACTGAAGCGGACCATCGCCTTTTCCCTCCGCCTGATCCTGTTCATCACGATCCCGGCGACGATCGCCCTGATCGTCCTGCGGACCCCCATCATCTCGGTCCTTTTCCAGAGAGGGGAATTCAACAGCCAGGCCACGGCCCTCACGGCGCAGGCCCTCCTTTACTACGCCGTCGGCCTCTGGGCCTTCTCCATCATCCGGATCATCGTTGCGGCCTTCTACTCCCTTCAGGACACCCGGTCCCCGATGAAGGCGGCCATCATCGCCCTGGTCGTCAACGCCGCTTTCAGCGTCGCCCTGATGTTTCCCCTGAAACACGGGGGGATTGCGCTCGCCACCTCCCTTGCCTCGGCGGTGAATGTGGGAATCCTCTGGGTGATCCTGAAGCGGAAGATCGGAGCCCTCCTCGACCCGGAGTTTTTCCGTTCCATCGGCAAGACCCTGTTTGCATCGCTGATCATGGGGGCCGCGATCTTCCTCATCGACCTGCTTTACCCGTGGCGCGCCTCCGGATCCCTCGAGACCCGCCTGCTGTATCTCATCCTGTGCGTTGCCGGCGGCGCCGCCGCTTTCTTCGCGACCGCCCTGCTCGTCAAAAGCCCGGAGATCGCCGGCTTGCTGACCGCGGTCCGCCGGCGGATCGCAGTCCAGGAAAAGGGAGACTGAAAATCACATGGAAAATGCCGCGTCCGTTTTATTCACGCCTGAAAAGATAGGAAGGTTGAAGATCGCCAACCGGCTGGTGAGATCCGCGACCGCCGAGAGGATGGCCCTCGCGGACGGCACCTGCGGACCGCAGATGGAAAGACTTTACGAAGACCTGGCCCGGGGAGGGGCGGGACTGATCATCCTGGGTCACGCCTGTGTGCGGGAAGACGGGAGAAACAGGCCCAGCATGACCGGCATCTACGGGGATCACCATATCCCGGGACTCAGGAAGGTGGTGGAGACGATCCGCCAGTATGGCGCAAAGACGGTATCCCAGATCAACCATGCCGGCAGGCAAACCACGCCGGCGGTGATCGGCAAGACCCCCCTGGCGCCCTCGGCCGTCGCGAACAAGGCGACCGGACTGACTCCGCGGGAGATGACCGTCGCGGAGATAGAGGAGATGATCCACGCATACGGCCAGGCCGCCCGCAGGGCGAAAGCGGCAGGATGCGATGCGGTCCAGATACACAGCGCCCACGGATACCTCATCAGCGCATTCAACTCCCCTTACACCAACAGGAGGCAGGACGAGTGGGGCGGAACCGCAGCCAAAAGGATGCGTTTTCTCACAGAGGTATACCAAGAGGTCCGACGGAAGGTGGGAAACGATTACCCGGTCCTGGTCAAACTCAACGTGGATGATTGCCTGGAAGGCGGCATCACCGCCGAAGAGGTTACCGGGATTGCCGTCCGGCTGGAACGGCTGGGTATCGACGCCATAGAGATCAGCGGGGGGATGGCGGAAAGCAGGATCGGGATGAGCAGACTCGGGATTGACAGCCGGGAAAAGGAGGCGTATTTCCTGCCCTGGGCAAAAAGGTTGAAAGAGGCGATTACCGTGCCTCTCCTGCTGGTCGGCGGAATCCGGTCCCGGGAGGTGGCGGAGGAGATACTGAACGGCGGCTGGGCCGATTTCATCTCCCTTTCCAGACCTTTGATCCGGGAGCCGAACCTCCCCCGACAGTGGCAGAGCGGACGCACCCAAAAGGCCGACTGCATCTCATGCGGTCAATGTTCCAGGTATCCGGAAAGGCCGATTCGCTGTGAAGTCATCCAGCCCGGTTACTGAGAAAAAAGTTTCAGCAGGAGGAGCGGCGTCTGAACAGCGGGTCTATGAAAGAGTGTCAAACATCCAATTATCGCTGGGTGATTGTGGGAATTTTATGGCTGGTCCATGCCATCGCCTTCATGAATATCTCCAGTCTGGGAATCCTGGCTCCCTTCATCAAGGAGGAATTTCACCTATCGTCGTTTCAGATCGGATTTCTGATCTCGGCCCTGTCCATCGGCGCCTCGCTCAGCCAGATGCCGGCGGGACTTGTCACGGATTTCGTGGGAGTCCGCCTGATGCTGACCCTGGCGGTCGGCCTGCTCGGATTCATCCTTGTCCTGTTTTCACTGGCCCCTTTGTACTGGATCGCCCTGATGGTCCTTCTGCTCTATGGCGGTGTCAACGGGATCGTGGGCCCGGCCACGAGCAAGAGCGTCCTGGACTGGTTTCCCTCGGTCGGCCGGGCAACGGCCATGGGGGTGAAGCAGACCGGGGTGAACTTCGGAGGGATTTTCGCGGGAATCCTTCTGCCTGCCCTCACCCTCTCCCTTTCCTGGCGTCATGGCCTTCTGGCGGTGGGACTGGTGGAAATGGCTTCGGCAATCGTGATCTACAAACTGCTCAGGGAATCTCCGTCAAGGTCGGAGTCCCCAAAGTCCCCCCTGGCCTGGGGGAAGATCCTTCACCTGGCGATCCAACGCGACATGCTGATCCTGGGTGGTATCGCCTTCTGCTTCATGGCCAGTCAGTTTTCCTTCTCCACCTACCTGATCCTGTTTTTGACCCGGGAGATGGAGTATCCGCTCGTCCGGGCAGGGCAGTGGTTTGCCTTGTCGTTCCTGATCGGAGCCGCCGGCCGTATCCTATGGAGCCTGGCGAGCGATTACCTGCTTTCCGGCAGAAGAAAGGGAATCCTGCTTGTGATTGCCCTCATCATGCTGGTCTCTTCGCTGGGCCTGGGGCTGGTCTCTTTCTTCCCTGTTCTTTCCCCTCTGCTGACGACCGCGATGATCGCCTTCGGGATCAGCGGCATCGGATGGAACGCGATCTACCTGACGATGCTGGGCGAAACGGTGAAGAGTGAATCGACGGGTCTGGCAACGGGAGTGGGCTATGCCTTCGGTTTCATGGGAAGCCTGATCTGCCCTCCCCTTTTCGGACTATTGGTGGACAAGACGGATATTTACGGATACGCATGGCTCTTGCCGGCGGGCTGTGCGGGGGCGATCCTTGTCCTCCTGAACCTTTTCAAGGAGAAGCGATGACCTTGGCTGGAATCGAAAAAATAAGGCTCGGCATCAGCCGGTGCCTTCTTGGAGAAAATGTCCGCTACGACGGGGGACATGCGCTGGATCCCTTTCTGCGGGACACCTTGGGGAAGTATGTGGAGTATGTTCCCGTATGTCCGGAAGCCGAATGCGGTCTCGGGATCCCCAGAGAGGCGATGCACCTTCAGGGGGATCAGAATAGGCCGCGCCTGGTGACGCGCCGAACGGGCGTCGATCATACCGACCGGATGGAGGCATGGGCGCAAAGGCGCGTCGCCGAGCTCGAAAACGAACACCTCTGCGGTTTTATTTTCAAGAGCGGCTCTCCGTCGAGCGGGATGGAACGCGTGAAGGTATACGACGACAAGGGGGTGGCCAGAAAAGTCGGGATCGGGATATTCGCCCGGACTTTCATCGACCATTTTCCTCTGACGCCCGTCGAGGAAGAAGGCCGTCTCCACGACCCGGTCCTGCGGGAGAATTTCATCGAACGGATCTTCACTTGCAGACGTTACAGTCAGGAGGTCGGCGGAGAAAAACGCATCCGGGATCTGGTCGACTTCCACACCAAAAACAAGCTGCTGCTCATGGCCCACGGCACGAAACACCTCAAGCAGATGGGAACCCTTGTCGCCCGGGTGAAAGGATCGCCGAAAGAAGACGTCTTCCCGCAGTATGAGCGCCTTCTGGCGGAGGCCATGGCGGCCAAGCCTTCCGCGGCGAAACACACCAATGTCCTGCAGCACATCATGGGTTATTTCAAGAAGGAACTTTCGGCCGACGAGAAGCAGGAGCTTCTGGACGTCATCGGCCGGTACCACCAGGGATTGACCCCTCTGATTGTGCCGGTGACCCTCCTGAACCACTATGTCAGGAAATACAGGGAGCCTTATCTGAGCGGGCAAACCTATCTCAATCCGCATCCGCTGGAGCTGAAGCTTCGGAACCATGTATAGGCAAACCACATCCCGAAAGGAGGTTCAACATCCTTCATGCAAGACAACATCGGATTCGACAACACAAAATACATCCACGAGCAGACGGCCAAAATCCTTGAAAGGGTGAAACGGTTCCACAACAAGCTCTACCTCGAATTCGGAGGGAAACTGCTGTACGACTACCATGCGGCCCGTGTCCTTCCCGGATACGATCCGAACGTCAAGATGCGGCTGATCCAGGAGCTGAAAGACAATGCCGACATCCTTCTTTGCATCTATGCAGGGGATATCGAAAGAAAGAAGATCCGGGCCGATTTCGGGATCACGTATGACTCCGATGCCCTGAAACTCATCGACGATCTCAGGAATTGGGGCATCAACGTCCTTGGCGTCGTGATCACCCGTTTCGACAATCAGCCGGCCGCTCAACTCTTCAAGAACAAGCTTGAGCGGAGAGGCATCAAGGTCTTTACGCACCGCTTCACCCGGGGATACCCTACGGATGTCGAAGCCATCGTCAGCGACGAAGGATACGGCGCCAATGACTATGTGCAAACCGAAAAGCCGCTAGTGATCGTCACGGGCCCCGGCCCCGGAAGCGGCAAGCTTGCCACCTGCCTGTCGCAGCTGTATCACGAGTACCGGCGGGGCGTGAAAGCCGGCTATGCCAAGTTTGAAACCTTTCCCATCTGGAACCTGCCCCTCAGGCATCCGGTGAATGTGGCCTATGAAGCGGCCACTGCGGATATCAGGGATTTCAATCTGATCGACCCCTTTCACCTGGAGGCCTACGGCGAAAAAGCGGTCAATTACAACCGGGATGTGGAGGTCTTTCCGGTCGTGAAACGGATCCTCGAAAAAATTACGGGGGGTGACTCCTTTTACAATTCACCCACAGACATGGGTGTGAACCGTGCCGGATTCGCCATCATCGACGACGACGTCACCAGAAGCGCGGCCGAGCAGGAGGTGATCCGGCGGTACTATCGATACCGCTGCGAGTATGCCATGGGATTCGCCGACAAGGAAACGGTGCAGAGGGTGGAGCTCTTTCTTAAAGACTTCAACATCCATCCCGATAACCGCCGTGTCGTCGCCCCCGCCTGGCAGGCCGCCAAAGAAGCGCAGGAACAGAACAAGGGGAACGAAGGGATCTATTGCGGGGCTGCGATAGAGCTGAAAGACGGGACTATCGTCACGGGCAACAACTCTCCGCTGATGCACGCGGCATCGAGCATGATACTGCATGCCATAAAGGCCCTTGCCGACATCCCCGGCAAGATCAAGCTGCTGCCCTCCAATATCACGGACTCCGTGAGAAGCATGAAGACGGACATCCTCAATGAAAAATCCGTCAGTCTCGATCTGGAGGAGACCCTGATTGCCCTGAGCATCAGCGCCACCACGAACCCGGCGGCCCAACTGGCCATCGAAAAACTCAAAGAACTCAGAGGCTGCGAAGTTCACATCACCCACATCCCCACCCCCGGCGATGAAGCAGGACTCCGGCGCCTGGGCGTCAATCTCACCAGCGAACCCAATTTTTCCACAAGGGATCTGTTTCTGTCCTGACAAGGGTGGGATCGCACGGAAAAACGGAAGCCCCCTCCACGCTCTGGAGGGGGCTTCCGTTTGGGAAAACAGGCCGTTTGCGGCTGAAAGGCGCGGTTTATACCGCTTCGATGGTGGAAGGCGGCTTGGGCGTGATGTTGTAAGTCACGCTGACCACGCCGGGAACGTCCTTCACGATCTTCCCGGCGATCCTCTCCAGGGTTTGGTAAGGCAGCCTCGTTGCCGATGCGGATCGGGCATCCACGCTGTCCCAGCAGCGGACCTCGATCTGGAGGCCGAAATCCCTTTTGCCGTTCCGCATGCCGGTCACGCGGTCCTCGTGCAGGATGGCCAGATACTGAAAGACCTTCATTCCCGACAGCTCTTTTTCCACAATGGCCGTGGCTTTTCTGACGATCTTCACCCGCTCCGGGGTCACCTCTCCCAGGACCCGCGCCGCCAGGGCCGGCCCCGGAAAAGGGATCCGGTCGAAAAGCGCTGCCGGCAGACCCAGAGCCGCTCCCACCTTGCGCACCCCGTCCTTGCGCAACTGGATCAGGGGCTCGATGATCCTGTAGCCGAATGCCTTCTGGGGATCGATGCCGAGCTGTTCAAAGACATTGTGCTGCCGTTTGATCCCCGCCACGGTCTCGTCGATGTCGGTCAGGATCGTTCCTTGAAGAAGATACTTCGCCTTGCTCTGCACCACCAGCTCACCGAACACCTTCTTATAGAAGGTCTGGGTAATCGCTTCCCGTTTTTCTTCCGGATCCGTGATCCCTTTGAGGGCTTTGAAGAAGGTCTTTCTGGCATCAACGATCTCTATGGGAATGCCGATGGAGTGAAACAGGGATTTGACCTGATTCGGCTCACTTTGGCGCATCAGGCCGTTGTCGATAAAGCAGGTTTTCAGCCGAGCCCCCAGGGCGCGGTGTCCCAGGGCGGTCACCACGGATGAATCCACCCCTCCGGAAAGGGCATTGATGGCGATCCCTTTGCCAACGATCTTCCTGATCTCCTCTATTTTTCCCGAAATGAAATTTTCCGGATTCAATTTCCCGGCGCTGATCTCCTTCACCATGGCATTGTCCTTTCTGGGATTTCTTATCCTTCTGACTTTTTTCCCCAAGACACGAATGTCCTGAGAAACCCTTCTTGCCTATCCCCACCGGGATTTCGTCACACGGGCGTTGAGAATCCGGGCTCTTCACGTCTCGATCCGAATCCCTGTCTGCCCACCGGAAGGGGGTTGAGGAATTTCACGTGCCGTAACCCATTCCTAACGGCGAGGGGTGCTCCTGCCGATACCGTCCTTGATCCTTTTCACGTGGCCGCGGCCCAGCCCCTTGACCTCGCAGCCGAGCTCCAGATACCTCCGAATCTGCGCGTCGCTGAGGATGCCGAAGCAGTCGATGACGGCGACAGGCCGGCCGGTCATCCGGACCACCTTATCCGGATCGAGTTTCAGATAGGCCTGATGGCGGACGGCCAAGACCACCGCATCGGCCCCCTTCAGCGCATCCTTGAGGTCGTGCTGGACCCTGGTTTCCGTCAGTTTCTCCTGGTTTCTGAAGAAGCGCGCCCAGGAATGGCCCGGGGCGGGATACGTGTCCTGCTTCTCCAGCTCCCACCAGTGCGTAACGTAGGGGTCGTGGACCCCGATCTCGGCCCCCATCTCGGTCAGTTTCCGCACCAGGGCCTCGGAGCCGCTGTAGCGGGTGTCGCCTACATCTTCCCGATAGGAGGCGCCCAGGACAACGACCTTGGAGGCGGCGACGATCTTCCCCATGTTCCGCAGGGCGTCCCGGACGAGCTCCGCCGCATGGAGGGAGCGGGTGTCGTTGATGTCGATCGCCAGCGGTGTGATCTTGAAGATGTCGTCGTCGAAACCCATCAGGGTCTGGTACGACCAGACACCCAGCCCCCCGTCCTTGGGAAGACAGTAACCGCCGATCCCGGGGCCGGGAAAGATCATGTTGCTGTGGGTGGGTCGGACCTTGATCGCCTGGATCACCTTGATGAGGTCCACCCCGTTCCTCTCGGCAAAGAGGCTCCATTCGTTCAGGAAGGCCAGGATCGTCGCCCGGTAGGAATTCTCCACGATCTTGCAGGTTTCGCTTTCGATCGGGCGGTCCAGGACCGTGAGGGGGAATTTCTCCACGTTGAGTATCTCGGTGAGGAACCTCCGGACGCGCTCGCGGGCGGTCTCGTTGATCCCGCTGCAGACCCGCCAGAAGTCACGGATCGAGGCGACGTACTCCCGCCCCGGCATGACGCGCTCGTAAGAGTGGGACAGGAGCGGATCGGATGCGATGCCGCGCTTCTCAAAGGCCTTCTTCATGATCGGATAGGCGACGTATTCCGTCGTCCCGGGCGGGACGGTCGTCTCGATGAGGACCAGACAATCGGGATCGATCCTCTCACCGATCACCCTCAGGCTGTCTTCGAGGGCCGCGATCTCCGCGTGGCCCTGACGGCAGTTCCCCAAGGTCTCCTTGAAGTAGTCGCATTGGACGTCCACCACGACCACGTCGGCAAGGCTGAGGGCGTCGTAGGTGAAGGTGGCGATCAGGGTCTTTTTTTCGTTCACGCACCGCGCGATGAGGGGCGCCACCTCGGGATCCTCCGATTCCACGGGCGCGACGCCGCGGTTCAGATAGGGGATCTTCCAGAAGGAACGGGCGGAGGGACGCTGCATCCCGATGACGAATTTGTTCGGTCTGCCCGTCTTCTTGTCGACCGAATCGGCGACGACCCCGGCCATGACCGCCCCGACGAAACCGACGCCCATGACGACGACGATCTCCCGTTTTTTCTTGCGCTGGGCTGCGACGACGGCCTTCAAGCGGGCGAGTTCTTTTTCGTAGTCTTCCGGCCTGGGAAGGGGAAAGGATTCGCCGTTCGGGGAGACGGAGAAGGCCGACTCTTGGGTGCTGCGTTTCGGATTGCGGATCGCCTTTTTTGCGGTCATGAGATTCAAACCTCCTTAAGGTTGGCTTTTTTCAATTTTTCCTGCAGGGCGGCGCGGATGAAATGGCTGAACAGAGGGTGGGGCGCCGTGGGCCGGGACTTGAACTCCGGATGGAACTGGCAGCCCAAAAACCAGGGATGCCCCTCGATCTCGATGATCTCGGCCAGGTGTCCGTCAGGGGAGGCGCCGGTGATCCGGAGTCCCTTTTCCATGAGCCTTTCCTTGAACTCGTTGTTGAACTCGTAGCGGTGACGGTGCCTCTCGCTGATCTCCTTTGCGCGGTAGGCCGCGGCGGCGAAGGAATCCTTGGCAAGGACGCAGGGATAGGCGCCGAGCCGCATCGATGCCCCTTTTTCAGTGACGGCCTTCTGCTCGGGAAGGAGGTCGATTACCGGGTAGGGGGCGCAGGCATCGAATTCCGAACTGTTCGCCCGGGCGAGTCCGCAGACGTTCCGCGCATGCTCCACGACGGCCATCTGCATCCCCAGGCAGATACCGAAAAAGGGGATCTTCTTCACCCGGGCATGTTCGACGGCAACGATCATCCCCTCGATCCCCCGGTTCCCGAACCCGCCGGGGACGAGGATCCCGTCGACCCCGTCCAGCTCCTTTCCCAGCCCTTCCTTTTCGATCTTTTCCGAATCGACGAAGCGCAGACAAACCCGGCAGTTGTTGGCGATCCCTCCGTGGTGGAGGGCCTCGTTGAGGCTTTTGTAGGAGTCGGTCAGATTCACGTACTTTCCCACGATCGCGATGGTCACTTCATGGGCCGGGTGCAGAGACTTGTCGACCACATCCTCCCACCCCTCGAGGTGGGGCTGACCGGTCCAGATGTTGAGGAGCTCGACGATCCTCTGATCCACCCCCTCCTTATGATAGATGAGAGGAACTTCATAGATGCACTCCACGTCCTTGGCGGTAAAGACGGCCTTCACCTCCACGTTGCAAAACAGGGAGATCTTCGCCTTGATCTCATCGGAGAGAAACTTTTCCGTCCGGCACAGGAGGATGTCCGGCTGGATACCGATCTCCCGGAGGGCCTTGACGCTGTGCTGGGTGGGCTTGGTCTTCACCTCTCCCGCCGTCTTGATGAAGGGAACCCAGGTCAGGTGGATGAAGATCGCGTTCTCCCTGCCCACCTCATTGCGGAACTGGCGGATCGCCTCGAGGAAAGGCTGGCTCTCGATGTCCCCGACCGTCCCGCCGATCTCCACGATCGCCACATCGAAACACTCGGCGGTCTTGCGGATGTAATCCTTGATCTCGTTGGTGATATGGGGGATGACCTGGACGGTCTTTCCCAGGTAGTCGCCCCGCCGCTCCTTGGAGATCACCGAGAAATAGACCTGACCGGTCGTAAGGTTGTTCCCCTTCCCCATCCTCGTGCCGGTGAACCGTTCGTAGTGCCCCAGATCGAGATCGGTCTCCGCCCCGTCGTCGGTCACGAACACCTCTCCATGCTGGAAGGGGCTCATCGTCCCCGGATCGACGTTGATGTAGGGATCGAGTTTCTGATTGGTCACCCGCAGCCCCCGGCATTCGAGGACCGCCGCGATGGAGGCGGCAGCCAGCCCCTTGCCGAGGGAGGAGAGAACGCCGCCCGTGATGAATATGAATTTTGTCTTCATTGGGATTCCTTATAATAAGCTTTTCCCGCCACCCGCGGCGGGGAATCGACCCTTATGGCGTCGGGCGGACGAGATTGTCCCGGATCTGTCCCGCGATCACCTCGACCGGTTCGCCCAGGAGGATCGCGACCGGGATCCTCCCCAGCTCCCCTTCGTCCCAGGTGAGGTTGTACTCCTGGATGAGATCGCGGACGGCATCGGCACGCCCGCCCAGGATCTCCCTGCGCTCGCCCGCGGTAAGCCCCTCATTGAAGCTCACGTGGATCAGCAGGAGGTACCGGACACGCTCCTCCCCGCCCAGAAGCGGGACGATCATCAGCGGGGCCCCGTCGGATTTGCCCCGACCGACATAGATCTGACCGGAGGCGACGATCCCCTTCTTCGTCCCCATCAAGCGTATCGACGACTCGGCGCGGGAGCGCATGCCCACGGAAACGCCCCCCCGGCCGGCAATGGTGATCGTGGCCTCTTCCCCCGGCCTTCCCTCGGCATCCAGCTGATCGATCGCGTAGAGGGTATAGCCGTTGACGGCCGCCACCGCCCGCTGTATCCGGTTGATGGCCAGGATATTCGTGCTCAGGAGCGAGACAGGGGAAAAATCGAGCTGGGCCAGCAGGTCGAAAACCACCCCCTTGAGCGGCGTCTCCTTCCGGCTGGTCCCCACCGTGACCGTTTTGGCCTGATGCCGGATGGCATCGATCGGACGGGAGAGTTCATCCACGGCATGACCGAGCGTCACATCCAGAAGGTCGATCGGCGAGGTCACCCCGTCCGCGGCGGGGAAGTCATGCCGGAAATCGTCCAGCGGAAGTTTTCCGGCCGTGTATTTCAACAGCAGAATCAAATCGGAAATGGTGCGTGTCCCGACCAAGGTAAAGGCCCCCTCGTTCCGCCACTGGTGAAAACGCTCCGCAAAGTCATTCACAAGCCGGTGGAGCCGACCGTCGGCGATGCTCTCAAAGAGGTTCAGGTTCAGCCTTGCCTGCTCCACCATGACCCGATTCAGGCGGCCCTTGAATTCCCGCATGAACAGCGCCTCTTTGTCGATGCCGCAGGCCGCGTAATAACCGAAGAGGTGGCCGGCCACGGTGTTGAGAATCACGGGAAGCGGTATGGGTGCGCGCGGGAGCGGTATCACCGCATCGGCGATCCCGTCGAAACGGGTCTCCCCTTCGTCGGCAAAAACGACCACCCCGGATTTATGGGCCTTGAAGATGGCCGCATCCTTGACGATGTCTCCCGTCACCGCATCCGGATTTCCCGAGGCGCACACGATGATCAGCGGCTCGGCGGACAGATCGATGTGTTTCTTGTTTTCGACGGTGTCCGACGAGATGGTCTTGTAGCAAAGCTCGCTCAGCTTGATCCGGATCTCGTCCGCGGCCGCCTTGTTCGGTCCGCTCCCCACGACCGCCCAGTACCGTTTGTGCTTTGCCGTCTTCTCCACGGCAAGACGGATCTCCTCCTTCCTGTCGAGGACCTTCTGCATCAGCTCCGGCGTCTGTTCGAGCCGGCGCAGCTCGATCGCGATCCGCTCATCGGAGAGGGTTTTGAGGAGCGAGGCAAGATAGAGGGCCAGAATGCGGCCGGCCACGATCTGGGAGTAGAAGGCCTTGGTCTAGGCGACGGCCATCTCGATGTCCCGACCGTCGGAGGTGTAAAAGACGCCGTCTGCCTTCGTGGTGATATCGGACTGGCGCCGGTTGACGATCGCGATCACCGCGGCGCCCCTCTCCGCGGCCATGGCGACGGCACGGTTCGTGTCGGTCGTCGTCCCGGATTGCGTCACCGGAATGACCAGGGTGTCGTGCAGGTCCTTCTCCATGCAGAATCCGCTCAGCTCGGAGGCGATCCTGGCTTCCACGCGGATCCCGCTCCCCTTGAGGCGGCTCTCGATCGCATCGGCCACCACACTTCCGGCAACAGCCGCTGTTCCATGGCCGATCACGGCGATCTGTCGTATCGCCCCGCCGGTCAGGCCTTTCCTGATCCGCTGGGGCACGATGTCCTCTCCGAGGTTGAAGACGGCCCTCTCCCCCTCCCGGCTCCTTTCGATGCGGTACTTGCCCCGCAGCGTCTTGCGGACGGAATGGAGCGCCTCGTTGATCTCCTTGAGGAAATAGTGGGGATAGTCGCCCCGATCGATGTCGCGGGTCGTGATCTCCGCCTTTCGGATATCCTTCTCGCCCAGCGGCAGCGGGGTCCCGTCATAGTACAGCCCCTTAATCCCCTTCGCGCCGCCCGGGGCATCCTGATCGAGGATGAAGATCTGGCCGATCGCTTCCGGCTGATCGGGACGGGCGGGCTTTTCCCCGTCCATCTTCAAGAAGGAAGAGGTCTCTTCCACCAGGCCGTAAAGCTCCGAAGAGAAAAGATACCTGTCCGGAGCGATTCCGACATAGATCGACTGACCGCTCCCCCGCAGGGCCAGGAATACCTTTCCGGGTTCGGCGCTGCTGGTCATCGCGATGGCGTGAGACCCTTCAAAATCGCCGACGGCGCGCCGGAACGACTCGGCGAGGTCATGACCCTCCAGGAGATACTTTTCGATCTGCAGAGGGATCATCTTCGTGTCCGTCGTCACCTCCGGTGCGATCAACTCCCTTCCGAGCTCGATCTGTTCCCTGAGGATCTGATAGTTGTCGATGTCTCCGTTGAGGGCGACATGGATGGTCCAGGGTCCCGTCCCGTAAGCGGGGTAGTGTTTCTCCTGAAGGGCGGTGGACGGTGTCCCTGCCGGGAGGGTGAAATTGCTGAGGGGATGGCAGTTCTCCTCGGTGATCGATCCCACCGAAGCCCAGCGCGTATGGGCGAAGGCCGTTTCAAAGGCGACCGGAAGTCGGCTAAAGGCCTTCAGCAGGCGATCTTGAGCAATCGCGGCCCTCAATTCCCGGACGTTCCGACCCAGTTCGCCGATGACGGAGGCGGTCTTGTAAGTGAAGGCGATTACTCCCCCCCCGGCCCCATGGCTTCCCTGGAGGATTCCCACGGGACAGGTGAGCGAACCGTTGACCAGGTCGCCCGCTGCCAGCCTCCGGTGAAATTCGTCTTCCAGCCCCTCCCTTTGAAGACCGGCGAGAATCCTTCCGACGGCCTCGGCATCGGCGGGAACAAAGGAAATCTGTATCCCCGCCGAGTCCCTGCCCCGGACCTCCAGGCGGTCCAGGCAGTTCAGCAGGGAGTTGAGTTTACGGTATTTGGGCAGGGTCTCGGGATCCACATCGGCAGTGCCGCGGGCCCCGGCCAGATCGGTAATCTTCTGGACGTTGTCCAGGATGTCGTGATCCAGCCCCCAGAGAAGATCCCGGACCAGGACCAGTCCGCTGTTCACTGCCTCCAGATCCGCCGTTGAAAAGCAGCCGGCCTTCTTGTCCAGGAGGGCCTCCTGCTGCGAGAGAAATGCGCCCATGCGGATGGTAAGATCCTTCAGGCGCATCAGCTCCTTACCGGTGAAAAAGATCCTCCGGAAGGCCTCCTCTCCTTTCAGGCCAAGGAGTTCCTTCTCCATCTTCTCCAGCGACTTCTTTCCGCCCAGGTACTGCGGGGCCGTGATCCTGCCCTCCAGAAGGGCGGCCAGATCATTGCCCATCGCCCTGGCGAACGACGCGGGCAGATCGCCTGCAGGCTGCTTCGGCTTCACCCCCTTGCGCAGGGACAGGATCCCCGCCAGCCCGCAGCAAAGGGTCGCGGGAAGGAGGGGAAACAGGATCAGCGCCGGCCCCGCCACCTGCCGCGGATCTCGCCCCACATGGATCTCGCAGCTTCGCAAAAAAAGGAGGGCCTTACGGCAGAATCCGAACCGCATGTATTTCATCAGACACCAAAGTCAGCAACCTCTTAAAAAGTCGCAACATCCTTTCCTCCGGGGCGCTGTGCAAAAAGGCCGCCGGCAATGCGCGCCGAAAAAAGACGGTCAGGGCGACATACGGCACGCAGGAACCTTGGCCAGCGCCCCTTCCGTAACCGCATCGACCGCCTGCGTAAGCCACGACGTCCCCAGAGACCTGGCCCCCTGGTCCAGCGACTGGATGACGCGGAGGTAATCGTCCCCTTGCGCTGCGACGGCGCCGGCCAGTTGTCCTAAAAATCCGTCCCGCGCCTCCAGCCCCGCCGCCGTCTCCCGCCGGTCCCTCAGGGCGGCTTCCACCTCCGGCCAGCGGTCGTGAAACTCCCGCTGACGGGAAAGGAGGATCCCGCGGCCTTTCTTCGGGAGGAACCTTTCGCCAAGGGATATCGACTCCTCCATTTTCTCGGCGAGCGCCCGGAAACGTGTCAGACGCTCCTCCACCGCCTTATCGAGGATCTCGACCGCCCCCCGGTGGAGCGCCCCTCCCATTTCCCGATCCCCGGGGAACGCGCCCCGGACATGGACGTACCACTGGCGCAGGGCCAGGAGACTGGCGAGATAGAAGATATTGTGGGTCACCTTTCTGCGGATATCCCCGTAGAGTCCCGGATGGAACGCCCCCGCGGAGACCGGCCGTCCCTCCCCTCCCAGGAGCCTCCCCCCCTCCGGACAATCCCCCCGCTGGATCGTTCCCGCGGCGATCACCGTGCCGAATCCTATCCGTACCGGTCCGACCAGCCCTCCCTGTCCGCCCAGGAAGATCGGCGGCTCCCTGAGCATGACTCCGCGGGGGACATCCCCCAGGAGTGAGGGAGTGGCCTTGTCCTGGTTCGGGGTATAATTGAAATGGATATAGGAGCTCCCCACCTCGCTGTGATCCTTCCGGCTGGTCCCTCCGGCAAGGAAACAGTCGCAGAAATTGATCAGGCTGCCCAAGGTGACAAAGGGAAAAAGGATGGTTTGTTTCAGGCCGACCGTATGACTTCCGTTCGCCTCTTCTTCGAGCAGGCAACCCTCCCGGACCCGCGCGCCGGAGGCCATGTTCGCCCGGGCCAGGCACACGGAGCCTTCAAAGAAACCTCCCTTGAGCTCCACCCCTTTGCCCAGGCGGCAATCGGCCAGCGTGACCGGCGCCTCGGCGCCGAGCTTCACTCCCGCGGAAATCAGGGTCCCGGGGCCGTGGATCTTCGTTCCTGCGTGGAAGACGACCCCGTCGCCGGAGATGCGCGCGGGATCGACCTCGGCCCCTACCTCAACGGAGAAGGGGGCGGGCATGAGGACCCCTTTTTTCATGAGCCTCAGCACCGGCGGCGGCAACCTCTTCTCCGATTGGTGATCCATTACTTTCTTCCCGCATTCCGGTATCGAGGGGCGTCCCAACACCGGATGTCCATCCCTGCTCGATTCATCTGTGATGGTTATCGATACCGAGTTTGACCATCTTGTTCTGAAACGTGTTCCGGCTGATCCCCAGATAGGCGGCTGCGGTGCTTTTGATGTGATTCGACCGCTTGAGGGCGATCCGAAAGAGACTCCGCTCCACGATGGACAGAACCTCGTCGTAAAGTCGGCTCTTTCCCGTTTCGGTCGCGGAGAGGATGGTCGCGATATCTTCGAGTTTCTTCTCCAGGACCTCTTCAGCCACGGCGGCCGGCGCCGTGCGCGCCTCCTGCGCCGTGCTATCCACAATGGAATGTTTGCGCTTCATGAACCAACGGAGTCCTTTCTTGATGCCTTCATCATACAATAAAAAGATACCACTTCATAAGGATCATCGCCAACATGAATACGGCCGCGATCCAGGCCGGCACGACTACGGCGACACCCGCCCCGGCGCTTGCCGTCCGGGAGCGGACATCCTGCTCGACCTTTTCCGGCTCGACCCGATCGACGATCTCCTCCACAAGCCTCGCAAACCCTCCAAAGGCACTGGAAACCACAAAAAGCCCGTTGACGGTCGTCAGCAGCAGGTACACCTTTTTGTGGACGGCCAAACAGCCGACCCGGGTGACCTCCCTCCAGGAAAACGCCTTGGTACGCCCGAACTTCCGGATGGTAAGCCCCTCTTCGGTCACGGTGATTCTCCGGAAGAAACATTCGAGGAAAAGGAAGAGAGCAGGAACAAAAAAAATTGTAAAGACCGCCCGCTCTGCGGCATCCCCTCCAAACAGCAGGGCGGTCAGAAGGAGGGTGAAAAGCAGAAGGGTATCCAGGCCCAGAACCACAAGCAGCGCCCGCTTTATCGTATAGCCGCTTCGCGACATCTCCCCACTGCCTGCAACGGTCCCGCTTTTACACCGTCGATTCAGGCCTGACAAAAGCGCCGCTCTTGCCACCCTGTTTGCTCATCAGCCGGATATCCGTGAGGATCATCTCCCGGTCGACCGCTTTGCACATATCGTAGATCGTCAGGGCGGCCACGCCGACGGCCGTCATGGCCTCCATTTCGACCCCCGTTCTCCCCAGGGTCCTGACCTCCGATTCGATCAGGACCTCGCCTGCAGAGGCGTTACAGGCGAACCGGATGTCGATTCCCGTCAGTTCAAGAGGATGACACAGCGGGACCAGTTCCCAGGTCTTCTTGGCCGCCATGATCGCCGCGATCCTCGCCGTGGCAAACACGTCCCCTTTGGGTATCCCTCCCTGCTCGATCAGAGCGACCGTTTCCGGCCGCATCCGGACACTCCCCCGGGCAACAGCCAGACGCTGCGTAGCCGCCTTGGCCGTCACATCGACCATCCGCGCCTGTCCCTTTTCGTCCAGATGGGATAATGGGTTCATGATCCTGCCGTGTCGGAATGAAATGCCTGGAAAGTTTTGAGGGAACTTAGCACAGCCTTTTTGCCCAGTCAAGTAAGGTTGAGGCAAAACCTGCACAGGGAGGCGGATCATACCGGCGACCCTTCCAAAACCAGACGATTACCGCTAGGTTACATAAACGGTAACGTCAAGAGTTTTGTGTCAGAGATAAGAGGAAGGGGCCTCCTGCTTTGTTTTTGAAGTTTTCATGGGCGAAGATGGCATAGAGGATTCTGTCCATACTGGTTCTATCGGAGAAGACGC
>Ga0172371_10000544_pt1 | contig 58484 bp, 54 predicted proteins | sample Lak12m_FD_114543 | JGI IMG/M metagenome (GOLD analysis project Ga0172371, IMG submission 114543) | Freshwater microbial communities from Kabuno Bay, South-Kivu, Congo - kab_022012_12m | ecosystem: Environmental > Aquatic > Freshwater > Lake | place: Democratic Republic of the Congo: South-Kivu... | reverse complement strand
TCTGACCTCCTCTGTTGAAGAGGAAAGGGTAAATAAAGGTCTTTTTCCCTGTCCAGCCAGGGTAAGATTTTTAAATGGCAAGACATATCAGCCTTCGGTAAGATTTTAGATGGCGCGATTCGCGGCCTTGAACGAAACCGCCCGGCATGGTATAAATATCCTCCGCCCATCAAGCGTATTCATCATCATAAGCCGGAGGATTCATAACATGTACGGCTGGACGGGAAACATCCTCAGAGTCAACCTGACCGGTAAAACCCACAAGAAGGAAACGTTCACCGAGGAATTCGCCCAGAAATGGGTCGGCGGCCGCGGTTTCGCCGTCAAAACGCTCTTCGACGAGCTTCGGCCGGGCATCGATCCGCTGGGGCCCGAAAACAAGTTCATCGTCGCCCTCGGCCCGATTTCCGGGATTCCCGCCCCCAACACCGGCAAGGCCGTCGTCGCCGCCAAGTCACCCCTGACCGGTTTTTACGGCGACGGAAACTTGGGAACCCGGGTCGCCGAACATCTCCGCAAGGCCGGCTACGACATGTTGATCGTCGAGGGCAAGGCCGACCGGCCGACGATGCTCTATATCGAGGACGACAAGGTCGAATTCATTCCGGCCGACGAAGTCTGGGGCAAGGGGACCTACGCCTGTAACGACTGGATCTATTCCAAGTACGGCAAGGGCGTCGGCGTCCTGAACATCGGACAGGGCGGCGAGAACCTCCACCGCCACGCCGTCGTCCGGAGCATGGAAGGCCGGGCCGGCGGACGGCCGGGCATCGGGGCGGTGATGGGCTCGAAGCTCCTCAAAGCGGTCGTCGTCAAGGGGACCAAGCCCATTCCCCAGGCCGACCCCGCGGCCATGAAAGCCCTGGGCACGGGCGATTTAAAACAGGTCGGGGTGCTCGACAAGCAGTCCGGCTGGTCGATCCAGAGCACCACGGGGGTGCTCCCCTTCTGCAACGAAGTCGGCGGCCTGCCCGTCCACAATTTCCGGAAAACCCACCATGACCTGGCCTGGCAGGTCGACGGAGAGCGCTGCAACAACGCCCGGGTCGCGACCTACGGCTGCCCGACCTGCACGATGCGCTGCGGCGTCACGGTCCGCGACGCGGAAGGCCACGAATCCGAGCTCGATTACGAAAACGTCGCCCTTCTCGGCCCCAACCTGGACATCTTCGAAATCCCCAAGATGGCTTCCCTCAACTACCTCTGCGACGAATACGGCCTGGACACGATGTCGACCGGCTGCACCCTCAGCTTCTACGCCGACGCGATCGAACAAGGCCATATCGATGGCGATTTCAAATTCGGCGACTACAAACGGGCCGAGGAGCTTCTCCGCCTGGCCTCCCACCGCGAGGGCAAGCTCGGCAACTTCCTGGCCGAAGGCTCGCGGCGGATGGCCCGGATGATCGGGCACAATTCCGAGGCGTATGCGATGCAGGTCAAAGGCCTCGAAGTCGCGGCCTATAATTGCAAATTCATCCCCGGCCAGGCCCTGTCCTACGGCGTCTCCCCCATCGGGGCCCACCACCGCGAGGCCTGGATCATCACCTTCGAGATCCGGCACACCACCCGGGAATCCTACGGACCGGAGAAGGCGGCCAAGGTCATCGAGCTCCAACGCATCCGGGGCGGGATGTTCGAATTCATCGTCTCCTGCCGCTTCCCCTGGATCGAGAACGGCTGGCCGCTGGAAAACTATCCCAAGTATTTCAATCTGATCACCGGCCTGAATTGGAACCTGGACGACATGTGGCGGATCGGCGATCGGATTTACTCCTTGATCAAGCTGCATTTCCTCCGCGAGCATCCCCAGGCCAACCGCGAGGATGATTATCCGCCGCGGGTCTGGTTCGATCCGGCCAACGCCGATACGGAAGGGCCGATCGCCGGCAAAATTCTCGAGATCGACAAATACGACGGCCTGCTCCAGCATTATTACGATCAGCGCGGCTACGACCGGCGGGGCATCCCGACGAAAGCGACCCTTCACGCTCTCGGCCTGGACGACGAAGCGGCCGCCGTCGAAAAATACGCTATTTTGACGGATTAACCCATGGCCCGGATCCAGGTCAAAGTCATCGGTCCGCTCATCTACAAGACCGGTTTCAGCGAGAAAGAGCTCGACCTCGATCCTTCGACCACGATCCGCGAGCTCATCGATCTGATCGGCGTCCCGCCCGAGCGTCCCCGCATCGTGACCCGCAACGGCGCCGCCGTCCTTCCGGAGGACCGGATCGCCGACGGGGACAAGATCGCCGTCTCCCCGATTTACTCCGGCGGGTAAACCGCATGAGCGCCCGGGCAGGGTCGTGCGCCCCGATTCTTCTTGACGGCCGTTGGCGTCCGGCCCGGGCCGTCGGATCGTTCACCGCTTTCGATCCCTCCTCCGGCCTCCCCCTTCCCGGCCGCTTTCCCGTTTCCTCCTTCAAGGACGCCGAAGAGGCCGTCGCCGCCGGCCGGAAAGCCGCGCGCGACCTGGCCGACATCGCCTCCTCCGTCGTCGCCGGCTTCCTCGACGCCTTCGCCGGGAAAATCCTGGAGAAGAGCGAGGCGCTGATCGCCGCCGCCCACGCCGAGACCGCCCTTCCGGCCGATCCGCGGCTGCGTTCGAGCGAGCTTCCCCGCACGGCCAATCAGCTTCATCAGGCCGCCGAGGCCGTCCGGGACGGATCCTGGCGCCAGGCGGCAATCGACACGAAGCTCAACATCCGTTCGATCCGCGAGCCGCTCGGCGGCCCCGTCGTCGTTTTCGGGCCGAATAATTTCCCCTTTGCCTTCAACGCCGCGGCCGGAGGCGATTTCGCCGCCGCTCTAGCCGCCGGAAATCCAGTGATCGCCAAGGGGCATCCCTCGCATCCGCAAACAACCCGCCTGTTCGCCGAAATCGCCCGGGAGGCGATGGAGGAAACCGGGATGCCTCGGGCGTCCCTCCAGCTTCTTTATCATCTCAACCGCGGCGACGGCCTCCGCCTGGCGGCTCATCCGGGGATTGGAGCCACGGCTTTCACCGGAAGCCGCCGGGGCGGCCTGGCCTTGAAAAAGGCGGCCGACGCCGCCGGCCGGCCGATTTATCTCGAAATGTCCAGCCTCAATCCGCTCTTTTTCCTCCCCGGCGCGGTCCGGGAGCGCGGCCCGGCTCTGGCCGGCGATCTTTTCGCATCCTGCAGCCTGGGAGCGGGCCAGTTTTGCACCAAACCGGGGATGGCCGTCCTTCTCGGAGACGACCCGGGGCGGAATTTTGCGGACGCGGCCAAGGCGGGCTTCCAATCTCCTCCGCCCGGATTTCTCTTCAGCCGGGCGGCGATGAGATCCGTCCAGCGCGCGGTCGACAACATCCGGACTTGCGGAGCGAAGGTTTTAACGGGCGGAAAACCCCTCCCCGGTCCCGGTTTCCGGTTTGAGAACACCCTTTTCTCGATCTCCGGAAAACGGTTTCTCAAGAACGCGCCCGGACTTCAGCGGGAAGCGTTCGCCACCGTCTCGCTTCTCGTCCTGGCCGAATCGGCCGACGTCATGCTGAAGATCGCCGAATTTCTTGAAGGGAATCTGGCCGTCGGAATCTATGCCGAAGCGGACGATCCCGGCGACCGGGAGCTGGCCGGGCGTTTGAGCCCGATTTTACGGCCGAAGGCCGGCCGGATCCTCAACGATAAAATGCCCACCGGCTTGGCCGTCGTTCCGTCCATGGTCCACGGCGGCCCCTATCCGGCGACGGGACACCCGGGATTCACGTCCGTCGGGATCCCCGCCTCGCTTCTGCGTTTCACGGCCCCGCGCTGCTATGACAACGCCCGTCCGGACCGCCTCCCCCCCGCCCTGCGGAATCCGAATCCGACGGGATCCATGTGGCGGCTGATCGACGGCGCCTGGACCCGGGACGACGTTCCATCGGCGGGCTAAGCCTTTTGGGACGGTGAAAGAGGGACAGGTCGAAAGATCTGTCTCCTCATCTATAAAGGCAGAGGTACGCCGTATCGACGGCGACCTTCAGCTGGAATTTCCGATCCTTCTCGACGATGAACGTCTCCCCGGCTTTATATTCGCGCCAAGACCCGCTTCCCGGAAGCGTGACGGTCAGGGCCCCGCTGACGACGGTCATGATTTCCTTCGTGGACGTCCCAAACTCATAATCGCCCGGAGCCATGACTCCGACCGTGGCCGGCCCTTCCGCCGTCTGGAAGCCGATGGATTTGACCGTCCCGTTGAAATACTCATTCACCTTGAACATTTGTCCGGCTCCTTAGTTTCACCTGCATCATTCATAAATATATTAAAATTCTTATATATTATTTACTATGAATAAGATAGAAGATTTGAGTATTTACCCTTCGGGCGAGCCGATATGGCAGCGTCTGCTTCGTTGCGGAGGGTTCGCAGTGCGACTAGCACAGCATCACCCTCCGCGCCTCGCATCCGCGACCATCTCGACTCGTGAATAATGCAGGTTCCGTTTCATCAAGCACTCGACGACGCGGTTGGCCTGCATGGCCGCCACAATCGCCACCCGCGGCGCCATCGGCGAAATCTCCGGCGATGCCTCGCCGGCCGCGTCGCCGATCAGCGTGAGGCGGCCGATCCGGCGCTCGCGGATCCGGTTGTTGTCCCCGTAGCCGGACAGTCCAGAAGCCGCGACGATGGGCCGGTCGGGATACCGCCTCAGCCAGGCCTCGATCAGCATCTGTTTCTGATCGGCCTTGTCGAACGCTTCGACCATGACGTCCGCCGTTTCGAAGACGCGGCCGGCGTTTCGCGCCGTGATCCGGATCCGATGGCCGATCACTTTTGTTCCCGAGGGGATTCGGCTGATGTTTTCGGCCAGGGCGTCGACCTTGAACCGGCCGATCTGCCCTTCGAAATATTGCTGGCGGTTGAGGTTGGAGGCTTCGATCCGGTCGAAATCGGCGATAATGAGCTTCCCGACTCCGGCCCGGGCCAGGGCCAGGGCGACGTTGGAACCGAGGCCTCCGGCGCCGGCGAGGCCGACGGTGGCCGCCCGCAGGGCGTTCCGGACGGACGGATCGTGCCGCCCGTAAAATTCCGCGCTCCCTCCGGCGTCAACGGACGCCTTCGCGCGCGTCTCAACCGCATCCGCGATTCCGAAGACGTCGGCCGGCGAAAAAACCGGTTTCCGGCCCGGCAACCGTCGGGCCGAGACGATGATCCAACGATCCGTTTTTCGGAGCGGAACGCGATCTCTAAGCCGCGCGCCGACGACTTCAATGACGGGGATCCCCTCATCAATGCGGCCCCCCTCGATGAAGACGAAGTCCGCCGGCGCCACGGCCGCCGCCAAATCGCGGTCCTTCAGCTTCGGCCCTCGCGCATCCCGAAGCATAGCCGTCCCTTTCGGTCCGGTCAAGGTCACCGATTCCGCCCCGGCCTCGAAAAACCGGGAGGAATCCTTCTTTCGGCCGCCGAGATGGAAGCCGGCGCCGCAATGCTTGACGACGGCCGCCGTCCGGCCGCGCCGCCGAAGCTCGGCGATCAGTCCGCAGAGGAGCGTGGTTTTGCCCGCTCCCGAGCGCCCCGCGACTCCGAGGACGGTCATCCGCGGCTCACAGCCCCAGATCCGCGGCGATGCCCTGCATCGCTCCCAGGCAGACGCCAATGAATTCGTCCAGCTCGAGGCCCAGATTCCGGCAGGTTTCGATGTCCTCCCGTCGGGCTCCCTTGGCGAAGCTTTTTTCCTTGTAACGGCGCTTGATGAATTCAACGTCGATGTTCGCGATCTTTTTCGTCGGATGCATGAGGGTCGCGGCGATGATCAAGCCGGTCAGCGGATCGATGGCGTAAATGGCCGTATCCATCGGCGTCTCGCACGGGGCCTTGCCGGCATGGGCGGAAACGGCGTGAACGATCGCCGGATCGAAGCCCAGGCCTTCCAGGATTTTCACCGTTTCCGTCGTATGGAGATCGGCGCTCATCCCGGTCAGCTCGTAGTCGAGGTCATGGACGAGCCCGGCCAGGCCCCAGGGTTCGGGGTCGGCGCCCAGGCGGACGGCCATCGCCCGCATGCAGGCCTCCACGGACAGGCAGTGTTTGACCAAATTCTTGTTTTTCAAATGCGTCTGGAGCAGGGAGAGTGCTTCCTCTCGGTTCATCATCTTCGACATCCTTTCTTCGCCCGCCTTTCTCAAGGCTCATTTGGCCGGCGGGATTTCCACCGGCGCGGGCGGGGCCAGATTGAAAATATGAAGGAGAAAATAGTTTTCGACGGGATGAAAAGAGACGGCACAGAGCATCGTTCCGGAGAGCTCGACCGGTCCGGCCAGTTCGCGGCTGGCCATGTATGCGGTTTCGGCCTTTCCCGTTTTTCGCTGGAAGGCTTGGAGCTTGTCCGACTGGGACGAGACAACGACATATTCGCCGACGATTTTCGGGGTGAAGGCGGCCCGGCCCGCGAGCGGCTGCCACCACAAAAGATGGCCCCGTCGGGCGTCCAAAGCGGCGAGGATCTGGCTGGACAGGACGACATAAACCTGTTTGCCGTCCGAAACCGGCCGGCCGATCGTCTCCGCTCCAAGGCGGATCGACCAACGTTTCTTGCCCCGGCCGAGATCGACGCAGCCGAAACGGCCGTCGGCGAATCCGGAGAAAACGCGCTTTCCGTCCAGCCCCAGCAAACCAACGGCTTTTTCGGCTAAAGGAATATCCTTGAAGACCTTGCCGTCCGGATTGATGACCTTCAAGCGATTGTCCGTGGTCCGGATGAGGATCCGGGTCGGATCGGCTGTCCAGTCCCCGATCGAGGATTCTTCCGTCCGCCAGAGAATATCGCCGTTTTCCGGATCGAAGGCGGAGAGCGCTTTTTCACCTTCGCGGAAAACGATTTCCTTATCGACGGCCGCCATTTCGCCTGAGACCGATTCGGCCAGCGTTTTCGTCCAGATGAGCTTGCCCTTGTCGTCCAGACGAAAGATTTTCTTCTCGTTTGAAGCCCAGAAAATTCGGCCTTCGGAAACGACGGGCGGCGTTTCGCTCGTCTTCGCATAGTATTTCCACACGTAGGTCTTTTTTTCCGTATTCGCCGGATCAAAGGCCTGAAGATATCCGGAATGGGAAGCCACCAGGAACTGACCTCCCGGGCCGGCGACGATCGCGGGAATCATCGGGCCTAATCCCGAATCCTTGTTCTGGGCGACCAGGGGGAACTTCATTTCGAGGGCGTCGGCGGGCGTCAGCTTGACGGATCCGCACGCGGCGGATCCGAGAACCGCGGCCGCGCAACCCGCGGAGAGAATCGAGCGGAGTTTTTTCATGGCGGCGTCGGCCATTATACCACGATTGTCGGCCGGCTCTTTACAGGGAAACGAAAAAATGCTATTACTTCGATAGGCAAACGATGATTAATTACATTCTGCTCTACAAAATCAAGAAAAAGGTCAAGGCCATGATCAAGGACAAGCTGGCCATGGGCGAGATCGCGACGACGCCCAGCTCCTGCCTGGACTGCCTGGCCACCGATCTCAGCTGGGAAATCTATTACCTGATGAAGGACAAGTCCGAATCCTGATCAGGAATCCGGCCCGCCTTTATTTTCTTCGCGCAGGCGGGCTTTGGCCGCCGCCCACCAGTCCATCCTCTTGCGGATCTCTTTTTCGAAGCCGAACGCCCCCGGCTCGTAGTACGTCCGGCCGGCCAGGCGTTCGGGCATCGTCTCCATTTCGGTCGTGCCCTCCGTCCGGTCATGGGCATAGGCGTACCCTTTTCCGTACCCGATCTCCTTCATCAATTTCGTGACCGCGTTGCGGATGCTCAGAGGAACGGGCTCATGGGGACGCTCTTCGACGTCTTTCTGGACTTTCGTCAAAGCGGTATAAACGCGGTTGCTCTTGGGGGCCGCGGCCAGATAAACCGCCGCTTCGGCCAGGGCCAGATCGCCCTCCGGAGAGCCGAGAAACTCATAGGCCTCTTTGGCCTGGATCGACAGGCCGAGGGCCTGGGGATCGGCCAGGCCGACGTCCTCGGCCGCAAACCGCACCAGCCGCCGGGCGATATAGAGCGGGTCTTCGCCCGCCGACAGCATCCGGACAAGCCAATAGAGGGCCGCGTCGACGTCGCTGTTGCGCAGGCTTTTATGCAAGGCGGAGATCAGGTTGTAATGTTCCTCTCCGTCCTTGTCGTACAGAAGCATCCGCTTCTGCTGGGCTTCCTGGACATGATCCGTCCCAATGACGCCTTTTCCCGCCAGGTCGGCCGCCAGGTCCAGGGTGTTGAGGCTTCGGCGGGCGTCCCCGTCGGCCTGGTCGATGAGAAGGCGGCGGGCCGCGGGATCCAGCTTCAGGCCGCGTCCGCCCAGGCCGCGGTCGGCGTCGGCCAGGGCGTCATCGAGGATTTTTCCGACGGCTTCATCGGACAACGGCTGGAGAACGAGGACCCGGGTTCGCGACAGAAGCGGGGCGATGACTTCAAACGAGGGATTCTCGGTCGTCGAGCCGAACAGGATGATGTCGCCCCGCTCGACGTACGGCAGGAAGGCGCCCTGCTGGGCCTTGTTGAAGCGATGAATCTCGTCGATGAAGATGATCGTCGGCTTGCCGTAGAGCCGCTTGTGGTTTTCCGCCTGGGCCATGACCTCCTTGACTTCCTTGATGCCCGAAAGGACCGCGCTGAAAAACATCGAAGGGAGGTCGAAATGCCGGGCGAGCATCATGGCCAGGGTCGTCTTCCCCGATCCCGGCGGTCCCCAAAAAATCAGCGAAACGAGGCGGTTGGATTCGATGAGCTGGGACAGGATCTTCCCTTTTCCCAGAAGATGGTCCTGGCCGTAAAGACGGTCGAATTCCGTCGGCCTCATCCGCTCGGCCAACGGCGTCAGGGAGGCGGACGTTTTCGTCGTAGTCACGGGATGATTATTATACCTTAAAAATCGCCCGGCGACTCGCCCGCCGCCTTTGTTTCCGGTACATTCATTGACGGACGATGCGCCTCATGTTATCGTAGCGGGCATCCGGAAGCTGCGATGAGCCCGAAGGACGAACAGAAATTGTTTTACCGGCTGGACGAAGTCTGCCGGCTGACAAAAGTGGACGCGGCGACCATCGCCCTCTGGGAAAAAGAGCTGCCGTTCATCGAGCCGGGCCTCACCGGGTCCGGCCAGAAGATTTACCGGCCGAAGGACCTGGAAATCATCCGCCGGGTCAAGGAGCTCCTGAGCCGGGAAAACTGCACCCTCTCTGGAGCGCGCCGGCGCATCGAAGAAGAAATGAACCTCCGCCCGATGCCCGCCGTCCACCCGGAAAAGATCGTCAAGCTCCTTCGCCAGGTCCGGGACGAATTGCAGGACCTTTCCCGGACTCTCGAGCCGCCGGCGAAAAAGACTTAATCGTATCTAGCTTTTCTGGTATAATGCCTCCTCCGTCGGGACGTAGCGCAGCCTGGTAGCGCACATGCTTGGGGTGCATGGGGTCGGCGGTTCGAATCCGCCCGTCCCGACCACGTTTTCCCCCTGAAGCGGCCTGAGTTCGCCGTCTGGGCGGAAGAAAGGACGTTGAACGATGTCCGGCGCCGACGGGCCGCTGATTCTCCTCTGCAACGACGACGGATACCACCGCGAAGGCATCCAGATTCTCTTCCGGCGGCTCCGCCCGCTCGGACGGACGGTCATCGTCGCCCCCGACCGCGAGCGGAGCGCTTCCTCTCTGGCCCTCACCCTCCGCCAACCCCTTCGCCTCCATCGGATCAAAACCGACGTCTGGAGCACGGACGGAACGCCGGCCGACGGCGTTTACTTCGCCTTGCAGAAGGTTTTGCCGCGCCGGCCCGACCTTTTGATTTCCGGGATGAATCCCGGGCCCAACCTCGGCCAGGCGGACGTCCACTACTCGGGAACGGTCGCCGGCGCGCTCCAGGGAACGTTTTGCGGCATCCCGTCCATGGCCGTTTCCCTCCTGCCCGATCCTTCCGGCCGTTTCCATCTCGAACCGGCCGTCCGGATTGTCCGCCGGATCGCGGAGCGGATCCTCTCGAAAGGCCTGCCCGAGGGCGTCACCTTGAATATCAACATCCCCGCCCCGCCCCTCCGCGGCGTGCGGATCGCCCGGCTCGGACGAAAATTCTATAATCCCGAAGTGATCGAAAAGAAGGACCCGCGCGGCCTGGCGTATTACTGGATCGGGACCGGAACTCCCACGTTCGAAGGCGGCCCGGATACCGACCTCTGGGCGACGGACCACAAATATCTTGCGATCACGCCGCTCCAAGCCGACTTGACTTGCGGCCCGGCCGTCCGCCGGGCCTCGTTTCAGCGGCTTTGGAAAGGGATTCTTTCCGACTAGGAAGCCTTTTCGCCCGCCTTGTTCTTTTTATCCCGCCGGTGCTTGAGGAATTCCCATAAGACCGGGACGAGCGAAATCAGGATGATGGCGATGATGACCAGGGAAAAATGGTCGCGGACGAAGGGGATGTTGCCGAAGAAATATCCCCCGAACACAAACAAGGCCACCCAGCCCACGCCGCCGACGACGTTGTAGCTGAGGAACTTGCCGTAGCTCATCCGGCCGATGCCGGCCACGAACGGGGCGAACGTCCGGACGATGGGGACGAACCGGGCGATGATGATCGTTTCCGTCCCGTATTTTTCATAGAAGCGGTGCGTCCGCTCGAGATACTCTTTCTTGAAAATCTTTGAATTTTCCTTGGTGAAGACCTTGGGCCCGATCTTCTTGCCGATCCAGTAATTGGCCGTGTCGCCCAGAACGGCGGCCGCGGCCAGGATGAGGAACAGCCAGCCGACCCGCAGCGAACCTGCCGCGGCGAACGCCCCGGCGGCGAAAATCAGGGAATCGCCCGGTAAAAACGGAGTGATGACCAGGCCCGTTTCGCAGAAAATCACGAGGAAAAGGACGAGATACGTCCAGATCCCGAAGGTTTGAATCAGGCCGGTGAGATATTTGTCCAGGTGCAGGACGATATCGACGGCCTTGGCGATGAATTCCATGGAAACTCCTCGAATAAAGAAGAAAAGATATATCCGATTGCCACTCCCCTGTCAAACGCCCGGACAGGGGCGGATTTGACTCCGGCCGGCAGAGTCTTTACCATTTCATCCGACCGAACGCAATCAAAAACGGTGTCGCCATGGCCTTGAAAGACAAGAAACCGGAACCCGGATTCATACCCGACAAAGCCCTCGTCGCGGAAATCCGCGGGGAAATCGCCGCCGACGGAACGGTTTCTTGCGCCGCGGCGGTCGGATTAGCGGAAAAAATGAAGATCCGGCCGCAAGACGTCGGCCGGACACTCGACGCCTTGGCCGTTCATTTGAGCCGCTGCCAGATCGGCACGTTCGGCTATCCCGGACATGCCAAGGGCTGGTCGACCGTCCCGGCCGAACCGGTTCTCGAAGGGCTGGCAGAAGCGATGCGGGCGGCCGCCGGGGCGGAAAAGAAGATCGGATGCCGGGCTCTCTGGGAGCTGGCCGAACGCTTCCGGATTCCGAGGATGGAAGCCGGGCGGATCGCCGACCGGGCCGGGCTTAAAATCGTCTCCTGCCAGCTCGGGGCATTTTAACCGCGCGCAATGGACGAGGCGAAGCTCCATCGGATCGATCGGGCCTTGGCCGCCTTGTCCCCGCAGGAAACGGATTGCGCCCTCTGCCCCCGCTCCTGTCATGTCGACCGGCGGCGCGGGCCCGTCGGATACTGCCGGACCGGGACGAAAGCCGGTGTCGCCTCCGCTCTCCTCCATTTCGGCGAGGAACCCGTCCTCAGCGGAACGCACGATTGCGCCGACGCCGGCCGGGAATTTTCCGTCGGCGGCTCCGGAACGATTTTTTTCAGCGAGTGCAACCTCCGCTGCCTCTATTGCCAGAATTTCCAGATCAGCTGGCAGGGCCGGGGACGCCCGGTGAGCGACGAGGAGTTGGCCGGCTTGATGCTCGACCTGGAGAAACAAGGGGCCTTCAACATCAACCTCGTCTCTCCCACCCACGTGATCCTTCCGGTCCTGCGGGCTCTGCGGATCGCCGTCGAGCGCGGGCTGGCCCTTCCCGTCGTTTACAATTCCGGCGGATATGAAAAAGTCGAAACCGTCGAGCATCTGGCCGGGATCGTCGACGTCTACCTGCCCGACTGCAAGTACGCGTCAGCCGAACTGGCCGAACGCTTGTCCGGCGCGCCCGATTATTTCGACCGGGCCCGATCCGCCCTTCAGGAAATGTTCGTCCAGAAGCCGGACCTCGTCCTGGATGACCGGGGCATCGCCGTCTCCGGAATGATCGTCCGCCATCTCGTGCTGCCGGGACAGGCGCCCAATTCCCTGGCCGTTCTCGACTGGCTGGCCGAAACCTTCAAACCGGCCGTCGCCCTCAGCTTGATGAGCCAATATCGTCCCTGCTGGCGCGCTCCGCACGATCTCGACCGTCCGCTCACTTCCGACGAATACCGGACGGTTCTCGACCGGGCCCGGGCTCTGGGATTCGATCCGCTGTTCGCCCAACCCGGGCTCTTCGCCGCAGGAGACCATTTGAATCCGGATTTCAACAGGAACAAGCCGTTCCGCTGGAAGCCGGATGAGGACTGATCTCCCGGGAAATCAGCGGTAAGGGCGCGGAAGCGGCAACTGGGCTTCGCTGAAGCCGACGGCCAGGGCGATTTCCCGAAGCTTCACCTGGATCAGCTGAAGGTTCTCCGGCCCCATCCGCAGAAGGTGTTTCTGGACGGCGTCCAGGTCCTCCAACACCGGATCCTTGATGACATAGGTCGTGATGTTCTTTTCGACGGGAATGGGATCCTCGACCACCGGGGTCCGCAGGATTTCGACGATCGCCCGCAAGAGCGTCTGATGGAAATCGCCCGTCGGGTAGCCCAGCTCCCGATACGCCTGCTGCAGGAGGTTCCGGCAGACGGCGTAGGCCCGGGCGACGCCTTGCGGGCTCAGGGTGTCGAAAACGTCGGCCGCGGAATTATAGCGGGCGAAAGAGGATGGATCGAGGTACGTCTTGCCGTTCCGAATGACCGTCTTGAAAGGTCCCGAAGGGGTGAAAAAGTCGAATTGGGCCCGCGGGCTCTGGCCGTTGGCGATGTTGTCCACGGCCGCGGCGCAGCGCCGGAGCAGGTCGGGCGACTGGAGCCACTTGGCCAGGACGGCGTCGCGCGAAACCTCGGCGGCCAAGGTCCGGACGGCCGCGTCGCTGAGGTCCAGGGTCGCGTTCAGGGACTCCGCCATCACCGCTTCCTTGACCTCGGGGCTGCCCGAAGCGGTTTTTTCATCCAGGGTCGAGGCGGTCCCCCCGGCGTCCGCCTTGCCCCGTCCGGAGAAAAAATAATAATACGCGCTGAAGCCCAGGACGACCACGATCAGGATGACGACCGCGGCCCGGATGATTTTCTGTTTTTCCTCCATCGCCGCTCTCCTTACGCGGTTTTTCGAATGCGGACATCGCCCGACCGGGCGGTGACGAAGATCAGGGCCCCTTCGCCAGTTCCGATCTTCCCCGAAGCCCGCGCGGATTCGGCCGGCGGCTCGACCGGAAAGTCGCAGATCAGCGTTCCCGAACCGGCCGTCGCTTCTAGGCGTCCCCCGAACGCGGGATCGAGCGAAACCGTGATCGGCCCGTCATTGAGAACAATCCGGACGATGTCTTCGCATCTCAGGTCGGTCAGCTCGGTCTGGATCTCTCCCCGGCCGAGCTCGACGTCCAGGCTCCCGGAGTAGTTCTCGATCCGAACGTCGCCGTTTTCAAGCCGGAGGCGGGCCTCGCCGTAAAGATCGGACAGGCTCAGCCGGCCTTGCCCTCCGGTCACGCTCTTCAGAAGGACATGGTGCGGAACCTGGACGAAGAGATGCACGACCCGATCGCCGGCAAACGCTTCGTCGCGCGGCCGGGCCGTGATCGTCACGCCCGAATCCCCCGTCTCGATCTCGATCCGGGGAATGACGGCCCCTTCCCGGTAGCGGCCGGTCCCGGCCCCGGCCGATTCATTCCAGGTTTCCTCGGCCGTCACCGCGAGATTCTCTTCATCCCAGCCGCGGATGATGATGTTGCCGTAAGCGTTGTTGATTCGGAGCTCCTGCCCCGATTTAAAAGGGAGAGTCCGGTTGAACGCTTCCGTCGGGCCGCCGAAATGCGAGCCTTCGTCCATGTAAACCGGGATGATGCACGAAGCCGCGGACGCCGCCAGCAGGGCCGCCGCGATCGCCGCCAGGATGGTTTTCGCGGGATCAATCCTTGTAGAGCGCGTCGATGACATCCTTGTATTTCTTTTCAACGTAGTTCCGCTTGACTTTCAGGGTGGGCGTGAGCTCGCCTTGCTCGATTTCGAAATCCCGATCGATCAGGATGACCTTCTTGATCTTTTCATAAGGGGCCAGCCCGGGGGTGCAGCGGTCGGTCTCGGCCAGGATGAAGCTGCGGATTTCTTCCCGGACGCAAAGGTCCTTGTCCTCGATGAAGGGGATCCCGCGCTCGCGGGCGTAAGCCCGCAGCTTCTCGAAATTGGGCACGATCAGGACGGAGATGAATTTCCGGCCCGCCCCGACGACGACCGCCTGGCCGATGTAGGGGCTCTGGCGGAGCAGATTTTCGATCGGCTGGGGCGCGACGTTCTTGCCTCCGGCCGTGACGATCAAGTCTTTCTTCCGGTCGGTGATGACCAGGAATCCGTCGGCGTCGAGATGGCCGATATCGCCGGTATGGAACCAGCCGCCGGCCAGGGCCTCGGCCGTCTCCGTCTCCTTCTTGAAATAACCCTTCATGACGTTTTCGCCCCGGACAAGGATCTCGCCGTCCGACGCGATCCGGGCTTCGACGCCAGGAACGACCGGCCCGACCGTCCCGAACCGGAGCTTCGTGAACGTGTTGCAGGCGACCACGGGCGCGGTTTCAGTCAGGCCGTACCCTTCCAGGATGACCAGGCCGATGGCGTGGAAGAACTCGGCGATGTCGCGCGAAAGCGGCGCCCCGCCGGAAACGAAAAATTTCACCCGGCCGCCGGTCTTCTCCAGAATCTTCGAAAAGACGAGCTTCTGAGCCAGACGCAGGCGGAGCGAGTCGCGGGGAAAAACGGCCGCGGTCCGCTTCTGGGCCTTCCGGCTGGCTTCCAATCCGCCCTGCAGCGCCCAGAAAAAGATCTTCCTCTTGAGGGCCGGGCCGGAGAGGATGCTGTCCATGATCCGGGCATAAAGCTTTTCGAACAGCCGCGGGACGCTGACCATGATCGTCGGCCGCACCTCGACCAGGTTCTGGGCTACGGTGTCGATGCTCTCGGCGTAGCCGATCGTGCAGCCCTTGTAAAGGAAGGAAAACGTCGTCATCCGCTCCAGGACATGGGACAAGGGCAGGAACGAAAGAATCGTGTCCTTGACGTTGAAATCGGTGACCGCATCGAGGGCCTTGGAATTGCTGAAAAAATTCCGATGGGTCAGCATGACTCCCTTGGGGACGCCGGTCGTGCCGCTGGTGTAGATGATCGAGGCGACATCGTCGGGGCGCACGGCCGCGACGGTCTTTTCGAACGCTCCCGGATCGGCCGCGTCGGCGGCCCGCCCGTTCTGGAGGATCTCCGAGAACGCTCGGAAGCCGGCCGGAGCGGACGCTTCAAGGGTGAGAAAATGGGCGACGCGCGGTAGGGATGAGCGGACGGCCTCGACCTTGGCCCGAAGCTCCGGCGAGGAACAAACGACGATTTTCGCCTCGGAATCGTCGATGATATACCGGATCTGTTCCGGCGTCAGGGTCGGATAGATCGGGACCGTCACACCGCCGGCGCCCAGGACGGCGAAATCCGTCATCACCCATTCCGGACGGTTTTCCGAAAGGAGGGCGAGCTTGTCGCCCGGGGCGAAGCCCAGGCCGCGCAGTCCCATGGAAATATGCCGGATGCGGTCGTAAAGCTCCTGGGAGGAAACCGGAACATAGCGGCCGTTTTCCTTGTAAAGGAGCTGGTCGGGCTTGGCGTACGTGCGGAGCGTGTTCAGGGGAATCTGACAGAGCGTTTCGAGCATGCTCTCCCTCCTCGGTCTCCGGCGGGAGACCGGTAAGATGGAGACTTTATACCATATCGCGCCCCGGCGGAAAAGGGTTCTCCACCTGATTTTTGCCTTATCGCCTTTTCCGCGTTATTTTGAAACGGAGGGAATAAAGTCGGGGGTTCGCGCGTATATGAAGTGGGAGCTCACATGAGGCACATCGATCCGATGGAAGAACATCGGCTGGTCGTCCTGGCCAAAGAGGGTGACATGCCTGCGTTTGAGAGCTTGGTCAAGGCGTTTGAACGCCCCATTTACTACCTCTGCCTCAGGATGGCCGGCGCGCCCCAGGCCGCCGACGACCTGGCCCAGGAAACGTTCGTCCGGGCTTACGGGGCGCTCTCCGGATTCGAGGACGGCCGGGATTTTTACGCCTGGCTGCGGCGTATCGCCGTCAACGCGTCCCTGAATCATCTCCGGGCGGCCAAACGGGAAGAGCCCCTGGGCGACCGGGAACCGACCCCTTGTCGGGACATGCCTCAGGATGAGCTCCAAAACCGCGAGGCCGAGGGAAAGTTCCAGGAAGCCCTGGGGGCTCTTCCTTCCGATCAAAGAGCGGTCTTCGTCCTCCGTGTCTTCGAGGACCAGAGCTATCGCGACATCGCCCGGGCCCTGGGAATTTCCAGGGGAACGGTGATGTCCCGGCTCAGCCGGGCCAGACAAAAGCTAAGGGCGGCACTGTCCGCCCTCGACGAAAGGAGGCGGCCATGAGACACCGGACGATCCAAAAGCGGCTCGGTGCCTTCGTGGACAACGAGCTTCGCGGACAAAAACGCCGGCGCGTCGAGGCCCACCTCACGGCCTGCCCGGATTGCCGGGCGGAAGTGGAGGAGATCCGCCGGTTGAACGCTTCGGCCAGGGGCTCCGCCGAAGCGCCCGTCGGCCCTGAGCATTGGGATGCGCTCGCGGGCCGGATCATGAGCGACGTCAAAAGGCGATTCCCCGCCGGGAGCCCGAAGGAAAAAGCCATGTTCGAAGATTCTTTCATCGTCCCACAATCCCGGGTCAGGGCGTCGGCCTGGGCTTTGCCCGTCTCGGTGCTTGCCCACGGCTTTCTTGTCCTCGTTCTGATCGTTCTGCCCATTCTCAACATCGCAAACCTTCCGAAAATCGAGATCACGAGCGCCTTTCTGGCGCCGCCCCCGCCGCCGCCTCCGCCTCCCCCTCCGCCGGCCAAGAAGGCCTCGGCTTCGGCGGTTAAGCGGATCCGGCCCGTCCAGGCCCAAACGGAGTTCGCCGCCGGCAAGCTCGTCGCCCCGGTCGACATCCCGACCGAAATCGCCGAAGAGCAGATTTCCGATATCGGAATCGAGGGAGGCGTCGAAGGGGGCGTTGAAGGCGGAGTCATCGGCGGCGTGCTCGGCGGCGTCGTGGGCGGCGTGCTCGGCGGGGTGGTCGGCGAAGTCGAAGCGCCGGTCCGGGCCGTCGGCGAAATCCGCCCCCCCTCCCTGATCAAACGCGTCGAGCCGGTCTATCCCGATATCGCCCGGGAAGCCCGGATCGAAGGCATCGTCATCCTCGAAGCCCAGACCGACATCTACGGCCGGGTTCAGAGCGTCAAGATCCTCCGGTCCATTCCGATGCTCGACAAGGCGGCCGAAGACGCGGTCCGGCAGTGGGTTTATGAACCGATGGTGATCATGGGCCGCCCCCGCGGCGTCATCTTCACCGTCACCGTCACGTTCAAGCTGAGGCAGAATCCGGCCCCGTTTTCATGAACGCGGAGCCGGCGTTTCCGTCGGCATCGTTGGCGGGTATAATGGGCTTCCGAAAGAGGAGGCGCTCATGCCGCTTGTCGAAATCCACTTGCTCGAAGGACGGACGGACACCCAGAAGAAAGCCCTTCTGGAAGCCGTGACCCGGGCCGTTCAGGAATCCATCGGCGCCCCGGTCGAATCCATCCGGGTCTGGATCCAGGAATTCGCCCCTCCGGAGTATATGGCCGCCGGAGTCTGGTACGGGGATCGGAAAAAATAATCCGGCTCTCACGCTCCGGATTTTTTTTCGTTCAAGTCGAGCTCGCCGAGCCGGCGGTCGAATTCCGCGCGTTTGAACTCGTATTCCTGAAGCAACGGCTCCAGGTCGCCGAAATACGCGTCCAGGTCCCGGCGGGACTGGTGGAGCGCTTTGCTGAGATCGACGATCCGCTCGCTTTCCCGGCTTTGGGAAGCCTCAACGATCTCCCGGGTCATCCGGGTGATGTCCGCTTCCGTTTTTTCGATGGCTTTTTCCAGGACGTCCATCCGTTGCTCGATCGGCCGGAGGGCTTTGGATTTCTCCGCGACGATTTCCGAGCGAAGCTTCCGCAGTTCCTTGCGGCCCAAAGGCGGCCCTGCGGGAGAAGCCGTCCCGGCCGCCGGACCGGATCCTTCTTCGCCCCTAGGCCGCGGCTTGTCCCGCTCGGTCGACCAGCCGACCCGTTCGAGAAACCGTTCGTAGGTCCCTTCGAAAACCGTGATCCCGTCGTCCTGAAAAACGATCAGCCTCTCGGCCAGGGCATGGAGGAACATTTCGTTGTGGGTGACCATGATCACCGCTCCGTCGAAAGCGTCCAGGGCTTCCAACAGCGCGTCCGACGAATCCATGTCCAGGTGGTTGGTCGGCTCGTCCAGGAGAAGCAGGTTGGCCGGAGAGGCGATGAGCTTGGCCAGGAGGACGCGGCTTTTCTCCCCGCCGGAAAGCACGGAGATCTTTTTCAGGGCGTTGTCGTCCTCGAACATCATCATCCCGGCCAGAAACCTGGCCTTGGCCGGCTCGATGGCGGCGTCGGCGTTCTGGATCTCGTCCAGGACGGTGTTCTGGGGAACCAGGGATTGGACGTTCGTCTGCTCGAAATAAGCCGCGGCCACGGCCATAGGGCTGACGGCCGTCCCGGCCTGCGGTTCGAGCCTTCCGGCCAAGAGCTTCAAGAGCGTCGTCTTCCCCCGGCCGTTGGGGCCGATGATGAAGACCCGGTCCCGCGAGCCGATGCTCAATCCGAAATCCTCGATCAACGGCGCCGCCGGATCATAGCCGAACGACAGGCCGTCGATGTTGAGGACGTACTTCCCGTGGAACGGCTTGTACGTAAAGGCGAAATCGAGCGAAGGCAGCGACTCGAGCTTATCCTTCCGCCCCATTTTCGCCAGCGTTTTTTTCCGCGACTCGACCAGGCCCTGGAGCCGGGCGCTGGCCCGGAATTTGGCGATGAAATTTTCGATTTCCTTTCGCCGGCGCTCGTCGTTGATCCGCGTCTTTTCGTAAGTCTCCTCTTCCAGGGCGATCTGGTCGTACAGCTTTCCGGTGTCGCCTTCGATTTTCTTGACCTTGCGCCGATGGATGGCCAGGGTATGGGTGACGACCTTGTCCATGAAGCTGCGGTCGTGGGTGACCAGCATCAGCTCTCCCGGCCAGGCGACAAGGAATTTTTCAAGCCATCGGATCGAAGTGATGTCCAGGTAGTTGTTCGGCTCGTCCAAAAGGAGCATGTGATAATCGGCCAGAAGGACCTTGGCCAGGTTCAACCGGACCTGAAATCCGCCCGAAAGCTCGTCGGGACGCTTGTCCCGGTCAACAGGGCTGAAGCCCAAACCGGCCAGGATTTTTTCCACCCGCCACAGGTCTCCGCGCTGATCCCGCGGCAGGCTCAAGGCGGCCTCCTGGAAGACCGTCGGGGCGGTGAAGCCCAGGTGCTGCTCGACATACCCGATGCGGTAATTGCGGGGAATGGAGATCGTCCCTTCGTCCGGGTCCTCCTGCCCGACGATCAGCCGGAACAGCGTCGTCTTGCCGTGGCCGTTGCGTCCGACCAGGCCGACCCGTTCCCGGCGGTTGATCTTGAACGAGATTCCCTCGAAAAGCGATTGGCCCCCGTATCGCTTGACGAGATTTTCAACCTGGATCATCGGGCGACCGCCGTCAAGCTTCGGCTTCGGCCGCGCGGCCGCGGCTGAAGGCCTTGATGATCTCCATCAGCCACAAGGGCAGCGACGACATGACGATGACCATGGCCAAATCGAGCGGGCTGAGGGCTTCGACCTTGAAGATTTTCTGGGTGAAGGGCAGATAAAGAATGGCGATCTGGAGGGCCAGGGAAGCCCCCGCCGCCGCGATCAGCTTCATGTTCGTAAAAACGCCCAGCTTGAAGAGGGAAACGCGCTGGCTTCGACAGTTGAAGCTGTGAAACAGCTGGCTGGCGGTCAGGGCGAAGAGCGCCGCCGTCCTGGCCCTGGAGATGCTCTCGTGTTCGACGAAGAGAACGAAAGCGAAAGCGCCCAGAGTACAGAGCCCGATAAAAGCGCCCTGGGCCAGGATCAATCCGGCCCGCCGGCGGCTGATGACCGGCTCGTCCTTCCGCCGCGGCGGCCGGCCCATGATGTCCGGGGCGACGGGGTCCATGCCCAGGGCCAGGGCCGGCAATCCGTCCGTGACCAGGTTCACCCAGAGGATCTGGATCGGAAACAACGGCACGGGCCAGCCGACAAGCGAGGCGACGAACATCGTAAAGATCTCGCCGGTATTGCAGGAGAGGAGATAGTGGATGAATTTCTTGATGTTGTCGTAGATGCCGCGGCCTTCCTCGACCGCGGAGACGATCGAAGCGAAGTTGTCGTCCGTGACGATCATGTCCGAGACTTCCTTCGTCACGTCCGTGCCGGTGATGCCCATGGCCACGCCGATGTCGGCTTCCTTGACGGCCGGAGCGTCGTTGACCCCGTCGCCGGTCATGGCCGCCACCCGGCCGCGCTTGCGCCAGGCCCGGACGACGCGGACTTTGTGCTCGGGGGCGACCCGGGCATAGACCGCGGTCCGTTCGACATCCCGCTCAAAGGCCTCGTCGTCCAGACGGTCGAGCTCCTCGCCCGTCAAAGCCCGGCTGTCCTCGCCGAAAAATCCCAGCTCTCTGGCGATCGCGACGGCCGTGTTCTTATGGTCGCCGGTGATCATGACCGTGGCGATTCCCGAAGCCCGGCATTTGGCGATGGCCGTCTTGACCTCTTCGCGCGGCGGATCGATCATGGCCGAGAGGCCGAGAAACGTCAGGTCCCGTTCGATGATCGTATCCGACCAGCTCTCCGGCGGAGCGTCGAACGAGCGGCGGGCCATGGCCAGAACCCGCATGGCCTGATCGGAAAGATGGTCGATCATATGGCTGATCCGGCCCCGGTCGGCCTTCTCCAGCGGCCGGATCCGGCCGTTCTCGAGAATATGCGTGCAGCGGTCGAGAAGGATGTCGGGCGCGCCTTTGACGAAGGCGGTCAGGCCCCCGGTCGCTTCCTCCCGGCGGACGATCGACATCAGCTTCCGCTCGGAATCGAAGGGGATTTCCTCGACAAAGGAGCTCCGCGCTTCGAGCTCGGATTTGATCAAGCCGGCCTTGGCCGCCGCCGTCAGGAGAGCTCCTTCCGTGGGATCGCCGATGATCGCCCAGCGGCCGTCCTTCTGGACGAGCTCGGCCCCGTTGCAGATCGCCCCGGCCTCAAGGCAGGTCCGGATATCGGGATCGTCCGCGGCCGAAATCGGCCGCTCATCCCGGAGGAACTCCCCCGTCGGCGCATATCCGATCCCTCCGATCCGGGTCAGGCCCGCGGCCGTCCAGACGGCCCGGACCGTCATCTCGTTTTTGGTCAAGGTGCCGGTCTTATCCGAACAGATGACCGAAGCGGAGCCCAGCGTTTCCACCGCCGGGAGCTTTCGAATCAGGGCATGGCGTTTGACCATCCGCTGCACGCCCAGGGCCAGGGCGATGGTCACGACGGCCGGCAATCCTTCGGGGATGGCGGCCACGGCCAGGCTGACCGACGTAAGAAAAACGTCCAAGATCTTGCCGCCGCGGAGATATTCCAGCCCGAAAACGACGGCCACGAGGCCGAAACAGACGTAGACGATGACCTTGCCGAATTCTTCCAGCCGCTTTTGAAGCGGAGTGCTTTCACGATCGATCGCCTGAATCATCCCGGCGATCCGCCCAAGCTCGGTGTCCATCCCCGTTTCGGCGATCGCCGCCCGGGCCTTCCCGGAAACGACGGATGTCCCCATGTAGACCATGTTGCCCCGGTCGGCCAGGGGGACGTCCTTCTCGTCCAGCGAGGCCTGGGTTTTGGCGACCGGCGTCGACTCCCCGGTCAGGCTCGCTTCCAGAACGGCAAAGTTGGCCGTGTGCTGGAAGATCCGGCCGTCGGCCGGGACATAATCGCCGGCTTCCAGCTCCACGACGTCGCCGGGAACCAAATCGGCCGAAGGAACCGACGCCTTGACGCCGTCTCGGATGACCTTGGAAAACGGCGCGGCCAGCTTGCGGAGGGCTTGAAGCGATTTTTCCGCCCGGAACTCCTGGACGAAACCCATGACGGCGTTGAGGATGACGATGGCCACGATGGCGATCGCATCCACCCATTCCTTCAGGAATCCCGAAACGACGGCCGCCCCGATCAGGACCCAGATCATGAAATCGCCGAATTGCTCGAGAAAAATCCCGACCGGCGTCCGGCCTTTCTGTTCCTTGAGCTGGTTGGGCCCGTGTTTGGCCCGGCGTTCGGCCGCTTCCTGGGAGGTCAGGCCGGACTGCAAATCGGTCTGCAGCTGCCGGGCCGCCGTCTCCGGGTCAAGGTGCCACCATTGTGTTGCCATGATGATCTCGCTCGCGAAGGAATATCCTGAGCCGCCGCTCGAGGCAAAGAAATATTATACCGAAGGCCGGGCGGGTTGGCGAGGAAAAAATCAAGGTGAAGGCGTATAATGCGTGCCTGAACGGCCGTCCGGCCGAAAGGATCGAAATCGATGGATTTTCCCGTCTCTTCCTGGCATGAGGCGATTTTTCTCCGCAAATCCCGGCGCAGCTTCCTGCCCGGCCGTCCGATCGCCGAAGACCAATTTGAACGCTTGGAACGCTTGAGCCGCGATTTCCGCCCGTTTTCCGAAGCCCGGATCGCGATCGCCCGCCGGCCGCCCGAGCGCGTCCTCACCGGCGTCGTCGGCTCCTACGGCCGCATCACGGGGGCTCCGGCCTATGCGGCCGTGATCGGATCCGCCTCTGATTCCGCCACAGCCGTCCGGGCCGGTTACACAGGCGAAGCCCTGATCCTGGAAGCCACGGCCATCGGGCTGGGAACCTGTTGGGTCAGCGGCATGTTCCGGGCGGCCGAGGTCGGAAAAGACATCGCCCTTGATGAGAACGAGCATGTCTTTGCCGTGACTCCGCTCGGGCTCGGGGAGCGGAATTTCACGATGATGGAAAAGATGTATATCGCCGCGATCGGATCGCGAAAACGGAAATCCCTGGAGGAAACGGCCGAGGGCGCGCCTCCGCTTCCCTGGCAGGTCAAAGCCCTGGAGGCCGCCCGGCTCGCGCCTTCGGCCCGCAATCGCCAACCTTGGCGTTTCGTCCTGGCTCCCGATTCGATTACCGTCCGTTGCGACGCGGTAACCGACGGCGAACGTTTCCCCCGGAGCCTGGATTGCGGAATCGCCATGCTTCATCTTGAGCTGGGCGCCCGGGCGGCAGGCGTTTCCGGCGCCTGGACGTTCCTGTCCCCGCCCGCGGTGGCCCGATTCGACGCGTCGGGGACGGATCTCTAGCCCGGCCTTCCAACGTATCAGTTGCACTTTTCCCCAATCCGGCTATAATAAGCGTTCCTTGTCGGGGAGTAGCGCAGCCTGGCTAGCGCACAGCGTTCGGGACGCTGGGGTCGTGGGTTCGAATCCCACCTCCCCGATTTCAATCATTTTTTCCCGATTCCGTCATAAGCAGGACAGGGGACTTTAAGTGCTTCTCCGGGATATCTTGAATCAATGGCAAAACCGTCCGGCGGGACACCGGACGTTTCTGGCCATGAAACACCCCAATTACCGCCTCTGGTTCTGGGGGCAATTGACCTCGCTGTTCGGTTCCTGGATGCAGTCGACGGCCCTCGGATTCCTGATTTTCGAGCTGACCAAATCCCCCGCCTTTCTCGGCCTCACCGGATTCGCCGCCGGCGTTCCGACCTGGATGTTCATGCTCCTGGCCGGAGTCGTCGCCGACCGCGTCCCGCGGCGCCGGGTCATGATTTACACCCAAACGGCGATGATGATCCTGGCGTTCATCGTCGCCGCCCTGGTTTTTACCGGAATGATCCGGCCCTGGCATATCATTCTCCTGGCCTTCGCTATGGGAACGGCCAACGCCTTCGACGCCCCGGCCCGCCAGGCCCTCGTTCAGGATCTCGTCCCCATGGAGGACATGACCAACGCCATCGCCCTCAATTCGGCCATGTTCAATCTCTCGGTCGCTCTCGGGCCGGCTTTCGGCGGCTTGATCTACGCCCTGGTCGGACCGGGTTGGTGTTTTCTGATCAACGGGCTGTCGTTCGTCGCGGTCATTGCGGCCCTGGCCAAAATGAAGCTCCCCGTGTTCACTCCGCCCGAACAAACGCCCTCCCTCGTGGCCGATTTAAAAGAAGGACTGCGATACGCCGCCCGGGAGCCGATCATCCGGACGATCGTGGCCATGGTCTTCGTCATCAGCCTGTTCGGTTTTTCCTTCATGACCCTCATCCCCGCCTGGACGGTCAACATCCTCCACGGGAACGCGACGACGAACGGGCTCCTCATCTCCGCCCGCGGCCTGGGCTCGCTGCTTTCGGCCCTGTTCATCGCCTCGCTCGGCCACTTCCGTTTCCGGGGAAAGCTTCTGACCCTCGGATCTTTGGCCTTTCCGGTTCTCATGACCGTCTTCGCCTTCATCCGCAATGCCGTGCCGGCCTATCTCGTCATTTTCCTTTCGGGATTCGCCATCATTCTCGTGTTCAATATGGCCAACTCCACGGTCCAGAACATCACTCCGGACCGCCTCCGGGGACGGGTGATGGCGATTTACAGCTTCGTATTCTTTGGTTCGGTGCCGCTCGGCTCCCTGATGATCGGGGCGGTCGCCGAACGGATCGGAGAGCCGCCTTCGGTCGTGGCCGGATCCCTGATCGTTCTTATGTTCGGCCTGCTGGTCTGGGTCTTCATGCCCCGTCTGCGGGCCGTGGAGTGAGGACGCTCAGCGCGGCCGCTTTTCGGGCGATTTGATCTCCACCAAATCGTAAGAAGTCGAACCCAGCCCGATTTTTTCCCCATAGACGAGCTGCCGCGTCCAATCGACATCGTAGCCCCTGCGGAACACATCCGTCCCTCCCGACCGGGCCAGAATGAGATCGGCCGAGGCCCGGTCGATTGCGACCGGGTCCGTGGACGCCAGCAGCCCGATGTCGGGAACGATCGGCGCCTGGTTGCGGGCCATGCAGTCGCAATCCTTCGTCACCTTGATTAGAAAATTGACGAAGGCGAGCTTCGCAGGGAATTTCCGGGCGACAAGCAGGGCGTATTCGGCCAGCTTTTCCTGGATGCGGATGGAATCCTCGTCCCAACGGATCCGGATCGCCCCGAATTTGCAGACGACGAGGCATTCCCCGCACCCGGTGCACTTGCGGCCGTCGATTTCCACTCCCCCCTCGACGGGCCGGATCGCTCCGGCCGCGCAACGGGGCAGGCACAAACCGCAATTGCGGCATTTGCCGGCCTGGACCCGCGGATGGACAACCGCGTGTTGATCGAGCTTTCCGGCCCGGGAGGCGCAGCCCATGCCCAGGTTTTTAATAGCTCCGCCGATCCCGGTTTGAACGTGCCCCGTCACGTGGGTTAAGGCCAAAAGGGCGTCGGAAGCCAGGATCGCCCCGGCGATCTTGGCCGCGGCGATCCGGCCTGAAACGTTCCCGGTTTTCTCGTAGTCGCCTCCCGAAAGCCCGTCGGCGATGATGATCGGCACGCCGACGACGTCCGGCGTAAAACCGTGTTCCCAGGCCAGGCGGATATGATCGACGGAATTGGATCGATTTCCGGTATAAAGCGTGTTGGAATCCGTCAGGAACGTCCGCGGCGAGCGGGACGAAACGGAAGCGATGAGGGAACGAAGCCAGGCCGGCTTGATGTAACCGGCGTTGCCTTTTTCCCCGAAATGGATTTTCAGGGCGACGAAATCTTCGGGCGCCAGGCGCCCGGTGAAACCGGTCGCGGCCAGGATATCGCCCGCTTTCCGGGCCAGGGACTCCGCCGGCTCGACGCCGTCGGCACGAAGGAAAAAGACCCGGCTTTTTTTGGCCATCGGCTTACTCCGTCATGGCGGCGGCCGCGGCCCGGGCCGCCGCTTCGGCGTCCGTTTTCCGTCCCAGGGCCTTCAATACGCCGGCCATCGCCCGGATCGCGTTCACGGCCTGATCCGCCGTCAGGTTCCCCATGTGGCCCATCCGGAACACGCGGCCCGCCGTTTCGCCAAGCCCGCCGGCGACGGCATAGCCGGCTTCGAAAGTTTTCGCCCGGAACGCGGCGTCGTCGACGCCGTCGGGGTACGAAATAACGGACAGCGTCGAGGCCAGGAATTCCGGCTCGGTGTAAAGGCCGAATCCGAGCTCGGCCAACCCGGCCCGGATGCCCCGGGCGATCCGTTCGTGACGGAGGAACCGTTCCGGCAGCCCTTCTTCGACGACGATCCGGGCCGCCGCGGCGAAAGCCCGGATCTCGTTGACCGCATGCGTGGAAAAATATTTCCGGGGATCGTCCATTCCCGGCCGCCAGCGGAGGATGTCGCCATAATAAGCCGGAACGGAGGACAGGCTTTGCCGGCGGGCGATCGCCCGCGGCGAAAAGACGTCGATGGCCAGGCCGGGGGGCGCTCCGAAGCATTTCTGGGCGGCCGTGAGGACGACGTCGATCCCCCAGTCGTCCATTCGTTCTTCGATCCCGCCCGTGGCGCAGACTCCGTCCACGATCCAGATGAGATCGCGGCCTTTCAAAACATCGGCGTAATCCCGGATCGGAGCCGCCGCGCCCGTTCCCGTGTCGACGTGGGTGACGGCCAAGACGTCATACCGCTTCCGGTCCAGGGCGATCCGCAGCTCCTCCGGACGGACGGCGCTTCCCCACGGGCTCCGGATGACATCGCAGTCCAGACCGAAGGCTTCGCCGATCTGACCCATCCGGTCGCCGAAATATCCCTGGGAAAGGACGAGGACGCGGTGGGAGCGCCCCGCGGTATTGAGCAAGGCGACCTCCATGGCCAGAGTTCCCGACCCGGCGAAAAGAAACGGCTCGCCGGCGGCGGTGAAAACGGTTTTTCGAAGGTCCGCCCGGGCCGAGAGCAAATCGGCGGCCAGGGGCTCGCTCGTATGAGACACCGTCGGCCGGGCCAGGGCTTCCAGGACGGCCGGAACGACCGGGGTCGGCCCGGGAATCAACAACAATGGATCCATGTGTTCGATCTCCTTCGCGGGCGGTCTCCGCTATTTTGCTTGAAGGAACGGACGGAATCAACATCGGAGGCGATCGGTTCCGAAGATCCGGATCACCTTGCGCTTTTTTCCGGCCTTTTGTTATAATCGGCCCGAACAGATTCCCCGTCCTGGGAGGAGGTCATTCATGGGAAAAATCATCGCCATTCTCGGCGGCTTGATCGCCATGGTCGGCAGCGTGCTTCTGCTGGTGCTTTCGAAGTCATGGTGGATCCCGTTCAAAATGCTCGTCAAGGGTTTCATTCCTCCCGTGCTTTTCTTCGGCGGCCTGATCGCCTTGATCGCCGGTCTGAGCAGCCTCAAGGACGCGGCCCGGGCCAAGAAGCTCGAAGCCGAAGTCAAGGAAGAAAAGAAGTAACCGCCTCCCGAACTCCGGGCCGGCGCGGCTTTCTTCGCCCACGCCCCGCGTGACACACCTTGGGCTGGTCGTTTTCTCGTTCGTTCTGTCGCTGATTTCGCCGGCCCCTGCCCGGATCGAAGGCGCCTTCCTCGGCAATGATGCCGAGGCGTTGAAGCCCCTCCTGGCGCCGGGGGCGTTCCTGAGTCTTTCCGTTTCCGGTCCCGTCGCGTTTTCCGATGTTCTTTCGGACGAGCAGACGGTCCTCTGGTTCCGCAAATTTTTCCGTTCGGCCAAAACGCTCGGTTTTTACCCCGACACGGCTTCGGGCCTGAACCTCCATCGGGGAGGATTCGTTTTCAAGGCCCGATGGGAAGTTCAGGCGGGAACGGGAAAACCTCTCGCCTATGATGTGCTTTTCCTGATTCGGAACACGTTCGTCGCGGAGACCGGCCGTCCGCCCGTCCGGGGCGGGCTCCGGGAGATCTGGACCATTCTCCAGATCCGGGCGGAAGAACGTTGAAACACCCGGCGTTCGCTCCGGCCGCCGTCGCCGCCCTTCTGGCTCTCGGCGGCGGATTGGCCGCCGTCGTCGTCCCCGGCCTGGTGGTCTCCAGCGATGCGAACAAAGCCGTCCGCGTCCTTCGCAACCGGGCCCGGGCGATCGAGCAGGCCTATGCCTCTCTAGCCAGCAACCAGGAAAAGACGCTCGATGCTTTGACTCGAGGGACTTTTCCCAAAACGGCTTCCGCCCAATTCGAGCTCTTCCGCTCTCTCAAGCTTGAGCCCGAGACCGAAGGCGTCGCCCTGTACGGTCCGGACAAATCGCTCCGGCTCTGGCTCGGACGCGTCGCCAATCTCGAGCCGTGTTTTTCGGGGACTCCACCGCTGACCCCTTCGTTCCGGCCCAAGCAAATCCTTGTTCAGGACGGGGCGTCCTTCGTCCTTTGTCTTCTCGTCCGGATCGAATCCGGCGCGGTTCTGGCGGTCCATCGGCTTCTGGCCTTCCGGCCCTCCTTCAAATCCTCCTACCTGAACGAATACGGATTTCTCCCCCCCCGTCTCCGGCGGAACGCGTCCATCGACTATTGGGACTTCCGTGAGGATCTGACCTCATACGAGCGCCTCTTTGCCGGCCATCAGGACGAATTCGTCGCGACGCCCCGCTCGGCCGACGGGCTTCCTTCCCTTCTCGTCCCCTTGCGGACGGGCGAAGGACGCATGACCGCGACGGTCACCCTCCGTTCACCGGCGCCGCCGGCCCGACGCCGCGCCTTGCGGGAAAATCTGGCGTTCGGCGCCTTGACCGCCCTGGCCGTCGCCCTGGCCCTCTTTCTTATCGGCGGATTGATCGCTCCGCCGGTCCGCCGGGTTCGGAGCCCGGGATCGGTCTTCCTTTATTTTGCCGCCCTGATCGCTTTTCGGGCCGTCATCTTTCCGATCAGCCGGCTGGGTCCCGCGGCCGATTCGCCTCTCTTTTCGCCCGATCCGGCCGGTTTTATCTCCTGGGGAGACTTGACCCGGTCCCCGCTTGAGATTTTCCTGACCGCGCTCACCCTCTTCGGGCTCTCGGCCGGGATGACCTATTTTCTGTCCCGGCGGCCTTCTTCCCGGCCGGCCGGTCAAAGCCGGAAGATCCGGGTGTCCGGATCCGATTTTCTCGTTCTCGTTCCCCCGGCCCTGCTGGCCGCCGTCGCGGCGTTTCTTGAGCGCCTGGTCGCCCATTCCAACGTCCATCTTCTCCGATTCATCCTCTCCGTCCCGCTTTTTCTTCTTCATGCCTCCGTTTTCCTTTTGATCTTCGCCGCCGCCATTCCCTCATATGTCCTGCTGAAAAAGCTTACCCGTCGTCCGGGCCGGATGCTGCCCACGGCCGTCATCCTGGCCGCCGCGACATTCGTCTTTCATCTTCTTTTGAGGCCGGCGACGGGAGTCTCCGGCCTGGGGCTGGCCGGCGGCGCCGGATTGGCGGCGGCCGTGCTGTTTTTCCCGCCCCTCGTCCGGCGGAAGCTGGCCGCCGTCCCGGCTTTGATCCTTCTCTCGCTCGGCGTTTTCGTCTTGCTTCGCCAAGCGACGGATTTGAAGTCCCGGATCCTGGCCGAAGGTTATCTCCGCGAAACGATCCGGACGCGCGACTCCTGGGCCGGGTTCCTGCTGGATGAATCGATGAAAACGCTGGAGCGCTCGAAACGGATGATCACCCGATTCCTCCGCGAGCCTTCCGATCCGAACGATCTTGCCCGCCGGCTCTGGGGAGAAACCCTCGCCGCCCGATCCAACTGGTATTCCGGCCTGGAAATCCTCAACCCCGAGGGAACGATCCTGTCCCGGTTCGCTCTCAACGTTCCGAAGATTTTCAGCCCGGTCGCCGACCTTCCCGTCCGGCCGGAAGGCGGAGTGGTCCGCCTCCCCCTGCCGTTTCTGGGCAAACAAAAGGAATTTCTCGTCGGCTACCGGGATTGGCAGGACGGCGGCCGGACGTTGGGCCGCACGCTTCTCTATGTTTCGCTGGACGACGATCTCCTGCCATTTCTCCATTCCGCCAATCCCTATTTCGAGCTCCTCCGCTCCAGCTCCCTCCCCTCTCTCGTTCAGTTCGATTTCCGGTTCGCGATCTTCGACGCCGCCGGGCGGGTCGTTTTCAATCCGGACAATCTCTCTTCCGGCTTCCCCGAAAGCTTGCTCGGCCGGCCGGAGCTGAAGGAGGCCGGGCTCTGGTCGACGTTCGTCGACAAGGGCGCTTCGTATCGTTTTTATGCGTTCCGTTACGACGGCCGGATTTTCGCTCTTTTGACGCCGAAGCCGACCTTCGTCGGCCTGGCCGTGGAATATTTCAGGTTTCTGACCCTCATGGCGGTCTTCCTCGCGCCGTTCGCTTTCCTGAGGTGGCTGCGGATCTCCCGGCGCGGCCGGCCCGGTCCCTTCTGGTCGTTCGCCGACCGGGTTTATCTTTCCTTCACCGCCGTCGCCCTGGTCCCCTTGCTCCTGTTCGCGTTTCTCTCCCCGCAGTTCTTCAACAAGGTGTTTGCCCAGCAGTTCATCCGCAAGGCCGAAGTCCAGGCGACGCTCGCCCGCAACGTGATGGACGATTTTCTCTATCTTCAGCGCGAGGAGGACGGCGCCGACGAAGTGCCGCCCGAGGACCTCGTCCTCTGGATCTCCGCGACCACCTCCAACGATGTCAATCTCTATCAAAACGGCCGGCTCGTATCCTCCAGCCGCCGGGAGTTGTTCGACTCGGGCTTGCTCCCCGAGCTTCTCGACGGCGAAATCCAATATCGGATCGAGCTCGAAAACCATCCGTATTACGCCCAGATCCAGCGCCTCGGAACGTTCTCCTACCGGACCCTGACCGTTCCCTACGCCGGCGTCGATCCGCCGCTCCTGATCTCCCTGCCGTTCCCCCTCGAGCAACAGGAGATCTCCGCGGCCGGACGCGACCTGTTCGGCTTCCTTGTGTTCATCGGCGTTTTCTTCGTCGGGACCGTCGTCCTTCTGGCCCGGGGCATCGGAGCGATGATCGTGACCCCGATCCGAAGGCTTCTGGCCGGAACGCGCGAAGCCGCCCTCGGCAATCTCGAATATGAAGTCGAATACCGGGGCCGCGACGAGATGAAAACGCTCGTCGACGGCTTCAACAAGATGATCCGCGAGCTGAAAAGCCACCAGCAGGAGATGGCCGACCTGGGGCGCAAGGCCGCCTGGGCGGACATGGCCCGCAAGGTCGCCCATGAAGTCAAGAATCCGCTGACCCCCATCCAGCTCTCGGCCGAGCATCTCCTCCACGTCTGGGAAGACCGTCGCGAGGATTTCGAGCCGGCTCTCAAGGAATCCATCTCCTACATCGTCGGCGAAGTGGAGAGTCTCCGCCGGATCGCCCAGGAATTCCTGGATCTGTCCAAAACCGCCGTGCTCAACAAGGAAGCCATCGCCCTCGACGAGCTTCTGCGGGAAACGATCGCCCCCTATCAGAAGCTCCTGTCCGACCGGCTGGGGTTCGCCGCGGCCATCGAGCCCGATCTTCGCTTCGAAGGCGATCGCGGCAAGCTCAAGATCGCTTTTCGCAACGTGATCATCAACGCCATCGAATCCATCCGCAGCCGCGGGGAGATCCGGGTCGAAGCCGGGCGCCGGGGGGACCGCATCCGGATCGTCATCGCCGACACCGGATCGGGAATGGAAGCGGAGGTCGCCGAACGGATCTTCGAGCCCTATTTCTCGACCAAGATCTCCGGCACGGGCCTGGGCCTTCCCATCACCCGGAAAATCGTCGAGGACCACGGCGGCGCGATCCGCATCCAAAGCGAGCTGGGCCGCGGAACCTCGGTGACGATCGAGCTTCCGGCCGCGACCGCTTGAACCCGACTCCCCCCACTGGATATTTGCGGCTCTCTATGGAAGAATATTCCCATGAGCAAGACGCTGGTGGCTTATTTTACCCGGACGGGCAACACGAAAATGGTCGCCGAAGCGATCCATCGAGCCCTCGGCTACGAGGCGGCCTGCCTTCCCCTGGACAAGGTCGAACACGTCGGCGATTTCCGCCTGATCTTCATCGGTTTCCCCGTCCAGGCCCACAGCGTCCCGTTTCCGGTCGAACGTTTCCTCAAATCGCTTCCGGCCGGAAAGCCGATCGCTCTATTCAGCACGCACGGTTCGGTGCGGGAGCACCGGATGGCGAAGGAGGCCCTGGAGTACGCCGCGGTTCTGACCAGCCACTGCCGCCTTCTCGGGACGTTTCATTGCCGGGGCAAGCTGTCGATGCAGGCCCTTGAAGCCTTCGCCAAATCGCCCGAGCACCGGGAATGGTCGGAAATGGCTCCGTCGGCCGCGTCCCATCCCGACGCTCACGACCTGGCCGAGGCGGCGTTGTTCGCCGGACACATGAAAGCCCTGGCCGGGGAAGCCAAGCCGGGCGATAAGGCGGGCCGGGCGTGATCCGTTTCCTTTTTTACTGCCTTGTGGCGTATCTTCTCTTCCGTCTGTTTTCCTCGTTTCGGAAAATCGGGCGGCCGGGTTCCTCTTCGCCTCCGACCGCATCCTCCGGGACAATGGTCAAGGACGATGTCTGCAACACGTATCTGCCCCGGGAAAAAGCCATCCGGGAAATGATCGACGGAGAGGAACGCTTTTTTTGCTCCTCCGAATGCCGGAGGAAATGCCTCGCGGAGAGAAAGACGCGCCGCTGAACCTCGGCCCGTCAGACGGTGGCTTCGATCCCGAAATCCGGGAATTCCCCCGTCGCCTCTTCCCAGACCAATTCTACGTTCTCTACGCGGGCCTCGCGCGGTCCGCGCCGGAGCTTTTCGACCAGGATTTCCAAAGCGTCGCGGCCGCCTTCGGCCAGGACTTCGACCCCGCCGTCGCCGCGGTTTCTCACCCAGCCGGTCAGGCCGAGACGATGGGCTTCCAGAGCGGTAAACCAGCGGAAGGAAACGCCCTGGACATCGCCGCGGACAAACGCATGCAATCGTTCGTTCAAACCGCTTCCATCGTCGAGGGCGGTTTCGGGGCGATATTGTAGGTCACGCTGACCACACCCGGGATCTCCCGGAGGATATCGGCGGAAACCGATTCCAGCATTTCCCAGGGAAGCCGGGTGGGTTTCGCCTCGCGGGCGTCGATGCTGTCCCAGCAGCGGACTTCGATTTGCAGGCCGTAATCCCGCCGGCCGGCCCGAATGCCGGGCACCCGGTCGGCGTGGAGGATGGCCATGTATTGGAAGACGGCCAGCCCTTCGAGGCGGCGTTCCAGGATCGTCGTCGCCTTGCGAACCGTTTCGATGCGTTCCGGCGTTGCTTCGCCGATCACCCGGGCGGACAAGGCCGGTCCGGGGAACGGCTTGCGATTGAAGATTTCGACGGGAAGGCCGAGAGCCCGGCCGACGACCCGGACCCCGTCCTTGCGGAGGGGAAGCAGCGGCTCGAGGATATGATAGCCGAAGGCCTCTTTCGGATCGATTCCCAGCTGGGCGAAGACGTTGTGCTGGCGCTTGATTCCGGCGACGGTTTCATCCACGTCCGTCAGGATCGTCCCCTGCAGCAAGAAACGGGCTCCGCTCTCGCGGACGATCCGGCCGAAGACTTTCCGATAAAACGTCTGGGTGATGGCTTCCCGCTTCTCCTCGGGATCGGTCAAGCCGGCCAGAGCGGCGAAAAATTCTTCCCGGGCCTCGACGACTTCAACGGAAACGCCGAGCCGGCGGAAGCTCTCGACGACCTTTTCGGCCTCGTTTTCCCGCATCAAACCGTTCTGGATGAAGACGGTCCGAAGCCGTTCTCCGAGGGCCCGATGGCCGAGCATCGTCACGACGGAGGAATCGACCCCTCCGGACAGGGCGTTGATCGCCAGTCCGTCTCCGACGGCGGCCCGGATCTCGGTCGCTCGTTCGGCGATGAAGGTCTCCGTATTCAACTCGGCGACAGTGATTTCCTTGATCATGCGTGACTCCTTAAGCGGGATGCCGGGGGCGGATCCGGGGCGGGGCTTCAATCGGCCGGGACCCCGTAATATTTTTGCAGGGTTTCAACGATATGTCCGTCAAAGGCGACGACAAACTCGATCCGAAAGGGCGTTTGGGCGGAGACGGCCCGGCGCATTTCATCGTCCCGCGGCTGGGCCGAAGCGACGATCAGCAAGGAGTCGTATTTCTTTTCCACGGGGATGACTTCAAATTTCACGACCGTTTCGCGCGGCAGAAGGGCGAGAATCTCCGGAGTGAGCTTGGCTTTCGACAAGTCCACCCAGGCGCAGCCCAGCTGAGAGGCCAGGGCCAGGCAGATATCGTCGGGGGTGACGAATTTGAGCTCGACCAGAATCTGGCCGAGGCGCTTTTTTCGGTTTTCTTTCTGGACGAAGAGGGCCTTATCCAGCTGATCGCGGGAAATATACTGGGCTTCGACCAGGATCTCGCCCAGCAAGGCCCGGGATTCCCGCTGCTTGCTGAGGGATTCGTCGAGCTGCTGGCGGCTGATCAGATCCTGTTCCAGGAGGATCTGGCCGATCATTTTCTTCCGGTTTTCCGACTGGACGTCGAGGGCGGTCATGAGCTGGTTGCTGTTGATGAGCTTGACGTCCACCAACATCCGCCCCAGCAGGCGCTTCTGATCCACTTTGGCGACGCACCGGCTGTTGATATAGATCCGCTCGCTCGGATCCGAGGGATTGAGAGGGATCAGGAAAAAGCTCTTCTCCCCCGGACTGTACTTCAGGGTCGTGCCCGTCAGGACTTCCCCGTCGTTCATCTCGACGATCAGCTTGTAGGCGATCGATCCGGCGAACTGCGTCTGGGAGATGGTTTCCTTGCGGACGGCGGAGCCTTCCTCGTCCGCGCCCTTTTTGAGGAACATGATCTTCTTGACTTCCTCGATATGGACGACCGTCTGGATCTTGGACTTGCCGTCGTTGGACCGCGTTTCAAAGGGGAAAGTCTGCTTGGCCAGATTGAAAAAAGGGATGATGCCTTTCTTTTCCGAACCGTCAAGAAAGCGGATGATCGCGTTGCTCATGTTCGATTTCCCTATAGAAATATCGTATCTTCAAAAAAAAATCAAGCTTCATCATCCCGTCCGGGACTCCGGGTTGACAAAATTCCCGGGCCGGGGTAAGGAAGAGATGCCATGCGCCTTCTCACGATCGCCGGATTCGACCCGGGCGGAGGAGCCGGCGTTCTGCTCGATACCGCCGTTTTCCGATCCTTCGGTTTCGACGCCTCAGCGGTGCTCACCGCGGCCACGGTTCAGGACAGCGCGGCCGTTTTTCAAGTCCGTCCGTTCCCCCCGTCTTATCTCCGGTCCCAATGCGCGGCTCTCGTCCGCGAACAAGCGTTTTCCGGCCTCAAAGTCGGGATGGCCGGCTCGGCGGCGAACCTCGAGGAAATCGGCCGCCTTCTCGCGGAACAACCGCGGATCCCGCGCGTCGTCGATCCGATTTTCCGCAGCAGCTCCGGGTACCGCCTGGCCGGAGCGGCCGACCGGCATTCCATTCTCCGGGCCTTCCGGGAAAACGCCTCCGTCCTGACGCCGAATCTCGAGGAAGCCGGGCTTCTTTCCGGCCGGACCGTCCGGACCGCGGCCGACATGCGGGCCGCGGCCGAGGACATCTTCGATCGGACCGGCGTTCCCTGTCTCGTCAAAGGCGGCCACTTACAAGGAGACGCCGTCAATCTTCTTTATGACGGTAAAACGGTCTTTCTGTTCGGCCATAAAAAAATCCGCCGCGACGTCCATGGCACGGGATGCCTTTTTTCAGCGGCCCTTCTGGCCTATCTGGCCAGGACGAAGAATCTGGAGTCCGCCGCCCGGGCGGCCGCGGACTGGACGCACCGGGCCATCCGCGCCGCATCGCCTACGTCCGAGGGGCGGGCGGTGTTCTCCCCCTTGGCTTTTCCCCGCCCTTAATCCGGAAGATCAGCTTTTCCGCGTCGCGGGAAGAGGCAGCCCGGTCAGCTTCCGCCAGCGGACGGGGTCGATATTGCGGCCGCTGGCGATCAGGACGATCGTCCGGTTTTCCCGCTCGCGTTTCGCCTTGAGACAGGCGGCCAGGGCCAGCGCTCCGGCGCCTTCGACGATCCGGCGGTGAATCCGCCCATATAAAATCAGCGCCCGCCGCAACCATTCCTCGCCGACGGTTTGAATTTCGTCGACATATTCCCGGCAGAGGTCCAGATTGATCGAACCGGGTTCAATTCCCCCGGCGACCGCGTCGGCGACCGTCCGGCCTTCTTTGATCGTGACGATTTTCCCGACGCGAAGCGAGGCTTTCATGAAGGCCGAGGCCGCCGGCTCGACGCCGATCAACCGGATCTCCGGACGGAAGCCCTTGATATAGGCCCCGATGCCGCCGATCAAGCCCCCGCCGCCGACGGGGACGATAACGTCCGTCGCCTCCGGGCAATCCTCGAGGACCTCGAGGCCGATCGTCCCCTGCCCGGCGACGACGTCCGGATCGTTATATGGAGAAACAAAAATTTTTCCCGCCCAGCCCGCGTCGCGGCGGGCGATGATTTCGGCCCGCTCGCAGCTCCAGCCGTGCATCTCGATGGCCGCCCCGGCTTCCTTCAGCTTATTGATTTTCGCCCGGGCGGCGTTCCTCGGAAGATAAACCACGAGATTCGCCTTTTCCAGAACCGTGGCCCGGAGAACGCCCAGGCCGTGGTTTCCCGTCGAAGCGACGATCAGGCCGGCCTTCCGTTCGTCCGCGGAAAGGGACCGCAGCTTGTTCAGGGCGCCCCGGAATTTGAAGGACCCGGTGATCTGGTCGGTTTCCCATTTGACGTAAACCCGCGCGCCGCAGAGCCGGGAAAGAGGTTCTGAATATTCAAGCTCCGTGCGGACGACGTCGTTCTTGATCCGCTCATAGGCCGCCCGGACATCGTCGATTCCGACCATGATTTTTATATCCCATAAGTTATACGACAGATCAAGCCTTTTCGCTTCATCGATCCTTGGACTTTCCCCCGCCTTCCCTTAACCTGGATTATGCACGAGTCGAGATGGCCGCAGCCCCCTCCGCCGAAAAAGTGAGGACGAACGGACAAAGAAACTACGCGGCTTCGGGGACGTGCGCCGCAAGGCTTTTTGTGGGGCTTTCGTTCGGGCCCCAAAGTGCGGCTTCTGATGCGAGGCGCGCCCTGGCTCCGAAGCGTCGCAAAGGACGGCAAAGCCCGGAGGGTCAATACTCTTTGTTATCATCTTGCTTAAAATAATATCAATATAAGAATTTTGAAATATTTATGAATAATCCAGGTTAAAATAGGGACCGCATGTCCCGGATATTCGTCGGAACCGCCGGCTGGAGCTATGAAGACTGGGAGGGAATCGTCTATCCGCCCCGGAAGGGATCCCGCCTTCATCCCTTGACGTTCCTTTCCCGCTATATCGATTGCGTCGAAGTCAACAGCTCCTTCTATCGGACGCCTTCCGTATCCATGGTCCTGGGGTGGCTGCGGGCCGTGGCCTCCCGGCCGGATTTCCAGTTTTCGGTCAAAATCCACCAGGCCTTCACCCACGAACGCAAGGATTTCCAGGCCGCCGATGTGGATCTCTTCAAACGGGCCGTAGAGCCGATCGCCGCCGCCGGGCGCCTGGCCGCCCTGCTCCTGCAATTCCCCTGGTCTTATCAGAACACCGGGCCTCACCGGGAATACCTGGCCGGATTGTTCGATCTCTTCGCCGGCTACCCCCTGGCCCTGGAAGTCCGGCACGGATCCTGGGACGATCCGGCCTTTTTCGCCTTTCTCCGGGAGCAGCGCGTCGCTTTCTGCAACATCGACCAGCCGGTCATCGGCGCGTCCCTGAAGCCGACGGCCGTCGCGACCGATCCGCGGTTCGCCTATGTCCGTCTCCACGGCCGGAATTACAAAGAATGGTTCCGCGAAGGCGCAGGCCGGGACGCCCGTTACAATTACCTCTATGCCAAAAACGAGCTGGAGGAATGGATCGGCCGGATCAAGGAGCTGGGCCGTTCCACGGACCGGATCTACATCGTCACCAACAATCATTATCGCGGCCAGGCCCTGGCCAACGCCCTTCAGATCAAGAACCTCACCAGCGGGAAAAAGCTCGAAGTCCCGGAAGACCTCCTGAAGCAATACCCCGTTCTCGAGGAAATCATCGAGCGGATCCGTAAAGGGCAGCTCGATCTTTTCGACAAGGGCGAGGACGTCTCTCCGGGATCTGAAAAAAACTGATCAGAGGATGAACGGAACAAAGCGTTTCGTTCTTTTCATATATTCGGCGTAAGCCGGCCCGAATTTTCTCTTCATCTCCCCTTCTTCGATCCGGGCCGTGATCCAACACGCGGCCAGGTTTACAGCCAGGAGGGCGGCCGTGGCCGTCCGCATCCCTTTTAGAAACGCGCCGATCCCGAGGTAGAGGAGCGAAGCGTACATGGGATGACGGATGTACCGGTAGATCCCCTGATCGACGAGCCGGGTCGTTTTCTCGAAATTTCCGTCGGCCGGCCGGCCGAACTTCACCAGGGCCTGGAATCCGGCGATGACGACGGCGATGGAGGCCAGGAGAAACAGCCAGGAAAGAATCTGGGCCAGGGACAGGGGATTTTGAAGCCACGCGCCCTGGTTGAGAAGGACGAGGAGGAAAATACTTTCAAAGGCGAAGAAGCGGGGAACGCCGTGATACCGCTTTTCCCGGAGAGAAGAAATCCAGGAAAAGACCAGGAGGAAAACGGTCCCGGCCGCAAGCACGATCCAGCCCGTCGTATTCACGAGAGCCCGCCTTCCGAGATCGGCTTGCCGAAGGCGTTTTCGAAGGCAAACTCGGCCAGCGGTTTTCGCTCCGGCCGGGCATGTTCCTGTTCGATTTGTTTGGGCGAAAGAACCGGGTTGATTTTGGAAGCATGCTTCCCGATATTGATCAGCGTGATGACCTGGTAATCATTAGGAATGCCCAGTATTTCCCGGGCTTTCTTGGGGCTGTAGCCCGCGATCGGATGGGCGACGAGTCCCAGCTCCGTCGCCCGGAGAATCAGGAAGGCGACGGCCAGGCCGTCCCCGAACAAATGATATTCGCGGTCGCGAATGATGCAGTCGTCTTCCTTCCGGCTGCAGACGGCCACGATCAGGGAGGCGGCCTTCGCCCAGTCGTTGCCCGGACTGTTGAGGGCCGGATGAAATCGTTCGAGGTTTTCCCGGCCGTGGACGAAAACGAAGCGCCAGGGCTGGTTGTTGTTGCAGGACGGAGCGAGCTGGGCGGAGTGGGCCAGGTCGACGATCAGCTCCGGCGTGATTTCGACGGGCACAAGCGACCGGTAAGCCCGGCGCTTTTCAATGGCTTCGCGAACGTCCATGCTCGGCCTCCTCAAATCGGAGATTCTTCCCCTCTCATCCGGTCCAAAGGCAAACGAAATATAAGCGGTTTCAGGCCGACATGTCAAAAAGGGGAAATGTTATGCGATTGATGCGTTTTGAATTGCGTTGAAGATTAAAACGCCCGGAGAAACTCGCACGCCTGGATTTTGATCCCGCCCCGGCCGTCGGCCCGGGGCTCGCCCCGGAGGCAGCAGACCGGCGGCTCCCCCGTCGTCAGGCACATCCCGTCGCCCACGCCCTCGAGCACCCCGGTCTCGTCCTCGAAGAGATAAAAATACTTGATCCCGTCGCGGACCTTTTTTCCCCGCGCGTCGACGACCCGGACGACGAGCTCGACCGTCTCTCCCGTCCGCTTCCGTAGGTCGCGGATGCGGAGGTCCGGGCGCTTGCCTTCATAAAAGGCGAGCGGATCGCCGCCGGGGCTGAAGCCCAGCGACTCGAGCAAAAGCTTGGCCTTTTCCCGGGGCTCGATGTCTCCCGGCGGCTCGACGCCGTCGATCCCCTGGACATACCGGAGGACCTGGCGGGTGCGGCGGGCCTCGATCGAATCGAAGACCCCGGCCTTGACCAGGAGGAAAAGCTCCGCCCGGCCGGCCGGGACCCGGGCCAAAAAATCGTCCAGGCCGGAAAACGCCCCCGCCGCCGTTCGTTCCTCGACGATCTTTTCGGCCGTCCGCGTCGAGAGGCCTTTGATTGAGCCGAAGCCCACCCGGATCGCCCCGCCTTCGACCTCGAAACCCGGGCCGCTTCGGTTCGCGTCCGGCCCGAGGATGGGGATGCCGAGGCGCTTGGCTTCCTCGATGTATTCGGCCGGCATGTAGTAGCCGCCGCCGGCGTTGAGGACGGCGGCGAAATACGGGACCGGATGATGGGCCTTGAGATAGACGGCCTGGTAGGCCATGAAGGCGTACGAGGCGCTGTGGGCCTTGTTGAAGGCGTAGGAGGAAAACTTCTCCATCATCTCCCAGAGCTTTTCAACTTCTCCGGCCGTGTAACCGCGCCCCCGGGCCTCCCGGAAAAATTTCTCCCGAAGCGGATTGGGCGTCGAACCGTTGCGATGCTTGAGGCTGCGGCGGAGCAAATCCCCTTCCTCGGGCGGCATCCCCGCCGCCCGCTCGGCGATCTGCATGACCTGTTCCTCGTATAGGAGAAGCCCGCCCGTCTCGGGCAGGATCCGGTCGAGGAAGGGGTCGCGGTACGTCCCCCGGCTCTCCCGGGCCCGGAGGACGTTTTCCTTCATCCCGCATTCGGTCGGACCGGGCCGGATCAGGGCCAGGGCCGCGGTCAGGTCGTGGATGTCGCCGGGCCGCATCCGGCGGAGCAGGTTCATCATGGCCGGGCTTTCGACCTGGAAACAGCCGATCGTCGCGGCCTTTTTGAGGAGGCCGTAGGCCGCCGGATCGCCGGGCGGCAGGGCCTCCAGTCCGAGGCGGGTCTTCGTCTCGGAAATCGCCGCCAGGCCGCGGATCGAAAGGAGGTCGAGCTTGATGAGCTTGAGGTCCTCCACGGCGTCCCGGTCGTAGTGGGACATGAGGAGCCCCTTGGCCGACGTCTCCAGCGGCAGGTAGCGGTCCACCGGCGCCGGAGTGAAGATGATGCCCCCGACGTGGAGGGAGATCTCGTGATGGACGCAGGCCAGCTCCGCCGCCGCCTTCCAGATGTCGAGATATCCGGCCGGCGGGGCGGCTTTTTTCATGTAGTCCGGCGTTTCGTAGTACGGCGCCTTCTTGCTCAGGGTCCGGGCTTCCTCGGGCGGCATCCCGAAGGCCCGGGCGGTCTCGTAAAGAGCCGAGCGGGCCCCGTAGCTTTTCAGCGCGCAGACGAAGGCCGCCCCCGTCCGGCCCTGGCCGTAGCGCTCCAGCACATAGGCCAGGACCCGGTCGCGATGGCGCGAGTCGAAATCGAGGTCGATGTCGGGCGGGTCGGGCCGCCCGCGGTTGAGGAAGCGCTCGAAGTAGAGGTCGAAGACGACCGGATTGATGTGGGAGATGCCCAGCAGCCAGGTCAAAAACGACGAGGCCCCCGAGCCCTTGAGGTTGTGGAGGATGCCGTTTTTCCGGGCGAATTCGACGATGTCGTGGACGATCAGGAAATACGGGCCGAAGCCCGACTGCTCGACCGCCTCCAGCTCCCGCAGCGCCCGTTCGCGCTCGGTCCAGGTCAGGGCACCTGCCCGCCGGAGGCGGGCCATGATCTCGTCCCGGAGACTGAGGGGGAAAAGGTCGGCCGGAAGCGGCGGGACGATGCCTGAGAAATCGAACCGGCATTTTTCGGCGATCTCGTTCGCCCGGCGGAACGCCGGCTCGATTTCGGCCCCGAATTTTTTCCTAGCCATGGCCTCCTGTTCCGGGCCGAAAAAGCGGATCGTCCGGCGGAGCTTCTCCCAGGCCGGCGGAAAAGGGATCTTTTTTTCGAAGGCGTGGAGGAGGACGAGTCTCTCGGGGGCCCGGACGTACTTGAGCGGGCCGGCCCAGACGAGTGGAAGACCGTGGGCTTCGGCCGCGGCCCGGGCCCGGGCCGCGTTCAGAAAATCGATCCCGACATAAAGGTCGCCCGCCGAAGGGCCGTCCCGGAGAGACGAGAACAACGCGTCAATTTCCAACGGCTCGGCGGGCGGCCCGCCCTCCCGCCGCTTCCCTTCCCGCGGCGCCGGGATCCAGATCGCCGCCAGCCCGTCAAAACCGTCGCCTTCGCGGATGCGGCGGCGGTTGAGGATCTCCACCAGGTTTCCATAACCGACGGCCGTCCGGACCAGGAACAGGAACGTCTCGCCGCCGACTTCGATTTCGCAGCCGTAGAGGGGGGCGAATCCCGCCCCGGCCGCGGCCCGTTTCCATTGAGGCCAGCCGTACAGGTTCCCGATATCGGTCAGGGCGCCGGCCGGAAACCGGTTGCGGGCGAACTCCCGGGCCAGCTCGTCGACGGCCGCCCCGCCCCGGCCGCGGCTGAAGGCGGAATGGACGCGCAGCGGAAGGAACACGGCCGTCACCGGGTCAGGGAGGCCGTTTTCAGGACAAACCCCCGGTCCCGGTCCTCCGGATAGACTTCGTCGAGCATCTTTTCCCGGATCGTCAGGACGGACCCGAAGCCGAACTTCTCCCGGACGCGGTCCACGGCGGTGCCCAGTCGTTCCGGCCGGTCGGAATACGGCTCGAAAAGAGAGAGCGGCCTGGTCCGGGTCAGGTCGGAGGCCTTGACCCCGACCAGGCGGAGGGGCAGGCGCGATCCACCCCAGAGCTCGAGAAAGAGCTCCCGGGCGATCCGGAACACATCCGTCATCTCCCGCCGCGGAACGACCAGCAAGCGGCGGCGGACCTCGGTCCGGAAATCGGCGTAGCGGGCCTTGACCTCGATGATATGGGCGTAGAACCCGTTTTCGCGCAGGGCCAGGGTCAACCGGTCGCAGAGATACGCCAGGTGGGCCAGGAGCATGCGGTTGTCCCAGAGATCCTGGAGAAAGGTCGTCTCCCGGGAGACGGATTTGGGATCCCCGCCCGTCGCCAGGGACCGGTTGTCGAGGCCGCGGGACTGCAGAAAGATTTCGTCGCCGCCCAGGCCGAAGATCGCGTGGAGCGTCGAGCGCGGCAGACCCCAGAGATCGCCGATCCTTTGAATGTTGAGCATCCGCATGATGACCTGGGTCTTGGGGCCGATGCCGGGAAGGCGGTCGATCGGGACGTCGCGGAGGAAGTCCTCCTCCCGGCCGGGCTCGATCTCGAAATAGCCCGCAGGCTTGGCCCGGGCCGTGGCCAGCTTGGCCAGGACCTTGTTCGGGCCGACGCCGACCGAAACCGAAAGGCCGGTCTCGCGCTCGACTTGGGCCTTGAGGCCGCGGGCCGCGGCTGGAAACGAGGCGTAGAGCCGGCGGCAGCGGGTGAAGTCGAGGTAGGCCTCGTCGATCGAGGTCGCCTCGACGTCGGGCGTATAGCGGCGGAGGACGTCGAAGAATTTTTCCGAAAAGGACTGGTACACGTGGTAATTGCCCCGGACAAAGACGCCCTGGGGACAGAGCTTGGCCGCGGTCCGCAGGGCCATGCCGGAATGGACCCCGTAGCGGCGGGCCTCATAGGAGCAGGTCGAGGCGACTCCCCTCTCGTGGGGCAGGCCGCCGACGATGAGCGGCTTGCCCTTCAGGGCCGGATTCAAGAGGACTTCCACGGCGGCGAAAAAGGCGTCGATGTCGACGTGGACGATGAAACGGTTGATCCGGGAGCAAACGACCGGACCGCCGGATCTCGCCGCCGCGGGGGCCGGCTCCGCGGCCTGAAGCGGCCCGGACCGCCCGCTCGCAGCCCGTCCGGGAGTCCCGTCGAATTCCGCCGGGCCGAAGGCGGGGACGGCGGCCCGGCGACGACTCTCCAGCGTCGACAAAGGCAAAAGGGACGGACGGTTCGACATGGTTCCCTGCCGGAAAAAAAATCTTCGGCCCGCTCAGTACTTCCGCAAAATCCCGATGACCCGGCCCAGAACGACGAGATTTTCGACCTCGAACGGCTGGTAGGCCGGGTTTTCGGGAACGAGGATCGTCCGGCCGTTGTCCCGCCGCAGGCGCTTGAGGGTGACCGTCCCGTCGTCCAGCCGGCCGACGATCATTTCGCCCGAAGCGACGGTGTTTGTCCGTTCGAGGAGGACATGGTCTCCATCGTCGATGAAGGCGTCGATCATGCTTTTGCCCTGGACCCGGATGCAGAAGACGTTGCCCCGGCGGCGGCCGAGCATCCAGTCGGGGATATCCATGGCCTCCCCCGAGGCCTCGAACGCCTCCCGGGGAGAGCCGGCGGGCACAAGGCCGGCCATGGGGATCCGGGCCCGGGCCTCGGCGGCGGAAGGGGCGCCGGCCAGCCGCAGCTCGCCGCGCTCGCGCCTGAGGTAGCCCTTGCGCTCCAAGCTGGCCACGTGCTTGAAGACGGCCGAGGGGCTGGGGATGCGGAAACGGTCCCCGATCCACCTGATCGTCGGCCCATAGCCGTGTTCGAGGATGAAGGACTCGATCGCCGCGAGGATGTCCTTCTGCCGGGCGGTCAGTTCCTGTCTGATTTTGTTCACCATTTTGTTCACCATCGGTAAAATACCCCCGGCCGGGGCGTTTGTCAAGGGGGGAAAAAGATGCTATTGTTTCCCTTCAAATTTTCGCCGGGCGCGATGTCCCGGAGGATGGTCCATGATCCGTCGATTTCGTTTTCCGGCCTTGGCCCTGCCGGTTCTGGCCCTGGTTCTCGCTTTCTCCGCCTGCGCCCCGAACGCAGGGCCCGCGACCGCCCCGGCCGGGCCCGCTCCCCGCAACGTGATATTCCTCATCGGCGACGGCATGAGCAACGCCATCATCTCGGCCGCCCGCATCCAGAAGGGCGGGTCGACGGGCTTCCTCCGGATGGACGAAATGCCCGTCGTCGGCCTTGTCCGGACCGCTTCGGCCAACTCCCTGGTCACGGATTCCGCGGCCGCGGCCACGGCCCTGGCCGGCGGCCTGAAAACGGACAACGAAATGGTGGCCATGACTCCGGACGGAAAAAAGATCCGGACCATCATGGAGGCCGCTCTGGCCCGGGGAATGGCCGGAGGCGTCGTCGTCACGTCATCCCTCACCGACGCCACCCCGGCCGGTTTTCTCACCCACGCCTCGGAACGCTGGAAGAACAGCGAGATCGCCGCGGGACTCCTCCAGACCCGAGCGGACGTTCTTTTCGGCGGCGGATACGCCTATTTCATTCCAAAATCCAGGGAAGGAAGCTCGCGCGACGACGAACGCGACCTTGTCGATGAAGCCCAAAAGGCCGGATATGCCGTCTGCCGGACGAAGGAGGAAATGGACGCCGCCCCGGAGGGAAAAATCATCGGCTTTTTTGCCGATAAAAACATGAACTCCGAGCCATCGCTGTCCGAAATGACCGCCGAAGCCCTTCGCCGCTTCGCCGGCCGCAAGCCGGGCTTTTTCCTGGTCGTCGAAGGCAGCATGATCGACAAATTCGCCCACGACAACGACCTGGATAAAGTCCTGGATCAAACCCTTCTCTTCGACGAAGCGGTCGGAACCGCCCTCGACTTCGCAAAAAAAGACGGCCGGACGCTGGTCGTCGTCACCGCCGATCACGAAACCGGCGGCTTGAGCCTCAACGGCGGAACAAAGGACGGCCGCGTTCTCATGGTCGACTGGAGCCAGGACGATCACACGGCGGGAACCGTTTCCCTCCTCGCCTCCGGCCCCGGCGCCGCTCTTTTCGCCGGATTCAAGGAAAACACCGATATCCCCCGGATCATGGCCCGGCTGCTCAAGCTCGCCGATTTTCCGAAAATTTTTTAAGGCTGAGATAGCGCTCTCCCCGGTCGGGCAGAATGGCCACAATCATCCTTCCGGGAAAATCGGCGGCGATCTTCCCCGCTCCGGCCACGGCCGCGCCGCTGGACAACCCGGCGAAGATGCCCGCCCGGGTCACGAGCTCCCTGGCCGCGGCGAAGGCCTCCTCGTCATCGACCCGGATGACTCCGTCCAGGCGGGACCGATCGAAGACAGGCGGGATCTCGGATTCGCTCATGTTTTTTAGTCCCTGAATGCGGTGGCCCGGAGGCGGCTCGACGCCGAACACCTTGAGACCGGGTTTCCTCTCCCGCAGAGACTTCTCCACTCCCATCAGCGTTCCGCCCGTTCCGATTCCGGCCACGACGACGTCCACGGCCCCGGCGGTCTGGCGGTAGATTTCCGGCCCGGTGGTCTCATAATGGGCCCGGACGTTGGCCGGATTGGCGAACTGGTCCGGCATGAAATATTTTCCGGGAAAATCGGCCGCAAGTTCCCGGGCCCGGGCGATGGCCCCGTCCGTCCCTTCTTCGGCCGGGGTCAGGTCCAATTCCGCCCCGAAGGCGGCGATGATCGCCCGGCGCTCGTCGGAAACGCAGGCCGGCATCACGAGTCGGGCCTTGTAGCCCAGAACGGAGGCGATCATGGCCAGGGCGATGCCGGTGTTCCCGGACGTCGGCTCAAGAAGGATTTGATTTGGCCGGAGAAGGCCTTTTTGCTCGGCCTCCCGGATCATGTAAAGGGCGGTCCGGTTCTTGACCGACCCTCCGGGATTGAGGCCTTCGATCTTGGCCAAGAGGCGGGATCCATGATTGCGGGGAGTCAGGCGGCTGATATCCGCCAGCGGCGTGCGGCCGATGGCGCTTAAAACGCTCAAGGAATTATTCATTTCGATCATTCTCAAGAAAATCGACGGAAAGCGACGCGGGAAAAAGACGAGGGAGGGGGTGAAAGGATTCTCAGCAGGCGGCGGGGCGCCCGCAACAGAAACAGCAGAGAACGGGGGCCGAAGAACGGGTCCCGCGAATCCGACGGCTGTTTCGGAACATGACGGGCGGCATTCTAGCCCATCCCCCGGAGGGCCGCAAGAGAAATTTTTTGACCGGAAGGCCGCCGAGGAATAGAATACCCGGTTCGATCGCGGTGAGGAGACGGCGATGAGCATTCTTTATATCGTGATCGGGTCGGCGGCGATCCTCATTCTCGCCTACCTGACCTACGGACGATTCCTGGCGAAAAAAGTCTTCGCCCTCGACGATCATCGGATGACGCCGGCCGTCGAAGTGAACGACGGCGTCGACTTCGTTCCGGCCAAAAAGCACATGATCCTCGGCCAGCATTTCTCGGCGATCGCGGCCGCCGGCCCGATCAACGGCCCCATTCTCGCCGGCGTCATGTTCGGCTGGGTTCCCGCGCTTTTCTGGATCATCGTCGGCTCGATTTTCGTCGGCGGCGTTCAGGACATGGGCGCTCTGATCGCTTCGGTCCGCCATGAGGCCCGGTCCATCACCGACGTCATCAAAACCAACGTCTCCCACCGCGCCTGGATCCTGTTCATGATCTTCATCTGGATCACCCTCGGCTACATCATCGTCGCCTTCACCGACCTCACGGCCGGGTCGTTCGTCGGGACGGTGACCCTCGATAACGGCGAAAAGGTGGGCGGCGGAGCCATCGCCTCCTCCTCGATCCTTTACCTGATCCTCCCCGTCCTCATGGGCGCGGCGATGAAGTTTCTGAAGCTGAAGGAAAAATGGGCCCTCCTCATTTTCCTTCCCCTCGTCGGCGTCGCCATCTGGGCCGGCCGCTATATCCCGATCCAGCTGCCGGCCTGGCTCGCGCCGAACGCGGCCTCGGCCGTCTCCACCTGGGCCATTTTCATCCTCATCTACTGCGTGTTCGCCTCGGTCATTCCCGTCTGGGCGCTCCTTCAACCCCGCGGCGCCCTGGGCGGCTACTTTCTTTACGCCGCCCTGATCACGGCGGCCATCGGAGTCGTCTTCGGCGGGTATACCGTCCAATATCCGGCGTTCACGAACCTGGCGATGGGCGGAGGGCTGGGATCCGGTTTCTGGTTCCCCATGTTCCCCCTCCTCTTCATCACGATCGCCTGCGGCGCCTGCTCCGGCTTCCATGCCCTCGTCGCTTCGGGAACGTCGTCCAAGCAGCTGGAGAAGGAATCCGACGCCAAGGCCGTCGGCTATGGGGCGATGCTCCTGGAAGCGATGGTCGCGATCGTCGCCCTGGCTTGCGTCATGATCATCGCCAAGGACGATCCGCTCGTCTCCCGGGCGCCGAACTTCATCTATGCCTCGGGCATCGGCCGTTTCCTCGAATTGCTCGGGATTCCGGCCGCCTTCGGCATTTCCTTCGGCCTGATGGCGTTCACGACCTTCGTTTATGATACCCTCGACGTCTGCACCCGCCTCGGACGTTATATCTTCGAGGAGCTGACCGGGATGCGGAACTGGTTCGGCCGAGCCCTAGGGACGCTGTTGACCGCCGGAGTCCCGGTCTTTTTCATCTTCCAGACCATGACCGATGAAAAAGGCGCCCCGGTCCCGGCCTGGAAGATTTTCTGGAACACGTTCGGGGCTTCAAACCAGTTGCTGGCCGCTCTCGCCCTGATCGGCGTCACGGTCTGGCTTTATCACACTTCAAAGAGAAAGAAGGCCTGGATCGTCGCTTTCATCCCGGCCGTCTTCATGTTCGTCATCTCCAACTGGTCGCTCGTCAAGTCGATCCGCGACAAGTGGATCACCGGCGCCGCCTCCATCCACTCGGCGGTGCCCTGGATCCACCTGCTCCTCATCATCCTCTCGCTTCTCGTCGCCGTCGAAACGGTCATCGCCCTGGCCCGGAAAAAACGGGAAGAGCCCATCGCCCCGGCCGGGCATTATTGAGCTTTCGGCATCCGGATCAGCTTTCCGGCCGCTTCGGCGAGGACCGCGCCCGTCTCATCGGCGAGAGTCGAAGCGCAGGTCACCAGGCGGCCTTTCGTCCCGGTCACCCGGCCTTCAAGAACGACGGTCCGGCCGATTCCGACCGGTTTTTTGAATCTCACCGTCATCTCGGCCGTGACCGCGGTTTCCCCCGCCCCGGGGTCCGCGCTGCCGCAGGCATGGGCGAACCCCTCGTCGAGGATGGTCGCGACGATGCCGCCGTGAAGGATGTCCCGCCAGCCCTGGAAACGGCGGTCGAGCCTGAGGACGGCCCGGCACCGTCCCGGCTCGGGGTATTCGAATTTGATCCGCAAGCCGTCGGGATTGCGGTCTCCGCAGGCGAAACAAAAACGGTCGTTGACGAGGTCGAGCTCCGACATCGGCGGTCCTCCCCGGGAAAATCCCGTTCCCGCGGAGATTATCCCGTTCCCGGGGGAAAAACAAGCGCCCGGCCGTTTGACAATCCCGCCGGGCCTGCTTATCTTTCTGTTGGGAAGAAATCGAATGAACTTTTTTTGCAGCGCCGGCCGGTTCGTCCCGACGGCCGTGGCCCGCAAGCTCGTCCACCTCGTCGAAGCCAACGCCGAGGAGATGAGCAACTCCTATACCATGGAAATCCGGACGATGATCGAAGCGCCCGGATACCGCAACTTCGATGAACGCGAAGTCCACGACCGGGGCCACCGCGTTTTCAGCCAGTTCGGGCGCTGGATCTCCAACGAATTCACGGAAAAGCAGATGGAGGATTACTGGACGGCCCTCGGCCGGCAGCGCCGGGAGGAAGGCTTCACGATGTCGGAGATCATGATCGCCATCTGCCTCATCCGCCGCGACATCTGGCAGAAGATCCGCAACGAAGGCCTTCTCGACACGGCCGAAGACCTCTATGACGCCATGGAGCTTTACGGCCGCATCGTGAATTTTTTCGAGCGGGCCCAGTTCTACACCGTCCGGGGCTACGAGGGAAAAACCTGAATTCCCGGCGCTACTCGTCGCCGAAGCTCGTTCCGACGGAGCGGGCGGCGGCGATGAGCGGATGATCGAGGGGCACGAGGCGCTGCCCTTTCCCAGGAACGTCCAATCCGACCGAGGAGATTTTTCCGCCTCGGACGGCGACCATCCGGCCGAATTCCCCGCGGGCGGCCAGGGCGACCGCTTCCGCCCCGAGCTGCGTCGCCAGGATCCGGTCGGCGGACGTCGGCGATCCGCCGCGCTGCAAATGTCCCAGGACGACGGTCCGGGCTTCCTGCCCGGTCAGGCGCTCGAGCTGGTCGGCCAGGACGAAGCCGACCCCGCCCAGGCGGACCGGATCGGGGCTGGCCTCGATCCGCTTCTGAACGACGACGTCTCCGCCCCGCGGCTTGGCCCCCTCGGCGATCACGACAAGGCTGAATTTCTTCCCGATTTTCCGCCGGAAGTTGACCTTGGCGGCGACGGCTTCGACCGTGTACGGGATTTCGGGGATGAGGATGATGTCCCCTCCCCCGGCCGTTCCAGCGTAGAGAGCGATCCATCCGGCCCGGCGGCCCATCACTTCGACGATCATGATCCGGTGATGGGACTGGGCCGTCGTGTGCAGCCGGTCGACGGCCTCGGTGGCCACGCCGACCGCCGTGTCGAAGCCGAAGGTCACGTCCGTCCCGCCGAGATCGTTGTCGATCGTCTTGGGCACGCCGACGATTTTCAGCCCGGCCCGCGACAACCGGACGGCGCTGGCCATGGTTCCGTCTCCGCCGATGAGGAACAACGCGTCCAGGCCCTTTTCCCGGACGTTACGGATGACCCGTCGGGAAACGTCTTTCTTGACCGTCGACGCTCCGCGCGGATCGACATAGGCATAGGGATCCGACTTGTTCGACGTGCCCAGGATCGTGCCGCCGATCGTCAAAATCCCCGAGACGTCGGCCGCCTCGAGCTTGCGGAAGCGGGGTCGAATCAGCCCTTCATAACCGTCTTCGATGCCGAAAACCTCCCAGCCGTGCTCGAACAGCGCCCGCTTGGCCACCGCCCGGATGACCGCGTTCAAACCGGGGCAGTCTCCCCCTCCGGTCATGATCCCGATCCGCTTGATTTTCGACATCCGCCACCTCTTCTGTCGTCAGGAAATTTTCTTCGCCTTGAGTTCGAAATCCTGCTGCCAGAGAACCAGGCCGTCCACCGGCCCCCTGTCCCGCAGGAACTGGATCCGGATATACGGATCGGTGGAATAGAACAGCGTCTGCCCTTCGGCGTAAAAGCGGGTCGCCGCCTGGCCGGTCGGCTGGATGACGAGGTAATAATCCTCCCAGGTCACGTCCAGGAAATAATCCGGCCCGACTTCGTACCGGCCGGTGAAGCTCTTGTAGGTTTCCGGATCCAGGCGCAGGACCTGCTTCTCTTCCGGCTTGTAATGGGGCCAATCGTACGTCGTCGCAAGCGCCGCGAGCATCTCGTCGATCAGGGTGAAGCCGTTGTCGCTGTTGGTCATGATCACGGCACCCTGCCCCCGGACCGGATACAGGACCATGACGCAGGCGAAACCCTGCGTTTTTCCCCGGAGCTTGAATTGAATGTCGTCCCGACGGCCGTCGACGAGGAATCCCGGGCCGTAATTTTCCAGCCACGGCACGAGCATCGCCCGAGCCGCGGCCGGGGAAAGGATCTTGCCGTCCCGTTCGCCCGCGGAGGCGAGCAGGTCCGTGAGGAAAGCCCCAAACTCGGTCGGCGTCGTCCATAAGCCCTTGGCCGCCGCGGCCGGATATTTCTTCCAGAGCCCGGCCTCGGGGCGGCCATCCCGCAGATGCCCGGTCGCCGCCCGGGTTCGGAGCTCATCGGGCAGGCTCAGGGCGAAGGTGCTGGCCGTCATTCCCGCCGGCCCGAACACTCGTTCCCGGGCCAGCTCCTCGAACGTCCGTCCCGTCCGGTCCGTCAGGAACTCTTCCAGGACGACATAGCCGGCTTCGGAGTAACGGGTCAAGGAGAGGCCCTTTCGATCCGGCCCAATCCAGAGCGGGCCGTTGGATGCCGGCTTGGCCCCGTCCAGCATCGGCACGAGCGTGGGGACCTGTTCATCGGACCCGTATCCGAGAAGGATCTGTTCGGACAGGCCGGCCCCGTGAGCGAGAAGCGAACGGAGATCGAGCCGGCGGCTTCCGCGGTCGAATTCCGGGGGAAACTTCCAGGACCGCAGGCCCGAGACCACGTCTTCGTCCAGGGAAAGAGCCCCCGTATCGGCCAGAGCCGAAACGACCGCGCCGGCGATCATCTGGCTGAAGGCTCCGCCTTGAAACAGGGTCTCCGTCGTCAGCGGCTGCCGGGTCTGGCTGTCCCGTTCGCCATAAGCTTTCGCCCATTCCAGGGCATTTTTGTCGATGACCGCCACCGAGACGCCCGGTACGCGGTAAAAAGCCATGCGCTCGTTCAGTTTCAACGTTTCCGAAGGCAGCCCTTTCAAATAAACGGACCGTCTCAAGCCGGTTTCCACGTCCTTGATCCGCTTGGCCGTCACAGGATCTTTCGAGCTGCACCCGGCCAGAAGCAACACGCCTCCGGTCATGGCGATAACCGTCATCCCCATGCGGGAGGAAAGAAAGCGTCGCTGGTTCATGGGATTCCTCGTTATGCCGTTTTTCTCGCTCACCAGGCGATTCCCGTCTTCCGGCCGGTTTTCAGATCTTCCCGAAACGGAAGAACCGGTAGAGCAGGCCGATGTTGCCTCCCAGGGAAACGGCCAGGAGGACGATGATGCCGATATCCATCCGGTTGATCACCGCGAACAGGGCGATCAGGAACATGAGCCAGCCGCGATTTTCGGCCGATTCGCCCCGCCGCTCGTCCCGGATGAGGTTTTTCGCCAGATAGAACTGGGTCGTTAGAAGAAAATACAAGCCCAGGGTGAAAAATCCGAGGATGAGGTCGATTTCCCGGCCGGCCAGGCGGTATTGGCCGAGGATGGCCCCGACGATCAACAGATATTCGTTGATCCGGTCGAGAAGGAGATCCAGGTACGCCCCGAAATCATTGGACGTCCCGCGCGCCCGGGCCAGCATGCCGTCGGCGCAATCGACGATCGAGGACAGCTCGGCCAGCACGCCCGCGAGGATGAAGGCTCGGCGCGTGGCCAGGGCGAAACAGCCGGCCCCGGCCAGGCCGATCAGAAAAGCGGCGACCGTGACCTGGTTGGGCGTGATTTTGGTCCGATAAAGAGCCCGGACGATCAGCGAGGCCGCAGGACGATTGAAGACTTTATTGATCTGCAGGAATCGCGGCGTAAAGAAATTCTCGCTTTTGCGGGCCGCGGCCCGGTAATCGAAGGCCGCTTCAGAGCTTTGGGGCGATGTCCCGTTCGGCATATCGATAATCCTCGACCGTGTCGATTTCCACCCAGGGGCGCCCTTTGGTCAGGAAGACGCCGAACGACGCCTCTCCTCCGCTCCGGCCTTTTTCCCGCAGGAGATCGAATCCTTTCTCGAAAAAATGGCGCGTTTCCCCCCGGGCTTCGAGCTCGTCATAAATCCGGATCAGGTCGCCGATCGCCTCCCGGCCGATCTTATACAAACCGATGGCCTCGCCCAGGCATTCCCGGGGATCGAGCTCCTTGCCGATGCGGACGATCCGCCCGTCGCTGACGACGACCTTGATCTCCTCCCCGTCCAGGGAGATGTCGGCGTCGACGGCCGCCCCGTGGGAGACCGGAAGCGAGACCAGGTCGGCCAGGATGCCGGGATCGAAAAGAACGTCGCCGTTGACGACGATGACGTCGACATCGGCGGAGGTTTTCTTGAGGGCGAGGTTGAGGGACACGGCGGTATTGGTATGGTCGTAATCCTCGTTGACGACGAACGCGACCGCCGGATAACCGCGTTCGTCGACAAAGCGTTCGATCATCTCCCGACGATATCCGACGACGAGAACGATATCCCCGACGCCGCCCGCCTGCAGGCCGTCCAGGCAGCGCTCGAGAATCGTTTTCCCTCCGAACGAAAGGAGGCATTTGGGCGTCTCGTCGGTATAAGGGCGCAGACGGCCGCCCCGGCCGGCGCAGAGAACGATTCCTTGCAGTTTTTTCGGATTCATCGACTCGCCGATATTATGTCTATTTTCGATCTTTTTGCAACACGAACGCGTGTCCCCGCTCACATTTTCCACGTTCCGGCGACCAGGATGTTCGTTCCCGTGATCCGCCGGCTTTCTTCGGAAACCAGGAAGCGGACGGCCGAAGCCACATCGGCGAATGTTCCCAGGTCGGCGCGCGGCCCGGCTCCGGACGGACGGATTCCTTCCTTCAGGAGGCCGGGGGAAACCATGTTGACCGTCACGCCCGTTCCCCGGCATTCGGCCGCGGCCGTCCGGGTCAGGAGGAGAAGCGACGTTTTGGCCGCGGCGTATGGAAGCACGGTCGGAAACGAGGCCAGCTGCTCCGCCCGGCCGAAGCCCACATTGATGATTCGGCCGAAACGGCGGGCTTTCATCGCCGGAAGAGCGGCCGCCAGGACGAAATAGGCGCTGAAAAGATTTCCGCGGAACATCGCCTCCCAATCGGCCGCCGCCAGCCGGTCCCATTGTTTGAAAAGGATCGGCCCGACGTTGTTCACCAGGATATCGAGGCGGCCCCATTTGCGCTCGACCGCGGCCGCGAGCCCCCGGGCCTTTTTCTCATCCGTCAGGTCGGCCTGGAAGACGGCGCTTTCCGCCCCGGATTTCCGAATCAGGACGGCCGTTTCTTCGGCTTCTTTTCTCCGGCGATGGAAATGGACGGCCACGGCGCCGGCGGAGGCGGACAGGGCCAGGGCGATTTCCCGGCCGAGACCGGACGAAGCCCCCGTCACCAGGATGATCGGCGGCGCGTTCTTGTTCACGGTGTCCAGTATCGTCTTTTCCGGGTTTGATTTCAACGGAGGGCTGTGCTATTTTGGGGCTCCGAAATCTCATCCATCGAGGCGCATTCATGACATCCACGGACGGTCGAATTCTTGTCACCGGAGCTTCCGGACAGATCGGCACCGAGCTCCTCAACGCCCTCTGCCGCCGCCATGGCGCGGACAACGTCGTCGCCGCCGACATCCAGCCTCTCTCGGCCAACGCCCCGGCTTGCGCCTTCGAAACGCTCGACGTGACAAAGGCCGACCGGCTCGAGGACGTCCTCAAGAAGCACCGCGTCGGGATCGTCTACCATCTGGCCGCGATCCTCTCGGCCAACGGCGAAAAAAATCCCCAGCTGGCCTGGGCCGTCAACATGGACGGCACGTACAACGTCCTTGAAGCCGGGCGCAAGCTCGGCCTGACCCGGATCTTCATCCCCAGCTCCATCGCCGCCTTCGGCCCCGATACGCCGCGCGTTCGAACGCCCCAGGACACGATCCTCCGTCCGAAGACGATGTACGGATTGACCAAGGTCGCCGGCGAGCTTTTGGCCGATTATTACGTCGCCAAGTTCGGCCTGGACGTCCGCGGCTGCCGCTTCCCGGGGATCATCAGCCACGGAGCCCTGCCGGGCGGCGGGACGACGGATTACGCCGTGGCCATCTATTACGAAGCGGTCAAATACGGCCGCTACGCCTGTTTCCTGCGCGAAGACTCGCGGCTGCCGATGATGTACATGCCCGACTGCCTGAAATCCATCCTCGATCTGATGGACGCGGACTTCAAGGGACTCCGCCACCACGGCGACTTCAACGTCACGGCCATGAGCTTCACCCCGGCCGAGCAGGCCGCCGAGATCCGCAAGCACATCCCGGGATTCGAGATCGTCTACCAGCCCGATTTCCGCCAGGCCATCGCCGATTCGTGGCCCGAGTCGCTCGACGATTCGGCCGCCCGGGCGGAATGGGGCTGGATGCCCGATTACGACCTGGCCTCCATGACGGCGGACATGATCCGTGTCCTGACCAACCGGCTGGCCGAGGGCAAGCTGGGGTACTGAGCCGCTATTTTCCTTTACGCCGGCGCTCCAGGTACCGGAAGCAGGTCGCCAGGTGGTCGTTAACCAGGCCGGTGGCCTGCATGTGCGAATAAAGGATGGTCGAGCCGACAAACTTGAAGCCGCGGGTTTTTAAATCCTTGCTGATCGCATCCGAAAGAGGCGTGCGAGCGGGCATCTCGGCCAGAAACGTCAGGCCGGAACGAATCGGCTTCCCGCCGACGAAGCCCCAAATGTAGCGGTCAAACGACCCGAATTCCCGCCGCACTTCCAAAAATCGCTTCGCGTTGTTAATCGCGGCCTCGATCTTCAGCCTGTTGCGGATGATTCCGGGATCCTCGAGGAGCCGCCGGACATCCCTGGCTCCGAAACGGGCCACCCGTTCCGGATCGAATCCTTTGAAAGCCCTCCGGAAGTTTTCCCGCTTGTCCAGGATGAGCTTCCAGCTCAATCCGGCCTGCATGCCTTCAAGGACAAGAAACTCGAAGATTTTCCCGTCGTCATGCAGAGGAACTCCCCACTCGAAATCGTGGTAGTCCCGCATCAGGGCGTTTTCCGGTCTCTCGAGACCGGGCCAGCATCGCTTTTTCACCGCAGGCGATCGACGCATCTTCTCCCTCGTCTTCGTTTGGAAAAGAATCGTTGCAAACCAAATAAAATCAGACCGTTTTTCCCTTGAAGGTGATCTTGAATTCCGTTCCGCCGCCGCGGACGAGCTCGACCGTGCCCCGGATTTGGTCGGTCAAGTCGTTGACGATCTGCAGCCCCAGCGACTTCGTTTTTCTGAAGTCCAGATCCTCCGGAAAACCCACGCCGTCGTCGACGACTCTCAAGACATAGTCCTCGCCGCTTTTATGGAAATGGACCCCCATCGAGCCGCTCCGGCCTTGGGGGAAGGCATGCTTCAGGCCGTTGCAAACCAGCTCATTGACGATCAGCCCCATGGGGACCGTCGTGTCGATGTCCAGCATCACGTCGTCCACGTCCATTTTCAATCCGACCTGTCCCGATCCCGCGGCATACGTCCGGAAGAGGTCCTTTACCAGCGTCCGGAGATAATCGCCGAAATTCATGTGCTTCAGATCCGATGATTGGTACAAACGTTGATGAATGAGGGCCATGGATTTGGCTCGGTTCTGGCTCTCCCGGAAAATATCGAGGACCTCCTGGTCCTTGATGCTCTTGGACTGCAGGTTCAACAGGCTGGAAATGACCATGAGGTTGTTCTTGACCCGGTGGTGGATCTCCTTGAGAAGCATCTCCTTTTCTTCAAGGGATTTCTTCAGGCTCTGTTCCGTGTTTCGCAAATCGGTGATATCGAGAATCGACGAGACGTATTCGTCCGTCCCGGGAATCGCGTCCACCGTAATCATGATATTCCGGATCGTCCCGTCCCGGGCGATGAACTTGGATTCATAATGGGTCGGAGCCGCCGACGGATCCGCCTGTCTTTTACGGAAGTTGTCCATCATCATGGCCCGCTCGACGGGCGGAATGAATTCCTCCCAGGACCGCTTGCCTTCGATTTCCTCTTTGGGATAGCCGGAAATATCCCCCATGCGCATATTCCGGCTGGTGATGACGCCCTTTTTATCGAAAATCAACGTCGCCGCTCCCGACGTCTCGAAAACGGCCCGATAGCGGTTTTCGGATTCGACCAGCCGGGCTTCGGTTTTTTTCAATTCGGTCAGGTCCGTCAGGACGTTGACGATCCCCTGCGGACGGCCCGACCGGTCCCGGATCAGGGCGACGGAGAGATGCATGTTGAGCTTGGTTCCGTCCTTGCGGAGGGAAACGACTTCGACCGGCAGGATGTACGTTCTCCCCTCGAGCATTTCTTGAAACCGGATTTTCAAGCCCTCCACCATCTGGGGCGGAATGATGGGATTGGGCCCGCCGACGACCTCGTCGCTCCTCCACCCGAAAATCCTCTCGGCCGCCGGGCTCCAGCGGACGACCCGGGAGTCCATGTCATAAACAATGATCGCGGCCGGCGAGGATTCGAAAATCAGCTCCAGCTCGTCTTTCGTCCGGTGGAGATCCTCGAGGGCCTCTTTTCTTTGAAGGGCGACGGAGGCCAGCCGGATGAACGTTTCGACGGCGCTTTTATTTTCAAACCGGCTGCCTTTTCTCAGGAAAATATCGACGGTGCCGAATAGTTTCTCATTGTATTTGAAACCGGCGGCATAGATGCAGCCGATCCCCAGCGCCGTTTTCGCCAGCCGGGCCGTTCTCGGGGGGATCTTGAAAAACCTGTAAATCACCTCGTCAATCCGCGTCAGACGCCCGCTATAAAAAGCGTCGCTCAACTCTCGATCCAAGAACCGGTTGAAATCCGCGGCCGGAATCTTGATGTCAAGGAGATCAATGCCCAGGATTTTCCGGGAAAAGTCGTTCAATCCTTTGGCTTTCCCGCTCAACGCGCACGTCCGGAACGTGTCGGTGGCCGCATCGTAGGCCGTGATCGCCACGATGGCGTCCTTGACGAATCGGTTCACCTGGCGGGCGATCACTTCATAGAGATCGGCGCCGGGAGGGAGCGCGTCCAGCTCAAAGGCGCTCTCGAACAACAGCCGTTCGGATTCGGCAAGCGCGGAGTTGCGGGCCTCGCTTTCCTTGAGACGCGCTTCCAGATCCTCAATCGTCCGCTTTGTTTTTTTCAGCTTGTCCCGAAGCCCTGATTTGACCTCAACCTTGTCCGGCATGATCAAATCTCCCCGCTTTCCGCGGTTTTTTCCGGATCATGAATAATCCATCACCCTTAAAATCATGATATTCCCCGGGGCGAACCGGTGTCAAGGACATGTACTGGGTCACTACATGGTGGACGCCTCCAGGGGTTTGCGGGATTGCTTCTTTCGACAGCACAGCTCATAGGGCGTCAGATAGCCCAGAGCCTGGTGAGGCCGGATATGATTGTATTCG
>Ga0172371_10000538_pt1 | contig 58785 bp, 53 predicted proteins | sample Lak12m_FD_114543 | JGI IMG/M metagenome (GOLD analysis project Ga0172371, IMG submission 114543) | Freshwater microbial communities from Kabuno Bay, South-Kivu, Congo - kab_022012_12m | ecosystem: Environmental > Aquatic > Freshwater > Lake | place: Democratic Republic of the Congo: South-Kivu... | reverse complement strand
TTGAATCGGCAATACCATGGGCCGTCATCAAGGGTTCGACGGACGTCACGTCACTCTCCATCCGCGTCACGATTCTCATAGCGCTCATCATCCTCGCCATGGGGCACCGTCGCTTCTTCTGTAAGGTGCTCTGTCCCCTGGGCGCATGCCTGTCCGTCTTCAACCGATTTGCCGCTGTGTTCCCTGAACGAAATTCCGATTGCGTCGATTGCGGGGCGTGCAATCGGGTGTGCCCGATGGAGACGGCATCCGGCAAGAACAGCTTCGGGGTCTATGACGACAAAGCCGAAGAATGCATCTCCTGCCTGGAGTGCCACAAGAAATGCCCGACTGAAGCCATCCGGCTCTGGGGCGGGTGACCGTCCTTGGAGTAAGATCCGGGAGGAACCTCTTCGAAAAAGGGTCCTCCCCAAACTACTTCGAATGAAAATGAATTTTGGCAACACGAAACGTTCAGGCGTTGCGGTGGCACGAGGTTCCCGGACGGACCGATCTCGGCCGAGAAAACGCTGGGAAAGCGAGAATGATGGTTCGGGGTGCGAGGACGGGAGGTGTGGAAGGCACTTCACGACCGGCCGTCTGACCCATCGCATTGCACGTTCCCGGAAGGACGTGCGGCGGCCCGACGGATCGCTAGACCCTTAAAGACAGGTCGATGACGTGGCCGGAGGGGTTGATCCAGACCATGAAGCTGGTGGGTTTCTTTTTCTTGGCTCGGGTTTTGATTTCATTGAGGCGGGCGGCGGGGATGTCAACGGGAGTGGCTTTTAAAAAGCGGTTGAGATCACGAAGATTTTTGAAGTATTGAATAGTCATCGCTGCTCTCTCCTTCTTCAGAATCCGGAACGGGGATACCGGAAAACCCTTGACTTGGAGGAATCCCTTAATTTACATCAACCAGGTCCGGAATGCAACCTCTAACCCCCGCTGGAACGGAGGGGTTGCAGAGAAGAGCGCTCAGAGCCTACCTTGGCATGTTCATTGTTCGTTGTGCGTGACAGGGGACATGAAGCTGCGCCGGGAATGGACCCGCTCCCGCGGACTCAATGATCACCTCGAAAGAGCTCTTGAAATCTGGCGCGATTGAGTTAGACTGAAAGCGGGGGGAGAAGTTTGCCCGTGCCGAGAGCAGCGGCAAGGCGTGACGGGTTCGGATTGAGGTAGTTTCGCCGCTCCTTTTCTCTGATGGGTCTGCTGATTATGGTGAGTATCGACAAGGCAAGAGTCCTGATTGTTGACGATGAACCGCACATCGCGGAATTGCTCCGTCGCTACTTGAGCATGGACGGGTACCAGTGCGTTACCGCGCCGAACGGCGAAAGCGCCCTGGAGTTGCTTCGAAACGGGCTATTCGATCTCGTGCTCAGTGACATCATGATGCCGGGGATGTCCGGCATTGATCTCCTCAACATTATTCGTACATTGTTCCCTGATGTCGCAGTTCTCATGGTCACCGCGATAAACGACCGGTCCACCGGAGTCCTCGCCGTGGAGCTCGGCGCCTATGGGTACGTAATAAAGCCTTTTGACAGGAACGAGATCCTCATCGGAGTGGCCGGCGCGCTTGAACGCCGTCGGGAAAGGCTGACGACGAACCCTGACCAGGAAACGTGCTCTGAAACCACGTCAGCCGGCGTTGAAGAGTACCATAGCGTGAAGATCCCGGTGCATGAATTCCTGCATTTGGTAAAATCAGGATTGAATGACGACGCTCTTATGGAAAAGTTCAAGCTGTCAGCTCGATCTCTTGACAACCTGCTGGATCACCTGATGGCCGTGGGCAAATTGAAACGGTCCGATCTCGACCAACGATTTTCGCTCCGCCCCGGGTCGGTCGCCATTGATGTGAGCCATCTCGGGTTTCCTGGATCCGGATCGCGCAAACCCGTGATTAAGGCTTCCGATGCTGCGAAGTGCATACGCTCGGGCATGGACGACGCAACGCTGATGAAGCGATACGGCATCTCCGCCAAGGGGCTCGAGAGTCTCATCAAGAAACTCGTTGCGGCCGGTGTTCTCCACCAATGGGAGCTTGAGACACGGTTCGGCCGCAACGACCACGCGTTGCTCTTGGATGAGTGAAGCCCGAGCCCGTCACGACTACGCTCTCCTCGCCCGTCGGAAGACAGAGGGTGAGACGGTATTTTCTCCGGTTCGCCCCACCCCATGACTCTTGAGAGACCTCCCGGTTGTCTGTTCTCCGTGTGAACCTGCGGCCATCTGCAAAATCTGCGGATCACTCTGAGGAAATCGTCGCTTCAAATCTCTCCGTTCTCCGCCCCCTCTGCGGTGATCCCGCGCAGAACGCGGGACCGGTCTTTGGCTGCTATCGTGGAGCGCATTGAAAAGGATGGAAAACTTGAAGCTGAATCTCGAAGAAGGCTCAACGTCCTTGAGGGGAAATGCGCTCCACGATCAGTCGGCCATAATCATGAGATGCCGAGAAGTTGTGGATGATCGCCACGCGGGGATCTTACTCAAAGTCAACGGAGTCTCACTGGCTTTCCCGTATGTGAAGAGTGCCGCGAATTTCAATGAGCGGCACTGTATCACGCTGAATGAAGACTTCCGCGAGCTTCAAGACACGTCGCCATAGCAGTTGCCGAATTTTCTGACCCTTTCACGGAGCCGGCCCGCCATTATTTTCGACAACTGCCATAAATCGGGCCCAAGCTTCAGAGGTCTCGAGCGGCCCTGCGCTGCTCTCCAAACGACGGGGAAACGCCCTCCATTTTTGTCAGCTATTTCGGGAAATTGAAACTTCCTCGTTTCGCTTGACGAGACGAGGTTTCAGGGCTAATGTTGTACGCGTGGCGAAGTCCATGGTTTCGTTAGAGGCGGCTCTTCATGGATGGTCTCGAAAAAAGAACTCAAAGCATTCTCAGGGCTATCGTGACCGAGTATATCCTCACCGGTGACCCGGTGGGATCACGCACCGTGGCCAAGATGCAGGACGTCAACCTTTCTGCGGCTTCGGTGCGCAACATTATGAGCGACCTGACAGAATGGGGTTACATCACCCAGCCTCACGTGAGCGCCGGTCGAATTCCAACGGATCTTGGGTACCGCTTCTACGTGAACGCCATTTTGGAGGCCCGGCAGCCAAATCTCACGGACCAGCCCGCTATCGAGGCGTTGCTCAACGATGCGGGTCTGGACATCAGGGATGTCATGCGCCAGGCTTCCACGGTTCTGGCCGAGCTCTCCAGGCAGGCCGGCATTGTCACGGCAACCCCTGCCCAGGAACAAACGTTCAAGGCTATCGAATTTATTAAGATTTCCAGGGATCGTATCCTCGTGGTCCTGGTCTCCACGAGCGGATTGGTTCAAAACAAGATGATCTTCGATGAGGACGATATCGATCAGTCCACCCTGGAGATGTACAGCCGGATGCTCAGCGACATGCTCAAGGACCGGGACCTTCGTCAGGCTCGCGAACGCATCGAGCACGAGTTGGCTACAGAAAAGGCGAGAATGGACGCCATTCTGGCGAGAGTGCTCAATCTGAGTCATATCATTCTTTCCCAGGACACGGCCAGGGAGATCTTTATCGAAGGACAGACCAATATCCTCGTTGATCCGGAATTCACGGACATCGAGAAGCTCCGGCTGCTCTTTACCACCTTCGAGCATAAGAGCAGTCTGCTCAAGATCCTCGACAAGACCCTGAGCGCCAAAGGGATTCAAATATTTATCGGCGCGGAGCATGGTCTGGACGATATTGCCTCTTGCGCCATCGTGGCCTACCCTCTCCGGACGGAAGCGACCGTAATGGGGAGTATCGGCGTGATCGGGCCGAAGCGGATGAACTATCGGGCGGTCGTACCTCTCGTGGACACAACCGCGCGAATCCTGACGCGTCTGCTGCGCCGGATCATCGAGCAAGCGGCCTGACGCTCAAGAGACCGCCCGGTACCGGAGAGCAATCGTGGAGCGCATTTCTCCAAAAGGACATTGAGGCTTCCTGGCCACTCAGCCTCAAGTTTCCATTCTGTTCAATGGGCTCCACGATCAATTGGCCATCACCATGAGATTCCGAGAAGTTGCGGATGAACGCCACGCGGTGAATTGTCACACGATCAACGAAGCTTCACCGGCTTTCCCGCAAACAGTGCCGCGATTTTCAATGAGCGGCACTGGATCAACTGCCACCATCGCTGACCGAACCCCTTTCCACGGCGATTCCGTCGCGGTTACCGTGCCGAAGAGCGAGACCATTCATTCCGGCGCCTACTGGACAGTCCTTTCAGCGACAAAACACCAGGGAGGCATCCGCCGCTTGAAGGCTCGTCGGCATGAAGCATCGTTCGAGCCGAGTCCGACCGGCAGACGGTTCGGTCTCTTGATGCCGCCAGACCCGCACCGCAGAGGAGAATTCCATGCGACTCCAGTCGCAAACATCCGTTGACAATGGAGCCGACAGAAAACGCCGAAGAGAATCGATGCTCCTTCGGGTCCTGCGGGTCGCGGCCCGCAATCCGCAGCACGTCACCAATGTGATTCGCGCCGAATATCGGCAGAGGCTGGGAATCCCTCTGGATCGCCGGGCTCTTTCGGGCAGGAGCGGGTTTCCCATCAATATCAGTGTCAATCTGACCAGGCGGTGCAATCTCAAGTGCCGGATGTGCACTCAGCATCGCCATTCATCTGACACTTCTCAGGATTTGTCGTGGTACCAGCCCGATAAGGAACTGCAAGTCTCTTCGTGGATAAATCTCATGGAGCAGGTGGCTCTTTTTCGACCCACCCTCTACGTGACCGGCGGCGAACCGATGCTCTATCCGGAATTCGGCCGCTTCATCAAGGAGGCCAAAAAGAGGCATTTCCTGGTTCAGATGACAACCAACGGAACGCTGCTGGCGCGAAACGCGGAGATGCTCGTGCAGCACGGGGTGGAAATCATCATGGTCTCTCTGGACGGACCGCCGCAGGTCCATGACGCTATCCGGGGCCACTCGGGTTTGTTCGAGCGGACCGCTGAGGGAATACGGGCGTTGGTCACGGCCAGAATGAGGCAAGGGAGTCCTACGCCGGTGGTGGGCTTGAATTGTACCATTTCCAAGACCAATATCGCGTCCATACCGGATATGGTGGCAATCGCTTCAGAGCTGAACGTGGACTTCCTCCAATTCCAGCACATTATTTTCAGCTCGCCCGATCACGTGGCAAGACATAACCGGCTTTTCTCCCCGGAGTTCGCCGGAGCCAGGGGGATCAGCATCGTCGATCCTTCCATCCCGGAAGGAGAGTTCTATGAGAGCGACATTCTCCCCGAGGATGTGGAACTCCTTGCGAAAAATCTGGAATTGGCTCGGCGACTCGCCCGCGGGCGCATGAAGATTTCGACCTTGCCGAACATCCCTCCATCGCTGCTCACGTCGTACTATCTCGACCTGGACTATCCCTTTCCCGGTCCTTGTTACAGCCTGTGGAAGACTCTTCGGGTCATGCCCGACGGCAGTGTGTCGCCGTGCTTTCATGTGATCGGGGGAAATATAGCCGAGGACCCTGTCCGTGAGGTGTGGAACACTGCAAGCATGAGAAACTTCAGGACCCTCATCGCGGAAAAACTCCTGCCCGGCTGCGCCCGCTGCTGTAGCAGAAGCTTCGTGTAAAGGCGAACCCGGGAGGGACTTTTTGCAAAAAGCCCCTCTCCGGACCCCTCTTCAAATACAGCCATGGCAGAGAGCCACAACGAAGGATGAAAGGGCTTGGCGGGGGCACGGTTTCCAGATTTCACCGAGACGGAGCCAGCGGCCTCGGTGGTGCCCGAAGGGCCAATATATTTGAAGTTTTTGGAAGGCCTGCGGGGGAGACCTTTTTAAAAAAAGTCCTCCCCCGCAGGCCTCTTTCATGAAAACTCCAAATATGTTGGCGGCTCCCGTTGGTCGCCGCTTGGCTACGCTCACCCCGTTTGTCTGGGACCGCCAACGTTCATGAACGCGGAGTTGAAATTTCGATAGAGCGCGTGATAGTTGGCGATACGGTGCCATTTCTTGAGGTACCCATCAGGCAAGTCGTCCCGTTCCTCAATCCTCTCCCATCGTCCCGGGACCGCGTACGCGTAATAGGGGAGATCCTTGGGTATTCCCCGCACGAGAATCACTTGAGGAATCACCCATTCCCGGAGCGCCATGTAGATCCGGTGCATCCCGTCATTGATGATGAAATGGATCGTGCCGTCGCGTTCAATGGATTCCTCCACCACTGGCGGCAGAAGATCCACCGGCTCGCCAAACCCCTCGAACCGGAGCCGTACGAATCCGTTCAGGCGGAACAGATCCACGCCGTGCTTTTCCAGGGCCCACTTCAGCTCCCGAACCTTCTTCAATTCATCCCGAAGGATATAATTCTGCGGCGGTGACAGTTGTGTCGCGGCAACCTGTTCCAGAGAGATGAAGGCGTTGGAATAGACTTTGATTTCCGGCGCCTTGAGCATGGTAACGTCTCGGAGCCGCTTCACGAGCTCGTCGGCCGGGAATTTCTCGACGTCAACAATGTTCATACATGTTCCCCGTTTCCTGTTTCAGCCTGGTTGAGGCTTGCTTCAATCCCTGGACGGACCGCTCTCGGCAATGACTCTTTCTCCATCGGTGAGACTCTCCACCATGATTCCGCGAAGCTGATCGATCTCGAGCTCTCCGGCAGCATCAGGGGACGTGGCCGATAAATTGCGTGCGGACGATCCTTGGAGCACTGCGATGACCATGTCCAGCGCCTGAGATGACACCGCAACCCGGCTGAATTTCGCAATTCCTTCGTGGGACTGCATGATTCTGCGCCAATACAAATCGAAATCCCTGTTCTTCGAATCGTACGGCTCCTCGAAATAGATTTCCCTGATTCCGGCCTGCACGAGCTGCTTGAAGCACCAGTTGCACGGTTCCAGGGTGCAATAGAGCACCGCGCCCTCGAGGGGAGTCCCGAAGCGGGCGGCCTGGTCGATGGCATTGACTTCCGCGTGGCTCGAAATGCAGTAGTTGTACTTATCGGCATCGTGGGCGCCGATGGAACGCCTCAGGCAGAAGTCGGGTCCTCGATCGATGCAGTGGGGCGCTCCGTGAACAGCGCCATTGTACCCTGTGGCCAGGATTCGATTGTTTCTGACGATCACGGCGCCTATCTTCCGGGAATTGCACGTAGATCGCACGCTGACCAATTTGGCCACCATCATGAAGTATTCGTGCCAGGACGGTCGATTCATAATCCTATCCTTCAGAAGTGGAGCCCGGAGTTTCTCCCATGGGCTGGATCAGGCCGCGGATCTTGCCGGATTCGACCGCTTCAAGAAACTCTTCGCCAAGGATCCCGCTCAATTGGGACACTTCATCCCATCGGCGTATTCTCTCCACGGGATCGTGGACAAAGGTCGTAAAATCGGTACGGTCCGGGATTCGGCCTCCCGGCAGCAGAGCCACGAATTCGGGACCCGGGTAGACCTGAAGCACATTGTCAAGACTGCCGCCAGGCGGCTTCCTCCAGGAAAGGTGCTTGTCGAACCACCCCGGAACGATCCTCCTCTGGTGATGGAAAAAGAGGGTGATCCCGTCCGGCCCGGCACTGTAGTCCTGATTGATATGGTAATCAACCATTCCGCCATCCCGGTACCGGCCGGGGGGCGCGGCCGGTATCTCAGGCACGCCTGCTACGACGTACGGAATGCACCCGGTCGCCAGAGCGGCTTGTCGAAGATTGTTCAAATCGAGTCGCACCGAGCTCCCGCGAAAGGAATTCCGCACGAAAAGAGGTTCATGCGGCCCTGAATAGAAGACCACGCGTTCGAAGAAGAGCGCCATGCCGTGCCTCGAAACGGCATTAAGAACAAACGCGGCTGCCAGAGCGCCTGCCTGCACCCACGTCCGTTCCGAGCCGGCCGGCCCCCTGCTCTTCACGACATGAATCGCCACATCGAGATGGGGGTGATTGAGGATGAAGGGGATATCACTGTCGCTGATGAAGTCGTCCACATTGCTCTTCAACGCGGCTGCGATGCTCTCTGATGTGTGTTCCGCTGTGAAGACGTTCCTCGAGTAGGCAATTCTCAGCTTCTCGTACGCGCTCGGGGGGTCCGCGCATGCCATGGCCAGGCAACGCCAGGCGCCCGCGGACGCGCCCACGAGGAGTACGCGACCGTCAGAGTCGCCAAGCAGGCCGCTGCTCATGAGCGCGCGGTCGAATCCAACAGAAGCGAACCACTTGGGTCCGCCGGCAGGCGCTGCAAAGACCTTGATTCTCTCGCGTCTGAGTCCTTCGTCGCGAAGAATGGGAAGAATTGAGGCGCCGGCCCGGTATTGGAGATACTGTTTCATCGCGGGTGATAGGATAGCATTGGCAGGGACGAAGGCCAAGAGGACGGATCTTTCTCTGAATTTTTCCGGTCATCATAGCTTGTTAATTCCAAAGCCTCCGCGCAGAATCATGTTGTTTCTCGCTTTACTGTCAAATTAATTGAATTCATGGAGTAAATTTTTCTTGACAAACGCATCTGTCGTGATAAGCAACTGATTCAGACGGATTATGCCGGAGGAAGGGTATGTTGAGAAGTAATTCCCTTATCTTCCTGTATTATCTAAAGTTTCAACCACAAAAACCATTTTGCCGTGAATCACGATCGAGAGAGTGCTCGATGAGCCGGTCCATAGGACGTCACCGCGTTACACCCTCAACACGCGCGGTGTGTCTTGCCGCGGTGTGGTAATCGGGCAGACGATTCGGATGAACAAGGCGCCTCGCGTATCAGATTCGCGCGACGATTCCGCGGACCGAGAGTAATTGCCACACTTTCTGACCGTTTCACGTGCCAGGCCGAGGAACCCCCGAACAAAGGTTTGACGATTCGGGGTTGTCCGAAGTGAAGGAGCTCCCCCGGCCTGCTACCCTCCAATCGGTCACGATTTCTGGCAACAGCGATAGAGGAGGGCTGGGGATCCTCCGCCTCCCGGTCGGAGCAGGAAGGGTGGCCATGCTGTTGCAGTGAGGGAACAGACGAGTGTCGCGAGCTGATGGATATCGGATTTCATGGAGAGTGGGGAATGGCTGGGAGTTCGACGTGGAGGGTACGCTTTCCGGCGTGTATGTCGTGAAATCCCTATGATTACAGGCTAGAATCGCTGCCCCGCGTCAAGAGTTCCGCGCCGATTTCCCAGGGCCGCGGCACTGAGGGAAGGGGGGGCTGAAGGCAGGGTACGCGCTCGGTGGAGGAGACCGTTCCATCGCGGAGCGCGCCTCGCGCCCAAGTTCTTGTATGTTTTACTAAGTGATTTTAATGTGATTCATCTTGTTTATCATTTAATACATCTATAAATTAATTCACCATGACGATATAAATGGTAATATCATCGAAGAAAATGTTATTTCTCGAAAAAAGAGAAAACATCACGAAATTCTATCCTTTTTTTGTTGACACGGAATCAGGAAATATAGTTTAGCAATACCAGTTTGTTCGATCTGGGAGGAAGGGTACAATGAGAATAAGCCCTTGCATAATACTGGTTTGTCTTGCCTTTTGTGTAGCAGCAACCTGCGCCGACGCACAGGGCCAATCCTTCATCCGTGTGCGCATTGTCCCTGACAGCATGAATGTCGGGCCCGCGGGGGTCATATCCCTCCCGCAGCAGGTGGATCCACCCTCTCGCGGACCGGTTCGCTTTCAGCGCGCGTCCGGTCGATATCCATCGAAGAGCGTCTGCACAGGGGACGAGTGCTTCGCGAAGCCCATCGTAAAGTGCAAGCCCCCTGCGTGTGAACCGCCACAGCAATTGTGCGGTCCGGGCCCGTCCCCGTGTATTGTGCCGAGACGCCTGCCCGGTCAATGGGAGCTGTCGGTTCAGACCTTCTTTCCCAATGCCCGGGGCAAGGTCCGTTGGCCCGCGGTCGTATTCGGAATTCCCACGACAGAGGTCGATTTCAATACCGATCTGGGATTGCCGTCCCATCCTACTCTCCTGGAATATGGGGCCCGCTTTCAATTTCGTCCCCACTGGGCCGTTTTCTACACGATCATGCCCATTCATCTGGAAGGGAATACGATCACGAATCGAACCTTCTACTTCGGGACGCGCGTCTACCCTGCTTTCACCCCGATCAAGACGACGTGGGATTTTACCTACCAACGGGTCGGCGTGGTCTATCAGGCTATCTCCAACTGCAACGCCACGGTCTCGGTGTACAACAGTTGGGTCTTCAACGAACAGCGTTTGTCCGTGGGAAGCGGGATTTGCGGCGGCACGTGCAATACCGTGGACCGGACCCGTCACATGGTCATGTCGGGCATTGAAATGCAGAAATGCATCCGCACGATGTGCAACGGCGGAACCTTCTCATGTGACAATCAAGTCGGTATCGGCTATCTCGACGGCACACTCGCCGTGGATCTTCAGGCCGGATTCCGGTTCAGCGTGCCAATGAATCTCAATCGCTGGGGCTATGTGAAGGGCGGTTATCGACTGCTCAACTTGAAAGAAGATCGCGACGATCTGAAGCTGGACGCCTTTTTTGAAGGCGGATTCGCCGAATTGGGGCTCATCTTCTAGCCTCGGCACAGTTTGGAATGACGCCGGGGCTGAATGTCCTAACCATACGGCTTTTGAACCCTCCCTTGACTGAATGTCCACTTTCAAGGAATCAAGGGTAATCAAAAGCCACCCCTCCGGCGCCATTCCTTTTTTTACTCCAATTCCCAAAAAACGAAAAGCCCGAAAACGGCTGAAATCAGCCGCCCCTTTCAGGGCTTTCCATTCGAGACGAAAGGGTATGTTGAGAAGTGCCCAACTCTTATCATAATTTTGTCGTCGAGCAAGTTCTTTTTTCACGCGGGTTCAACAAAAATTATTGCGGAATAATAGATATCCGTTTTCAACATATTATCGGATACACTTTCACAATCACTTCCAGAACATGCGTCATCATTTCAAAAAGAGAAGTCTTTGTCAACTTGCGTGTAACTTCGTGATCTCGCCCGTTTCTCCTCAGCTCGATACCGAGCTCCTCGTTGAAGACTGTGGCATTCCTCACCTCGCGAAACGGCCGGAAATTGTCGTTCCGAGGGCGCAGGCCCGAAGCAATCGCCGATCCCCTCGTTCTGGAGATTGCTTCGTCGCTTCACTCCCCGCAATGACATGGTGGGCGTTCGCTCCAAGCGTTCGGAGCGAAAGAAGAATTCACCGCAGAGACGCAGAAAGCGCGGAGGTAAGAATGATTTCAATCTCGGCAGGATGCGGTTCGTGGCCAAAGCATGGTCGCCGAATCGTGCTCAATGCTCAACTGGGCATGCTGAGCGGAATTCTTTCACCTAACCAATTGAAAGGAACCGGATTTCTCTGCACTCTCTGCGTCTCCGCTGTGAACGTTTCCTGTTCATTTTCTTGAAAGGGCAGGCGAAGTCTTCCGCTGACTCCAAGGTGTGTCTCCAAAACTGCACTTTGCCGTGCAGCGGGATTCGGCGGCTTTTCCGGTTCCGTTGGGTTTTTGACAACAAAAAACTTTTTGGTTCAAATTATTTACAATTATTTTCAAACGTGATATATTTAACAGGCGTGCCGGAGACCGTTCCCGCACACTTACCATGATGAGGAGGCTGCTCAATGATCCTCGACGACAAGGACATTCAACGTCCCAACCCTCGCGATCGCCGGCTCACGCCAGGATGGACGAGCCTGCATTCTTGGATCTTCCTGGCAATCGTGGCTTTCGGCGTGATCGTCATAGGACTCCAGAATCGGTATCACTACCTGAGTCCCCTGGGCCTCGGGAAAGCTTATCGAATCGACAAACTCTTCGGGGGCATTCAGGAATTCGAGCCCGGTAAGGGATGGATCGTGGCTCAATTGCAGATTCATCCGCCTCAGCCGCCCATGTCCATGATGGAACAGCCTCCCATGCCTGGCGCTCCGCCGGTGCCGATGCACATGCCGGCGCCACCGTCCGGAGCTATTGAGCCTCGCGCGGCCGTAACCCCCCATGAGCCGAGGGAAGAAGCCCTGGCTCCTGCGGTTCAAGCGGAGCCTCCGACGCGCACGTCCGCTGTGACGCCGTCCAGGGCCCTCGAAGAGCCTTCCATGTCCAAGGAAGAGCGGTTCAAATTATTTCAGACGGCTTTTCCGGATTTCGGAGAGGATGAATTCCAGCTTGCCAACGACGATCTCTTTCCTAATTGGAAGAAGACTGTGGCTCCGGCAGGGACGTGGAAGGATTTCATCGACGTGTACAAGAAATTCATCAAATGGTGGACCGATGCGGGGTCTCCACCGGAACCGGGATTCAAACTGTGGAAGGATTTCATCGCTCAGACCGGTGGGGGCAAGAATTGACAGGCATTCTCAGCGGGTGTGTGGGTGAACCGGCGACAGGATCGGGTATCTAGCTCTTCATGACCGCAAAGATCATGCGGCCCGCGGTGGTCTGGAGCACGCTGGTGACGGTTGCTTCGACGCTCTTTCCGAGGTGTTTCCGGCCGTGATCCACGACCACCATGGTGCCGTCATCGAGGTACGCCACACCCTGCCCTGACTCCTTGCCTTCCTTGAGGATGTGGACCTTCATGATCTCGCCCGGGAGCACCACCGGTTTGAGCGCATTGGCCAATTGATTGACGTTGAGCACCCTGATGGAGTGGACTTCCGCTACTTTGTTGAGGTTAAAATCGTTGGTAAGAATCGCGTACCCGGTTTCCCTGGCCATGGAAATGAGCTTCTGGTCCACCTCCTTGACCGACGGATAATCGGTATCATCTATAATAATACTTACATATGACTGTTTTTGAATCTTGTTGAGAATGTCGAGCCCGCGGCGACCCCGGCTTCTCCGCGTACCTTCGGAAGAATCCGCGATCGACTGAAGCTCTTTGAGCACAAATTCGGGGATGATCAAGTCTCCTCCGATGAATCCTGTTTCACAGACGTCAGCGATTCTTCCATCAATAATCACCGACGTGTCCAGGATTCCCACCACTCTTCGCACCGTTCCCGGCCCGTCCTCGACTTTCTTCTTCAGTTCCTTGGCTTTGGACGATCCGAGCTGGAGGCCCACCAAGGTGAAAACGACCATGATCATCGCGCCGGCTGCGCCGCCGATTTCAGGCCGTTCGATGGTCTGAAGGAGACTCCAGTTGACGATGGTTCCGAAAAGGGCTCCCGCGCCTGCGCCGATCGCTCCTCCTACGATTTTCTGCACATCGGCCCTGAGCCAGTGTCTCATCAGCAAAACGACGAACAACCCCAAGAACGTTCCCGCGGCCCCGCACGTCACTATTTTCCACGGTTCCTCGAAGAGATGGCGCCCGATCAATCCGGCAAAGAAGGCACAAGCCGTGACCAGAAGCGCACTCAGGGCTTTACCGGGCATGGTGGCAGATTCCTTTCGAAATGGAGATAGGGGTGGAAAGGAGGCGGTTCAGGCGTTGTTTTCAGCTGTCGTGGAATCGGAGTGGATCGAACTGTTGAAGATCCGGAAGATAGTCTGCTCCATTTCCTGCTCGTCGATTCGCTTTGCAATAGAGAGCTCCTTGACGAGGAGGTTTCTCGCTTGATCGAAGAGCCTCCGCTCCCCGTGGGAGAGATCCTTGCTCTCCTTGAGCAAGCTCAGATCTCTGAACACCTCCGCAGCCTGGAAAATGCTGCCGCTCCGCATTTTATCCTGGTATTCCCGGTGCCGTCTGTTCCAGGTCTGCCGGTCGGTCTTCATGCCCCTTTTCTCAAGAATTTCAATTACCTTATCGACTTCTTGTTCGTCAACGATTTTTCGGACCCGATTGGATTCCACCTTATTCACCGGGAGCTTAATCACCGGCCGCTGATTGGGGCTTTTCATCTCCGTCTCCAGGATGTAACAGAGCTGATCAGAGTTGCCGATTTTCTCCTTTTTTATATCTGTTATTCGGGCAACTCCGTGGACGGGGTAGACCACCACGTCCCCGATCTTGAACCTTTCCCCAGCTTCTGTCCGCATTGCGTTCGTCCTTCATCCTGGTTGGAATAAGTGATTAATTTTGTGGTGAATTAATTGTCCCCCTTCACAACACCGCGTCATAATGAGAGTTTGGTGGTCCGAGAACTCGCGTCGAGCCGCGGGGGCATTGTGTTTTCCTGCGCGAAGTGCTTAAACTTTGATTCGTTGTAAGCCTCTCAAGTTGGTGCGGTTGACCCCCGAGACGGGATGGAGAATATACAAGGGATTGTGGGTTGTCAACAAAAAAACACAATATGGAGTGAATATGACCCCCTATCTGATATGTCTCGTGACAATCGATGACGCGGCAAAAGCTACTGTAATCGCGAGAACTTTGGTCGAAAGAAAACTTGCTGCGTGCGTGAACATCGTCCCGGAAATTCGTTCCATCTATTCGTGGAAAGGCCAAGTCTGCGATGAAATTGAGCGGCTCCTCATCATCAAGACTCGCGCCCCGTTGTTCGATCAACTCAGGGATACCGTGAGAAGTCTGCACCCGTACGAAGTTCCGGAAATCATCTCCCTGACCATCGACCAGGGACTTCCCGAATATCTCCGGTGGATCGATGACTCCACAAGCACGACCACCTGATCCACTGAACATCCTCATAGAAGGAAGTCGTCTCCTCGATATTCCTCTATCGCTTGAGGTCGCGCGATCTATGGTGCGCCATATGGAGCTGATTCTCCAGTGGCGTTCCACCTTGAACCTCACTTCATTGAAGGACCCTTCAGACATGGCGGTGTTCCATTATCTCGATTCCCTTACCGTCTTGAAGGTGCTCGGGCTCCTCTCCGGATTTCGCCTTCTCGATGTGGGGAGCGGCGCCGGCTTTCCCGGGATGGTCCTCGGCATGGCGGATGATTCCCTTCGGATTTCCTTGCTCGATCGCGATCCGAAAAAGATCGTATTCCTGAAGCACGCCGCGCGCCACGTCGGTCTTCATGGGGTGGTCTTCCTCAACGTATCACTTTCCGATCTTTTTCGGCAGTCTCATCCCCCTTTTTTCGATGCCGTCGTATCGCGGGCCTTCTCCTCGGACGAGACGCTTCTCGACAGCCTCCATCATATAGTTGGAGAAGGCGGATTCCTCGTACGAATGGCAGGGCCCGCGTCCACGGGCGAGGCATTCCACTTGGCGCATTTCCGCCAGACGCGGGCCTGGGAGGGTGTGCTTCCTTTTTCGTCGGCTTTTCGGCGGGTAATTCTCTACGCAAAGATTTCCGGATGATGGAAAGAATTTCCGTTGGCACTTTTGCCCGATTGTGATATGAGGGTCACCCGGCAGGACCAAATACTATATCTTGTGGATCTCAAACGATGGGACGCGTCATCTGTGTGTGCAATCAGAAGGGTGGGGTGGGGAAGACCACCACGGCAGTGAACCTCGCCTCTTCCATGGCTCTGGCAGAACGGCGTTCGTTGATCATCGACCTGGATCCCCAGGCGAACGCTTCCAGCGGCCTGGGAATTCGGTTATCCAAAGGGGAGCCTTCGGTGTATGAACTGCTCCTTTCCCAGTGTGAAGGCCGGGAGATCGTCAGGAGCACCGAACTGGAGCATCTTCAGATTGTACCGTCGTCTCAGGAACTTACCGGCGCGGAGGTGGAATTCGTTTCCCTTCCGGGACGCGAACGAATGCTCTCCCTGGCGATCAGGGACCTTGTGACCGCGTACGATTACGTCTTCATCGATTGTCCTCCGTCGCTGGGCTTGTTGACTCTCAACGCCCTCGTTGCCGCGGATTCGGTCCTCATTCCGGTTCAGTGCGAGTATTACGCCCTCGAAGGCGTCGGCAGGCTGCTCCAGACCATTCGGCGGGTGAAATCATCGCTGAACCAGACGTTGGAAATCGAGGGCTTTCTCTTGACCATGTTCGATCCGAGGAACAATCTGAGCCACCAGGTGGCAAGTGACGTGAGGAAGAACCTCGCGACGCAGGTCTTTCAGACGGTCATTCCGCGCAACGTGAAGCTATCGGAATCACCGAGCTTCGGAAAACCGGTCGTCCTGTACGACCTCACTTCACGCGGGGCGGTCAGCTATCTTTCCCTCTCACAGGAGATCATGAATGCTGAGAGAAACGGTCAAGAAACGTACGGCATTGGGCCAAGGGCTTGATGCGCTGATTCCGTTGGATGCCCCCTCCGAGACAACGGTTTCGGACCGGAATGTCAAGCTGGCGCCCATCGATTCACTCGTTCCCAATCAGTATCAGCCAAGGCGGCTCTTCGTTCAGGAGTCCCTCAAGGAATTGAGCGAATCGATCCGAGAGATGGGAGTCATTCAACCGCTCATCGTCAGATCGACCGCGGCGGGCCACTACGAGATCGTGGCAGGGGAGCGCCGCTGGCGAGCGGCCACGATGGCAGGTTTTACGACGATTCCGGTAATCGTACGGGAAATCTCCGACGCTGAATCCTTGGAAATAGCTCTCATTGAAAACCTTCAACGGGAAAATCTCAATCCGCTTGATACTGCTGAAGCCTATGATACGCTGATTAGGAAGTTTTCTTACACTCATGACATGCTGGCAAAGCGCCTGGGAAAGGATAGATCGAATATCACCAATTATCTCAGGCTCTTGAAATTGCCTGACCCGGTGAAGGAAGACGTTCGCGAGGACCGTATATCAATGGGCCATGCGAGAACCCTTCTGGCCGTTGAGCACGTGCCGACCCTTTTGCGTCTCTCGAAGCGGGTCCTTCAAAGAAGCCTCTCTGTGCGGGAATTAGAAAAAATCGTCCAGAATTTCAAGGACAAAAAGACTTCGTACCGCCCGGAGCCTTCTCCGAGAGACCCTGACGTTGCGGCTCTGGAAACCGGTCTTTCCCGCCATTTGGCGACCCGAGTGGTTATCAGACACAACAAAAATGATTCCGGCAAGTTAGAAATAAGCTTTCACTCAAGGGAGGAGCTGGAGCGACTGGTGGAGGCACTGGGGTATTCTGAAGATTTCTCTTGAAATTATGCTTGCAGCGTGTTACCCTATTCGTTGATTATCATATCAAAAATATTGGCTTTTTTGTGGGGTTATGGATACGATCTGGACACGCTGCCTGGAAGTGCTCGAGGCCAAAGTCACCGAGCATACGATGGCCACATGGCTCAAACCGATCGTCTGCGAAGTCGTTTCGGACGAGAGAGTTATGCTGTCGGTGCCGAACAATTTCTTCATCGTCTGGATAAGAGACAATTATGTCGGCATCATACGTGAGGCGCTGCTCGATGTGACGGGCAAGCGCTATCAGATGGATTTCCGTTCTCGGGACGAATGCGCCGAGGAGAACGGCATGATCGTGTCTTCCGCGGAGGATTCCTGCCCCGACCCCGAGCCCATGAGCGTGACCGACGAGTTTGCCCTCAAGCGCAATCTCAATCCACGCTACACGTTTGAGAGCTTCGTGGTGGGATCGTGCAATCAGTTTGCCCATGCCGCTGCCATGTCGGTGGCCGAGAATCTGGGTGGAAGTTACAATCCGCTCTTTATTTACGGCGGCGTCGGCCTGGGCAAGACCCATCTCATGAGCTCGATCGGCTATGAGGTCCTTTCCAAAGACAAGGGGAAGAAGATTTATGTCAGCACGTCCGAGGAGTTCACCAACGAAATGATCAACGCGATCCGCTTCGACCGCATGGTGGATTTCCGAAACAAATACCGGAACGTGGATCTTCTCATGATCGACGACATCCAGTTCCTCCGGGGAAAGGAACGGACTCAAGAGGAATTCTTCCATACGTTCAATAGAATATACGAAGCCCGTAAGCAAATCGTGATCACGTCCGACCGATTTCCCCACGAGATCCCTGAAATGGAGCAAAGGCTGCGGTCTCGTTTCACTTGGGGACTCATCGCGGACATGGGGGTTCCGGATCTTGAAACAAGAGTGGCCATTCTCAAGCGAAAGGCGTACGAGGATTTCGTGGATCTTCCCGATGAGGTGGCCTATTTTTTGGCAGAGCAGGTCGAGTCGAACATCCGGGATCTGGTGGGCTATCTCATCCGGGTCATTGCCATGAGCACGCTTCAAGGTATTCCGCTCTCCAGAGACTTGGCGCAATCAGCGCTCAGGGAGATCCTCCACCGCCACCGAAAGAACTTCACGGTCGATGACATCATCAGCCACGTGTCCAAGGCGTTCAGCGTCAAGCCCGCGGATATCAAGTCCAAGAAAAAACACAAACTCTACTCCGTTCCACGCCAGATAGGGATGTATCTGGCCAGGGAGCTCACCGAATTGTCCTACCCGGAAATCGGAGCGGCCTTCGGTGGCAAAGACCATTCCACCGTGATTTACGGCTCCAGGAAAATCGAAAAAAAAATGGAAACCGACCATGCGTTGAAGAACCTTGTGGAAGGGCTCAAAAAGGACATCCGGGAATAACTCCTGAAAGGGGATCGCGCTCCCACTCCACGTTTCTCCCGCCACATGACCGAAGGCTTCTGCCGTTCCGGTGGAGGGTGACCAGATTCCTGTGGAAATCTTGTCGAAAGAAGGGGGATTTTCCGTCCGGCAAATTTCATCCACAATCCGTACGTCGATTCGTTCGGAAAGAATCAACAGGACAAATCGTTTGCCGGAGCATCCGAGAAGGGGTTTTTCCACAAATTCACAGCACCTGATATTACGACTATTTATCTTATTTATAAAGAACATGATAAGGAGCGCCTCATGCATTTTTCCATCGAGAAAGAGAATTTGCTGGATGGTCTTTCCAAGACCGTTCCAGTGACAGAAAAGAGATCTCCACTGCCGATTCTGTCCCATATCTTGATGGATGCCGCAGATTCCAAACTCGTCCTCACCGCCACCGATCTTGAAGTCGGCCTAAAAATGAATTATGACGCGGAGATATCGGACCCAGGGTCTTTAACGGTACCGGGAAAGAAACTCTACGAGATCGTTCGCGAGCTTCCTCAGGGACGGCTGAGCATTCAAGCCTCCGAAAGAAACCGCATTACGATATCGTCCGCCCACAGTGTCTTTGAACTGGCGGGCATGGATGCCCTGGACTATCCCGCGTGGCCGACTCTCGACAGTTCCGCCACGTCTACGGTTCAGGCCGAAAAACTCTTGTACCTCATCGACAAGACGATGTTTGCTTCATCCAATGACGACTCACGATTCAATCTCAACGGCGTGCTGTTTGAAGAGATTGACGGAAAGGTCCGCGTCGTGGCCACAGATGGTCACCGATTGGCTCTCATCAACGAGGAGCTTGGGGTGTCCCTCGAGACCAAGATGCTTATTCCCAAGAAAGGTCTCTTGGAATTGAAGCGGCTCCTGGAGAGCCTCAAGGGCGAGATCTCCATCGGATTCGAGCAGAAGAACGTCTTCATCATGACCGACCGTTTCGTCATGACCGTGAGGCTGATCGACGGGGATTACCCGGATTACCGAAAGGTGATTCCCGAATCGAGCGACAAGGTGCTCAAGGTCAACCGTGCGCAATTGCTTCAGACGCTCAGAAGAGTCGCCATCCTGACCTCGGACCGGAACAAAGGGGTAACGGTTCGGATTACGCCTGGTACGATGGAAATAAGCGCGGTTCACCCGGACCTGGGAACGGCTCGTGACGAAATCGATGTGGAGTACGGTGGAGACGAGTTCCTCATTATCATCAACGTTTCGTATTTGATCGAGGGACTCTCCTCGGTGGATACCGACGAGATCCTCTTTGAGTTGACTCAGGAGGCCAAGCCGATAGTCATTCGGCCGGAACCGGCCAAAGACTATTTCAATCTTGTCATGCCCATGAGAAAATAGCTGAGGACGGAAGGCCAGGACAATTCCCTGGAGAATAGGTCGGAAAACTGGCCGCCGTTGTTAAGCCCTTTCGGGTATTATGACAAAAAAGATAAAGGAATTCAGTACATTGCAGGAAGAATCTGCCTACGGCGCCGAGCAAATTAAGGTTCTCGAAGGTCTGGAAGCTGTCCGGAACACCCCCGGCATGTACATCGGGAATACGAGCACGGAGGGCCTCCACCAACTCGTTTGGGAAGTGGTGGACAACGCGGTGGATGAGGCATTGGCCGGCTATTGCCACAACATTTCGGTCATCGTCCACCTTGATTCATCGGTCACGGTCGAAGACGACGGCCGCGGCATCCCGACCGACATGCACCCGACGGAGAAGATTCCCGCGGCGGAAGTCGTCATGACCATGCTCCATGCAGGGGGGAAGTTCGGAAGCGACACGTACAAGGTTTCCGGCGGACTCCACGGTGTGGGGGTTTCCGTGGTGAACGCCCTTTCCGAAACGCTCAGGGTCGAGATTCGGCGTGAGGGGAGAGTTTGTCGCCAAACCTATCACCGCGGGAAGAAGGCCACCGACCTGGAAGTGGTGGGCACGACGAAACGTAACGGCACCAAGATCACGTTCAAGGCCGATGAGTCTATTTTCGGCGACATAGAGGTCAGTTATGACCTCATTGCCGCCCGACTTCGGGAATTGGCGTTTCTGAACCGGGGATTGAAAATCAGCTTCGAGGACGAGCGCTCTCAGAATCAGCCTGTCGTCTTCGAGTACGAGGGTGGGATCGTTTCGTTCGTCGAACACCTCAACCGCGCGAAGCAGACCATGGGCGGCCGGCCCATGCACATTGCCGGGGAAAAAGACGGCAACTATGTGGAATGCGCCATTCAGTACAATGATGGATATTCGGAGACCGTCTTCTCCTATTGCAATAACATCAACACGTTCGAGGGTGGAACGCACCTGTCCGGATTCAAGGCCGCACTGACACGAACTCTCAACCAATATGCAAACGCCAAGGGACTGCTCAAGAATGGAAAGGCCCAGTTCACCGTCACCGGTGAAGACATGAGGGAAGGCCTCACCGCAGTACTCAGCGTCAGGATGCTGAACCCTCAGTTCGACAGCCAGACAAAGTCCAAGCTGGGCAATATGGATATCAAAGGGATCGTCGAGCAACTGATCAACGAAAAACTCTCCCAGTACCTCGAGGAAAATCCCCAGGCGGCAAAATGGATAATTAGCAAGGCATTAGACGCGAGCAGGGCTCGAGAAGCGGCTCGCAAGGCCCGCGAGCTCACGAGGCGGAAGAGCGCTCTTGAGTCGTCCGCTCTGCCCGGCAAGCTGGCCGATTGCCAGGAGAAAGACCCCGCGCTTGCAGAATTGTTCATCGTCGAGGGCGAATCAGCGGGAGGGTCAGCCAAGCAGGGGCGGGATCGGCGCACCCAGGCAATTTTGCCGCTGAAAGGAAAAATCCTCAATGTGGAGAAGGCCCGGTTCGACAAGATCCTTCAGAATCAGGAGATCAGAATTCTGATCACCGCCCTGGGAACCGGCGTCGGGGAGGAAGACTTCGACATATCCAAGATCAGGTACCACAAAATCATCATCATGACCGACGCGGATGTCGACGGCTCCCACATTCGCACCCTGCTGCTCACCTTTTTCTTCAGGACCATGCCGGACGTTGTCAACCGCGGTTACCTCTATTTTGCGCAACCTCCGTTGTTCAAGGTCAAGAAGGGCAAGCAGGAATCCTACGTGAAGGACGAAAGTGAGCTGGACGACATTATTCTTACCAACGGCCTCGAGAATGTGAAGGTGACGAATCAAGGGGGAGAGTCTATCGAAGGTGTCGTCCTCTTTAACACGATAAAGAATCTCCTTAGGATGGAAAAAATCCTCGATATGCTCGAACGCAAGAACATGGAGCGGCTCGTCCTCAAAGCCTTTGTCCGAGAGGGGCTCAACCGGGAATCCGTGTCCGGTCAAGATAAGGCGCTTGACATCGTCAATCGGGCGCTTCCGAGAATCGAGACATTTCATCCGGAAATCATGCCGGTCACCATCGATATCGAACGAGACGAGGAACAATCGACCTACTACATCGACGTCAAATCCCGCCGCGATGGGTTGGCACGCCGAACCTTGATGGACTGCGAGCTGATCGAGTCTCCGTCCTTTGCGGAGATAGTGACAATAACCCATCGAGTGCAAGCGATGGGGGAACCGCCGTTCGCTCTCCGGATCGACAACAGCGAAACCGAGATCCCGTCGTTTTCCGACATGGTGCATCGTATCGTAGAGCATGGGCGAAAGAAGTTCACCATACAGCGCTACAAGGGCCTCGGGGAAATGAACGCGGAGCAACTATGGGAAACAACCATGAATCCGGGGGACCGAAAAATTCTTCAGGTGACGGTGGAAGATGCCGTGAAGGCCAACGAGATTTTTGCGACGCTCATGGGAGATCAGGTCGAGCCGAGACGGGAGTTTATCGAAAGGAACGCTCTCAACGTGGTGAATCTGGATTATTAGCGGATTTACCGTTTTGGTCCGTTTTGCGGGAAAGGTGACCGAGGAATTTTACTCCGAATTTCCACAAAATCACAAAATAGAGAGCCAGCGCAATGGACGACGCGACACGGAACGGCGCCACGGGCTCCAACAGCAGGTACGTTCCGACGAGCAGCAGTCCGAGTGCCGCAGGGAAAATGAAATCCCGCGTCCTGACGAACGCAAACCGGATTCGGCAATAGACAAAGGTCATGATCGTCATGACGAGCTTGGTGAGAACGAGGACCAGACAACCTCCGGCAAGGCCGAAGGATGGCACGAGCGTCAGATTGAAAACCAAATTGAGAATTGTAGTCACAGCAGCGAATGCGAAAAGAACGGGCGCTCCGCCGGCGACCATCATAACGTACGAGAAGAGATTGTTTTCGAACGAGAGTAGTATGGTCCATACGAGGTAATGCTGCATCCAGACGGCATCATGGAATTTTGCGCCATAGATGAGCGTGATGATGAAATCGCTTTCCACATGAAGAGTGAACATGATGGGAAAAGCGATGGCCATGAGCCATAGGGCACTATTTCTTACCAGTCGAGCTGCGGTGTCACGATTTTTAGACCAGAGCGCGGCCAACAGCGGAAAAACGACCCATCCCAGCAATTGTTCGGAAGCCAGAACCGAGATCGGGTCCACCACATTGTACGTGGCGCTGTAGAAAGCAACACCTGTGACCCCCGTGTATTTCTCGAGGAAGAAGATATTAGCCTTGTTGTAAATCACCCCAAGAATCTCAATGAACGCGAATACCATGGCAGCCCGAAACATGAACCAGACGTCCGGCCACTTGGACCGCACGAGGAATCGCACCGCATAATCCTTCAGATAGGAGGCCATTCCGAAGCCAAGACGTATGAGCCCGGAAATGAGCTTGAAAAGGCTGATGAGGATCGGATCGAAGCCCATGAGCGCGGTTACGAATCCATACCCGTACGAGAGCACGGCTCCAGCGATCTTTATGCGCGCTTCTCGAGACTGGAGACCTCGGACTCTGAAATCGGCAAAGTACGTCTCCGCGATCTGCTCCACGGCAAACCCGAGACAGATGAGGAAGAGAATGAGCGACATCCGAGGAGAGAGCCCGCGGATGAGAGCGGTTCCGAGGATTGTCAACATACAGGGGCCGAGCAATCCGAGCTTGATGACGTTGACCCTGCTGAGGAGCTCGGGAGCCTGATCCTTCTTTACGCTGCCGAGGTACGATACGAGCGGATAGTAGAGACCGAACTGGATGACCTTCATCACGATCCCACCTGCGGCCATCGCATACATGATCTCACCAAAGACCACCGTATCCATCCGGGCAAGGTAGATAAGAAAGACGGCGCTGAGCAGTCCTTCGGCCCCCTGAGCCGACAGCAGGTGAAGGAATCGCTTGAGAATTGCTGTTCCCGACCTGACGGGCGGGGGTGCGCTACCATCCGACTGCATGAGATCCGCTTTTCACGTGAAGGACTTGTCTGCCCCGTGGAGAGGCAAAACTATGAATTTAACAGAAATGTCCGTGGGTGGGAAGATTTTTGCGAAGAGCGAAGTGAGCGCGGACCGGAACCATGCCTCCGAAGGAGCGATCAACCTAAGAATTTTCCGGTCTCCTGAATCTCATGGTATGATATGGCCATGGACAGCGCAGACCAGTACGATCACATCCTCATCAGGGACGCCACTGTCCTGGTTCGAGTCCCGCGGGGATACCGACGGATTTGTGGCGAAACGCGAGCGGAATTCTTCGACGTGAAAACTGGCGTGCAACTCAGACAGATCTACCCTGACCTCCAGGAGATCGAATTGGACCGGGGCTACCTCGTGTCCGAACAGAGCGCCGGCGCTATCCTGAAGGCCGGAATGGCAGTAGCGCTTCCCCCGTCGGTTGATTCCTCAAAAGTCGTGACCATCTTGGAAGTTAAGCAGCGGAAGCTCGACTCGGTGGTAGCGGATTCCATTCTCGATCAGTTGGCCGTCATAGCCGAGTTGTTGAACGAATACCGCTCCGTTGCAGAAGCCGCCCAGAGGGAGGAGCGATTCTGGCTGTCGCAACAGGTCCTCACACTGGTGAGAAAATTCTCCGGCCGGGAATTGGCCGAGCTTCGGGAGATCGTCGATTGGTTCAAGAGCCGTCCGCACAAGAAATAGGTTGGCGTGCATTTGCCACCACAGGTTCTTTTTTTCATCGGGATGGAACCTCCATGACCAGAATTCAAGCAGCGCTGTGCTGCCTGTTGGCTCTTCTCTGGTTTTGCGTCCCGGAAGCGGCCGCGGAACAGGGGGCTCGAGCACTCTTCGAGCAGGGAAAATCATTCGTCAAATCAAAAAAATACGATGAGGCCATCGAAGTTTTCTCCCGGATACTTGAGCTTGTGCAAAAGGACGAGCGGAATGCGCGGATCGTCATGCTGGCTCGAGCGGAAGCCTTCTTGAGCAAAGGGGATTTAAGGAACGCTCACCTGGATATCAATACGGTCCTGCAATCTCCCGGATTGGACGGAGAAACCGAAGTATCCGCTTTACACCTCAAAGCAGCGCTCAGCCGTCGGAGGGGTCAGGATCGCCGGGCTCTGGACGATCTGACCGAAGCCATCAAAGTTCCGCACCAATCAGAGAAATTGAGAGCGTCGTCCTTTGCCAATAGAGGAGTCATCCTGGTCAATCTGGGTGACCCGGACCGCGCGGTCACCGATCTGAACAAGGCCATTGAACTGGATCCCCAGTCGAGTTTCGCCTACGCGGTGAGGGGGCTCGCCAACCTGCGCAGGGATCGGATCGAATCAGCCCGCTCGGACGCGGAAACAGCGCTCAGCATGAATCCCGACGACCAGGCCAGGAATATTGCCCTGAAGATCCTCGAGGAGCTGTCCATTTCAGCATCGGGGCCGCTCAGCCTCAACGTCCCCATGAGCGAAGACGGGCAGATCTATGTTCAGGTGCGGTTCAGCCGGAAAGGAAAGCCCCACAGGTTTCTGCTCGACACCGGCGCCACCACGAGTCTCATCGATCGGGACCTTCTGAAGGAGATCGCCCGGGAGACCACCGTGACCGAATTCGGGAAAGGCATCGCGAGCACGGCTGATGGAGCCAGACACAAGGTGGTCCGCTACAGGGTGAAGAACGTGTTTCTCTTTCATCTTCCCCTCGGAGAGATCGAGATGGATGTCTTCGACTCGAACAAGAAAAAGGTCATGAACTTGTTGGGGACCAGAAGCCTGAAGAGCCTGGCCGTGTCCATCGACAACGCTCGGAGGAAGGTTGAGATCTCCCGAAAAGAGCCCATTGAATGATATGAGCGCCAGGCGCAAGTCCTTTCCGCGTCGTTCAGAACAGGAGACGAAATCTCGATCATGACACGGCAAGAACCCGCTCAAGCTCGTCCCGGTCGAGGTGGATGCAATCCGCGCTTCATCGTATTCGAGGGCATTGACGGATCGGGAAAATCCACCCAAGCGCGCCTGCTGGCCGGGAAGCTCAAGCAAAAAGGGATTTCGGTAATTCTGACTTCCGAGCCTTCCGACGGTCCGGTGGGGCGGGTCATCAGGTCTTTGGAGACCAGGCCTGCTCCGGAAGAAGAAGCACGCCTGTTCATGGACGACCGACGGGACCATCTCGATAGGGTGATCCTGCCTGCCCTCGATGCCGGGCACACCGTCATTTGCGACCGATACATTCACTCTTCCGCCGCGTATCAAGGAGCCCGCGGCATCGATCCTCAGGATATTCTCCGCCGAAACCTCGATTTTGCCCCGCTTCCGGATATAATCCTCCTCATTGAAGTTCCGGTGGAATTGGCCATGACCAGGATTGCTTCCGGCCGCGTCGAAGGGTTTTCCTTCTTCGAGGAGATCGAGAATCTCAAAGCCGTACTTGCCGTGTACCAGGGGATGACCGACTCCCTGATCCGGCGGATAGACGGATCCGAGTCGCGGGAAGAGGTGCATGAGCGGGTCCTGAAAGTAATCTGCCACTGGAAATTTCCTGAAGAAGCCGTCAGAAAAGAATAGAAAAAGACCTCAAACAATCGGTTGAACGAGAAACCGAGTTAATAAAATCTTACAATACATTGACATAAAACGACTTTCCATGATACTATTGGTCGGTGCAATCTGAACGAGCGCAGGAGGAAATACTATGCGCCTGGTCTCGTCCATCGTAATCGTGATTGTTGCGACAGGGTTCCTCGCGGTTGGTGCTCCCGATTCGTGGGCAGGTGATTATCATCATCGTTTCATCAGGAACTATCCTCCCGGTTATCACGGAATGTGGTACAATGCGGAACGGTTCTATGACACCGCCGAACCCGGACAGAAGGGGAGCGAAAGCTTCCGGTGGGACAGGTATATGAGCAAGGTCACCGAGCTCCATTTCCCGTTTCTTCCTATCCCCTTCGCGTGGGATTACGGCACGTCGAGGAAGTTCAACCTTCCGGACTACAATAGGAACGATTGGCCGTGATGTGACGACGCGTGAGGGAAACGAGAGCATTTGACACGGGATAGCGGTAGGTTGTGCGCCGCGCCCCACGGATCGCGCCGTACGCTTGCACCCACGTCCGGCTTTGCAAGCACCAAGCGGCTACCCACGGTCGCCGCCAATAGAGTGAAACTTATTGGGAAAAGGTCTTCTTCCTGAATTGCCTTTTCATCGCGACACCTCATATGTCGGCCGCCGCGCGTCGCGCTTTAATTGCCCATCAAAAGAGCGGCAGCGTCCGGACATGCGTTGATACCAATGCGCGGTCAAAGAACTGGCAATGGTTGAAGCCGGTTCCGGCGGGTCTCCAAAGCGAAGTCAGGCTCCGCCGTCCGAAGCGGAGGAGATCGGCCGGGACCGGCTGTGAAATGGGGTTTCAGAGTTACTCGTATGAAAGCGTATTGGTATGAGGCATTGTTCCGAATGGCTTTGGAAAAGGCCGGTATGAGACCGTGAGAAAAGGCCGGGGGACTGTTGAGGGGGCCGATTGGGCTGGCGGAGAGAGAGGGATTCGAACCCTCGGAACACCTTGTGAGCATTCACGCGATTTCCAGTCGCGCCCCTTCGGCCGCTCGGGCATCTCTCCGTCTTGAGCCTATCTTTTTATGATAAACAGAAAAGTTCGCAGTGGTCAAGGAGAATCCGCCATGTCATCCGAGCCCCCGATTCGCCACCGGTCGGGCTTCGTAGCGGTCGTGGGACGTCCCAACGTCGGGAAGTCCACCCTGGTCAACCGCATCATGGGCCAGGAGCTTTCGATAGTCACGCCCAAAGCCCAGACCACGAGACACAGAATCTCAGCCATTTATAGCAGGCCGGGGGTTCAGATGATCCTCCAGGACACCCCCGGCATTCATGATCCGAAAACCGTCCTCAATAGAGCCCTTGTGGATTCAGCGGTGAAGACCCTGCAGGAAACGGATTTCATTGTGCTCCTCGTCACACCCGGCGAGAAGGTGTTTGATGACGATCGGGTTGCGGTCGATTTCATCAAATCATCCGGAACGCCGGCGGTCCTTGTCATCAACAAGATCGACCTGGTCAGGCCGGCTCAGATTCTTCCCGTGATTGACACGTATTCACGGATGCACTCCTTTACTGAAGTCGTGCCGGTCAGCGCCCTCACCGGCGACGGGATGGACAAGTTGCTGGAAATTCTCATCGAGCATCTGCCTGAAGGACCGCCCCTCTTTCCGGAAGATGACATCAGCGATCTGCCGGTCCGTTTCTTTGTGTCGGAAATCATCCGTGAGCAGATCTTCAAGCTCACGGGCGAGGAGATCCCCTATCAGACCGCGGTCATGGTGGAATCGTTCCAGGAGCAGCGCGGGAGCGTGCTCATCCACGCGGATATCCATGTAGAAAAGGACAGTCAGAAGAGGATCATCATCGGCAAGGGCGGTTCCATGATCAAGAAGATCGGAACGGACGCTCGCATGAAGATAGAGGAATTCATTCAGAGTCACGTTCGCCTGGAGCTCTTCGTGAAGGTAACCCCCAAATGGACCCGGGACCGAAAGAGACTCGAAGAATTCGGGTACTGGACTTCCTAAGCCATAATTGATCGAGCGGGCTTTGCCGCCTTCATCGGTAGCCGTAGGGAATTGCACAGACTACGGGCGGATCTCTGGTGGGACGGGAATACGCGACCGAACCTCTGAACAAGCGTTCCCGGCGATAAGTCACACCTGCTTCACGTTCGCATGTGCTGATTTGCATTATTCAGACGGATGGCCAGGCGCTCGGCGAGCTCGGCAAACAGCGGTGACAGTTCTTCCGATGGGTCTTCCCGGAGAGCCCGTGCCGTTTTGAGAAATAGGATCTGCGCTTCGCCCAACTCGACGGTGATTTCCAGATTCCGGCTCAGATCCAGGAAGAGGATGATCTCCGCCATGGTTGCCTCGTCTCGAGGGTGCTTCCCCAATTCGCGAACGAGGGTTAGTATGCGCTGCCGAATGAGCTTTTCCGCGAAACCCACATCGGGCGTGATCTTCCACAGGTCGACTTCATTGAGGATCGATTCCAAATTATCGGGAAAATCCCCTGCGGATATTCTCTCGAGCTCTTTCATAAAGCTTCGTTGCAATACGAACCGGGCCGCGGCGAGAAATGTGTCGGGCAACTTGGCTCCGTGGTGAATGATTCTCCTGGCCAGGTCCTTGTTTTTCTTGTAGAAGCTCTCGAATATTGCGGCTTGTTCCTCGTACAACTTTGCCGTGATAGATTCGACAATGCGATTTCGCTGCTCGGCAAACAGGTCCTTGAGAGAAAAGTAAGCGCCCGGAAAATGCCGGTCGAGCTTGCGAATCAATTCAGTCGACGATTGATTGGCAAAGGTGTTGAGAAGATCGAATCTCGCGAGGCTGTATTTGTCTTCATCTTCGAATTCTCCTACCGAGCACCGTAAATCCACACCGCCGAGATAGAGTACAACGACAATGAGTGAACGGCTCTCCGTGGTTACGCGGTTTCGCACGTTCAACCTCCCCACGAGAAATACGCGCTCACCAGATTCTTCTTTGCCGTAATCAGCCCACTTCACATCGTAGCAGTAGAGCTGTCCCTCGAAGGGCTCGCCCTCGAAAAGACATGAGATGGCAGCATGTCCCGCCACCTGATCGAGACTGACGATGTCCGGCATAATCCTTTGTTGAAAGAATTCGTCGCCATGGAGTCGAGGTTTGACATTACTCATGGCCGTTGCGAATTCCTTCAGAAAATCTCCTACCAATTCAGGACGATACGGATAAGCAAGCTGAAGAACCCGTGCAGCGTACCTGAGAATCTGCACGGTTTCGATGCCGGTAAAGTCATCGAAGAACCATCCGCAGCTCGTGTACATGAGCATTCTATTCCGTTGCATTTCCAACATATTCAGTATGAGAGCCCGTTCAGCTTCCGTGAAGGGGCGACTCCCGTGCACTTCCAGGAATCGAGCTATGTTACGGTGCGAAGCAAGGACCACTTCAAGGTAAGCATTGCGTGCTTCCCACGGATCTTTCAGGAGCGAAGCGGTCTGGTCCACGTAGAGCCAATCCACCTCATGGCGAATCAGGTCGAGAGATTTCCTCAACGGAGTTCGCCACTTCTGATTCCAGTCGGATCGCTGAGAGAGGGAACAGCCGCAGTTCTCCGACCAGCGGCCCACCCCGTGAACGCAGCTCCAAGACGAGCTCTCCCGGAATTCGGCTTCTGCGGAAGGAGCATGTTTGGCAAGAAATTCACCGTAATTCGTGAGCAAAATTTCCGGGTCGGTGTGAAGTCTTTCCAGCGCGTATGCGAGGGCCATTTCCCCGAATCGATGATGATGCCCATACGATTCGCCGTCCGTGGCAATGTGCACGATTTGAGGCCGGCTCGGGTTTTCCGTGAACGCGGATAGCAGTCTGTTCTTGAAATCTTCGCCGCTGTTCAGGAGCTGTTCGAAGGCAATTGCTTGAGATATTGGGGCATTATAGAAGAAGAGGGCGATGGAGCGCCCGCCTGAAAGACGGCACAGATAGGGCTGCGACGAATCGATGGAATCAGGATTGCGGGTGACCCAATCCGCGGTGGGAGCCAGCCTGAACCTCTCCGCCTGTCTCGGCGCGAGGATGGTGAATCGAATTCCATGTTCGACGAGGATTTCAAGCGTCTGTCGGTCCACAGCGGCTTCCGGGAGCCACATGCCTTCGGGATCGCGACGGAATCTTTTCCGGAAGTCTTCAATTCCCCAGATCACTTGGGTAATCTTGTCCCGCAACGTGGCCAGCGGCATGATCATGTGATTGTAGGCCTGAGCAATAGCATTGCCGTGACCTGACCGTCGTTTGGCGCTCAGAGCGTCTGCTTCCAAAATTGCCTGATAAGTCTCTTCCGCGTACACTTCGAGCCAGGAAAGCAACGTCGGCCCAAAATCAAAACTAATGTGCTCGTAATTATTGGCGATATCCTTCAGAAACCCGTTCTCGTCCAGAATTCGAGCCTGGGTATTGGGCGTGTAACACTCCTCCGCGACCCTCTCATTCCAGTCGTGGAATGGATGAGCGGATTCCTGAGCCTCTATGACCTCAAGCCAGGGATTTTCCCGAGGAGGCTGGTAAAAATGCCCGTGAATGCAGATGTAACGGGAAGCGGATTTGACCATGGGACGTGAAAACTCGTTGCGTTAGAGTGAAAGCGAGCGGAATGCTCGGTGGATTATAGCTTTTCCTCAATTGCCGTCAAGCGGCGAATGCCTCTCGGGCAGCCTGTGCGAAGGCCTTGATTTTCTCGAAATTTCGAGCTCCGTCGATATTTTCCAGGCCCGTATGGGCATCCACGCCATGGGGTCTCACGATCCTGATCGCCGCCGCTACGTTTTCCGGGTTCAGCCCTCCGGCGAGAATCACGGGAAGCGAGCATCTGCTCACAATTTCCGCGCTGATGGACCAGTCGTGGGTGCGCCCCGTGGCGCCCGTGCGTCCGGTGCCAGGATCGAAAGAGTCGAGAATGATAGCGTCCCAGAGCGGCAGTCGAAAGCCCTGCGCATTGAGGAGCGCGCAGCGATCGGACACCGTGACGCGGCCGATGGTCTTCATGTCAGGGCACATGCTCCGAAACATCCGGATCTCAGGCTCCGGTATCCCGCCATGGAACTGAATCGCGGCCGCGGCTGTGTCATTGACGAGCGCGCACCCGTCCGCGGCGGACTTCACATAGGTAATCACCACGGGCAGCACGCTTTCCGGCAATTGCTCGATGATCCAGCGAGCTTTTGTTCGTGTCAAATCATCATGCGCACCGTCGGGTAATTCCAGCGTGAACCCCAGAGCATCGACCCCGACGGATTCGCAAAAGAGCGCTTCTTCCAACGAGGAAACACCCGCGACTTGAACCCGCGGCGGCCAGCGCGTCCAATCTTGCGGTCTCATCAATCGCAACAGAGACAGACATCTCTGACCACCACACCACTGTGCGTCCGTCGCTCAGCTTCCTCGAGGGCATCGATCGCATTGCGAATGAGCGACGACACCACCGTAGCATTTCGGGAGAAGCCGGTAATTCCTACGTGAAGCGATACCTGATTCCCGTAATGGTGATCCGTCAGTCCGGCCAAACGCCAGGCAAGGGTTTCTGCGCCACAGACATCGGTATCAGGCAAAAGGATCCAGAATTTGCCCTGTTCTGCGCAGCCCAGGGTGTCGGCGGATCGGACGTTTTTCAGGAGGAGCTCCGCAAGGCCATGGGGCATGTCCCCTTCCCCGTTGGCGTGAGCTCCGCACGAGAGAGCCATAATACAAAATCGCTCATGATTTCGCCAAGCCCGGTTGAATTCCTTGCGGAGAAACTCGAGAAAAACGGCTTCGGTATAGGTACCTTCCACAGTTCCCATGAGGGCCTGACAGGCGCGTGATTCATGGTCCCACGCATTCTTGATGCCCCTCGAGAGCTTCTCGGCAAGGGATGCAACCAGCTCCGTATTCGTGTCGCCGCAGTATCGGTCAGGATCGTCGCTTCCAAGGCACAAGAGGCCGAGCTCGGCGCCATCGACCTCGAGAGCGGCCACAGCCGCGGAACAAACCCGCGAGGCGGCATCACCGAACAACGTGCCGGCCAGATCGCCCGAGGGATCGTTCAACACGAAAGGATCGCCGAGAGACAGCCCCTCCGATTCGACGAAATTCGCGGAGACCGCCCTGATTTCCGGGGGCGGAGCGCATCCCAAGGCCAATGTTATGGGATGGTCTTCCCTCAGCAGAACGCGTACGGCTGCAAGGTCCAGCCTGTCTTGGAGAAATCTGCCCACCCGCCGGATCAGAGTCGCCACCGTCCTGGAATCCAGCAAGATGTGATCGATCTTCTCCAAATGTGATCGGATCTCCTCAGATCGTTGCAAGAGCCCGAAAATCATGTCGAAAGATTTCAGCAGGCCTGCATTCTCCCCATATTCGTCAAAACAGAACTCTTCTCGATGCGTTAACGAAAGATCCACGAAGGGAACAGTTTTGCATGGATCAGGGCAAACGGAGCCGAATTCCGCGTCAGGAATTGCATCGCCATACGATTCAGCAGAGACATGGGAATGATGATCCTGCATCCGGTCGTGCCGAGAGTTGTCTCCCGTGGGAAAGGCGTCCATGATACCCCCTTGCCGCGCAGCCCATCCAGGCTGCCTCCGAAGTTGGGGGCGTATATATCATATTGAAATGAAAACACAAGGTGAATATTGCCCCGAAGCGCTTGCCTTGAAGGGCCTGGAAATGCTATAAAAAGTAGTTTGACGCGATCAAGGGATCGCATGGGGCTCGGCCCGGGAGAGGTCCCCTTGAAACGGGCCTTCGTCTCCGGACCGGGCCGAGCGACGAAATCTCTACGGCGCCGGCATTCGCCGTGCCCACGGAAACGTATTCAGAGGCGAACGATGGGAATCCTCGAGCTCATTGGAAACACTCCGCTGGTTCAAATTCATTCCTCGAACGGGTCGAACAGAGTCCGCATCCTCGGCAAGTTGGAGGGCAACAACCCGGGAGGCTCGGTCAAAGACCGTGTAGCCTTCTACATGATTACGAAAGCTGAAGCCGAAGGGGTCCTCTCACCGGACAAGATCATTCTTGAACCCACCTCGGGGAACACGGGAATAGGGCTCTCCATGGTCGCGGCCAGCAAGGGGCTGCGCTGTCTGCTCACGCTTCCTGAATGCGTGAGCGTCGAGCGTCGAAACACCCTCAAGGCGTACGGCGCAGAGCTCGAAGTTACCCCCGGATGCGAAGCAACGGACGGAGCAATTCGCAGGGCCCACCAAATCCTGGAGACAGACCCGGACAAGTATTTCATGCCCAACCAGTTCGAAAATCCGTACAATGCCGAAGCCCATTACATGACGACAGGCGTCGAAATTATCGAGCAAACCAAAGGTGACATCGACGTATTTGTGGCCGGGATGGGGACCACCGGCACCCTGATGGGTGTTTCCAGACGACTCAAAGAATACAATCCTTCGATTCGAATCGTTGGAGTGGAACCGGTAGCGGGGCACGCCATTCAGGGGCTCAAAAACATGACCGAAGCCATCGTGCCCAAAATCTACGATCCGAAGAAGATCGACACGATCATGCAAGTGAACGACGATCAGGCCTACGACACAGCCCGATGGCTCGCGCTTACGCAAGGAATTTTCGTGGGGATGAGCTCCGGCGCGGCAGTGTACGGCGCCATGCAGATAGCCAAGGATCTGACGGGCGGGACGATCGTCGTTATTCTACCCGATCGGGGGGACCGGTATCTCAGTACGACCCTCTTCAAGTCAATCTGCGCCAAGTGCCCGCCATAGGAAGGTCGGGCGGCCTGCTTCGGGAAGAGAGGCGGGCCGCCTGCCATGGTTTCCCGTGGGATTGTCGGGCATGCCGGTAGTGCCGGGGATCGCGAAGGAGACGGGAAGCGTCAAAAGAATTCAAAGCATTCGCCTGGAGGCACGGCTGTCTGGTCATACCGAAAGACGCGCGACGCATTCTGATCGGGTAAAGCGAATTTCACCGTATTCTTTACCCCGGACTTGAGATAGGCGGAAGCATTGGTCAACCGGTAGGCCACGAGTCTCCCCTGATGATAGACCGGTGCGGAATCCACCAGGTTTCCGTTCACGGTCCATACGGGGCGAGGGATGAAGAAGGAATACACGGGATAAACGCCGAGGGCCTCCACGGTTGAATCCAGGGTGCCACCTGCTGTGCGGCATACGCGAAGTGCGGTGATTCTCCATTTGTTTGCCGGCGGAGTAACATCCGCTGCGTACGCGACGATGGGCATCACTGCGACAAGGCTTGTCAATAAACAGGTTACCACGAATTTCGCGGGTCTGGTCATATCCGGATCCTTGTCGGAGGACCCACCGTCCACGAGTGGGCGGCAATGGTCGGCACGAGCTTTGGGATTGGAGGAGATTGAGCCCGCAGCGACGGGCCCCCGCGCTTGCGCGGACTCCTGGAATCGTTAACCCTATAACTGAAATGCCTCGGAAACACAAGAACATAAATCGTTCTCGGTTGACGGGGTTGGGGAAATCAACTAGAATCCGGTTTCATTCTGCGTGCCCCATGGAGGCTTATAATGGCAGTTCGACTTGCTATCAACGGATTCGGGCGTATCGGGCGTATCGTCATGCGAAACGCCATGAAGAATCCAAACGTGGAAGTAGTAGCGATAAACGACCGAATGGATGCCGACTTGATGGCCTTCCTGTTCAAGCACGACTCGGTCCACGGTCGGTACCAGGGGGAAGTCGCTGTCGCAGGGGAGACGATCACGGTCGATGGGGCCGCGGTAAAGGCTCTAAAGATTACGGACGATTTATTGAATCTGCCCTGGAGAAACCTCAACGTCGATGTGGTTCTCGAGTGCACCGGACTGTTTCGGGACAAGGAAAAGGCCGGCAAGCATATTCAGGCCGGCGCGAAGAAGGTCATTATCTCCGCACCGGGAAAGAACATCGATGGCACGTTTGTGTTGGGCGTGAACGACGAGACCTATGATCCGCTCAAACACCACGTGATTTCAAACGCGTCCTGCACCACCAACTGCCTCGCGCCCATAGTGAAGGTCCTGTTCGACGAGTTCGGTATAGAGTACGGACTTATGACCACAATTCATTCGTACACCATGGACCAGAGCCTTCTGGACACGGTGCACAAGGACTATAGAAGAGCCCGCGCGGCGGCGTTGAACATGATTCCAACCACCACAGGCGCGGCTTCGGCAATCGGTGTCGTGATTCCGGAGTTGGCCGGAAAACTCGATGGTTTGGCAATTCGGGTCCCCACTCCCAACGTGTCGTTGGTGGACCTCACCGCGACGCTGAAAAGCGCGGCCACGGTGGAAGACATCAACGCGGCCATGAAGAGGGCTTCGGAAGGTCGACTGAAGGGTACGTTGGCCTATATCGACGAACCGCTGGTAAGCATGGATTTTGTCAACAGCACCTACTCGTCTCTGTTTGATTCGCTGGCCACGTATGTCGTGGGAGACAGGATGGTGAAGGTGCTCTCGTGGTACGACAACGAATCCGGTTATTCGGCCCGGATGGTGGATCTTGCCGTTTTCGTCGGAGAGAAACTGACGTGACGGAGAGCACGACGAATGTTCGGATTACCGCCGTGGGATCGGGTCTACCTGCCAGTCCGACCCGGGCCTCGAGCAATTCATGATTCGAGGGGAAGCCAATGGCCGTAAAGAGTATTCGCGACGTTGACATCAAGGGAAGGAAGGTCTTTTTCCGGTTCGACTTCAACGTTCCCCTTGATGAAGAGGGAGTGATCAAGGACGACACGCGAATCCGGAGAGCGATCCCCACAATCGTGTACGCGGTGGGACAGGGCGCGAAATGTATTCTGACGTCTCACTTGGGCCGGCCGAAAGGCGAGAGGCGGCCCGAGATGAGTCTTCAACCCGTGGCCGCGCGGCTCCAGGAACTGCTGGGAACCAATGTTGTCTTCGCGGACGACTGCATCGGCCCCAGCGCGGAAGCGGCGGTGAATGCACTTCCCGATGGCGGAGTGCTCCTCCTGGAAAACCTCCGGTTCCACAGTGGAGAGACGAAGAACGACCCGAATTTCAGCGCGGAGTTGGCGTCGCTGGCCGACGTCTACGTGAACGACGCATTCGGAACTGCACATCGGGCTCACGCATCCACCGTGGGAGTGCCCGGTCTCGTGAAAGTAAAGGCGGCCGGGCTTCTGCTCAAGGAGGAGCTGGACAATCTGGAAAAGGCTCTTAGCAGTCCCCGGCGGCCGGTGGTCGCAATCTTCGGAGGGGCAAAGGTCTCGGATAAGCTCGGCGTGCTCAAAAACATTCTCGAAGAGATGGAGACCCTGTTGATCGGCGGGGGCATGGCAAACACGTTTCTGAGAGCCCAAGGCTTCGACACGGGGACCTCGAAGATCGAGGAAGACCTGGTGAACACGGCCCGGGAAATCCTGAATGCCGCTGCTGAAAAAAAGAGCGCGCTAATTCTGCCGTCGGACGTGGTTGTCGCAGACAGAATGGAACCGGACGCGGCGACGCAAATCGTAGCCTCGGGAGCGATCCCGTCAGGTATGATGGCACTGGACATCGGGCCCGCTACGATCGAGCGCTTCTCTTCGGAAATCGAGGGCGCGGGAACAATCGTGTGGAATGGGCCGATGGGCGTGTTTGAGATGGATGCCTTCCAACAGGGGACGATGGCCGTCGCTGAGGCCGTGGCGGCAGCGCCGGGCTTCTCGTTGGTGGGCGGAGGCGACACGATCCGGGCGGTGCGTCAAGCCGGGGTTTCGGATAGAATTTCCTACATTTCCACCGGCGGCGGCGCCTTCATGGAATTCATGGAAGGAAAGATCCTGCCGGGAGTGGCCGCACTGGAGAATTAGAAAGACGGATGCGGGGGGAGACCTTTTTGAAAAAAGGTCTCCCCCCGCGCCTCCCTTCCAAAAACTTTCAATATATTGGCGGCTTCCGTTGATCGCCGCATAGTGGTTGCCAACCCAGAGGTGGGCGGAAGGACAGCATTTTTATGGTTCGTTGCGCCTGATACCAGGCATGAGTTCCGTTGTGAGAAAGGACGTGGCATGGGTATTCGCAAGCCGATCATGGCGGGAAACTGGAAGATGCACAAGACCGCGTCCGAGACGACGGGGCTCGTGCAGGAGCTAGCGGCAGGTCTGTCAAGCAGTGAGCCCGCGTGCGAAGTGACCGTTGCCCCGCCGTTCACATCGATTCCCGCTGCGGTGGCTGCGGCAGGTAGAACCATCATCGCTGTCGCGGGGCAGAACCTCCACTGGGAGGATCAGGGCGCCTACACGGGCGAAATCGCGGGACCCATGCTGAAAGCGGCAGGCTGCACGCACGTAATTATCGGCCATTCCGAGCGTCGGCAGTATTTCGGCGAGACGGACGACAGCGTGAACCTGCGCGTCAAGGCTGCCATGCGTACCGGGCTTGTCCCGATTTTTTGCCTCGGGGAGACACTTGACGAGCGCGAGGCCGGCAAGACCTTCGATGTGGTCAAAACTCAATTGCTCGGTGGGATGAAAGACATCCGGCCGGAGGATGCCTCGGGTTTCGTTTTAGCGTACGAGCCGGTCTGGGCCATTGGGACCGGTCGAACGGCCACCCCCGATCAGGCGCAGGAAGTCCACGCATTCCTGCGGAACGAATTGCGGAGCCTCCTTGGCCCCGAGCTCGCAGAAGGCCTGCGTATCCTCTACGGAGGGAGCGTCAAGCCGGACAACGCGCGCAGTCTGATGAGCCAACCGGACATCGACGGAGGGCTTGTCGGCGGAGCTTCATTGAAAGCAAAGGATTTCTTGGGCATAATCGCGCAAGGAACACAATAGTCTCACGGCTCGTATCGGCGGTGATTCTCAATCCACGGAGGGCGTTTTCCCCATGTTCACCAGTGTCATCCTCATCGTTCACATCATAGTGTGCATCGCTCTGGTATTGATCATACTCCTGCAATCCGGCAAGGGAGCCGATATTGGGGCCGCATTCGGCGGAGGGTCGAGTCAGACGGTTTTCGGCAGCACCGGCGCCACGACGTTCCTGGGCAGAGTTACCGTTGGCGCTGCGGTATTGTTCATGTGCACCTCGATTGTTCTCACCTATTTTTCCGGCAGGGCGGCTCAACCGGTCGAGCACTCGGTCATGTCGGGAAAGACGGCTCCGCAGGCTCCGGGTACCATCCCGGCACTCCCGCCGACTGAGCCGCAACCTGAGCAAGCGGCGCCTGCCGCGGGAGCTCCCGCAACGCCTCCGACCGAAGCGCCTGCCACACCCGCCCCCGCTCCGAGTGTACCGGCTCCGGCCCCAACGGCTCCCGATGCCGCGCCCGCAGAGCAGAAATAGATCATAACGTGCTGATATCAGGAGAACAATGAGCCCAATGTTTCACGTGAAACATTGGGCTCATTGCTTGAAAATGCACCGGGGACGGACTTCTTCCAAACCGAACTATTCATTTGGCTAAGGTCGTTCAGCGTCATTCTTCCTCATGGCCGATACCGGTCATAGAGCAATTTCCAAAATTCTTGACCGATTCGCTGTGCCGCAACGCCGTCGTTCCCGCGGAAGCGGAAGCCCAGGATTTCAGGATGGATTCCTGCTTTCGCAGGAACGACGGAAGTGTTGTTTAGCGGACACTGTTTTTGGCAACGGCTATAAGGGGTGGCATGAGATCAAGCTGCCCGGAGCCCGGCAAAAAAAATCCGCCGATCCCTTCCTGAGACCAACGGATTTTTCATATCGATTTCGTATGCGTTGGAGGCCGGAATTTCACCCCTGAAGCCGGTGTCCTATTGTATTGGCTGTGCGTGGGATTGCGAGACAGCGCTTCATCACATCTTGGTCCAGATGGCCGGCCGTCCCGTCAGCCACCGATAGGAGTCGATGGTCCGCCGGGTTGCCCGCTCTCCCATTTGGCGGTGCAGGTTCTGTTTGGCCCATGACTTGCACAGAAACCAGAACCAGCCCGGATGGTACGGGAAAATTCCGTTACGTCTTTTGGCCCACGCGATCTCGATGGCAAAACGAACAATCTGACGGGGCGAGGTGCTGACTCCGCCGAGCCGCACGCCTTTGACGAGGATCTCCGGCATGAAGACCGCTTTTCCGTCCTTGAGCTCACGGAGCAGGTGCTCGTAGTCCCCCCCAATGAGGAACGACTCATCGAATCGGCCGTGCACAGCGAACACGTCCCGATGGGTGAACAGCGCAGGATGAGGAAGGGACATTTCCTTGAGGAGCTTCCGTTTCGACCGCTCCCAGAAATCACCCCGGATCTGGAGAATCCGACCCGAATCGGAAACCATGGCGCATCGGCCGTATGCCACCTTCACGTCGTGCGGACAGCCACTCAGCTCTCGGGCCACCTCCGCCAGGACCTCCGGATACATGAAATAATCGTCGGCCCCGAGGAAATGTATCCAGTCGCCCCGGACGTGATCCAGGGCTTTGTTCCATGCGTGATAAATTCCTCGATCGGGCCTCGATTCCCAGTAGGAGATCAGGTGGGAATTGGCCCTGATAATATCGACACTTCCGTCCGTTGACGCTCCGTCGATGACGATGAGCTCCGTGTTGGGATAGGTCTGAGCTCGTACGCTGTCCAGGCTGCACTGCAGGGTTTGGGCGCTGTTGAACACCGCCATGACGATCGATATTTTTGGGCCACTGCCGTTCATGGCCAGGTTTTCTCCAGTCAATGGGAATAATGGGATGTGCCGACGTTCATGCCTGGCAGCACGCGCTTCGATGCACGAAGGTCTCGGTCTCCCGTGAGCGCTCAGTCGCGCCGGCCCGCCGCTCCCGCGCCGCATCAGCCGGCAGCCTATCACAAAACCGATGCAAAATGATAGACGAAAAAATTCGGAACCCAGATCCATGGTTGCTATGGATGCGCCGCGGAGAGACTCTCCATGAATTGACGGTGCGGGAGAAGACCTATTGGACAAAGGTCCAACCAGCGAGCTGCCCGACACGGGCCCCTTGAAACAGACGGAATGGCGAGCATCATCGGAACTGGGCCTGCAAGGGTTACGATCCGTACATAGCTCGGGCGGCAGCTCCAACACGCCACCGCCCGTTCAAACCGGTCGCTCTATCCTGACAAAACTTCCCGTTAGCCGGCCTTAACGTGAAGAATCCACCGTACTTCCGGTAACACAACCGGAAAGCCTACGCTCGAGAACATAGTTGTATCCGTCACGCAAAGGTTCTTCGGCGATGCCTACACGTGACCAAAACGATGATAACCGGTCACGATTCTCGCAACGGTCCCGCTAACGTTTTCCGCCAGATACTCTTTCGGAGGTATCCACCGAGCCTGAGAGCTCATCACGGTCTTCACGCACCGCAGAATGGTTTCCGGATCTGCGCCGCTGAGGATGTTGCTTCCGCATTCCAGCGTTTCCGGTCGCTCGGTGACGTCACGGATCGTCACACAGGGAGCTCCGAAAATACAGCATTCTTCCTGAACTGTCCCGCTGTCGCTCAAGACGCAAAACGCGTTTCGCTCGAGCGTGATGAAGTCGAACAGACCGAAGGGCGACAGATATCGGACTTGACCGATTTCCGGCCGCAAACCAAGCGCCTCCATGCGCGCGCGGGTGTGCGGATGAGTACTCACCACCACCGGCGTTTTGTACTCCCGTTGAAGCGTCTCGAGGGCTGAGGTGAGACCACGGAGCCGGCTCTCCACGTCCACATTCTCAGCGCGGTGCATGGTCACCAGGAAGTATTTGCCCGATTCGAGTCCGAGGTTGGCAAGGACGGTGGATTGTTCTATTCGGTCTTCGTAGTGCCGGATGACCTCAAAAATGGGATTGCCGGTAACGTACACGCGTTGGCCGGCTATGCCTTCCCGGAGAAGGTTCAGACGGCTGCGCTCGGTGTACGGCATGAGCACGTCGCTGCAATGGTCGATGATCCGTCGATTGGCCTCTTCCGGGACGCGGTCGTCGTAGCACCGATTTCCGGCCTCCATGTGAAAGACCGGAATGCCCATCCGCTTGGCAATGATTGCAGCCAGACCACTGTTGGTGTCCCCGAGGATAAGCACACCGTCGGGCCGGTGCTCCTCCAACACATCTTGAGCCCCAGCCAGTATCCGGCCGATCTGTTCCCCGAACGTTCTGCCCCGTACGCCCAAATACGAGTCCGGTTGCCGTACCCCGAGTTGCTCGAAGAAGATGTCGCTGAGAGTGGGATCAAAATTCTGACCCGTGTGTATCACAATGTGGTCGCATAGAGCGTCCAGCTTGGGAATGATAAGACTCAGCCGGATGATTTCGGGCCGAGTGCCGAGAAACGTAATAATCTTCATCTGAGTAGCTCGGTTCCCTCGGAATGTTCTCCGTTACCGATGAAGCCATACTGGCTCAGCAGCGCTCCCACCTCTTCAAGTGACATGGTGCTGTCACCGGAACTGTACTCCTTGCCCGCGATGGTCTCTGCTTCGTCTGCGCGGCGCAGCTCGGGCAGGATTGGCAGTATGGCGTAGTAATTGTCTCGTCTCACCGTGCGGAACGATTCTTCTTCCGACACAAGGATCTCATGGATTTTCTCACCAGGACGAATTCCGGTGATAACAATCTCGATATCGCGATCTCCGACGAGTGCCGAAGCAACATCGATAATCCTCGCGGACGGCACTCGCGGGATGAACATCTCACCCCGGTGTGCGTGGAACACGGCAGCGAGGACTGTATCCACAGCCTGGTCCAGGCTGAGCAGAAAACGGGTCATGTCGGCAGTGGTGATGGTAACGGGGCCGCCGTTGCGGATCTGCTCCAGAAACAGCGGTATCACCGAACCCCTCGATGCCAGGACGTTTCCGTAGCGAACGCAGATAAATCTGGTGTGGGGACATTTCATATTGGCTTGAATAAAGATGCGCTCCTGGATGGCCTTTGTCATTCCCATGACGTTGACGGGCTTGCACGCCTTGTCGGTCGAAATTCCCACCACGGTCTCGATCGGGTAGTCGTGATCCTGGATGGCTCGGACGATGTTCTCCGGACCGCAGATGTTGGTCTGAACCGCCTCGAACGGGAAGTATTCGCACGTCGGGACCTGCTTGAGCGCGGCCGCGTTGAATACCACGTCAGCCCCGCGCAGGACAGAGCTCACCGAGTGAAAATCCCGGACGTCCCCGAGTCGGAACTCCAATAATTGCTCGAAATTGCGGTAAATGATCTCGTCGGTGGCCGCTTTGCGATGCAGGTATTCCACGCGCATGGCGTGCTGTTTGGCCTCGTCCCGAGAGAAAACGATGAGTTTCGAAGGCAGCCCCATTTCTCCTGTGAGAATGCGCGATACGAGCACTTTCCCCAGTGAGCCGGTACCGCCGGTTACAACAACCCGTTTATCGGTCAGCATCCGGTATTCCTCTAAGCCCTGTAATACGGAGCACGGTCGGCCGCAAGCCGAGAAATCATGTCTTCCCAGGCAGGTGGACGATAGCTCGTTTCCGCGCGAAAACGCGAACTGTCGAGGCTCCGATCGCATACGAACGACTCATCTGCTTGAATGGTAATCCCCAGATCAAAAGCCTCATTGACGAGAGTGAGAAGATCGAACTTGTTCACCGCCGCGGCTGACACGTGCCACAGACCGTTCAACTGAGCATGGCTTTCAATGAGATCTGCAATGATCTCTCCCAACGCTTCGGTGGTAAAGCCGCTAAAGATGGCTCCCTTGTAACCTTTGACCGTCCCGCCCCGCTGCCCGAGAAACCATTCAATGAGCGACGGGCCTCCGCCAATCTCTCGGCCGATCAGTGATGTTCGGATCGTCAGGCAGTTCTCACGGTGAACCTCGCCCAGATATTTGGTCTTCCCGTAGAGATCGTCGGCATCTGATGCGTCTCCCTCGGCATAATTGCCTTTTCGGCCTGAAAAAACGCAATCCGTACTTACGTGTATCAGCCGCGCCCCCGCGGCTTGACAGAGGGCTGCGAGCCGGTGGGGAAACAGCGAATTGATTGCTATGCTCGGCAGCGGGTCTTTGGCAGCCGCGGACTGCTTGACCACGCCGATGCAGTTCACTACCGCATCCGGTCTCGACGCGGCAACCGCTCGCAGCACCGTGTCCAGACTCGTAGCTTCCACTCCGTCGATCAGCCGTCTTCGGTCGAAAAGACCGAGAGCCTCCCATTGCCGTGCGGCCCCGCGGACGGTCCCCCACGTTTCGAATCGATCCCGGTAGAGCCGATACAACCGGTGCCCAAGCATGCCGGCTGCTCCGAGGATGAGCACTCGCATGGTTTGTGTCGATTCCTCCTTCTTTCAGCTTGTCACCAGCGGGCGCACCTCTGATGAATCGGGGCCGGTTCCTTCCCCGCGGTTTCCCGCAGGAATCGATCTCGATCTGCCATCGCCACAGCATGAAAATCGTACCAAGACGGTACGCGGCTACCATTTCGCCCTCAGCGGCCCAAGAATGCTTCATACCGGGAGGAAGACACGCCGGAACTTTGCCGCCGCGACCCTCTCGTCGAAATCTTGTGCGCACCGTTCTTGCGCGTTGGTCACCATCACTCTCCGGAGAGACTCATCCGTGCAGATGGTGTAGATCGCATCGGCGAGGAGTTGCGGGTCGGGCCGATCGACGACAAGTCCGCACCGGTGATGTCGGAAATACCAGCTCACGAACGAATCTTCAGGAGCGTGCACGAGAACGGGTCGTCCGGCCGCGAGATATTCCCCGATCTTGCCTGGAGCGGATGTCCGGATCACTTCCGGTATGTTCGATTCAAAGGCCAGCGGTAGGAAGAGAATATCCGCAGTCGCTTGAACTTCACGGACGCGTTCGTTTGGTACGTGCCCCTCGTACACGATCGGCCCCACGATTCCCACCTTCTCGAGGAGGTCCCGAGGGCTCGCCGTGAACAGGTGCAACCTTACGCCGGGCTGCTCCAGCCGGTCAATCGCCGTCAATAGATTGCGAAAGGCATCGTAATGGGCCGAATAGATCGCTCCGGTGTAGACGATGGAAATGGCTCCGTCCCGCGCAGGCCATGGATGCGTGGGCCTTTCGTCGAATCCGCAGGATTCGCAAGGATTGTGAATGAGCGAGGTTTTCACCCCGTACCGGCGAGTGTACTCCTTCTGGACGAATTCATTGGGCACAATGATGTGCCTCGCCTTCCGGATAAAGATGCGCTCCCAGAATCGGGCAAAATTCCGCTCGAACGGGAATGCCCATTGATATAGGTAGTCATCGAAAATGTAGAGGGAGAAATCGATCCCGACCCGCGAAGCCGCGAGGAACGACGCAGGAGGATCGATGAGGTCACCCGTACAGGCCAGGACGTCAGTGCACCTCTCCTTGCGCAATAGGGCTTCAATATGCCGGGCCCGCTGGAAGAGCCTTGGCAGAGTGGCGGCAACTTTGAACAGATAGTTTGGAACCCTGCCTCGTATCCACCGCGAGCCGGTCGAAAACCGCTCCCGCGGCAGGACGTGAAACACTCCGGCAAGCCTCTTTGTCGCCGTACCCCACGCAACAAGAGGTGACGCCGAATCGCCGTCATAGTTGGTGGTGGAGATCAGGCAGTACTCATCAGAGGCCCAATCCCGCAACTGCCGATACAGCATCACCGCCTGGCCGCTCCATGAGGGGGGCAGCACGTGTGATACCACGGCCAATCTGGGCTGAATACCAGGATGTTTCATAACGACGTGCATGGTCGGATTCATCGAGAACCGTTCGTCCCAGGCAGAAAGATCGAAAACCTTGAACGCTTGGCTGTCTCCACGTCAACGGCATGTGGGATTTCTCGAGGTAATCAATCTTCCCCGAACATAAAGTTCAGAAGCCGTTGGAAGCTCAGGCCGCTGCTTGCGACACGGGTCATGACACGGGATACGCAAAGGAGTATCCGTTCATTCGAAAACGTTATGGCCAGCATCGGAAGGCAAGCCAGGCGGCGTGGGTCGTGTTTGATCGCTTCCACGAAATGCCGTCGAATGCAGCGACGGTAAACGGGCCACATGCGGAACCCGCTATCTCGGCAGTCCCGAAAGGCTTCAAAGCCAAAAGAAATGTGCAAGTAGGCGGCTCTTCTCCGTCCACTCACGCGGAAAAGATTCGGATCATCCCTGAATGCTTTGGAAAGAAGGCTGACCAATCCATTGACAACGTCTTCCGGGTCTCTCACCGCATTGCCGGAATGTTTGCGCACCCTGGTGAGAGGTCGCGGAATCCCGATCAGTTGGGTGACGCGGCTCACTCGACGCCACAGGTCTCCGTCCTCGAACTGGTGCATGCTCTCGTCAAACAGGCCCGCGCATGCCAAGGTTTGCGTCCTGATCAAGACAGTAGGGGTTGCGATAGGACATGAGAAGATGATGCGCGGGTACACCCAGTTCAAGAGTCCCCGGATTGCCACAATTTCTTCCTGGCCTTCGGGGTCTTCCACGACATAGTCTGAAAACGACATTCCGAAATCCGGGTTCTGTTCAAGAATCCTCACTTGGGCTTCTATTTTGTCCGGAACGAATAAGTCATCAGAGTCCAGGAATGCAATATATTCCCCAGTGGCGACCCGAATACCCGCATTCCTTGCTGCTGACTTCCCCGATTTCTCCTGAAATACGTATCTTATCCCGCTTCCGAATGCTTCGAGTCGCTCCTTCAAATCGTCAGTGGACCCGTCGTCCACTACGATGATCTCAATGTCGGGGTACGTCTGATCGATCACGCTCTGGATCGCTTCACAGGTCATCGCTGCCCGATTGTATGTGGGAATTATTACGCTTGCTTTGGGCATGGCGTGCTGTTGTGTGTCCAGAATCGGCTCTCCCCCATCCGAGCGGTAAGACTGCCGGGGAAGCGCCTGGTTACACGTTCATGAGACAGGTGCGTGCGACGCCGTCCATGCCGTGGTGATTTGAGTCGAGTCTCGGCCGAAAGCATCCGAAGAGGATGACAGTGTACCGACAGACTTACCGAGCACCCCGTTTCATAAGGTCGGTCACATACTTGCGCTGCCGATCATGCGCGGCCAAATCGGATGCGATGAGCCAGGCGAACCGCGGCGGCGGTGGGGAGTCCCCAGATCATGCATCTTCCATTGGTTAACACGTCCTGCGCAGCTCAGGCATGCGAAAGACCGGAGTCACATTGTTGCGGAAGCCGACTATTTCCTTCCCGTGCATTCACATTCCACGCGAGGCTTTCCCGAGGATTGAGCCAATGTGGAATACACGTGACAATCCCTTCCGAAGAAAGACAGGTAACACTGCCGCGAAGACTGCCCTGAGCCTTGCGACGAACTCGGGCCTAACGCAGATCGCGGGATCGTAAAGCACCGCTTTCGCGAGAGTCTTCGCTGTAAAGGCAGACTCTGCGCCTGCCACCGCAGCCGCAATCAGATACGCAGAGGCCAAAGCGTGTCTCCTGACGGCCTGACATTCGTTCGGCACGTCTTTCCTCTGGAAATACTCTCTTACAAGCCTAATATGCTCATCCGCCATGGTGCGACCCCGACTGCTTACTGTGGCCGCTTCCGAGTGAAAACGCCAAGTGGCTATCGTCTGAGGAATTCGGGAAAACTTTCCGTGTAATCCAAGGCGTAACCACCATTCGAAATCCCCGATCAGCCTGTAGGTGGGGTCACGAAAGCCTCCCAAGCGTATTGCCTCACGCCGTATGAAAGCTCCCGGTCCGACAAGACAGTGGTGAGTCTTGAGCATGTTTACGTAATCATAATCGGGTACTCGAACATGCTGGATAACCTGAAAATCCGAGTCGATCATAACCCAATCGGGGTAGGCGACAAGTACTTCCGGGTGTCCTTGCAGGAACTCGACTCCTATGGAGATCGCCTGCTCCAGCAAAGGATCGTCCGAGTTGACGACCATGACTATGTCGCCCCTTGCCATAGCCAGTCCCTTGTTGACGGTTTCAGCCTCCCCGACGTTCGGGTGAGTTTCCCAAATTAATCGCCCATTGTGCTCCGCCAGCAGATCTCGAGTGTGGTCCGTGGATCCGTCATCCAGCACGATGTACTCAAGGTTGGGATAATCCTGCGCAAGGACGCTTTCGATCGTTTCGGCAAGGAAGGATGCCCTATTGTAAGTGGGCGTGATTACGGAAACCAAGGGCTGTGCCATCAGTCGGTATCTCTCGTCCTTGAGGGGCCGCCATCAGCCCCGGACTCTGAGTGCTCCGGCAGTGCTCGGAGATTGATCATTGGGGTCCCGTGCCTCACGAGTGCGATGCCCTCTCGGTCGCCGAGAGATCCCCCACGTTTACGACCATCTGGCATTGTTGGGCGTATCGAATTCCTCTATCCACAAGTCTTACTTCGACAGTGTCAACCTTTGCCGATACGAATGGAACGGAACTACCCTACGGTGCGGCAAGTTCCTCATAGCACCTGATGATCCGGGGGATGATGGTCGACCGATCGAACAAGCGCCTGACTAACTCCAGATTGTGGCTCGCTGCTCTGTCCACCAGGCCGTCATCAGTCGCAGCCCTCCGGAGAGCATCTGCTATTTCATCCGGATACAGATTTCGAGCAAAAAGTACGTTTCTCTCGTTGGCAACAACGTCCCTTATTTCAGCGAGCGGTGAGACAATCGGAAAGGCTCCGCTTGCCATGGCCTCCAACATGGTATTCGGCGTGCCGTCTACGAGGGTCGGAGCAAGCATCACGCGCGCCTTCGCCATGAGCTCCAACACGTCCCGCCGAGGAATTCTGTCGTAGATGTAGCAGTAGCGACGCATTTCCTCCGGCAAGTCCCAGAACCACATCCGCGTATCGCGGTCCATAGCAAGCATATGGATCTCACAGGGTTGAATCTGTGGCCAACATGATTTGAGCGCTTCAAAGACCGGCAATGCTTTCGACCATGGACATTCGTAGGCCTTGGGCCATAGAATCAATCGCCGACGTGAAGGCCTGTCGCTCCACGAGCGCTCAAGCGCCTCCACGTCCACGCCCCCGATACCGGGAACCGGCCCGATTGTCGAAATTCGGCTTTCCGGAAGGCCCATTTCAGCAGCGTATTTGAAATTCTCCTGATTGTCGCTCAAGAGCTGATCGCATGCTTTGAGCACCTGAGCGATTAGGGGCGCCCGCTCGGGATTGAGACGGCTCAGAGCGAGGTCTGATCCGCCCCACAGTTGAAGCACCCACTTACCGATGCCTTCAAGGCCGAAGGTACGCCGAGTCTTGAAATAGAGCTCCCCCGCCCAATCCAAGCCCAGGGTGTGAATGACATCAGGGCGCCATGTCAAAATGATGTGCCTCAGCCATTCCTCGTCATTGCGACGCGAGAAAGTCGGCGCGTAGTAGTCGCCCCCCGCGACGGCAAGACGCGTGAGCTTCAGATTTGGATAGAGTCTTCTCGTGAACGCCCGGGAGGAGGTTGACTGATCCCCGGTGGAAACGTAGGTTCTGACGTTCCAATCCACAGGCGGGATGCCGTTCGGCGTCGAGAGCGCAAAAAGCCTGACGTTGAGACGAGCACCATCGAGAAGGCCGATCCAGGACTGCGTGTGGGTGCTTTCGACTAGGCCGATGAAGAGGACCTTCGGCCTGCCGGGGTACGGGTCAGCTCCGAAATCCCGGGAACGCACAAAATTCCTGATCCACGTGGTATAAAGGAAATTTAGTACGTAATTCATTGAAATATCCATGCCGGGTGTCGGTTCCAACGGACGATCAAAATGGCATCCTTCCTGTGAGTCCTATCACCGCGCTTCCTAATGTTCGGTTTCCCGAATACAATATCGCATGGCTTCACCAATGCCACCACAGATTCCCGGGCATCGGTTCCCCATATTTTGCATAGAGCGGTAATGTCAGGTACGCCCATCCGAAGCGGAATACTCACCTTGTGTCTGTTTCAGCGGCTTGATTGCTCGAACCTCCACGCCGTTTCCGGCATAGGCCGTGAAGATATCGGCCATTCCGTTCAATTGTAGCGTTGCAGCGAGCTCTTCCGCGCTCCGCAAATGCTTAAAATGATCGGTGACCGTGTCGTGGGTGTCCAAAATCGCCCAGGCGCGCAACAGATCAGGGCCCAGTTGGGGATAGGCCTCGTGGTAATCCACTAGCGGCGAGATACGAAGGAACAGGTGTCTCAGACGAGCCACGTACCGATGATCCCTCAGGCTCCAGAGCAGGCGATGAATCGGCCACAGGATCCAGGTCATTTCCTCGCAGAAACGGAGCGCCGTTCGAGGTGAAACCTTGAGTAAGAGCCCTCGGAGGAGACGTCGCGACGGCGTGACAGCGTAACCGTAGGTATAGTGATCAATGACCAGCAGCCCTCCGGGTTTCACATGGGAACAGAGGGTAGAGATGGTTTTCTCAGGATCGGGGGTAGCCTGCAACACGCCGACGCACACAACGATGTCGAATTGTTCAGGTGGCAGAGGAACTTGCAAGATGTCGGCTTGGCAAACGTAGTAATTGGGGTAATGTTTGCAATTCTCGTAACTAGCCTCCACCGCGGAGGACAAATCCACCGCAAAGAGATTGGCCCCGGCCTCGAGCATGACCTCGCTGAATCGACCCGCTCCGCAACCGGCTTCGAGGACGCTCTTACCGGCCAGTACGTCCAGCGAACCGCCCATAAGACGGGTGAGCCGATCCCGGGAGATGGTGAGTCCGGTGAAGGAGTCAAGTTGGGTGCGGCGAAAAGCGTTCCATTGCAGGCCGAAGGAGGAAGCGTATTTCTCCGACTGAACGAACCTCGGGATGCCGGCGATTATCTCAGGTTGGGCAGTAATCCGGGAAATCAGTCGTGTGAATTCCTTCGATGACTCAGCGTTTGTCAATTCCGCTCCGCGCTGGACTTCTGAAGCTTCGTGGGACATTGCATTCAGCTCCCTCTGATTTCGTGGCAAATGAAAACCCGCTCGCCGAGCCGGTGAGTCACCGATGTGATCCCAGTATCCACCGGATCGTCCCCCGCGCGTGCCGCAGCGCCCCACAATGGCCTTGAGCGCCATCCTGAGTTGTGAGCCGCTGCGAAGCCATCGATGCGGTTGAATGAGACCGGCCCTTGCCACCCAGTACCATGCCTGGGGCCGTCGTCCGGCCTCCGAGAGAGCCACAGCGTGTTCCAGCATAGCCCACGCGAGCTCCGGGCTTTTTGGCCGATGGACTACCTCGGGATGCAAAGCGGCTTCCAAAAAAAGCTGAACGGCCTCGCGAGTCCGGGTTATGCGGAGCCCAGGGGCAGTGGTCATCTGGTTGGAGTGTTGCCGAAGCTGCACGAGCACTTCCGGCAGGATTGCAGCCTTGTGGTTGCGCATCAACGCGAGCCACAGGCCGAAGTCCTGAGCGTAAACATACTGCTTCGGGTATCCACCGACTGCCATGGCAGCGGAACGCCGGTACATCACTGACGAATGCACCATCGGGTTGCACGCTCTGCTTGCCTCAACAACCTCCTGGTGGGAGGACGGAGGCTGAAACAACCCCGTACCCGCGCCGTTCTCGTCGATAAACTCTACCCACGAAGCCAACAGAGCGACTTCAGGATGGTTTCCGAGATAGGCCATCTGTCTCTCAAGGCGATTCGGAAGCGAAAGATCGTCTGCATCCTGGACCGCAACAATTTCTCCACGTGCTGCGCGGAGAACCGTGTTCAGGGCTTCCGTGCGCGGAATCGTCTTCTCTCTATTAATGACGCGAAGCCGCGGATCGTCAAATGACTGTAAGATCCTCGGAGAGTCGTCCGTTGAGCCGTTGTTGAGGATTACGAGCTCGAAGTCATAGTATGTCTGGTTGAGCAGACTGGCAACCGCCGGTTCGAGGTAAGGTCCGCCGTTGAAGACGCTCATGAGGACGCTGAGTGGTTCAGGCATAAATAGAGCTCGATGAAAATCGGAGGACAGGCGAGGCAAATCGTGAGAAAAAAAACGATACCGTGTGCCGTTGGAATAACCCTGCCACGGGCAGCGTTACTGTCTGCGCCACGATGGCGCAGAACCGTCCGGTTGCTATTGCAGTATCACCATTTGTACGGAATGTCTGATGAAAACGGGTCCTTGCGTTCGCCCTCCTGTGGATCGTGAGGCTCGGTGGCGCAATTGGCGATGATCGACATTCCTGTTCCGATGCCCTGGAAACCGTACCAGAGCAGGGGGGGGACGGTCAGAAGCTGGTAATTCTCGGGCCCGATGAAGACTTCCTGGATCTGTCCTTTGGTTGAGCTGTCAATTCGCGCGTCGTAAACGACGGCTTTCACGACTCCGAAAGGAACGGCAATGTTGATGGTCTTGGATTTGTGTAGATGCCACCCCTTGATCGCGTCGGGATAGACGGTGGAGAAATAGATCTCTCCAAAACCTTTGAAATGGGGATCGGTTGAACGAACCATGTGCATCACCTTCCCGCGACCGTCAAGAAACTGCTTCAGCGGCGTCAGCAATACCCCCTCAATCATGGCCCAGCTCCTTCCAGCGTTCCATGTACGTTTCTATCTGGGAGGAGGTGAAGTCTCTCATGTCCCGGCCCTCGGAATTTGCCTTGTACCAGAGAATGGTCTGATTCACCGAGTCAGGGTAATGCCACGTCGGCCTCCATTTGAGCCAATGATACGCCTTGTCGCAATTCAGTTGAAGCCATGTGTCCTCGTGAGGCGCGTTGGGATCCTGCTGGACCACCAGCTCGCCCGACCCCCAGATACCGATGATATCGGTGACCAATTCCTTCACAGTCTTGTTCGATGTCCTGTCAGGCCCGAAATTCCACGGCGAACAAAATTTTCTTCCCGCGTCGGCGTAGAGTTTGCTTCCCAGTAACAAGTATCCGCCAAGTGGTTCCAGCACATGTTGCCACGGACGCGTGGCGTTGGGATTACGAATAATGACGGGCTTACCCGCTGTGAGGGCGCGTATCGAGTCCGGCACAATTCTGTCCTTTGCCCAATCACCACCTCCGATAACGTTGCCGGAGCGGGCTGAAGCAGCATTCAGACGGCCGTCTTTGGACAGGAAGGAAGCACTATACGAAGCAAAGACGATTTCAGCGCATCCTTTCGAGGCACTGTAGGGGTCATTGCCGCCGAGCCGGTCGTTTTCCCGATAGCCCCACTCCCATTCGACGTTGCGGTAGCACTTGTCGGAGCTGATGTAGACCAGGGCCCTGACACTGTCACAACGGCGACAGGACTCGAGAACATTGACGGATCCGCACACATTGATATCAAAGGTCGCCTTTGGGTCTCGATATGCCTCTCTCACGAGGGCTTGCGCCCCCAGATGAAACACGAAGTCCGGTCGTGTGTCTTCGACGGCACGAGCGAGGGTTTCCAGGTCTCTGATGTCACCCTCCATGTGGCGCACGCTGTTCGGCAATCGGAGCAGGTCGAAGTGACTGCCGCGCGCTGTGGGTTCGAACGAGAACCCGGTAACTTCCGCGCCCAGCATGGTGAGCCACATGCAGAGCCATGTGCCTTTGAAGCCGTTGTGGCCGGTCACAAAGACCCGTTTGTTCTTGTATACTCCGCTGAAAACCGTTTCAGCGTTTCGAGATTGTGAGCTCATGTAACCATCCTGTTCCCGTGATGCCGATTGAAGAATCGTTCCTTACCACACAGCGAGGTGCTGCATCATGACTACCAGACCTTCCAGGGGGCATTCCCACCCTCCCAGAGACGATTGAGGTAGTCCACTTCTCTCATGGTATCCATGGATTGCCAAAACCCTTCGTGGACATAGGGCATCATTTCTCCGTCCCGGGCAAGCCTCTCCAGCGGTCCGGCCTCGAGGACCGTGGGATCTCCCTCGATGTAATCGAAAATCCCTGGCTCCATGACGAAGAAACCACCGTTGATCCATCCTTCTCTGTGTGACGGTTTTTCCTTGAAGGCCTTGATTCGGCCATTGCTGATTTCTACCGCGCCGAAGCGCGACTGAGGATGCACGACGGACATCGTGATTGTTTTACCATGGCTCTTGTGGTAGTCCAGCAGCTTGGGGATGTCAATGTCCGATACGCCGTCGCCGTACGTGAGAAAGAAACGGTCATCGCAGAGGTACGAAGCGAGTCGCTTGACCCGTCCCCCGGTCATGGTGTGCAATCCGGTATCTACAAGAGTGACTTTCCAGTCGACACAGCGGCTGGTGTGGAAACAGGCCTCCCCGTTCGCCAGATCGACGGTGAGGTCACAGTTCATCATGTAGTAGTTCATGAAATAGGTCTTGATCACTTCCGACTTATAGCCCAGGGCAATCACAAACTCCTTGAAACCGTGATGAGCGTAGATATTCATGATGTGCCAGAGCATCGGGTGCCCGCCCACGACCACCATAGGCTTTGGAATTACGGTGGTGTACTCCGGGAGCCTCGTTCCAAAACCACCGGCAAGGATAACCACTTTCATGATCGCTCAACTCCTATGAATTGGCCTCCGGTGCGCTCGCGACACCCGGTTCAGACGAATCAGTCCTTATGTGAGCTCTCTCGCACAACCATAGCAGCGCATCCACGCTGGAGGAGGTTACATCGGCAAATCCTCGTTCGAGCCTTTCCTTGCAGACTGCCGACGACGCGGGTTCGTCTCCGCGGAGCATCAGCGTCCGAGCAGTAGCTCGGATTTCTTGTGGACTCCTCGCCGAGCTCGCGCAATCGTCCAACAAACCAAGGGTGTCCATATCCAGCCACAGGTCCGGCTTCACGAGCAGAGTCGGGACGCATCTCGTCCACGCTTCTACGGCTACGGACGTTCCGGTGTGGAGAACCAGGTTCACCCGTGGCAAGAGCTTGTCGATCGATTCCCTTGCGATTTCGAAGTTCCGGGGAAGTTCATTCAAGCCGAGATTGCCGAGGACGCGATGGAGGAGCCGGTGAGCTTCAACCTCAGAGCCCATTCTCGGGTGGAATTTCAAGAGAACTTTCACCGAATCGTCGGCCTTGAACGCTTCGATGGTCTTGCGGGCCAGCTCGAGGGTGTCGTTGTGCCCGATGGAAGCTGCCATGAGAACCGTTCGCCCATCCGGATTCTCCTCGGCGTTTTCAGGCTCCACGTCAGGCGATCTGTCAAACAGGTGGCTGAAACGAAGCGCCGGCCCCACAGCGAGCATATCGGCAGGGTACCCGTGCTTCGAGAAGATGTCCATCCAGGCAGGCCCGAGCACCACCAGCTTGTCGGGTAATTGACGCTCTTCAATGTCTCTCGATGAGGCAAACGGCCCCAGCAAGAGGTACGGAAACGGTGAATGCTGATAGGCCACGACCGCCGTGTCCGGAAGGCAGCGCTTCAGGCCGAGCCTGAGAGCCTTTTCCCAGGGTTGGTTCTCGAAGGGGTAGAGCACCACGCGGGGACGCAGTCCCATGTCCCGAAGAAAGCGTCCCACGCAAGAATAGAGCATGGCCCAGCATTGCCGCAGAGGCTTTGTTCGTTCCCTGCGACCTTCCTCATAGATGAGATGTGTGAGATCCAGGCCTTTGAGCTTGAATCGCGACTTGAGCCGCCACGGGCGAAAGAGGCTGAAAAGAGACGCCAGGAGAATATCCCGCCACCGAGCGCATTCGGTCGGTAGTATGATTGCTCCACCGCGAGTTTTCGCGTTGTTCACAATAATGTCCGGATCGTACACCCAGGAAACGGGATTCATGAGGTACCGGATCCTGAGCCCGCGCTCCTTGAGCAATCGCGGAAGAACGCCGAAGAAATCGTCGGTCTTCTTGTCACCGTCAGAAGGAAACGTCTCAGGTTCGCCCCAGGAAACGAGACACAGATCCGCGGGGCTTTGCCCATTTTCCCGTGATTCCGGTTCCGCCGGGCGTTCGAACCGGTTCAGACGGCTCTTCCAGGCCCTGAAGTGTTTGATCAGCTCGAACCTGGACGATATTACCTCTTTCAGTTGGCGAATGCCCCACAGAATCCGCTGTACGAGGGGCGGAAATCGCCCGAGCCGGGGCTGGCAGCAAACAAAACGCGTTTCGTGACCCGCTTTCTTCGCGTGCCTCCACATCGACCATCCCAGGTACCAGTCTTCGACTATAACGACAAGATCCCCGACGAGACCCTGCAGGAGCGAATCGAACGCGAGATACGCGCTGCAATGGAAAAACAGATCCGATGTGTACGGGCTCCGTTCCGCGAGGTCAGTGCATTGCCAGCGCAGACCCGACGTGTTCACACCGAGCTGTTCATCAAGGTTAATGAAATCGCTGCGGATTTCACGAGCGATCTCGTCGATGAGTAGGCCCGAACCGATCGGCTCTCCCCACGATGCCACACGCTCCTTGAGATCGTAATGGCGCTGAATGTCTTTGCCGAAATAGATCCATCGCGGCTCGTTGAGCTCTTTCGCGCACGATTCAAGGATCTCGACGGTGGGATCAGTGAAAACCAGTACCTGGTGAGCTTGGGTCGGGCTCATGCAATCACCGGAGCGTACACAGACCACTCCATGATGCCGCGAGCTTGTCAAGGTCTTCGACAACGGCCAAACATCGATCCAGGGGAAACGGATTCGGAGAATCTTTCGGGACTCTGCCGATGAAATGGACCCCCACCTGAAGGGCGTTTTGGAAATCGCCGAGCGCGTCGCCGATCAGCACTATTTCTTCGGGTTTCAGCACCTGCTCGCGCATGATGCGGGACAGAATCGCGGCCTTGGTGTCCGGGCTGCCGTAGACTTCCTTGAAAAGAGGTTCCAGGCCGCGGCGACTGACGATCTCGCACAATTCCGCGTGAGGAGTGCCGGACGCGACGTACAGATCCACCCGCCCGTGAAGGTACTCGAGGAATTCTCGCGCTCCCGGAACGAACGGGCATTCTATGACGGCATCGAATACCAGTTCGGAAAAACGGCGGCCGAGCTCCCGGCATTCAGCCTCACTCAGCGGCTTTCTCAGGAAGTCACGATAGATGATCCTGAATTTGTCAAACCGTGGCATTCCGCCGTTGTCCAGGTGGAGACGTACAATTGCTTCCTGATGTTCGGGATACTCGCGGAACAGGTCACGGAAGGCCCGGGTCTTTACATTCAGTGATTCCAGAATTACGCCGTCGAAATCAAACACGACGCACTTCAATATGATCTGCCTCACGTCGACACGCCGAGATCCGCGGCAGCGCTCAAAATCTTTTCCCAGGTTGCTTGCGGAACCGGGATGCCCTCGGTAAGACGCTGCTCCCGAACACGGCGCTCGATCTCGCCCGGAAGAACCACGCCGTTGTACGGTTTCATGCTCGGGATAGCCGTCACGGTCTCCCCGAGCTCACGTACTTGTTGTGCGAGCTCCTCGACCGGTCGAAAGGCATTGACGTCGACCGCCATGAAAAATACCCCATTGCCGACCTTGTATCCACTCTCCGGGAGAATCAGCGATCCCGCACCGGTGAGCAGGCCGCCGAGCACTTCCACGAGGAGGCCGAGAGCATAGCCTTTGTGTCCTGCCGCGGGCAGCAACATGCCGCCGTCGTAGTAATCTGCTGGATCGCGGCTCGGTCGGCCTTCGCGATCGAGAATCCATCCGTCGGGCAAAGACTCGCCCTTATCGCGCAGGACCCGGATCTTCCCGGAGGCAACGACGGCCGTAGAAAAGTCCAGGACAATGGGTCGGCCGTCCTTGACCGGGAAGGCCGCGGCCAGGGGATTGGTTCCGAAGGCCGCTCGTGTGCCTCCGAAAGGGGCCACCCGCGGTTTCGATCCCCCGCCGCTGACAAATGCCAGGCCGATCATTCCGTGCTCTGCAGCCATCTCCGGATAGGTCCCCACGAGACCTACGTGTCCGCAATTGAAAATCCCCGCTGCCGCCATGTGTTGGATGCGAGCCTTTTCGATGAGCTGCTCCATGGTCCAGCGGGCCGAAATCTGCCCGAATCCCCAGTGACCGTCCACCAGCAGCGTCGTGGCTGTTTCCTTGATGATCTCCGCTTGTTGAGCGGGGTCTAATCTACCTCCTCTGATGTGCCCGAGGTACTCGACGATCCTGTTAACCCCGTGTGAATCATGGCCTGCCAGGTTGGCCTCCACCAAGGCGTCGGCCACCAATGCCGCGGCCGCGGCCGGCGCACCGGCTGCTTGAAAGATTGCCTTCGCGAGTGTGCGAAGCTGAACGGAATCGATGACAGGCATTTACTCACCCTGGGCTTGAGTGCCGGGTTTTCCACCCACCAGGCCATTGTCTTGACCGACGATCTCGTCGATGCAATCCAGCAACCCTTGACCCATGTCGTGGTAGGGATTGTTGACAAGCTTCTTTGCTACTCTGGGCCGGAAACAGTACGGTGTTATGCAAAAATGGCCCGACGATCCGGTTCGCGGATCATTCGGGTCCGGAGGCGCTATATCGATGATCACGTCCCTTCCGACGATTTCGCGGATCATGACGAGCGCATCAATAAACTTCATGGCATGGAGCCCGGTAAGCACCACGTGCTCATTCCTGAATTCTTCGGAGAGGATCTTCACACTGGACGACGCCGCATCCCGGACGTGGATATACTCCCTCACTTCTTCACCGGTGCCGCTCGTGACTATTCGGCGGTCCGTAAGTGCCATTTTCAGATACCGCCTGATGCTATTGTGGTCGTCGGCCCTCGGTCCGTAAACCGTGCCGTACCTCAGGATCGTGTAATCGAGCCCGTGGAGGCGCTGGTACTCCTCGACGTAGAGCTCAGCGGCCTGCTTGCTGCAGCGATAGAACGAACCGCCCTCACTGTACACATAGATGCTGCTCGCGTACACATAGCGCTTGATTCCGGCAAGACGACAGGCCTCGAGGGAAATCACCGTGGCGAGGATATTCTGTTCCACCGTCTCGATGGGGTGACCGAGGCCTATGTCCAGATGAGGGATACCGGCGAAATTGTAGTACGCATCCTTCCCCTCCACCGCCTCACGCACTAATTTGCGGTCGAGGGTATTGCCTTGAACGAACTCCTGGTCCTCCCGGAGGTGCGGTGACTCTCTGAGATCGAAGATGGTGACCTTGTGCCCGGCTTCGGAAAGAGCGTCCGCGACGTGACTTCCGATGAATCCGGAGCCTCCTGCTACGACGATGTCCATGGAATCCTCTCCTCTGCTATGCGAGCGTGGTTCCTTGAATGGTGAGCTCTGCCGAAGCGGCCTCGTCCACGAACCACGACAATCGGCCGTCGACGGGCCTCACCTTCCGTGCAGGCACGTCTTGCTCGTGATCGTATTTCTGGAGAACAGACCTCAGCGCGTGGGATTTCGTCTCACCCGCTGCCAGGAAGACGACGTCCGCTCCGTTGCACAGAACCGGCAACGTTACGGTCAACCGGAATTGCTCGCGTTGCGGCACGTATTGAGCCACGACAAGCGCGCTCTTCTCTTCCAGACCGGGAGTTCCGGGATAGAGAGATGCGGTATGGCCGTCCTCACCCAAGCCCAAGAAAATGTGATCGAAGCGTGGAACCCCGCCCCGAGAGAGGCTGAAAAAGGCTTCGAGCATCGCTTGATACTCTGCGGCGGCGGCTCGAGGTTCTGCGGCTTCTCCACGCATCCGGTGCACATTTGAAGCGGGAATTCCAACGTGCTCGAGAAACAGCCCCGATGTCATGGTGAAATGATTGTCCGGATGTTTCAAGGGGACGCAGCGCTCATC
>Ga0172371_10000537_pt1 | contig 58936 bp, 51 predicted proteins | sample Lak12m_FD_114543 | JGI IMG/M metagenome (GOLD analysis project Ga0172371, IMG submission 114543) | Freshwater microbial communities from Kabuno Bay, South-Kivu, Congo - kab_022012_12m | ecosystem: Environmental > Aquatic > Freshwater > Lake | place: Democratic Republic of the Congo: South-Kivu... | reverse complement strand
GCGGCAAGATCAATCTGGTGGAACATCCGGACAAGCTGGTATTCAGCAATCTCGGACAGTTCATTCCTCCCAGCGTGGAGTGGATGCTGGAGCATCAGTCGCCGCCCGAGCATTACCGCAACCAGTGGTTGATCGACGGCATGATTCGACTGCGCATGATCGACCAGGTCGGCAGCGGCATACGACGCATGTTCGAGACACAGCGCGAGCGATTTTTTCCCCTGCCTGATTATTCGTTTGATACGACCGATCAAGGACACCCGCGGGTCGAAGTTGCCATCAGTGGCAATATCCTCGATGTCAAATACTCGCAGATGCTGATGAAACGGAGCGATCTGGATCTACGGCAGGTGTTGTTGTTGGATCGCGTACAAAAAAGGCGTGCTCTATCCGCGGACGAGGTGCGTGAACTCAAGCAAAGGAAACTCATCGAGGGCCGCTCGCCAAACTTTTTCGTATCGGCCAAGGTCGCCGAATGGGCGGGCGAAAAGGCGCGTTACATCCGCAACCGGGGACTCGATGATAGCTACTACCGTACTTTGGTGACCGACTACCTGGAGAAATATAGACGGGCGACCCGACAGGACATCGATGCGCTCCTGCTTGGCAAGCTGCCGGAGATCCTCGACGTGGCGCAGAAGGCGCACAAGGTTCGCAATTTGCTGCAGGCTATGCGACGCCATGGGTTGATTCATCGCGAAGGCCCCAAGGCCACCGGGGCTTGGTGTCTGGGGCCGGGGCGAACGCAATCCAAGGCTTAGCTAGGCGCTGTTGCGTTAGCAATGATTAGCAATGATTAGCAAAGAATGCGAGTACAACCAGTTGATTTATATGTTTTCTTATGGTTGCTGGACGGCTGCAACCGAAGACGGAACGAGACATGAAACTTCACTTTGAGCCCAACCTTGACTACCAGCTTCAGGCCGTCGAAGCTGTCTGCGACCTGTTCCGCGGTCAGGAGGTCTGCCGCACGGAATTCACGGTCACCATGCGAGCCCCGACGGCGGCGCCGGCCGGCGATCTGTTTCCGGGCACTGCCCCGCGGCAACTCACCTTGGGCATGGCCGAATCCGACCTCGGCATCGGCAACCGGCTGACGCTGCTCGATGACGAGCTTCTCAAGAATCTGAACGCCATCCAGCTCCGCAACGGCCTGCCTCCATCGGAGAAGCTTACCTCCGGCGACTTCACCGTGGAAATGGAGACCGGCACCGGCAAGACCTATGTTTACCTGCGCACGATCTTCGAATTGAACAAGCGTTACGGATTCACGAAATTCGTGATCGTGGTCCCCTCGGTGGCGATCAAGGAAGGCGTGTACAAGTCCTTGCAGATTACCGAGGACCACTTTAAGGGCCTCTATGCCGGCGTGCCCTTCGACTACTTCCTCTACGACTCCGGAAAACTCGGTCAGGTGCGCAACTTCGCCACCAGCCCGCAGATTCAGATCATGGTGGTGACCGTCGGCGCCATCAACAAGAGGGACGTGAACAACCTCTACAAGGACAGCGAGAAGACCGGGGGTGAAAAGCCCGTCGATCTCATCAAGGCGACGCGGCCCGTCGTCATCGTGGACGAACCGCAGAGCGTCGATGGCGGCCTGACCGGCGCCGGGAAGACGGCGCTCGATGCCATGAATCCGCTTTGCACCCTGCGCTATTCCGCCACGCACGTGGACAAGCACCACATGGTCCACCGGCTGGATGCGGTGGACGCCTACGAAAAGCGACTGGTCAAACAGATCGAGGTGGCTTCGGCCACCGTCGAAGACGCACACAACAAACCGTATGTGAGGCTAGTGTCGACTAGCAACCGGCGCGGCAGTATTTCCGCGAGAGTCGAGCTGGATGTGCGGACCGCCAGTGGCGTGAAGCGTCAAGAGCTCACGGTACAGGACGGCGACCATCTGGAACAGACCACGCGGCGCGCGCTCTATGCCGATTGCCGCATCGGCGAGATCCGCGTCGGCAAGGGCAACGCGTATCTGGAGTTACGCGTGCCGGGCGGCGAGCAGTTCCTCAAACCCGGCCAGGCGTGGGGCGATGTGGATGCGCTCGCGGTGCAGCGCGAGATGATCCGCCGCACGATACGCGAACACCTGGACAAGGAGAAGCGCCTGCGGCCGCAGGGCGTCAAGGTGCTCTCCCTCTTCTTCATCGATGCCGTGCACAAGTATCGCCAATACGATACCGACGGCCACGCGGTGAAAGGCGACTACGCGCGCATCTTCGAGGAAGAATACAAACGCGCGGCACGGCTACCCGAATACAACACGCTCTTCAAGGAGGTGGACCTCACGCGCGCTGCCGAAGAAGTGCACAACGGCTACTTCTCCATCGACCGCAAGGGCGGCTGGACCGACACGGAGGAGAACAACCAGTCCAACCGCGACAATGCCGAACGCGCCTACAACCTGATCATGAAAGAAAAGGAGAAGCTGCTGTCCTTCGAGACGCCGCTCAAGTTCATCTTCTCGCATTCCGCCTTGCGGGAGGGCTGGGACAATCCCAACGTGTTCCAGATCTGCACCCTGCGCGACATTCAGACTGAGCGCGAGCGCCGGCAGACCATCGGCCGAGGCTTGCGCCTGTGCGTGAACCAGGAGGGCCAACGGCTGCGCGGCTTCGAGGTCAACACGCTGACGGTCATCGCCACCGAGAGCTACGAGCAGTTCGCCGAGAATCTGCAGAAGGAGATCGAGCAGGACACCGGCATCCGCTTCGGTATCGTCGAAGCACATCAGTTCGCGGCAGTAACGGTCACGGACGCTCAAGGCAGGACCACGCCCCTGGGCTTTGAGCAATCAAAGGTGCTGTGGGAGCACTTGAAGGCGCAGGGGCATATCGACGCCCGTGGTAAAGTGCAGGACTCGCTGAAAAAGGCCCTCAAGGACGGCACGTTGACAGTCCCGGAAGCCTTCGCGCCTCAACTTGAACAAATCGCCCATGTGCTGCGCAAGCTGGCCGGGCGGCTGGAGATCAAGAACGCCGATGAGCGCCGCCAGGTGCGCCCGCGCCAAGCCATCCTGCATAGCCCGGAGTTCAAGGCGCTGTGGGACCGCATCAAGCACAAGACCACCTACCGCGTGCAGTTCGACAACGAAAAGCTGGTGGAGAGCTGCATCAAGGCGTTGCGCGATGCGCCGGCGATTCCGAAGACGCGCCTGCAATGGCGCAAGGCCGACATCGCCATCGGCAAGGCAGGCGTGGAGGCAACCGAGCGCGAGGGCGCGGCGACCGTAGTGCTCGACGAGGCCGACGTCGAACTACCCGATCTGCTCACCGAGCTTCAGGATCGCACCCAGCTGACTCGGCGAACGATCCATCGAATTCTGACTGGAAGCCTGCGGCTGGATGACTTCAAGCGCAACCCGCAACAATTCATTGAACTGGCGGCCGAGGCGATCAACCGCTGCAAGCGCCTCGCGGTGGTGGATGGCATCAAGTATCAGCGGCTTGGCGACGACGCCTATTACGCGCAAGAACTGTTCGAGCGGGAAGAACTGACCGGGTATTTGAAGAACATGCTTAATGCCGTGAAGTCGGTTTACGAACAAGTCGTCTACGACGCCGGCACCGAGGCGACCTTCGCCGATGAACTGGAGAAGAACACCGCAATCAAAGTCTACGCGAAACTTCCGGGGTGGTTCACGGTGCCGACCCCTTTGGGGCGCTATAACCCGGACTGGGCAGTGCTGGTCGAGAACAACGGTGCGGAACGGCTGTACTTCGTGGTGGAAACCAAGAGCAGCCAGTCCGCTTTCGACCTGCGCCACGACGAGAGCGCGAAGATCGAATGCGGAAAGGCGCACTTCAAGGCGCTGGAGGCGCAGGAAGCTCCTGCCAAGTACGTAGTGGCACGATCCGTCGATGATCTAATCACTACGATTTAGGCGATCGTCACGGGCTCCTGCCGGCACCCGGTTCAATCGATCCGGAGCCGTGAATCCTCAATCTATCAGATCGTAGCAACCAGCCCTAGCCGGACTTAGCGGATTCGACCTGGTTTTTGGGTAATTGCAGATAGTCGTGCGACGTAAGCCATTGGTTTATCTGGCCATGCCGCCTCGGCAAGGAAGCCCGATTTGCGCTCCTTCGGGCTTGGCGCCGCGAGTCGCTAATTCAAAACACGTGTACAGAGGGAAAAACGCGCTTCAAGTGAAACGTCCGGACGTTAGCGGACGTTATTGAACGAGCCTAGAGGTTGCACAGCGTGAGTTCGAATTCGACGTTTGCCGTGCTGGTGTGCGGGCGCGCATCCTCGCCGAATATCGAAAAGCGGATGTTGAGCGCGTACTTGTTGGCGCTGATCTCGGGAATGAATTCGGACTGCTGCGGCAGGCGGATGCCGACCATCTGCACCACCCTGCCGCCGAGCATCTGCTGAAACAGGCCTTGCTGGGCGACGATCCCGGAAGGTTTGCCGCTTTCGCGCAGCAGCCGCAGCACGATCGCCGAAGCGTCGTGGACTGGGTACAGCGGGTTGATCCAGCCGTGCAGGTCGAACGCGCGCGAGCCGGCATCGCGATGCAGCCAGTAATGATAGGAGGGCAGGTCGAACTCGCACACGCCGCCGGGGATGCCGGTGCGCTGCTTGATCGACATCAGCCACTCGTTTTCGCGCAGGTACTGGCCGATCTTGCCGGTCATGCCGAACAGCGCCGAACTCGCCTGCTCGATTTCGGCGATCACCTGATTGAGCACTTCCTCGGAGATTTCCGGGTTATTGCGGAACGACAGCAGCACCTGCTTTTGCCGTTCCAGTTCCTGCAGCAAGTCGGACTTCAGGTCGGCGCGGCTGGCGACCTCGAGAATTTCGAACAGGGTAAGCAGCGCGGCGTGGTGATCGAGCGCATCCTGGCGGGCGAGAAAATAGCGTGCGCGGTCGAACAGGTGCTCCAGGCGCAACAGCGTGCGGATGCGCTCGTTGAAGGGATACTCGTAAGTGATCACGGTTACGCCAGGCACCCAGGGTAAAGGGGGATTTTGCCGATTTTGACCGATCCGTCAGTAATTTACAACTTCATCCGGCGCTTGCGGCGAGGCGCAGGTAGCGCGCGTGCAGCGCCTCGACCTGGCGCCGCAGCTGCGCCGGATCCTGGCTGTTATCGATCACGTCGTCGGCGGCCGCGAGGCGCGCCGCGCGTCCCACCTGAGTCGCCATGATGGCGCGCACTTCTGCTGCCGCGAGTCCGCTGCGGGCGATGACGCGCGCGACTTGCAGTTCTTCCGGGCAGTCCACCACCAGAACGCGCTGGCAGCGCGTGCGGTAATCGCGCGATTCGATCAGCAGCGGCACCATCAGAATCACGTAGGGGCCGCGTGCGGCCTGCGCGAGAGAGAGAGAGCGCGCGCGTATCAGCGGATGCAAAATCGACTCGAGCAGGTGTTTTTTCGCCGCGTCGGCGAACACCAGTTCGCGCATGCGCGAGCGCGCAAGCGCACCCTCGGGAGTGAGGTAGTCCGCGCCGAAGACGGCGCTGATCGGCGCCATCGCCGCGCCGCCGGGCGCGGTGAGCGCGTGCGCAATGGCGTCGGTGTCGATCACCGTCGTGCCCAGTTCCTCGAACACTTGCGCGGCGGCGCTCTTGCCGCTGCCGATGCCGCCGGTGAGGCCGACCGTGAACGGCATCAGTAGAGCAAACCCAGATAATGCCGATTGAGGCGCTGGCCCCAAAAAAGGGCGATCACGCCCGCCGCGGCGAGATAGGGACCGAACGGAATGGGCACATTGCGCCCATGCCTGGCGAGCAGCATCAGCGAGATGCCGGCGACGGCGCCGACAAATGAGGAGGTGAGCACCACCAGCGGCAACATCTGCCAGCCGAGCCAGGCGCCGACCGCGGCGAGCAGTTTGAAGTCGCCAAACCCCATGCCTTCCTTGCCGGTGACCGCCTTGAACCCCCAATACACGCTCCACAGCGAGAGATAACCGGCCGCGGCGCCGATCACCGCGGACCCCAGGTCGACGAACGTGCCGTTGAGGTTGAGCAACAGCCCGGCCCAAAGCAGCGGCAGCGTGATCGAGTCGGGCAGCAGCTGGGTGTCGAAATCGATGAACGACAGGGCGATCATGCACCACAGGAACAGCATTGCCGCGAAGGCCGCGAGGCCGAAGCCGAAATGCCACGCGGCGCAGGCGGCGGCGAGTCCGCTCAACGCTTCGATCATGGGATAGCGCGGGCTGATGCGTATGCCGCAGGCCGCGCATTTGCCGTGCAGGACGAGATAGCTGGCGATGGGAATGTTCTGCAGCGCCGGGATCGGGTGGGCGCAGGCGGGGCAGCGCGAGGGCGGCAGCGCCAGGTTGAAGGTTTCCTGCTTGGGCGGCGCCTCGCCGCGCAACTCGGCGCACTGAAGCTGCCAGTCGCGCTCCATGATTTTCGGCAGGCGATAGATGACCACGTTCAGGAACGAACCGACACACAGGCCGGCGGCAAGGCCGAGCCAGGGAAAAATCGCGGGATCAGTCAGCGACCCGAGGGACGTCATGGGCAGGTGGACGGGAGCAAAGAGGAGGGGTGCGCGTGGGGCACATTGCCCGCGCGCCCCCCCCGGTTCTAGACCGCCTGGCCGAGCTTGAATATCGGCAGGTACATCGCGATCACCATGCCGCCGATCAGCGAACCGAGCACGACCATGATAACCGGCTCCATCAGGCTCGAGAGCGCATCCACGGCGTCGTCCACCTCGGCCTCGAAAAAGTCGGCGACTTTGGACAACATGCCGTCGAGCGCGCCCGATTCCTCACCGATCTGCACCATCTGGATCACCATGCTGGGGAACACCCCCGCGTCGGTCATCGCCACCGTCAGGCTGGAGCCGGTGCTGACCGCCTGCTGGATTTGCTTGGTCGCCACCAAGTAGACGTAGTTGCCCGAGGCGCCCCCCACCGAATCGAGCGCTTCGACCAGCGGCACGCCGGCCGCGAACATGGTCGAAAGCGTGCGCGTCCAGCGCGCAATGGTCGAAATGCGTATCAGATGGCCGAATACCGGCGCTTTGAGCAGCAGCTTGTCCATGAAGATCTGCACCGCGAGCGAGCGCTTCCACGCATAGAGGAAGCCGTAGACGCCGCCGAAGATCGCCGGGAAGATGATGTACCAGTAACTGACGAAACCGTCGGATATCGCCATCACGAACAGGGTCGGCGCGGGCAGGTCGGCGCCGAAGCTGGTAAACACCTGCTTGAATGCCGGGATGACGAAAATCATGATCACCGCGGTGATGATGAAGGCCACCGCGATAATGGCGATGGGGTAGAACAGCGCAGACTTGATCTTGGATTTGATCGCCTGGGTCTTCTCCTTGTAGGTCGCCAGGCGGTCGAGCAGCGATTCCAGAATACCGGCCTGCTCGCCGGCGCCGACCAGGTTGCAGAACAAGGGGTCGAAATACAGCGGAAACTTGCGGAACGCCTGGGTCAGGCTGGAGCCGGTTTCGACGTCGGTTTTGATCGCCATCAGCAACCTCGCCACCGCCGGGTTGCTGTGGCCCTTGCCGACGATGTCGAAAGACTGCAGCAGCGGGACGCCGGCTTTCATCATGGTGGCGAGCTGGCGGGTGAACAGCGTGACGTCTTTTTCGCTGACGCTGCCACCGCCGCCGACGCGCTGTTTCTTGACCTTGGTGACGAGGATGCCTTGACGGCGCAGCGTCGCGTTGACCACGGCTTCGCCTTGAGCGCGCAACTCGCCCTTCACGATCTTGCCCTGCTTGTCCTTCCCTTCCCAGTTGAAGGTGAAGTCCTTGATCTTGTCTCTTGCCGCTGCGGCTGTGGCCATGTTTTCCTCCGACGCTTTCCGACGGCGCCTAGTGTACTACCGGTGCATTGATGAATGATGCACTGCCCATGGCTTTTTGTAAAGCCTGAGGTTATTGGTCTAATCTATTGAAGATAAGAATGTTTTAACCGCAATTTCATGGCCCCAGACGCGTCGCGCCGCGCCCGGGGCGGGTTCAGGACTTTTCCGGCGCGGAGAGCGCGTCGTCCATGGGCTTGAACAGCCGCACCGTCCTCACCACGCGGTCCTGGGTCTGCACGATTTCCATCGGCACGCCGGCGATCTTCAGGCTGACGCCGGCTTCCGGAATGTCCTGAAAGTGCTCGACGATCAGGCCGTTCAGGGTCTTGGGCCCGTCGAGCGGCAGCGCCAGGTCGAGTTTGCGATTGATCTCGCGCAACGGGCTCGTGCCTTCCACCAGCGCGCTGCCGTTCTTGTCCCAGGTGCGGATGCTTGCGACCGCGGGGGAGTTGGTGGTGAACTCGCCGATGAGTTCCTCGATGATGTCCTCCAGCGTCATCAGGCCCTGCAACTCGCCGTACTCGTCCACGACCAGGGCGAGACGCTGGCGGTTTTCCTGAAAATATTGCAGTTGCGCGAACAAGGGGGTGCTTGCCGGAATGAAATACGGCTCGGTCAGCAGTTCGGCGAGCTTGTCGCGCTGCAAGTCGCCCTCGCGCATCAGCGCCAGCACCTTGCGCAGGTGCAGGATGCCGGCGATGTTGCCGAGCTCGTTGCGGTAGACCAGAAGCCGCGTGTGATAGCTGGTGGCGAGCTGTTCGGCAATGAGCTCGAGCGGCGCTTCCAGATCGACGGCTTCGATCTGCGCCCGCGGGGTCATGACATCCTCGACCGTAATGAGTTCCAGATCGAACAGATTCACCAGGATGCTGCGGTGCTTTTTCGGGATGTAGTGGGCGGCCTCGAGCACCAGCGAGCGCAATTCCTCATTCGACAGTCGCTGCGGTTCGCCCCCTGCGGGCGGCTTGATGCGCAGCAGCGCGAGCAGCGCGGAAACGAACAGATTGACGAACCACACCACCGGACTCAGCAATTTCAGCAGGGGCGCCAGCACGTAGGCGGCCATGGGCGCGATGCGTTCGGCGTAGGCGGCGCCGATCACTTTGGGGGTGATCTCGGCGAACACCAGGATGAGGAAGGTAACCGCCAGGGTGCCGATGCCAAGCGCGAACTTGTCGTCGCCGAAGAATTGTATGGTGATCAACCCGACCAGCGTCGCGGCGGCGGCGTTGACCAGGTTGTTGCCGAGAAGTATCACGCCGAGCAGCCGGTCGGTGCGGGCGAGCAGTTCCTGCGCCAGCTTCGCGCCGCGATGGCCGAGTTTCACCAGGTGCTTCAGCCGATAGCGGTTCAGCGCCATCATGCTGGTCTCGGCGATGGAGAAGAAACCGGAGATGATCAACAGGACGACCAGCGCCAGCAACTGCGCCGATAGGGGGATTTCGTCCATGGTAGGCCGCGCCTGGCGCTAAACCTTTCCGAGGATGACTTCGAGCACGAACATGCTGCCGACGTAGGCGAGCAGCAGCGTGACAAAGCCGGTGAGCGTCCAGCGCAGCGCCGTGCGGCCGCGCCAGCCCCAGCCATGGCGGCCGACCAGAAGCGCGGCGAAAATGAACCAGGACAGGATGCCGAATACGGTCTTGTGATTGAAGCGCACGGCCTTGCCGAACAGTTCCTCCGAAAAGAAGAACCCGGTGCCCAGGGTCAGGGTCAGCAGCAGGAAGCCCAGGGTGAGGATCCGAAACAGCAGCGCTTCCAGCGTCATCAGCGGGGGCAGCGAGGCCCAGGGCCCGGCGAGCGAACCGCCCGGAGATCCGGCACGCTTGCCCGAGTGCAGACGCCGCTCCAGCACGGTCATCAGCGTGGCGTGCAGTGCCGCGATGGTGAACAGGCTGTAGGCGAGCATGGCGACCAGCAGGTGGATTCTGAACGCCAGGGTTTGCGTATAGGCCGGCGTCCCCGGTCCGGCGAAAAATGCCGGCAGCAGCGCGCACACCGCTGCCAGCGGCAGCACCAGCGCCTGCATCCCCTTTACGTCGTAGATCAGGCTTTCGGCCCAGTAGATCAGCACCGTCAGCCACAGCATCACCGAAAGGGCCTGGGAAAATCCGAAACGCAGATCCGCCGCGCCGAAAAGTTCCGCGTAGAGCAGGTAAGAATGCAGCGAAAAGGGCGCGAGTATCGCCACGCGCTCCCAGAAGGCGATGCCGGTGCCCGCCTGATCGCCCGCCGCGTCGGCGCCGGCGCTCCAGCGCGTACTCCAGAAATGCCAGCCAAGCGCCGCGTACAGAAGCGAGGTGAACGCATAGGGTAAAATGCCGACCATGCCCAAATTTTACACTACAGAATGCTAGATAACCTGACCAACCGCCTGTCCAGGGTCATCAAGACGCTGCGCGGCGAGGCGCGCCTGACCGAATCCAACGTCGCCGACGCGCTGCGCGAGGTGCGCATGGCGCTCCTCGAGGCCGACGTCGCCCTGCCGGTGGTCAAGGATTTCATCGCCGCGGTGAAGCAAAAGGCCATGGGCGCGGAGGTGATCGGCAGCCTGACGCCCGGCCAGGCCCTGGTGGGCGTGGTGCAGCGCGAACTGGCCGAGTTGATGGGCGGGGCAAACGCCGCGCTCAACCTCGCCGTCACGCCGCCCGCGGTGATCCTCATGGCCGGCCTGCAGGGCTCGGGCAAGACCACCACCAGCGGCAAGCTGGCGAAGTTCCTCGCCGGGCAGAAGAAAAAGCCGCTGCTGGCGAGCTGCGACGTCTACCGCCCGGCCGCCATTGAGCAGTTGCGCAGCGTTGCGCGCCAGCTGGACATCGCTTTCTTCGAATCGGCGCCAGGGCAAAAGCCGGTGGAGATCGCGCTGGCAGCGCTCGATTACGCGAAGAGGCACTACAACGACGTGCTCATCGTCGACACCGCCGGCCGCCTTGCGATCGACGCGGCGATGATGCAGGAGATTGCGCAACTGCATGCGGCGCTCAGCCCGGTCGAGACCCTGTTCGTGGTCGACGCGATGCAGGGCCAGGACGCGGTGAACGTGGCCAAGGCGTTCAGCGAGGCGCTGCCGCTCACCGGCGTGGTGCTGACAAAACTCGATGGCGACGCGCGCGGCGGCGCGGCCCTGTCGGTGCGCCACGTCACCGGCAAACCGATCAAGTTCGCCGGCGTCGGCGAAAAGCTCGCCGCTCTGGAAGCATTCCATCCGGAGCGCATGGCGGCGCGCATCCTCGGCATGGGCGACGTGCTGTCGCTGGTCGAGGAAGCGAGAAAGAGCGTCGATGTCGAGGAGGCGCAGAAGCTCGCCGAAAAAATCAAGCGCGGCAAGGGCTTCGACCTGGACGACTTCAAGCAGCAGATCGGGCAGATGCGCAAGATGGGCGGGCTCTCGTCGATGATCGACAAGCTGCCGGCGCAATTCGCGCAGGTGGCACAGGCGCAGTCGGCCGACATGGGCGAGAAACAGATGCGCCGCATCGAGGGCATCATCAATTCCATGACCCGGCAGGAGCGCGCGCATCCGGAGCTGATGAAGGCCACACGCAAGCGCCGCGTCGCCGCGGGCGCAGGGGTGCAGGTGCAGGAAGTCAATCGTCTATTGAATCAGTTCGAGCAGATGCGGAAAATGATGAAGCAGATGCAGAAAGGCGGGATGGCGAAAATGATGCGCGGGATGAAGGGGATGATACCCGGCATGCGCTAGGGTGGCGCCGGAAGAGAAGAAGCCGTTTTTGCTCTTATTCATAACCTTGTTTTTCGGTGCGGATACGTTTTTCATCCGCGCCGAAAAACAAGGTTGGCGCGCAGAGCGCGCAATCCTCGTTAATCGATCCTGGCCGATATCTAATACCGGTGTCCGTGCACTGGCGCGGCCGGCATCCCGTCCGCGCGGATCCCCGATGGCGCGCGGACGATGAACCTGTCCGCACGCCATCGCCGATCTTGGATGAAACCCTGACCGGTGGCTGAGGGCAAGGCCATTTAATACCCGATTGCCGCCCCGTCGCTTCTCGGGTCCGAGCCACCCCGGCGCGCGCCGGTGACGGGATCGATTGTGATCCCGTGCGCATGGCCGGCGAGCTCGTTCCATGCCCCCCAGCGGTTCAGCACATGGCCCCTGCGCTCGAGCTCTTGCAGCGTGCTTTCCGGGTAACGCCCCTCGACGTTGAGCAGGTCGCGCGGCTCGCCCAGGGCGAAACGGCCGGAGAGCCAGCGCGGCGATTCGATCGCCTGCTGCACGTTGAGGCCGAAGTCGATCATCGCGACATAGGCCTGGAGCTGGATCTGCGGCTGGCCGTCCGCGCCCATGCAGCCGAATACCTGCCACAGCTTGTCGCCGCGGAAGGCGAGCGAGGCGATCAGCGTGTGCAGCGGGCGCTTGCCGGGCGCAAGCCTGTTCGGATGTGCGGGGTCGAGCGAAAAATAGGCGCTGCGGTTCTGCAGCACGATGCCGCTCCTGCCCGCGACGACGCAGGAGCCGAACACGCCGTAGAGGCTGTGGATCAGCGAGGCGGCGTTGCCCGCGGCGTCCACGGCGCAGATGTAGACGGTATCGCCGGCGAGGCTGCCGTAGGACGGCACTTTGTCCCAGGGAAGCGCGCGTGCCGGATCGATCAGCGCGCGCCGCTCGTCGGCGTAGGCGCGCGACAGCAGGCGCTCGACCGGGACGTCGGAGAAAGCAGGGTCCGCGATCCAGCGGTCGCGGTCATGGTAGGCGAGCTGCTTCGCCTGCACCAGGAAGTGCACGTGGTCCGCGCCCAGGTATTGCATTTTCGCAAGTTCATAGGGCTCGATCAGGTTCAGCATCTGCAGCACCGAGATGCCCTGGGTGGGCGGGGGCGTCTGGTACAGACTGACGCCGCGATACTCGGTCGAGATCGGCTCGCGCCATTGCGCGCGCTGCGCACGGAAATCCGCTGCGCTGAAAAATCCGCCGTTCGCGCGCGCATAGCGCGCGAGTTCCTGCGCAATCTCGCCTTCGTAATAGGCTGCGCGTCCGCCGGCGCCGAGCGCTTCGATGGAACGCGCGAGATCGGCGTTGACCAGGCTGTGTCCCGCGCGCGGCGCCTCGCCGTCCTTCAGGAAAATCGCGGCGGCTTCCCGGTTTTGCGCCAGTTCCGGCGCGGTCGCCGCGATCCAGTTGGCGAGGCGCTCGGTCACCGGGAAACCTTCGCGCGCATAGCCGGCGGCCGCCGCCAGATTGCGCGCGAGCGGCAGGCGTCCGTGCGCCGCATGGGCTTCGCACCAACTCGCCACCGCGCCGGGCACGGTGAGCGTCGCCGGCAGGATGCCGCGGAAAGGGATTTCGTCCATGCCGCGCGCGCGGAACGTATCGATCGACGCGCTCGCCGCGGCGCAGCCGGCGCCGTCGAGGTAGCGCACGCGTTTTTGTTTGGCATCGTAGATCAGCCAGAATGCGTCTCCGCCAAGACCCGTCATGTGCGGATAGATCACGCTCAGGGCGGCGCTGGCGGCGATGGCCGCATCCACCGCCGAGCCCCCCGCCTTCAGGATTTCGACGCCGGCTTCGGAGGCGAGCGCGTGCGGACAGGAAACCATGCCGCGCGGGGCGAGGGTGGCCGGACGGCCGGTGTGCATTTCGATCATGGTGTGTACTTTCTGGTGCGGTTGAGGATCGTATGGGAACACAATCGAACGAAACGGACAATGCGTGCACGCAGCGACTGTCGGTCTGACAACAATCAGACAACCTTTCTAGCAAAAAATGACTTACCTCCCGGAAACGGGACTGGTCATGTACCGCTCGCACATGCACAAAGGCTGAAGCGCAATTTCCAGTTGATGCCCGTCGCGCAATGGCTCGAACTGCTCTGCCGGCATATACCGGATCGGTTCGAACACCTTGTGCGGTACGTGGGATGGTATTCGACCCGCTGCCGCGGCGAGCGGGCACGCGCCGCCGCGCCGGCAGCAGAGGTGCAAGCACTCGAGGACGGACAGGTCGCAGTGGCGCGCGCCAAGCCGGCGTGGGCGCGGCTGATCCACAAGGTCTACGAAGTCGATCCTCTTGGATGTCCCAAGTGAGGCACGCCGATGCACGTCATCGCGCTGATTGCTCTCCGCCGGAGGGCGTAGCGGAGCGAAATTGACATAATGCGCATGTGCGCCATTCGGGAGCGGGTTCACACACGGAAATGTGCCGTGCCGGCAAGTTCCTCCGACTTCGCGGTGGGATTGATTTTCCTATCCCTTCCTACCCCTCGAGACCGAGCGCTTTGACCATCCTGGTTACGGTCACGATCGCTGTCCCTCCGTGCCGTCGGATCGCCAACACGCCTGACTTGTCGCCGGTGACAAGGAAATCGGCTTGTCCAGCCTCTGCCATACCGAGCAGGAAGTTGTCGGCCGGATCGGAAGAAACGTCGATCCTGGGTAAGTGATCGATAACCAGTGCCCGGTCTCGAATCCGATTGACCAGCCATCCAATTTCTGCGGGCGAGATGTACCGGCGGACCTGCGGATAACGTGCAACGCGCGTGACCTCTTCGATTTGGGCTCCGCTCGACAGCAGCTCGAACCGGCCGTCAAGCCACGCATGCAGAAGGACGTAGGGCTTCGAATCGACACGTATGAATGCGCTCAGCAAGACGTTTGTATCGAGAATGACGCGCATCTGAAGCATCGACTTGCTATTGCCTATTTCGTTGCCCTGGGTTTGGGCGCCTTGACTTTGCCCCACATTTGCGCCCGCACCCGGCGCAGTGCATCGTCGATGTCCGCTACAATTGTCTCATCCGGTACGTTGACGTTGTGCGCCTGAACGCCCGCCACAGTCTGTGCAAACACTTCCTTTTGCACCGCGCGCTCGATAAACTTGGAAAGATCGCCTTTCTTCATCCCGCGCTGCGCCAGAAAAGACCGCAAGGAGATATCGGTATCCTTCGATACCTTCACGGTCCACCGGACGATTTCGTCCTCTAGCTGTTGCATGGAGACTCCTAGGTGTCTAGACGTTTAAGCGCCCATGCTACACGGACGCTGATCCTGCGGCAAATGTTAGCCCTGACCCGCGTCGGCAGAGCGATATCCACGCTGACAACCTAAGGTGAGCCGACGGCGCATTCCAACTTTGCGCCGGATCCTATTTCGTTGAAAGCGCAGAAGAATCGACTGTCGTCGGCAGCAGCGAATCCTATAAAACCCTTGCCAACAGGATGTGAATCATCGTAGAATCTCGCTCTTTTTCGAGTTTCGGGACAACAACATGGTTGTGATTCGCCTCGCCCGCGGTGGCGCGCATAAACGCCCTTTCTACAACATGGTCGTGGCGGACTCGCGCCGGGCCGCCGGCGGCAAGTTCATCGAACGCGTCGGCTTCTACGATCCGAAGGCGCCCGAAGGCCGCGAGAACCTGCGTGTCGCCATGGACCGGCTGTCGTTCTGGCAAGGCAAGGGCGCACAGATCTCCCCCACGGTCGCCAGGCTGGTCAAGCAGTTTGGCAAGAAAGTCGCTGAAACTGCCGCGCCCGCTGCCTGAGCGGCTGATCGTGATGGGGCGGATCGTCGCCCCGTACGGCCTCAAGGGCTGGGTCAGGATCGAACCCTATGGCGCGACCCCGGACAGTTTGAGCACCCACCCCTCGTGGTGGGTGGGCAGGAACGGCGACTGGCGTGAAATGAAAGTCGCCCAGAGCGTGCTGCAGCATGGCGCCAATCTGGTGGCGCGCCTGGAGGGTTGCACCGAGCGCGACGCGGCGCTGGCGCTGAAGGGCAGCGAACTGGCGCTCAAGCGCGAGGCGCTGCCGCAGAACGCGAAGGACGAGTTTTACTGGGCCGACCTGGTCGGCCTGAAGGTGCTGAATCTGAAGGACGAGGAGCTCGGCGTACTTGCCGAGTTGTTCGAGAATGGCGCGCATCCGGTGATGCGCATCGTCGATGGCGAGACCGAGCGCCTGCTGCCTTTCGTCGAGCAGGTGGTGCGCCAGGTGGAGTTGGCCCTGGGCCTGATCCGTGTGGAGTGGGAGCTGGACTGGTGATCCACTTCGATTGCGTGACGCTGTTTCCGCAGATGTTCGCGGCGCTCACTGAATCGGGTATCACCGGCCGCGCGCTGAAAGCGGCGCGCTACAGCCTGGAGTTGTGGAATCCGCGCGACTTCACCCGCGACAACTACCGCACGGTGGACGACCGGCCGTACGGCGGCGGACCCGGCATGGTGATGCTGGCCGAGCCGCTGGAGCAGGCGCTGCACGCGGCCAAGGCGCGCGTCGTCGGCGGCGAGCGCAAGGTGATATACCTTTCGCCGCAGGGCCGGGCGCTGGCTCACGGCAAGGTGATGGAGCTTGCAGCAGGGCCCGGCGCGGTGTTGCTGTGCGGGCGCTACGAGAGCGTGGACGAGCGGTTGCTGCGGCGCGAGGTCGACGAGGAGATATCGATCGGCGACTACGTGCTCTCCGGCGGGGAATTGGCGGCGATGGTGTTGATCGACGCGGTGGTGCGGCAGTTGCCTGGCGTGCTGGGTGATGAGGATTCGGCGGCGCAGGATTCGTTTGTGGATGGACTGCTGGATTGTCCGCACTACACCCGGCCGGAGGAGTATGCGGGCGAGCGCGTGCCGCCGGTGCTGCTCTCCGGCAATCACGCCGAGATCGAACGCTGGCGCCTGAAGCAGGCGCTGGGCAGGACCTGGCTGAGACGGCCGGACTTGCTGGAAAAACGCGCCTTGAGCGCGGAAGAAACGAAGCTGCTTGAGGAATTCAAGCGGGAAGTGAACAAGTAGCGGTTGCCGCAGATGCGGCAGCTTCTGATTCAGGGGAATACGAGGGGCTGCATTCCTTCGCATCCTCAGATACTAGGAGACGAGTCATGAATCTGATAGGTAAACTGGAAAACGAAGAAATCGCCCGCCTGGGCAAGACCGTTCCCGTGTTCGCCCCCGGCGACACCGTGATCGTCAACGTCAACGTGGTCGAGGGCGAGCGCAAGCGCGTTCAGGCCTATGAAGGCGTGGTCATCGCCAAGCGCAACTGCGGCCTCAATTCCTCCTTCATCGTGCGCAAGATTTCCGCGGGTGAAGGCGTGGAGCGGACTTTCCAGACCTATTCGCCGCTGATCGCCTCGGTCGAGGTCAAACGCAAAGGCGACGTGCGCCGCGCCAAGCTCTATTACCTGCGCGACCGCTCGGGCAAGTCGGCGCGCATCCGCGAGAAGCTCAGCAAGCGCGCGGCCGTGCCGGAGACGGCAGCGGAAGCGGCGGCCACGGAATAAGGTTTACTGTTTTGCATCAAGACCAACGGGACGCCGAGAGCGTCCCGTTGCTTTTTGCGAGTTCCCCTGCCCGCTGCGTCAGCCCGCGCACATCTGTTCGAGCAGGCGTTCCATGAACGATTCGCACAGCGCCACCTGATCCAGCGTCACGTATTCGTCCGGCTTGTGCGCCTGTTCGATCGAACCGGGGCCGCAGATGATGGCGGGGATGCCCGCCTGCTGGAACAGCCCCCCCTCGGTAACATAGGCGACCTTGGCCGCCGATGGATTGCGCGACAGCGACTGGGCGAGGCGGGTGATCTCGTCTTTTTCGCTGGTGCTCAGGCCCGGGCTGTCGGTGCTGGCCTCGATGCTGATGCTGGTGTCCGGGTCGGTCCTTCGCATTTCCGGCAGGATCACGCGTTCGGCGTATTCCCGGATTTCGCGCTCGAGCGCGTCCGGGTCGGCGCCCGGCAGGCAGCGGAACTCGAACTGGAAGGTGCACTCGCGCGGCACGATGTTGCCCGCGGTGCCGCCCGAGATCGCCCCGGTCTGCATGGTGGTGAACGGGACGTCGAAGCCGTAGTCGCGCGGCTCGCACGCCTGCAGGCGCTCGGCCATGTGGCGGATGTAGACGACGATCCTGGCGGCGAATTCGATGGCGTTGACTCCCTGGGGCGTGAGCGCCGAATGCGCCTCCCTGCCGCGCACGCAGCACTTGTAGCCGCGCCTGCCCTTGTGGGCGATGACCGGTTGCATGCTGGTGGGCTCGCCGATGATCGCGCCGGCGGGGCGGATGTCGTTGCGCGCCAGGTCCTCGAGCAGACCGCGCGCGCCGATGCAGCCCACTTCCTCGTCGTAGGAGAGCGCGAAATGGACCGGCGCCTTGAGATTCGCCGCGGCGAAGCGCGGCGCCATTGCGAGGGCCACGGCCAGATAGCTTTTCATGTCGCAGGCGCCGCGGCCGTAGAGCTTGCCGTCCCGGATCGTTGCCTTGAACGGATCGCTCGCCCAGTTCTGGCCGTCCACGGGGACCACGTCGGTGTGGCCGGAGAGCACGATGCCGGGCTTGTTTCCGCTCGGCGCGGTGGCGAACAGATTCGCTTTCTTGCCTGCGGCATCATAGGTGAGGCGCGACGCGATGCCGTAGCCCTTGAGGTAATCCCGCGTCCACTCGATCAACCCGAGGTTGGAATCGCGGCTGGTGGTGTCGAAGCCGACCAGGCGCTCGATCAGGGCGAAGGTATCGGGTTTGATGGTCGGCATGGTCGTTGGGTCCGCAGGTTTGCCTGGCTCACGCTCCAGCTCCGTCGTTCAGATGGCAGGCGGAGAAATGCAGCGGTGCGATCTCGCGCAATCGAGGTTGCTCGATTCTACACCGCGGCATGGCGTGCGGGCAGCGCGGGTGGAAATGGCAGCCCGGCGGCGGGTCCAGAGGCGAGGGAATTTCGCCCTTGATCGAAACGAAACGCTTCCGGCGCAGGTCCAGCCGCGGCACTTCGGCCAGCAGCGCCCGGGTATAGGGGTGGTTGGCGCGGGCGTAGATTTCTTCGGTCGGTGCGGCCTCGACCACGCGTCCCAGGTACATGATCACCACGCGGTCCGAGAGGTGCTGCACCACGCCCAGGTCGTGGCTGATGAACAGGTAGGTGAGCTTGAACTCCCGGCGCAACTGGATGAACAGGTTCAGCACCTGCGCCTGGATCGACACATCCAGGGCCGCCACGGCCTCGTCGCATACCAGAAACTCGGGCTTCACCGCCAGGGCCCGCGCGATGCCGATGCGCGCGCGCTGGCCGCCGGAGAACTGGTGCGGAAAGCGGCGCACCAGCGAGGCGTCCAGGCCGACGCGCGACAGCAGTTGCGCCACGTAGTCCTCCCGCTCGCGCTGCCCGATCAGGCCGTGCACCAGCGGCGCCTCGCCGACGATATCGGCCACGCGCATGCGTGGATTGAGCGAGGCATAGGGGTCCTGGAAAACCATCTGAATCTTGAGCTGGACGGCACGCTGCCTCTCGGCGGGCAGTTGCGCGATCTCTTCGCCGCGCCACAGGCGCGTGCCGGCGGTTGGCGCGAGCAGGCCGACGGCGAGGCGCCCGAGCGTGGACTTGCCGCAGCCGGATTCGCCCACCAGGCCCACCACTTCCCCGGTTTGCACGGCAAGGTCGACTCCGTCCACCGCGTGCACGATTTCTTCCCTGGCGTTGGCGCCGAGCAGATTGGCGATCTTGCCGGCGGTATCCAGGGATTTGACGAAGCGCTTGGACGCGCCGCGCAGTTCGAGCAGCGCGCTCATGTGGCCGCCTCCGTGCCGGCGTTGCAAATCCGGCAGAGGCGCTGTCGGCGTCCGGCGGCAATCGCGGCCGGTCGCATCCCCGTTGAACGGGGCCCCTGCTCCCTGCTCATGCCGCCACCGCCTGGGTCAGCGGGTGGAAGCAGCGCACCATCCTGCCGGCGGCGGGGCTGGACGATGCGGGATCCGCGGCGCAGGCGCTGTCCGCGCGGGTGCAGCGCTCGCGGAAGGCGCATCCGGGGGCGAGATCGAGCAGCGAGGGCGTCATGCCCGGAATCTGCCGCAGCGGCTCGCCCCTGCGGCTGCGGCTGGGCACCGAATCGATCAGCCCGTGCGTATAGGGATGCAGCGGCGCATCGAGCACCTCATCGACGCTGCCTTGTTCGACGATGCGTCCGGCGTACATGACGCAGATGTCGTCGGCCAGGCCGGCGATCACCGACAGGTCGTGGGTGATCCAGATGAGGGCGGTGCCCGACTCGCGCGCGAGCTTTTGCATCTCGAACAGGATCTGCCCCTGGATGGTGACGTCCAGCGCCGTGGTCGGCTCGTCGGCGATGATCAAGTCGGGTTTATTCAGCAGCGCGATGGCGATCGCCACGCGCTGGCGCATGCCGCCGGAGAACTGGTGCGGGTAGGCCGCAAGGCGCTCCTGCGGCGACGGAATGCCGACGCGCTCGAGTGCGTCGCGCGCGCGCTCGAGCGCCGCCGCCCGGCTGACGCCGGCGTGCGCCTGGATCGCCTCGATCATCTGCGTGTCGACGCGCAGCACCGGGTTCAGCGTCATCATCGGATCCTGGAAGATCATGGCGACGCGGTCGCCGCGCACCTTGCGCATGGCGTCCGACGCGAGCGCGCGCAGGTCTTTCCCGCCCAGCAGGATGCGGCCGGCGACCACGCGCCCGGGCGGATCGACGAGGCCCATGATCGAATAGCCGGTCATGGACTTGCCCGATCCGGACTCGCCCACCAGGCCGAGGATCTTCCCCGGGCCGACCGAGAAGCTGACGTTTTCCACCGCTTTCACCACGCCGTGCCCGGTGAAGAAGTGCGTGCGCAAGCCTTCGACGCGCAGCGCGGGCCCGGTCATTTCTGCAGCCGCGGGTTGAGCACGTCGCGCAGCCGATCGGCGACCAGGTTGATGCTGACGATGGTCAGGACGAGGGCGATGCCGGGGAAAAAACTGATCCAGTACTTGCCCGAGAGCATGTAGTCGAAGCCGTTCTTGATCAGGAGGCCCAGGGAGGGCTCGGTGATGGGGACGCCGATGCCGAGATAGGACAGGGTGGCCTCGAGCGCGATGGCCGCAGCCACCTGCACCGTGGCGATGACGATCAGCGGCGGCAGGCAATTCGGCAGCAGATGGCGAAAGACGATGCGCGCGGGCGGCAGGGCCAGGCACATCGCCGCTTCGATGTACTCCTTGCGGCGCTCGATCAGGGCGGTGCTGCGCACGGTGCGCGCGTAGTAGGCCCACTGCACCGTGATCAGCGCGAAGATCGTCTTGCCAACCCCCTGCCCCAGAAGGGCGAGCAGGATCAGGGCGATCAGGATCGCGGGAAAAGACAACTGGATGTCGACGACGCGCATGATGAAGCCGTCGGTGCGCCCGCCGAAATAGGCGGCGCAGAGCCCCATGGTCAGGCCGATGATCACCGCGCACAGTGTGCTTGCCACGCCGACCCCGAGGCTGATGCGCAGTCCGTAGAATATGCCGGACAGGATATCGCGCCCCTGGTCGTCGCTGCCGAGCCAGAAGGTCAGGCCGTCGCCCGATTTCGCGCCCGGCGGCAGGCGGCTGTCGAGCACGTCGAGCTGCGCCAGGTCGTAGGGGTTCTGCGGCGAGATCAGCGGCGCGAACAGGGCGACTGCCAGGATCAGCGCAAGCATTGCCAGCCCGGCGAGCGCCTGGCGGCTCTGGGCGAAGTCCGCGGCGATGCGCTGCAAGGGCGTCTGTTCGCTTTGCATATCCTATCCCTTCGCCTCGCTGATCCGCACCCGCGGATCGAGCAGCGAGTAGACGATGTCCACGGCCAGGTTGATCAGGATGAACAGGCTCACGATGATCAGCAGGTAGGCGACGATCACCGGCCGGTCGAGCACGTTGATCGAGTCGATGATCAGCTTGCCCATGCCCGGCCAGGCGAAAATCGACTCGGTGACGATGGCGAACGCGATCACCGAGCCGAATTCCAGGCCGATCACGGTGACGATGGGGATCATGATGTTCTTGAGCACGTGCACTCCGACCACGCGCGCGTTGGAGAGGCCCTTGGCGCGGGCGAACTTGACGTAGTCCTGCAGCAGCGCCTCGCGCGTGCCGGCGCGCGTGAGGCGGATGATCAGCGATAGCTTGAACAGGGCCAGGTTGGTGGCCGGCAGGATCAGGTGCCGGATGCCCTCCCAGGAGAGGAAGCTCAGCGGAACCCCGAGGAGCAGGGTGGTCGGGCCGCGTCCGTTGGAAGGCAGCCAGCCAAGCTCGACTGCAAACAGCATGATCAGCATCAGGCCCACCCAGAATGTCGGCAGGGAAAAACCCAGGATGGAGCCGGTCATGATCAGCTTGCCCGGCCAGGAGTCGGGCGCAAGGCCCGCCCACAGCCCGAGCGGAATGCCGAGCAGCACGGCGATGCCGGTGGCGGCCAGCGCCAGTTCCATGGTGGCCGGCATGCGCTCCAGGATCAACTGGATCGCCGGTATGTTGTAGGAGAAGGATTTTCCCAGGTCGCCCACCAGCGCCTGCTTGAGGAAAATCAGGTACTGTTCCCACAAAGGCTTGTCCAGTCCGAGCGCGGCGATGGCGCGCTCGATATCGGCCTGGTCGGCCTGCGGGTTGATCAGGATGTCCACCGGATTGCCGATGGCATACACCCCGACGAACACCAGCAGCGACATGAAATACAGCACCAGCACGCTTTGCAGCAGACGCCGGACGATGAAGACTGGCATGAGTTCTGCGCTTATCTTGAACGGAAATCGCGGGCGAAAGTGAACTCGTCGGTGCGCGGGCCGTAAGCGAGGTCTTTCTTCATCGCCCAGGACGCGAGCTGGTGGTGCAGGAGTATCACCGGCACGTCTTTGAGGGCCAGGCTTGCGGCCTCGCGCGCCAGCGCCTCCCGCTTCGCTTCGTCCAGCGTGCCGAAGTCCTGCACCAGCAAGGCATCCACCTTCGGGTTCGAATAGCGGCCCCAGTTCCAGGCGCCATAGCCCTTATCGGAATTGGGCGTGGCCAGCAGCGCGCGCAGCGCCAGATCGCCGGAGAACGAACCCCAGCCGAGCAGCGCGAAAGCGAATTCGCCGGCGCGCGCCTTGGCGAAATACACGCCCGCGGGCATGGTTTCCACTTTGGTCTGGATGCCGACCCGCGCCAGCATCTGCGCCACCGCCTGCGCCAGTTGCTCGTCGTTGACGTAGCGGTCGTTGGGCGCGTGCAGCGTCAGCGCGAAGCCATCGGGATAACCGGCTTCGGCGAGCAGTTTCTTCGCCGCCGCCGGATCAAACGGCTCGGACTTGAGCGCATCCACGTGGCCGAACACGGGCGGCGAGACCAGATTGCCCGCCGCGATGGCATGTCCTTCCATCACGCGCTCGACGATACCGCGGCGATTGATCACTTTGGAAATTGCCAGCCTGACGCGCGCGTCCTTGAACGGGTTTCTCGCCAGCGGCTTGCCCGACTTGTCGCTCAAGTGGGGCGGATGGTCGCGGTACTGGTCCATGTGCAGGAACAGCGTGCGCCAGGAAACTTTCTGCTCCAGGCGGAAATTCGCGTTGGCCTTGAGCCGGGTGAGATCGGCGGTGGGGATGTTCTCGATCGCGTCCAGGTCGCCTGCGAGCAGCGCCGCGATGCGCGCCGTATCCGCGGGCAGGATGCGCAGCGTCACTTTGTCCCACGCCGATTTTCCGGCCCAGTAGGCGTCGTGGCGCGCGAGTTCGATGCGGTCGCCGCGGGCGAAGCGCACGAGCCTGTACGGGCCGGTGCCGACCGCCGCTTTGCCGCTATCGAAATCCCCGGTCGCGGCGCCTGCGGCCGCTTTCTTCGACACGATGAAAATCGAGCTGAGGTCGTGGGGCAGCATCGCGTAGGGCGCGGCGGTCTTCAGCTGCAGCGTCCATGGGTCGATGACCTTCTTGGCGACGATCGCCTTGACGAAACCGGTGAACGGCCCGGGGCTCGCGGCCAGCGTCGCCGGGCGTTCCAGCGAAAAAATCACGTCCTCGGCGGTGAAATCCGCGCCGTCGTGGAACTTGACGCCCCTGCGCAGCTTGAATTCCCAGGTGGTCGGATCGACGGCGCGCCAGGACAGGGCGAGGCCGGGAACGAGGCGCGTATCGGCATCCACGTTCACCAGGGCATCGAATACCTGCCAGGCCGCGTTGTTGTTGGGCGCGACGTTGAGGAAATGCGGATCGAGCGAGGTCACGTCGGCGGCGAGGCCGATGCGCAACTCTGCGGCCTGGACGCTGAGCGCGATTGCGGCCGTGACTGCAACGAGGATGCGCCTGAGCGGCATGTCTAGGTCCTTTCTCGCGGCTGTCGGGGAGGGCTGGCGGCGCAGTCGACGGGCTGGTTTGCCTGCTCCGATTATAGCGGACAGGCTGCCCCCGGGTGACCAGGTGCCGGCCCCGGTTTGCGCGATGCGTTGCTTTCCGGCGGCTTTTCGGTATTCTAGGCGGACATTTCCCCGCGTTCACATGGAGCCGACCATGCCATTCCGGAACAGCCTGCTTGCCCTGTTGTCTTTCGTCCTGGCGCAAGCGGTCTACGCCGCCACCCTCGACGTCGGCCTCTCCGCGGACATCACCTCCATGGATCCGCACTATCACAACGTCGCGCCGAACAACGGCATGGCAAAGCACGTGTTCGACACGCTGATACGCAACGACCCGCGGCAGAAACTGGTCCCGGGCCTGGCGACTTCCTGGAAGGCGCTCGACGACACGACCTGGGAAATGCAACTCAGGAAGGGCGTGAAATGGCACGACGGCGCGGATTTCACCGCGGCGGACGTGGCGTTCACCTTCCAGCGCGCAATCAGCGTACCCAACAGCCCGTCCTCGTTCTCGATCTACGTGCCGCGGAACGCGGTGGTCGAAATCAAAGGCCCCTACCTGGTGCACATCAAGACGCCCAAGCCGGCCCCCACTTTTCCCAACGATATCACTGCGGTCGCCATCGTCTCGAAGAAGCACGGCGACAAGGCGGGCACCGAGGACTACAACTCGGGCAAGGCGATGATCGGCACGGGGCCGTACAAATTCGTCGAGTTCGCCAAAGGCGACCGCGTCGTCCTCGCCGCCAACGACAAATACTGGGGCGGCAAGGAACCCTGGGACAAAGTCACCTTCAAGATCATCAACACCCCGGCGACGCGGGTGGCTGCGCTGCTGTCCGGCAGCGTGCGCTTCATCGAGGGCGTGCCGACGGCCGACGCCGCGCAACTGGAGAAAAACAAGAGCTTCAATGTCGTCAGCGGCATTTCCAACCGGCTGATCTACCTGCACGTAGACACCGGGCGCGAGAAGAACTCGCCTTTCGTCACCGACAACGCGGGGCGTCCGCTCGAAGCCAATCCGCTGCGCGACCTGCGCGTGCGCAAGGCGATTTCGATGGCGCTCAGCCGCGAAGCCATCGTGGCGCGGGTGATGGAGGGCAAGGCGGTGCCGGCGAGCCAGCTGCTGCCGGACGGGTTTTTCGGCACCAGCAGGAAGCTCAAGGCGGAGAAGTACGATGCCGAGGGGGCGCGAAAGCTGATGGCCGAGGCGGGCTATCCCGCCGGTTTCGGCCTGACCATCCACGGGCCCAACAACCGCTATATCAACGACGACAAAATCGTGCAGACCGTTGCCCAGCTGCTGCGCCGGATCAATATCGACGCCAAGGTTGAAACCATGCCCTCGAGCGTGTTCTTCACCCGCGCGACCAAGCTCGAATTCAGCCTGATGCTGGTCGGCTGGGGCGCGGAGTCGGGCGAAGCCTCCTCGCCGCTGAAGGCGCTGCTGCACAGCTACAACCGCGAGCTGGGCCTCGGCAACACCAACCGCGGGCGTTATTCCAATCCCCGCGTGGACCAGCTTACCGAGCAGGCGATCGTCACCATCGACGACAAGAAACGCGAGCTGCTGCTGCAAGAAGCGACCGAGATCGCCATCGGCGATCTGGGCATCATCCCGATCCACTACGAGGTCAGCACCTGGGGCATGCAGAAGAACCTGAGCTACAAGGCGCGCACCGACCAGTACACGCTCGCCATGGACATCCGGCCGGCGAAGTAGGCGTGTCCGCGTTGCTTGGTGCGCACCTGAATCCGTCGGCGACCGCCGGCCTCCGCGGCCTGTCGGCGTTCCCGTAGCGCTGTCAACCGGCCCCGGGGCGGCGGCCGGTCTGCGGCGTGCGCACGTCCGCTGACCGCGTCGGCTACAATCCGGGGATCGATGGTGGGGGACTAATGGGAACGGTCGTTGCGTTGTCTGGTCAGGTCGGCGGGGCGAAGCTCGCCGACGGGTTCCGGCGCCTGCGCGGCAAGGATTTCGCCGTTGTCGTCAATACCGGCGATGACCACGATGTTTTCGGCCTTGCTTTCTCGCCGGACATCGACACCATGCTGTACACGCTCGCCGGGCTTGCCAGTCCGGCAGCCGGCTGGGAGCCGGCGGATGAAACCTATGCCTTGCATGAGACGCTGCACCGTTTCGGTTCGGGGCACCGGGTCCGCGTCGGTGACCGCTCGTTCGCGCTGCCGCTGCTGCGCACCGAGGCGCTGCGGGCGGAGCGTTCTCTCAGTCAGGTCACCCTGGATTTGTGCAAGACGCTCGGCATCGAGTCGCGCGTGCTGCCGATGAGCAATGATCCGGTGCGCACCTTGGTCGTGACCGAGGACGGACACGTGAGTTACCACGAGTACCTGACCGAACTGGAGTGCGAGCCGGTGGTGAAAGGCTTTCTCTATGCCGGCGCGGACACGGCGCGCATTCCGGACGAAGTTCTGGAAGCCTTGTACGCGCCCGATCTCGAAGCCATCGTGCTCTGCCCCGCCAACCCCTACCACACGATTCAGCCGATTCTGGCGGTGCAAGGCATGCGCGAGCTGCTGCGCGAGCGCGGTGTGCCGGTGATCGCGGTGAGCCCGATCGTCGGCAACAAGGCGCTGAAAGGCGCCGCGGCCAAAGTGATGCGCGAACTCGGCCACGAAGTGTCGGTGCGCCGCGCCGCGCTCGAGTACTACCGGCTGATCGACGGTTTCGTGATCGACACCGTGGACGAGGCGGCTGCCGCGGATATCCGCGCCTGCGCCATCGAAGTTGCGGTGGCGCCGACGGTCATGCGCACGGAGCAGGACCGGGTCGCGCTGGCGCAGGTGGTGCTCGATCTCGCCCGCGTGCTGCGCGCGCGCAAGGATACGGAAAGGGCCGCAGAACGCGGCGAATAGTGGCGAGCGCGGCCGTGTCCATCAGGTCAGACGGGGGCGCACTCGCGGCGCTTTCCCTGGCCCTGCTTGTGTGGGCAAGCTCGTTTCCGGCAACGCGCATCGCGCTCGCGGCCCATGCGCCGGGACATCTGGCGCTGGCCCGATATTGCCTCGCCACCCTGGTGCTTCTCGCCTGCTGCATGCTGGGGCGTGCGCCGCTGCCGCGTCGCTCCGATTTGCCTGCTTTGGCTCTTACCGGCTTGTTATGCGGCACGCTCTACCAGCTTGGATTCAACTACGGTATGCGCACGGTGAGTTCGGGGCCGGCCGCGGCGCCGGCGCCGGCGCCGGCAAACTGGGCGCTGCTGTACCTGGCCTTGTTTCCCGGAGCGCTGTCGTTCACGCTCTGGTCTTATGCGCTGGCGCGCCTGCCGGTGGCGCAGGCCTCGAGCGCCCTGTATCTTGTGCCGGTATTTGCCTTTCCGATCGCCTGGCTCTGGCTGGGCGAACTGCCGGGTGCGTTGTCGTTCATCGGCGGCGCGGTCACACTGATTGGCGTGCTGCTGGTACAGTTGAAGGGACGTTAGTATCGAGCTTGGGCAATTCGATCCAACTTGATGTGGTGGCGCCGTCCTGCACCGTAGGCGCAGAGCGGCGCGACGGCCACTGTGAGAGATGAACCACATGCAGCGGCAGAATAATATTGCGCTTCGCATCGGCTTCATCGGCGCGGGCCGGGTAGCCAAAGGCCTCGCCTGGGGCTTGGCGCAAAGCGGGCACCGTGTGGTTGCCGCGGCGAGCCGCAGCCTTGCGTCAGTGCAGCAGCTCTCGGCGCGTATCCCGGGATGCGTCGCGAGCGTGGATGCGCAGACGGTGATCGATTCGGCGGATCTCGTTTTTCTCACCGTTCCCGATGATGCGATCGACGCGCTTGCCGCGAGCCTCGTCTGGCGGCCGGGAATGGCTGTGGTGCATACCAGCGGTGCCACCGAAGTGGCGGCGCTCGCCTCCGCGGCGAAGCAGGGCGCACAAACGGGCGGCTTTCATCCCCTGCAATTCTTCGCCGATCCGGACATCGCGCTCGCAGGATTGCCCGGCTGCACCATAGGAATCGAGGCCGGGGAGCCGCTGTTCTCAAGGCTCGAGGGACTCGCCGCGGCGCTGCAATGCCGGGCGCTGCGTCTGCCGCCTGGCTGCCGCGCGCGCTATCACGCGAGCGCGCATTACGCCGGGGGTTTCGTCTTCGCCCTGTTGAAGGAGGCGACCGACATGTGGCAGAGCTTCGGCGCGAGCCGCGAGGATGCGGTGCGCGCGCTGGTGCCGCTGTTGCGCGGCACGGCCACCGCGGCTGAGCAACTGGGTCTCGCGCGCGGGCTGGCCGGGACCTATTCGCGCGGCGACCTGGGCACGGTGAACAAACACATCGAGGACCTTGCGCGCCTCGGACCGGATGCGCTGCATCTGTATTGCGAACTGGCGTTGCGCTCGATTCCCCTGGGCCTGGAGCGCGGCGGCTACGGTGAACAACGCGCCGAGGAAATGCGCGCGCTGCTGCGGGCCGCCTTGAAGTCCTAGCAGGCGCGCGCCGCGCAGGCTGGAAGGGCGCCGGTCGACGCGGTACCATGACGATATGCTTTAAGCGAATTGCGTGCCTCAATTCGCCGCCCGCGGAAGCGGGTGAAGTCCGGCTGCTCAGTTCATCGTGTGGAGGGAATCATGTTTCGACTGATCGTGGCACTTGCAATTGCCTGCAGCTGCGACCCGGCGCTGGCGCAGAAGAAAACCTATCGCTGCGGCAATCAGTTCCAGGAACGGCCCTGCGAAGGTCCCAGGAGTGGTGCCGCTGCCGCAGCCAAGGCGGACCCGCAACAGAAGCAGGAAATCGCGGCTAAGCGCCAGGAGCGCGAGCAGGCCATTCATCAGGCCAAATGCGACAATTATGCCGACGAACTCGGCGACATAGACCGGCGCATCAAGGCCGGCGCCGAGGCCAAGGTGATGGATCAGTACCTGCGCCGGCAGAAGGAGATGAACATACGCATCGCGCGCGAGTGCCGTTGAGTTCGCGTTTGCGCTGCTTCAGCGACCGAGACGGCCTGTCAGCCCGCAGGCGCCCGGTTCGAGCCCGGGTCGGGGGTCCCGGCCGCGTTCAGAACGCAGAGAAAAAGCAGGGCGCTCGGTGTGCCGACCGGTCGGATACGCGCGTCGGCTCGGTTGCGCGCGCCGCGCTTTGTGGCTAACCTTGCATGGACAAGCGGGCTCAGAACAACGCGTCAATTCACGCAACCGAGGAGGGTACGATCGTGAGCGAGAAAATCTGGCTGAAAGAATACCCGCCGGGCATTCCGCCGGAAATCGATGCCAACCGGCATAGCTCGATTCCCGACCTGGTCGACAAGATCCTGGTCAAATTCGCCGACAAACCGGCCTACAACAATTTCGGCTGCAGCCTGAGCTATGCCGAGCTGGACCGGCTCAGCCGCGACTTCGCGGCATTCCTGCAGAGCCTGCCGGGGATGAAGAAGGGCGAGCGCGTCGCCATCATGAGCCCCAATCTGATGCAGTATCCAGTGGCGCTGATCGGCATCCTGCGCGCCGGCATGACGGTGGTCAACGTCAATCCGCTGTACACGCCGCGCGAACTCGAGCACCAGTTGAACGATTCCGGCGCGAAGGCCATCGTCATCGTCGAGAACTTCGCCAGCACGCTGCAGCAGGTCATCGCGAAAACCCAGGTCGAGCATGTCGTCACCACCCAGCTCGGCGATCTGCTGCCGCTGCCCAAGCGCTGGATCGTCAACCTGGTGGTGAAGAAGGTGAAGAAAATGGTGCCGGACTGGCGCATCGACGGCGCCATGCCCTTGCGCGCGGCGCTGGCGCGCGGCGCCGGCGCGCAGCTCGCGCCCGTCAGCCTGGCGCACGAGGATATCGCCTTCCTGCAATACACCGGCGGCACCACCGGCCTGTCCAAGGGGGCGATGCTCACGCATCGCAATATCCTCGCCAACATCGAGCAGGCGGGCGCCTGGATCGGCGGCAATCTGAAGGAAGGCGAGGAAATCGTGATTTCGCCGCTGCCGATGTATCACATTTTTTGCCTGACGACGACCCTGTACTTCATGAAACTGGGCGTGGTCAACGTGCTGATCACCAATCCGCGCGACTTGCCGGCGTTCGTCGCCGAGCTGAAGAAATGGAAATGGTCGGTGCTGACCGGCGTGAACACGCTGTTCAACGGCCTCCTGAACACGTCCGGCTTCAGCGACCTCGATTTTTCCGGGCTCAAGGTCGTGGTCGGCGGCGGAGCGGCGGTGCAAAAGCCGGTGGCGGAAAAATGGCAGCAGGTCACCGGCCGTTACCTCACCGAGGCCTACGGTCTTACCGAGACCTCGCCCGCCGCCAGCATCAATCCACTCGGCACGCCCTGGAACGGCACCATCGGGCTGCCCATTTCCTCGACCGAGTTTTCGATCCGCGACGACGATTTCAAGGAACTGCCGCCCTGGACCGGCGAGGGCGATATCGAGAAATTTACCGGCGAGATCTGCATCCGCGGGCCGCAGGTGATGAAGGGATACTGGCAACTGCCGGAGGAAACCGCCAAGGTGCTGCACCAGGGCTGGCTCAAGACCGGCGATGTCGGCCACATCAACGCCAAGGGCTACGTCACCATCACCGACCGCAAGAAGGACATGATCCTGGTGTCGGGGTTCAACGTCTATCCGAACGAGATCGAAAGCGTGGTGGCGATGCACGCCGGCGTACTCGAGTGCGCCGCGGTGGGCGTGCCCGACGAGAAGTCGGGCGAGGCGGTGAAGGTGGTGATCGTGAAAAAGGATCCGAACCTCACCAAGGAATCCGTCATCGAGCACTGCAAGCGGGAGCTTACGGGCTACAAGATTCCGCGGCATGTCGAATTCCGCGACAGCCTGCCGAAGACGCCCATAGGCAAGATCCTGCGGCGCGAGCTGCGTGGAAAATAGAACGCCCTCCGGGGACCAGGCGATGGAACAAGGCGGCGATCTTTTCGAGCGGGCGCGGCGCAGGTGGCTGAAACGCGCGCTGCTCGGCGGCATGGCGATGCCGCTGTTGCTGCGCAGCGTCCTCGCCGCGAGCGATCGCCCGAACGGCCTGCTCCAGGTCAAGGGCGAGGTGCTGGTCAACGGCAGACCGGCAAAACTGGGGACCGCGCTGAAACCGGGGGACAGCGTCGCCACCGCCCCGGGGAGTTCAGCCGTGTTCGTGATCGGCGGGGACGCTTTCCTGATGCGAGAAAAGAGCGAGCTGCTCACCGCGGGCGGTGCGGTGTTGGCTGACTCGCTGCGCCTGGTGACAGGCAAGCTGCTGTCGGTGTTCGGCCGCGGATCGCGCCGCGTTGCCACCTCCACCGCCACCATAGGTATCCGCGGAACCGGCATCTACATCGAGGCCGAGCCCGAACGCAGCTACGTCTGCACCTGCTACGGCCTGGTGGACCTGCAGGCCGCAAACATGCCCGAAGCCAGGGAGACGGTGAGCACTACCCATCACGATGCGCCGCGCTACATTCATGCACGCGGCGAGTCGCCGATAAAAATGATCGCGCTTGCCCCGGTGATCAACCACACCGACGTCGAACTGGTCATGCTGGAGGCGCTGGTTGGCAGGAAACCTCCCTTCGTGGGCTCGGGGACGGAATACAAGTACTGAGGCCGCCTTTCTCCGGCCGAGAATGCGCACCGTCCGCGCGGGCGGCCAGCCGGGAAAAATCGCCGAGCGGCAGATCGGTTCATTGCGCAATACGACCGAACCTGGCGTGGTGGCCAGGTTGCGGCCGACCGAAAAACTGCCGGCGTCGAAGCGCGCGTCGCCTTCGGCCGACTGGATGTAGTCTTCCGCTTCCAGTTCGAGGGCGCGGCGCAAGCCGTGCACCCGAAGTGCGCCCGCCTCCCGGGCCAGCCGGTCTATTGCGTGCAGCCACTCCTGCGGATGCTGCGCCCAGGCTTGCTGCGATTGGAAAATAGCCGCGTACATGCCGAAGGGATCGAACGTCGATTGCAGGGTGTGCGCGATGTCGGGTGGCGCGGATGCGGCGGGTTCAGGCGGCGCCACGGGATTGCCTGCTTTGGCTTGGGTGGTGGACATGTCAGCATGACCTCAAAAACGACCTCCTCTTCTGCCAATATAGGCCCTGCGGATGTCGTTTCGCGCTTGGGCGCCGGGGAAATGAGCGCTTTGTTTGACCTCGCTCAAGTCCAGGCAAGGCGCCGCGAGCTGCAGGGGAACACGCTTGGGGGTCGTTTCAGGGTTTCCGAACCGGCCCCTGGATTTTGGGCAGCACGAGGGGAGATATCCCCTCATTTTCCAAAACTCTTATAATCGGCGGGTTCCCAATGGAGACCCGGCAAATGAATCAGGTTCACCGTCTGTTCGACCATCAGTCGAACATGAGCATCAGCCGCACCGAGGAAATCATCGCCGACATCAAAGCCGGCAAGATGGTGATCCTGGTGGATGAGGAAGACCGCGAGAACGAGGGCGATCTCGTCTTCGCCGCCGATTTCGTTACGCCCGAAAAAATCAATTTCATGGCCAAGCACGCGCGCGGCCTGATCTGCCTCACCCTCACGGCGGAACGTTGCCGGGCGCTGCAGCTCGCGCCGATGGCGCAGGAAAACCGCTCCTTCCACAACACGGCGTTTACCGTTTCGATCGAAGCGGCAACCGGGGTTACCACTGGAATTTCGGCGCACGACCGCGCCCGCACGGTGCAAGTGGCGGTGGCGCGCGGGGCGAAGCCCGGGGACGTCGTCCAGCCCGGGCACATTTTTCCGATCGCGGCGGAACCCGGCGGCGTGCTCGCGCGCGCCGGGCACACGGAAGCCGGTTGCGATCTGACCGCGCTGGCCGGACTCACGCCCGCCGCGGTGATCTGCGAAATCATGAAGGACGATGGCAGCATGGCCAGGCTGCCGGACCTGATCGAATTCGGAAAAGCGCAGGGCCTGAAGATCGGCACCATCGCCGATCTGATTCATTTCCGCAGCCAGACGGAGTCGCTGGTCGAACGCGTGGCCGAGCGCGACATCGTCACCGCGCGCGGCAGCTTTCGCATGCTCGCGTATCGGGAAAACCTCTCCGGCGCGACCCACCTGGCGCTGGTGCGCGGGGCGATCGATCCCGACACGCCCACCCTGGTGCGCGTGCACGAGCCGTTGTCCATGCTCGACCTGCTCGATGCCGCGCCGGGCGCGCATTCCTGGGGCGTGCACGAGGCGCTGGCGGCGATAGGCGCAGCCGACAGCGGTGTCATCGTCCTGCTCAATTGCGCGGAAAACGCGGCGCAGCTCGCCGAACGCGTCGCCAGCCAAGCGAAACCGTGGCCGGCGGCGAAAATGGAGTTGCTGACCTACGGCATAGGCGCGCAGATCCTGCGCGACCTGAATGTGGGCAAGATGCGGCTGATGGCCACGCCGCGCAAAATGCCCAGCATGGCCGGCTGGGGCCTGCAGGTCGCCGAGTACGTGCAGCCGCAGCGCGGCGCGAAGGCGGGAGAGTGAGGCTGATCCGGCAGCAGCTCAACGGGGCGGCACTGCGCATCGGGGTGGTGCGTGCCCGTTTCAACGAACCTATCGGGGCCGGTTTGCTCGCCGCCTGCCTGGAACGCCTGACTGCGCTCGGCGTCGCGCCCGGCCGCGTGACCGTGGTAAGCGTGCCCGGTGCGCTGGAGGTTCCGCTCGCCTTGCAACAACTCGCGGCCACCGAACACTATGACGCGCTGATCGCACTGGGTGCGGTGGTGCGCGGCGACACCTATCACTTCGAGATCGTCGCCAACGAATCCGCCGCCGGCATCAGTCAGGTGCAGCTCGACGCAGGCGTGCCCGTTGCCAACGGCATACTCACCACGGACACCGAGGAGCAGGCTTTCGCGCGGGTCGCGCAAAAGGGCAGCGACTGCGCCGAGGCGGCGGTGGAGATGGCGAATCTGATCGGGGAAATCAGGAATGAAAAGCGCACGGCATAAGGCGCGCGAGCTGGCGTTGCAGGGTCTGTACCAGTGGTTGCTCGCCGCGGAGCACGCGGACGAGATCCGCGCCCACCTGGCCGAATTCAAGGGCTATGACAAGGCCGACCAGAAGTATCTCGACCTGCTGTTGGACGGCGTCATCGCCGATGCCGCCGAGCTCCATGCGGCGTTCAGTCCCCTGCTCGACCGTCCCGTGGACGAGCTCTCGCCGGTGGAACGCGGCGTATTGCTGATTGGCGCCTACGAGCTCGCGCACGTGGTCGACGTGCCCTACAAGGTGGTGATCAACGAAGCCGTGGAGCTGACGAAATCCTACGGCGGCGTCGACGGCCACAAGTACGTCAACGGCGTGCTGGACAAGCTCGCCGCCAAGCTGCGTCCGGCCGAGGTCAAGGCGCGCAAGGCCGGCGGGGGCGAGGCCGCGGCCTAGCGCCTTGCCTTCCGAATTCGACATCATCCGCCGCTATTTCACCCGCCCGGTGAAGCGCGCGCTGCTGGGCGTGGGCGACGACTGCGCCCTGATAGCGCCGGAGCTGGGCGCCGCGCTGGCGGTATCCACCGACATGCTGATCGAGGGGCGGCATTTTTTCGCCGGTGCCGACGCTGCACATTTGGGCCACAAGGCGCTGGCGGTGAATCTGTCCGATCTTGCGGCGATGGGCGCCGCGCCTCGCTACGCATCGCTTGCGCTGGCCCTGCCCGAAGCGGACGAGCGCTGGCTGGCGCAGTTCGCGCAAGGTTTTTTCGCGCTGGCCGAGGCCTTCGGGGTGGAACTGATCGGCGGCGATACCACGCGCGGGCCGCGCAGCCTTTGCATCACCGTGATCGGCTCGGTGCCGTCGCAACTGGCTTTGCGCCGCGATGGCGCCAGAGCTGGCGATGAGGTCTGGCTGTCGGGCTGCACCGGCGATGCCGCGCTGGCGCTGGCCCACCTGAACGCGCGTGCGCGCCTGCCTGATGCCGCGCTGGCGCATTGCCTTGCGCGCCTGCACACGCCCGCGCCCCGGGTGGCACTGGGCCTGGCGCTGCGCGGGCTGGCCACGAGCGCCATCGATGTTTCGGACGGCCTGGTGGCCGACCTCGGGCACATCGGCGAGCGTTCCGGCGTGGCGATCGAACTGCGCCATGCCGATGTGCCGCGCTCACGCGCGCTCGCGGACTGCTCCGACGTGCGCCTGGCGCAGGAATGCCTGCTCGCCGGCGGCGACGATTACGAGCTGGCGTTCACCGCCCGCCCGGACGCGCGCGCGCGCGTCGAGGCGATATTCGCCGAGCCGGGCCTGACGCTGACCCGAATCGGAACCATTGTTGCAGGCAAGCCCGGTATGGTGTCGGTGTACGATGCGGGCGGAAACATCATGCCGATCGCAAGCGAAGGTTTTGACCATTTTGGCGGCTAACGCCATCCTGCGCCCCAGCGCCGGCTTCATGCTGGCGCACCCGGCGCGGTTCATCGCGCTCGGTTTCGGCACCGGGCTGTCGCCCTTTGCCCCCGGCACGGTAGGCACGCTGCTCGGCTTTCCCGTCTATTGGGTCGCGAGCGAACAACTCGCACCCTACGGGCCGCTTGCGATGCTGGGGCTCGTCGCGCTCATGTTCCTGCTCGGCGTGTGGGCCTGCGCGCGCACCGGGCGCGATTTGGGGCTGGCCGATCACAGCGGCATGAACTGGGACGAGATCGTCGCTTTCCAGCTGGTATTGATGCTGACGCCGGAGGCCTGGCTGTGGCAGGCGTTCGCGTTTTTCGGCTTCCGTTTCTTCGATGTGGTCAAGCCGCCGCCGATCCGCCAGGTCGATGCCCGGCTGAAAGGCGGTCTGGGGGTGATGTTGGACGACATCCTCGCGGCCTTCTATACGCTGTTGGCCATGGCAGTGTGCAAGGCCTTGTTCGGCTGATTGGCCATGTCCTCCGACACGCTCGCCACGCTCGCTACCCTCGTCGGTGCCAGGCTGCGCGACCGGGGGATGATGCTCGCCGCGGCCGAGTCCTGCACCGGCGGCTGGACGGCGCAGGCGGTCACGGCCATCGCCGGCAGTTCGGACTGGTTCGAGCGCGGTTTCGTCACCTATTCCGACACTGCCAAGCAGGAGATGCTGGGGGTGAGCGCTCGCACGCTTGCCGCGCACGGAGCGGTGAGCGAACAGACCGCGCGCGAAATGGTGCTCGGAGCGCTGGCGCACAGCCGCGCGCAAGTGGCACTGGCGATCACCGGCATCGCCGGCCCGACGGGCGGCTCGCCGGAAAAACCGGTGGGGACAGTGTGCTTCGCCTGGGCGGTAAAGGACGGGGCGCTCGACGCGGAAACGCGACAGTTCGTGGGGGACCGCGAAAGCGTGCGCAGGCAGGCGGTGATCGCCGCGCTGCAGGGCGTGCTGAAGCTGCTCGAGGCCGGATAAGGACTTGCTTGACCGGAGCCCCAGCCGGCCTAGAATGAAACATACGGATTTCCTGTCCTAGCCATGATCCCGGTTCGCCCCGCCGCCGTCGCCGGCATGTTCTATCCCGCCAGTCCCGATGAACTGGCCCGGGAAGTCGACGACCTGCTTGGCCATAGCGCCGGCGGCGGCCTGGCTCCCGGCTTTCCCAAGGCGCTGATCGTGCCGCACGCCGGCTATGTCTATTCCGGCGGTGTCGCCGCCGAGGCTTATGACCGGCTGCGTCCGGCGCGCGGTATCGTGCGCCGGGTGGTCCTGCTCGGCCCCTGTCACCGGGTGCTGGTGCGCGGGCTCGCGTTGCCGGAAGCGAGCGCATTCGTTACGCCGCTGGGGCAGGTGCCGCTCGACCGGGAGGCGATGAGTTCGCTGGCCGGCCTGTCGCAGGTGGTCGTGAGCAGTGCGGTGCATGCCGAGGAGCATGCGCTCGAAGTGCAACTGCCTTTCCTGCAGCGGGTGCTGGGCGAATTCAGTCTGGTGCCGCTGGCGGTGGGCGACGCCACCCCGGAGCAGGTGGCCGAGGTGATCGAAACGCTCTGGGGGGGCGCGGAAACCCTGATCGTGATCAGTTCGGATCTGTCGCATTACCACCCCTACGAAGAGGCGCGCGCGATCGACCGCAGCACCGCGCAGGCGATCCTCGCCTGCTCCGCCGGCATCGACCATGAACAGGCTTGCGGCGCGACGCCGGTCGCGGGCCTGCTGCTTGCGGCCAGGCGCCATGCGTTGAACGTGGAGTTGCTCGACTTGCGCAATTCCGGCGACACCGCCGGAGGGCGTGCTCGCGTAGTGGGCTACGCCTCGTTTGCGTTCTGGGACGGGGCGCCGGGTTTCGGTGATGCGCATGGACGCACGCTGCTCGGCATCGCGAGGAACAGCATCGAGGCAGCGCTCGGCGTAGCGGCGCGGAGGCGACTGCCTGACGAGCCCTGGCTCAAGCCGGCACGCGCGAGCTTCGTGACGCTGACCCGGATGGGCGGCTTGCGCGGCTGCATCGGCAGCCTGGAAGCGCACCAGCCGCTCGGTGAAGACGTTTGTCACAATGCCCGCGCCGCGGCCTTGTCCGACCCCCGCTTCCCCCCGCTCGCGCGCGAAGAACTCGCCGACACGCGCGTCGAGGTATCGCTTCTTTCCACGCCCAGGCTGCTCGCCTTTGCCGATCACGCCGACCTGATCGCCCAGTTGCGGCCGGGCGAAGACGGTTTGATCCTGGAATGCGGCGAGGCACGCGCTACGTTTCTGCCGCAGGTCTGGGAAAGCCTGCCCGATCCGCAGCGGTTCGTGGCCGAACTCAAACGCAAGGCCGGGCTCGCGCCGGGCGTGAGCACGGCGAAATGCCGCATCCAGCGCTACCGCGTGCTGAAGTGGAAGGAGGAGGAAGGAAAGGGGTACGGACATGAGCGTCACTGAAAGCCAATACCCCGCGCGCTGGTGGCACATGCCGGAGGACGGCCGGGTGCAGTGCGACCTGTGCCCGCGCGATTGCCGCCTGCACGAGGGCCAGCGCGGGCTGTGTTTCGTGCGCATGCGCAAAGGCGATGGCATGCTGCTCACCACCTATGGACGCTCGTCCGGATTTTGCGTCGACCCGATCGAGAAAAAACCGCTCAACCAGTTCTATCCGGGATCGAGCGTGCTCTCCTTCGGCACCGCCGGCTGCAACCTCGCGTGCAAGTTCTGCCAGAACTGGGACATCTCCAAGTCGCGCGACATGGACAGGCTGGCCGATGCGGCCAGTCCGGAAGTGATCGCGCAGGCGGCGCTGCGGCTGGGCTGCAGGAGCGTGGCCTTCACCTACAACGATCCGGCGATATTCGCCGAATACGCCATGGACGTGGCCGATACCTGCCATGGCGTGGGCGTGCAGGCGGTGGCGGTGACCGCAGGTTACATGCACGAGGCGCCGCGGCGCGAGTTCTACGCCAAGATGGACGCGGCCAATGTCGACCTCAAAGCGTTCACCGACGAATTCTACGTCAAGCTCTGCGGCGCCCACCTGGCGCCGGTGCTGGATACACTGAAATATTTGAAGCACCAGACCGGGGTGTGGCTCGAGATCACCACGCTGCTGATTCCGGGAAAGAACGATAGCGATGCCGAGCTCGAGGCGATGTGCGGCTGGATCGCGCGGGAACTGGGGCCGGACGTGCCGCTGCATTTCTCCGCCTTCCACCCGGACTGGAAGATGACCGATTTGCCGGCGACGCCGACGGCCACGCTGAAGCGGGCGCGCACGCTTGCGCTCGGACATGGGCTGCATTACGTCTACACCGGCAACGTGTACGACATTGAAGGCGGCACCACCTACTGCCCGCACTGCGCCGGCGCAGTAATCGTGCGCGACGGCTACGAAATCCTCAATTACCGCGTCGGCGACGACGGCCGCTGCCTCGCCTGCGGCGGCGCCGTCGCCGGCCGCTACCAGCACTTCGACAAGGCGTTCGGCTCGCGCCGCATACCGGTGCGACTGGCCGTCGCGGCCGGCTGAGAACGGGAAGCGGGAAGGGGGCGCTTGACGGCTGCTTGAAACTGTATAAAGATACAGGCTTCGCAGCAACGCGAGGTGCGCCCATGGAAGCGCTGACCGCCAAACAACAGGAAATCCTGACGCTGATCCGCCAGGCGATCGAAACCACCGGCCTCCCGCCCACCCGCGCCGAGATCGCCGAGGCCATGGACTACAGCTCGCCTAACGCGGCCGAGGAACATTTGCGCATGCTCGAGCGCAAGGGCGCGATCGAGATCGTCAAAGGCTCGGCGCGCGGCATCCGCCTGAAGGACGGCGGCGGCATTCCGCTCATCGGGCGCGTCGCCGCCGGCTCGCCCATCCTGGCCGAGGAGCACATCCAGGCGCATTACCAGATCGATCCGGCGCTGTTTCATCCGCGCGCCGACTATCTGCTCAAGGTGCGCGGCATGAGCATGCGCGATGCCGGCATCCACGACGGCGACCTGCTCGCCGTGCACAAGACCAGCGAAGCACGCGCCGGGCAGGTCGTGGTCGCGCGGTTCAACGACGAGGTCACGGTGAAGCGGCTGCGCCGCCGCGGCGCGATCATCGAGCTGCTCCCCGAGAATCCCGAGTTCGAGCCTATTATTGTCGACACCAGGCGTGAGGAAGTCGTCATCGAAGGCCTGGGCGTGGGCGTGATCCGCGCCGGCCGCGCCTTGTAGCCCTGTCCTTGATGCACTCTCAAACCCTTGTTTTTCTTAGGGGTGTTGCATTAAATCAAAAACTGTATAAAAATACAGGTCAACGCCGCCAAGCTGGCGGCCGTTGATGCATACATAGCCACCGAAACCGAAGGAGATTTTCATGGACGACAACAAGACCAAGGCCCTCGCGGCCGCGCTCGCGCAGATCGAAAAGCAGTTCGGCAAAGGGTCCATCATGCGCATGGATTCAGACGCGATACAGGATGACGTGCAGGTGGTGTCCACCGGCTCGCTCGGTCTGGACATTGCGCTGGGCGTAGGCGGGCTGCCGCGCGGCCGCGTGGTCGAAATCTACGGCCCGGAATCCTCCGGCAAGACGACGCTGACGCTGCAGGTGATCGCAGAGATGCAGAAACTGGGGGGCACCGCGGCTTTCATCGACGCCGAGAACGCGCTCGACCCGCAATACGCGCAAAAGCTGGGCGTGAAAGTCGAGGACCTGCTCATCTCCCAGCCCGATACCGGCGAGCAGGCGCTCGAAATCGCCGACATGCTGGTGCGCTCCGGTTCGGTCGACGTCGTGGTCATCGATTCGGTCGCCGCGCTCACGCCCAAAGCCGAGATCGAGGGCGAGATGGGCGAGCCGCAGATGGGCCTGCAGGCGCGCCTGATGAGCCAGGCGCTGCGGAAACTCACCTCCAACATCAAGCGCACCAACACCCTGGTGATTTTCATCAACCAGATCCGCATGAAAATCGGCGTCATGTTCGGCAGTCCGGAGACCACCACCGGCGGCAATGCGCTCAAGTTCTACGCTTCGGTGCGCCTGGACATCCGCCGCATCGGCTCGATCAAGAAGAACGAGGAAGTCATCGGCAACGAAACACGGGTGAAAGTGGTGAAGAACAAGATGGCGCCCCCGTTCCGCGAAGCCCTGTTCGACATACTCTACGGCGAGGGCATTTCGCGCGAGGGCGAAATCATCGAGTTGGGCGTGAAGCATGGCATCGTCGAGAAATCCGGCGCCTGGTACGCCTACAACAAGGACAAGATCGGCCAGGGCAAGGATAACGCACGCGAATACCTCAAGGAGCATCCCGAACTTGCGATCGAAATCGAGGCGCGCGTACGCGAGGTCGTCGGCGTGAACAACCCGGCCGCCAAGCCGGCCGCCGCCCTGTCTGTCGTAGCGGGGTAATCCCAGCGCGCAACACCCATGGCGAAGAGGGAAATCCCGCTGCGCGATCGGGCACTGGCCATGCTTGCGCGGCGGGAGCATACTCGCGCCGAAATGACGCGCAAACTCACCCCGCACTCCGAATCCCCGGAACAGATCGAGCGGTTGCTGGACGCGCTCGCCGCGCGCGGCTGGCTGTCGGAGGCGCGCTTCGCCGAGTCCCGCGCGAATACGCTGCTGCGCAAATTCGGAAGCCGCAAGATAGAGTACGACCTCAGGAACCGCGGCGTATCGGCTGAAGTTGTCGAACAGACCCTGGAACGGGCGCTCGCGCAGGAACTGGAAAACTGCCGCGCGGCCTGGCAGAGGAAATTCGGCGCGTTGCCGCGAGACGCCGCCGAGCGCGGCCGGCAGATGCGCTTTCTCGCCGGGCGCGGATTTTCCGCCGAGGCCGTGCGCCAGGTGCTCAAAGCCGGGGACGCAGACTGATGTCCGATAGCGAGCATCCCCAGGAGGGCTGGCACGAGGAGAAGCGCTCGGCTTACCTTTACCGCGTCATGGCCGAAGCCGAAGCCGGGACGCCGCGCGCGCAACTGTTCAGCGGGCTCGCCGCCGAAGCCGAGAACCAGGCGGGGATCTGGGCGCGGCAGGCCGGGGCCATCGTGCCCGAGTATGCGCCCGACCTGCGCGCGCGCATGGTTGCGACGCTGGTGCGCCGTTACGGACCGCGCCCGTTGCGCTCGGTGTTGGTGGCGATGAAAGTGCGCGGCTTGTCGGTCTATTCGCACGCTGCGCCGGGCCATCCGCTGCCGACCACCCTGGAAGAGGTGGGCAAGCGCCACCGCGGTGTCAGCGGCGGCGGCAATCTGCGTGCCGCGGTATTCGGCGTCAACGACGGCCTGGTGTCGAACGCGAGTCTGATCCTGGGCGTGGCCGGCGCGTCGGCCAACAACTCCATCATTTTGCTCTCGGGCGTGGCCGGCCTTCTGGCCGGCGCGTTTTCGATGGCGGCAGGCGAATACGTTTCGGTGCGTTCGCAGCGGGAAATGTTCGAGCATCAGATCGGCCTGGAGCGCGAGGAACTGGCGCGGTATCCGGAGGAGGAAGCCGAGGAACTTGCGCTCATCTACGCCGCGCGCGGCTTGCCGCGCGAGGACGCGCAAAGGCTGGCCAGGGCCCTTATCGCCGATCCGACCAAGGCGCTCGATACGCTGGCGCGCGAAGAGCTAGGGCTGAATCCGGAAGATCTCGGCTCACCTTGGGGCGTCGCGATCTTTTCCTTTGTTTCGTTCGCCGCGGGCGCGTTGATACCGTTGCTTCCGTTCCTCGCGCTGGGCGGCGCCCTGGCGCTGCCGGTTTCCATCGCTTTCACGGGCGTGGCACTGTTTGGCGTTGGCGCCGTCATCAGCCTGTTCACCGGCCGAAGTGCCGTGCGCGACGGCCTGCGCATGCTCGCCATCGGTGCTGCGGCGGGCGCGCTCACCTACGCCATCGGCAAGCTCCTCGGGGTCAGCCTGACTTAGTTTGGATTTGCATGCGCGCCGGATTCGGGCGAAAATTCAAACTTTTACCCCAGGACTGCTGGACTGGCCGGTGTCAGGCGTCCGGCCCGAAGCGAAACTATGAAATCAGCCGAAATCCGCAGCAAATTCCTCGAATTTTTCGCCCAGCGCGGGCATGCCGTCGTGGCCTCCAGTCCGCTGGTGCCGGGCAACGACCCGACCCTGCTATTTACCAATTCGGGCATGGTTCAGTTCAAGGATGTGTTCCTCGGCAAGGAGCCCCGTCCCTACACGCGCGCCACCACTTCGCAGAGAAGCGTGCGCGCCGGCGGCAAGCACAACGACCTGGAGAACGTCGGCTATACCGCGCGCCACCACACCTTCTTCGAGATGCTGGGCAATTTTTCCTTCGGCGACTATTTCAAGCGCGACGCCATCCACTACGCCTGGGATCTGCTCACCGGCGTATACAAGCTGCCCAGGGAAAAGCTGTGGGTGACGGTCTACTATACCGACGATGAGGCCTATGCCGTCTGGGCCGACGACATCAAGGTGCCCAGGGAGCGCATCGCGCGCATCGGCGACAAGCCCGGCGGCGGTTCGGACAATTTCTGGCAGATGGGGGAAACCGGCCCGTGCGGGCCGTGCAGCGAGATATTCTACGATCACGGCCCGGGCATCGCCGGCGGGCCGCCTGGTTCACCCGAGGGCGACGGCGACCGCTATATCGAAATCTGGAACCTGGTATTCATGCAGTACGACCGCGATGATGCAGGCACGCTGCATCCCCTGCCCAAGCCCTCGGTGGACACCGGCATGGGACTGGAGCGCATCGCCGCGGTGCTGCAGGGCGTGCATTCCAACTACGAAATCGACCTGTTCCAGGATCTGATCAAGGCGGCGGCGCGCGAGACCCATGTCAAGGACCTCGCGAGCAATTCGCTCAAGGTGATCGCTGACCACATTCGCGCGACTTCCTTCCTGATCGTCGACGGCGTGATTCCGGGCAACGAAGGCCGCGGCTACGTGCTCCGGCGCATCATCCGGCGCGCCATCCGCCACGGTTACAAGCTCGGCCAGACCGAACCCTTTTTCCACCGCCTGGTCGAGGATCTGGCGCGCGTCATGGGCGAGGCTTTTCCGGAACTGCACAAGGCGAAGGAGCGCGTCACCCGGGTGCTGAAGACCGAAGAGGCGCGTTTCGCCGAGACCCTGGAGCACGGCATGAAAGTGCTCGAAGGCGCGCTCACGCGCGAGGACAAGATGCTCGATGGCGAGACCGTGTTCCAGCTCTACGACACCTTCGGCTTTCCCGTCGATCTCACCGCGGATATCGCGCGCGAGCGCGACGTGCGCGTCGATTACGCCGGATTCGAGGCGGCGATGCAGCGCCAGCGCGAGCGCGCCCGCGCCGCATCCAAGTTCACCGTGTCTGCCGGCGTGGAATATTCCGGCCGGCCGACGGAGTTCCACGGCTACGACAGCCTCACACTCGAGGGCACGGTGGCGGCGCTGTACCGCGAGGGGGCGTCGGTCGAGGAGATCGCGGCCGGCGAGGCGGCGGTGGTGTTGCTCGACCGCACGCCGTTCTATGCCGAGTCTGGCGGCCAGGTGGGCGACCGGGGGGAACTCGCCGGAGAGAACGGCAGCTTCGCCGTAGAGGACACGCAGAAAATCCAGGCCGAGGTGTTCGGCCACAAGGGCGAACTCAAGACCGGGCACCTGCGCGTCGGCGACCGCGTCATGGCAGCGGTGGACAGTGCGGCGCGCGCGAGCGCGGCCCGGAACCACTCGGCCACGCACCTGATGCACGCGGCGCTGCGCAAGGTGCTCGGCGGCCACGTACAGCAAAAAGGTTCGCTCGTCGATGATCAGCGCACGCGCTTCGACTTTTCCCACAACGAACCGATGAACGATGCGCAGTTGCGCCAGGTAGAGGAACTGGTAAATCACGAAGTGCGCCGCAACAGCGAGGTCTCGGTGCGGGTGATGAAATACGACGACGCGATCAAGGCCGGCGCGATGGCGCTGTTCGGCGAAAAATACGGCGACGAGGTGCGCGTCATCGGCATGGGTGAGTTTTCCACCGAGTTGTGTGGCGGCACCCACATGCGCCGCACCGGTGAAATCGGTTTTTTCAAAATCGTGTCCGAGTCGGGCGTGGCAGCGGGCATACGCCGGGTCGAGGCGGTCACCGCCGATGGGGCCCTCGCTTACGTTCAGGCGCAGGACGCGCGCCTGTCCGAAGCGGCAGGCCTGCTGAAGGCGCAGCCGCAGGAACTCGGCCAGAAGATCACGCAACTGGTCGACAGCGCGCGAGCGCTGGAGAAAGAGCTTGCGCGCCTGAAATCGAAAGTCGCCGCGGCGCAGGGCGACGACCTGGCGCAGCGGGCGGTCGAGGTGAAAGGGGTAAAGGTGCTCGCCGTGGCGCTCGAGGGCGCCGATGCCAAAGCCCTGCGCGAGACCCTGGACAAGCTGAAGGACAAACTGAAGTCGGCGGCGCTGGTCCTGGCCTCGGCCGAGGGCGGCAAGGTGAGCCTGATCGCCGGCGTCACCGCCGACCTGACGGCGAAAGTCAAAGCCGGGGAGCTGGTGAATTTCGTCGCGCGGCAGGTTGGTGGCAAGGGCGGCGGACGCGCGGACATGGCCCAGGCGGGCGGCACGGACGCGGCCAAGCTGCCCGCAGCGCTCGCCTCGGTGCAGGCATGGGTGCAGCAAAAACTGTAACCGCGGCCGCGATCCGTGGTGAGTAGTGCTTGCCAAGCCGACAGGAATCGTGTTTGAATCCGCACTGGAGATATTCGACATGAATCGCGCGTGCGTTTTCTGGTTCCATTTTTATGCTTTCCCCAGCCGCTGGCGGAGGGATTGAGCTAGGTACGCGCCCAAACATCCCGAAAAACCGCCAGTGCCCGAGAGCCTGGCGTTTTTTTTTGCACGAGACCAAACCATGACCGCCATTGCACGCCAGACCGCCACGCCAACGCGAACCGCCACCCGCGACAGGGCGCGGGCTTACCGCTCTCCAGGAGAAATCATGACCCACAAGGTTGACGATGTTCGCATCCGCGAAATCAAGGAACTCGCACCGCCCTCGCACGTAATTCGCGAGTTTCCCGCGTCTGAAGCCGCGGAGCGGGTTACCTATGAGGCGCGCCAGGGCATCCACGGCATACTGCACGCTGCGGACGACCGCCTGCTGGTGATCATCGGGCCGTGCTCGATCCATGACCCCCAATCGGCGCTGGAATACGCGCGGCGCCTGATGCAGGAAAAGAGCAGGCACGCAGCCGAACTGCTCATTGTGATGCGAGTCTATTTCGAAAAGCCGCGCACCACCGTGGGCTGGAAAGGCCTCATCAACGATCCGCGCCTGGACGGCAGCTTCCAGATCAACGAGGGTCTGCGCCTCGCGCGCAGCGTGCTGCTCGAAATCAACGAACTGGGCGTGCCGGCCGGGGTGGAGTACCTCGACATGATCACGCCGCAGTACATCGCCGACCTGGTGAGCTGGGGGGCGATCGGGGCGCGCACTACCGAATCACAGGTGCATCGCGAGCTCTCGTCCGGTTTGTCCTGTTCGGTCGGGTTCAAGAACGGCACCGACGGCAATATCCGGATTGCGGTGGACGCGATCAAAACCGCGCGCCAGCCGCACCATTTCCTGTCCGTCACCAAGGGGGGGCACTCGGCCATCGTCTCCACCAACGGCAACGAGGACTGCCATGTGATCCTGCGCGGCGGGCCCGCGCCCAACTATGATGCGGCGAGCGTGGCCGCGGCCACCGGGCAGCTGGCTGCGGCAGGGCTGGCGCAGCGCCTGATGATCGATTTTTCCCACGCCAACAGCGCCAAGGACTATCAGCGCCAGATGGCAGTGTGCGCCGACGTGGCGGGCCAGATTGGCGCGGGCGACGACCGCATTATCGGCGTGATGGCCGAATCGCACCTGCACCCCGGGCGGCAGGACCTGGTGCCGGGCAAGCCGCTCGCCTACGGCGTATCCGTCACCGATCCGTGCATCGGCTGGGACGACAGCGTCAAGCTGCTCGAGCGCCTGGCCGAAGCGGTGCGCGAGCGCCGGCTGGTGCGTGAGGCGGAGGAATAGCGCCGCGCATCCGTCGCCCCTTTGGCCCGCGCGGGCCGCGTAAGCCGACAGCACTTATAATCGCGTCCATGCAAACTTCGTCCGGGCAGGCCGCGGTGAATCTGCGCACGGCTTTCTACCTCGCGCTGGCGCTGACCCTGGCATTCAAGTTTTGGCTCGCCATGGCGCTGCCGATGACCGGGGACGAGGCCTACTTCATCTACTGGGGAGTTCATCCCGACTACGGTTTCTACGATCATCCCCCCATGGTCGGCTGGATCCTCGCGCTGCTGCTGCAGCTGTCCAGGGACGAATGGGTGCTGCGCCTGCCGGCAATATTGCTGCCCGCGCTGATCGCGCTCGCGATGTTGCGCTACTTGCGCCCGACGGACGAAAGCAAGGCTTACCTCGCAGCACTCTGTTTCCTGCTGCTCCCGGTGAACGTCTGGAACGTGCTCATCACCACCGATACGCCGCTGGTGCTGTCCTCCTTTCTGTCGGCCCTGTGCTTCGCCGCGGCTCTGCGGCGCGGATCGCAGTGGCTGTATGCGGCTTCCGGCGCGATGCTGGGCCTCGCGTTCCTGTCGAAATATTTTGCGGTCCTACTGGGGCTTGCCTATCTCGCCTTCGTGCTGAGCCAGCCGGCCGGCCGGCGCGACTGGCGCGGCCTGGCGACCGCTTTTGCGCTGGTGCTGCCGTTCGCAGCGCTCAACGCCTGGTGGAACTACAACCACTGCTGGGCCAACCTGATGTTCAATGTCTACAATCGCCACGATGACGCCGGCTGGTCGCTGCGCACCCCGGTGCTGTATCTGTTAAGCCTCGCGTACATGCTGTCGCCGGTCGCGCTCTACCAGTTCGGGCGCGGCGGCGCGGCCTTGCGGCAGAAATTCGCCGAACCGGGCGCGCGCTTTTTCGTGCTGGCCTGGGTGGCGCCGCTCGCCGTATTCGCACTGCTCGCGCCGGTGAAGCAGATCGGCCTGCACTGGCTGCTGTCATTCGTGCCGTTTTTCTTCATCGCCGCAGCGCTCATGCTCAGCGCCGCGCAGCTGAAGAAGTCGGTCGTCTATCTGGTTGCGTTCTCCGCGATTCACGTGGCGGCGATCGCGGGCGCCAGCCGGCTGCCGATCGAGACATGGAGGGGCAGCCGGCTCTACGACGGCATCGTGTTTCACGTCAAGACCGCCGAGCTGCTGCAGCGGCTCGAGCCCTATGCAGACAAGTACGAATTCTCCGCCGACGGATTTTCGCCGGCGGTGACGGCGTCCTATGCCTCGGGCAGGTATTTTTTCGTGTTTGGCACCGCCTCCTCGCATGCGCGCCACGACGACATCCTTACCGATTTCAGGGCGCTGCAGGGCAAGAATATCCTGGTGTTGCGCAAGAACCCGCCCAATCCGGCCGATTACGCGCCCTACTTCGCCGCAGTGGAACTGCGCCGGTTCGATCTGCACGGGGCCAGCTTTTTTCTGGTGCTCGGCCAGGGTTTCGACTATCCGAAATACCGTGATGGGGTGCTGCGCCCGCTGCGCGAGCGTTACTATAGAATCCCTTCCTACCTTCCGCTGGGCCATTGCTACTTTTGCGAACGCTATTTCCCCGATGAACCCTGTCCCGCCCGGTAAGGTCGCGGCGTCACCGATGGCGCTGTTCAGGCTGTTGCGCCCGCACCAGTGGGTCAAGAACGGCTTTGTCTTCATCGGATTGCTGTTCAGCAATGTCAGCGACGATTGGGAGCTCAGAGGCAGCGTGCTGCTTGCCGCGGCCGGATTCTGCCTGCTGTCGAGTTGCGTCTACATACTCAACGACGTTTTCGACCGCGAGGCGGACCGCGCCCATCCGCTGAAGCGCAAGCGGCCGTTGGCCAGCGGCGCCGTGAGCCTGGGTCAGGCGTATGCGCTCGCATTCGTCTGCGCGACGGCGGGTCTGGCCTTGGGCGCCATGGCCTCCGCTGTCGTGGTGGCCATCCTTCTTGCCTACCTGGTGCTCAATCTGGCCTACAGCGCCGGCCTGAAGGACATCGTCATTCTCGACGTGTTCATGATCGCCGCCGGTTTCATGCTGCGCATTTTCGCCGGTACCTGGGGGGTGGATATCGTTCCCTCGTACTGGCTGCTGCTGTGCAGCCTGCAACTGACCGTCTTCCTCGGCCTTGCCAAGCGTCGTGGGGAACTGCTGGCGGGGGGCGGCGGGGGCCCCGAGGGCGCCATCCAGCGTGCGGTGCTGGGTGATTACAGTCCGGCCCTGCTCGACACCATGATGGCGATCAGCGCCGCCGGCGTCATCGTCAGCTACAGCCTGTATACCGTCAGTCCGGACACCATTGCGCTGCACCACACCGACCAGCTGATCTATACCCTGCCGTTTGTGCTGTACGGCATTTTTCGTTATATTTTTCTGGTGCACCGCTACAACGGCGAGGATGCCGCATGGACGCTCCTCAGCGACGCGCACATGCTCGGCGTCGGCGCGCTGTGGCTGGGGGTCACGCTATGGCTGATCTGGTGAGGGGAGCGTCGATTTGAGCTTGGCCCCCGGTTTCGGCATAATCTGCGCACGCCGGGTTCGCTGGCGGTGCCTCCCCGGAGCCGCCCGATCCGTCAATCTCGGACCAAGACCCTATGGCTGAAAACACCGGACGCGATCACCTGGCGCACCTGGAGTACCTGGGCGATGCGACCCAGTTCGCCGGGAAGATGCATCGCATGATCAGCTATTCACCCTTGTTCGAGAACTTCAACTTGGCGGAAATCCGGCTGATGAGTCACTTCATGGACGCCTATCGCTCAGGACCGGGCCAGGAAATCATCCACGAAGGCGAACAGGGGGATTTCATGCTGTTGATGATCGAAGGGAGCGTGGAAATATTCAAGCAGGACCGCTGGAACACGCCCAAACTCATCGCCACGGTCGATGCCGGAAAAACGCTGGGGGAAATGTCCATGATAGACGGCGAGCCGCGCTTCGCGACCTGCATCGCCGCCGAGCCCTGCGTGATTGCGGTGCTGTCGCGCGAGAACCTGGCGCGCATCATTCTGGAACAGCCGATACTGGGGGCGAAAATCCTGATGGAACTGGTGCTGATGCTGTCGCAGCGCCTGCGCCAGACCAGCGTCAAGCTGATAAGCCTGATGGACAAAAGCGCCGGCTGAAGCAGGGGCAAGTCCTGGCGGCGCAGGCAAACCCTCACGCGACTGCGCCTCGAATGTGGCAGAATGGCCGGCGATGCGGATCGGGGGAGGAGGTAATGCATATAAGAAACGGCAGGGATTTTTGGGCCGGGCTGATGTTCATCGGCTTCGGACTGGGTTTCATGCTGGTCGCGCAAAACTATCCCATGGGCTCGGCGGTGCGCATGGGGCCGGCCTACTTTCCCACGGTGCTGGGCGGGCTGCTTGCAATCCTGGGGGCCGTCATTGTCTTCCGCTCCTTCGTATCGAAGCTCGATAACCCGTTCAAGGTATTCACCTTCCGGCTGCCGCTGCTGATCGGCGCTTTGGTGGTCGGCGGGGCGACCTACTTCAGCGATAGTCTGCTCAAAGGTGCGCCGCTGGCCGAGTTTGCGCTCGCCGGGTTGGCGCTGGCCCTCTTCATCGGTGCATTCGGGCCGCGCGCGATGTTCCTGATCCTGCTCGCGGTGGTGATCTTCGGCTACGCGCTCAAGCCGCTGGGCCTGGTGCTCTCGACCGTGTTGCTGATCGTGTCGAGCGCGCTCGCAGGGCACGATTTCCGCAACAAGGAAATCGTGATTCTGACCGTGGTGCTGGTGCTCTTCGGGGTGCTGGTCTTTGTCAAGGGGCTCGGGCTTCCGTTTAACCTGTGGCCGGGAGAATAGGCATGGGTGACCTGATCCACAATCTGAGTATCGGTTTTGGCGTCGCGCTGAGCCTGCAAAACCTGATGTACTGCTTTATCGGCGTGCTGCTCGGGACGCTGATCGGGGTGCTGCCCGGCATCGGGCCTCTGGCCACCATTGCGATGCTGCTGCCGGTGACTTTCAGCCTGTCGCCGATTTCGGCGCTGATCATGCTTGCCGGCATTTACTACGGCGCGCAGTACGGCGGTTCGACCACGTCTATCCTGGTCAATCTGCCGGGTGAGGCGTCCTCGGTGATTACCTGCATCGACGGCTACCAGATGGCGCGCCAGGGCCGCGCCGGCCCGGCGCTGGCGATCGCCGCCCTCGGCTCCTTCTTCGCCGGCAGCGTCGCCACCGTGTTTATCGCGCTGTTCGCGCCGCCGCTGGCGGAGGTGGCCTTGAAATTCGGCCCGGCCGAGTATTTCTCGCTGATGATCCTGGGTCTGGTCGGCGCCACGGTACTCGCGCACGGCTCGCTGATCAAGGCGATCGCCATGACGCTGCTGGGCTTGCTGCTGGGACTGATAGGCACCGACGTTAATTCCGGCGTCGCGCGTTTCTCCTTCGGCCTGCCCGAACTCTCAGACGGCATCGGTTTTGTCATCGTCGCCATGGGGGTGTTCGGCTTTGCCGAGATCATCACCAATCTCGAACAGGGCGAGAGCCGCGAGGTGTTCGTCAACAAGATCACGGGCCTGATGCCGAGCTGGAAAGACCTCAAGAGCAGTTCGAGCGCGATTCTGCGCGGCACCGCCATCGGCTCCATGCTTGGCATCCTGCCCGGCGGCGGGGCGCTGCTGTCCTCGTTCGCCGCCTATACCCTGGAAAAGAAAATCGGCGATCCGTCCAATTTCGGCAAGGGGGAAATCCGCGGCGTCGCGGCGCCGGAATCAGCCAACAACGCCGGTGCGCAGACTTCCTTCATTCCCCTGCTCACCCTGGGCATTCCGTCCAATCCGGTGATGGCGCTGATGATAGGCGCGATGATGATTCAGGGCATCGCCCCCGGGCCGCAGGTGATGACCGAAAGGCCGGAAATGTTCTGGGGCATGATCGCCAGCATGTGGATCGGCAACCTGATGCTGGTGATCCTGAACCTGCCCTTGATAGGCATGTGGGTGAAGCTGCTGACCGTGCCCTACCGGCTGCTGTATCCGTCTATCCTGCTGTTCATCTGCGTCGGCGTCTACAGCCTGTCCAACCAGCCCTTCGATGTGATGCTGGCCGCGCTCTTTGGCCTGCTCGGTTACGTCTTCGTCAAGCTCGAATGCGAGCCGGCGCCGTTGATCCTGGGCTTCATCCTCGGGCCGCTGATGGAAGAGAACCTGCGCCGGGCGATGCTGCTCTCGCGCGGCGACGCGACCGTGTTCTTCACCAAGCCGATCAGCGGCGTGCTGCTCGGCGTCGCCATCGCGCTGCTGCTGATCACGCTGGCGCCGGCCGTGCGCAATACGCGCGAGGTGGCGTTCCAGGAATAGCGTAGGGTGCGGAGGTGTATCCCGGCGCGAAGGACGCAGAGGCTTGTGTCCTCTGTTCTTTTGTTCGAAGGAGAAGAGTTTGAAACGATTGATCGGTTTGACGCTGGCGCTTTTTCTGGCGCCCGCTTCGGTGCTTTGCGGCGGGAACGCTGTCGCCCAGGGCTATCCGTCGAAGGCCATCCGCTTCGTCGTGCCGTATCCGCCCGGCGGTTCGGTGGATATTGCAGCCCGTGCCGTCGCGCAAAAGCTCACCGAGGCGTGGGGCCAGCCGGTGGTGGTGGACAACCGCGCCGGAGCCGGGGGCAATATCGGGGCGGATCTGGTGGCGAAGAGTCCGGCCGATGGCTATACGCTGCTGATGGGAGCGGTCGCCACGCACGCGATAAATCCGACCTTGTATGCCAAGATACCCTATGACCCGGTGAAGGACTTCACTCCGGTGGCGTTGGTGGTGCAGGTACCGAATATCCTGGTGGTGAATCCAGCCATTCCGGCCAAGAGCGTGAAGGAGTTGATCGAACTTGCCCGCTCCAATCCCGGTACCCTGAATTTCGGTTCCGGCTCCACCGGCTCGACCGGGCATCTGGCGGGAGAATTGTTCAACACCATGGCCGGGGTGAAAATGGTGCACATTCCCTATAAGGGTGCTGCCCCCGCGATGGCCGATTTGCTTTCCGGGCAGGTGCAGCTGATGTTCGACAACCTGGCCAATGCGCTGCCCAACGTCAGGGCGGGCAGGCTGCGCGCGCTCGCGGTGACCACGCTCGCGCGCTCGCCCGCCGTACCTGAGCTGCCGACCATCGCCGAGTCGGGACTGCCCGGTTTCGATCTCACCACCTGGTTCGGCATAATGGTCCCCGCGGGAACCCCGCCCGGCATCGTGGCGGGGCTCAATGCCGAGATCGTGCGCGCGCTGGACACGAAAGACATGCGCGAGCGCCTGGAGAAAATGGGTGCCGTGCCGCCGGCCAACAACACGCCCGAGCGTTTCGCCGCTTTCATTCGCGTCGAAGCGGCCAAGTACGCCAAGGTGGTCAAGGAGTCCGGGGCGAAGGTGGAGTAGCGCAAGGAGCGGGGCGAACCCGGGCCCCGGTTCTACTTCTTGCCGCTGCTTTTTGTTTTTTCGCCGGTTTTCTCCCGCTGCCACAGTACGTCGCTGCCGCCCCCGGCCCGGTTCAGCACCCGGCCGAGGACGAACAGCAGATCGGACAAACGATTCAGATATTTCCGCGCCGTTGCCCCGACCGGCTCGGCACGCGCGAGCGACACCAACGCACGCTCGGCGCGGCGGCAGACGGTGCGCGCCAGGTGGGCCAGGCTCGCGGCGCGCGAGCCGCCGGGCAGTATGAATTCCTTGAGCGGGGACAGGTCCCGGTTATAACCATCCAGCAGCGCTTCCAGGCGGCTGACCTGGCTTTCGCCCATGCAGGCATGTCCCGGAATGCAGACTTCGCCGCCCAGGTCGAACAAATCATGCTGAATTCCGGACAGCGCCGCGCGCACGTCGGCGGGCAGTTCCTCGGCGAGCAGCAGACCGATTGCTGAATTCAACTCATCGACCTCGCCCAGCGCATGCACGCGCCGGCTGTCCTTGGGCACGCGCGTGCCGTCGCCGAGGCCGGTCTCGCCAGTGTCGCCGGTTCGAGTATAGATCTTTGTGAGGCGGTGGCTCATGCCTATCCTGAGGGAGCGTTGGGACGGGGATTGTACCGCAACGGCGGGCGATCGCCGTCGCTGCGGGACCCGGAGTGAAGCGCGCGAATGGTAGTAGAATATTTTCTCCAGACAATTTCTGCGGGCGGATTCGCGCCGGTGCAGACGACAGAGGATCCAGGGTGACGATGCTAACGAGGTTGCGCAGCCGGCTGGCCACCATGTCTTCGGTCGAGTACCTGCCGGAGCGCGTCTCCATGCTGTACCGGCTGTCCGGTACCGATGTCCCGATCATTCTCATCGCCGCCGGCATCACCGCATTCGCTTTGTGGGGCGTCATCGGGGCCAGCCTGATCGGGGGCTGGTTTGTCTGGCTCGGCGCGGCGAGCGCGGTGCGCTACGCGATGGCGCGGATCTATCGCCGCAGGCAGCCTGCGGCGGACGACGCGGCGCAGTGGGAAAACTATTTTTGTCTCGCCAGCGCGCTGGTCGGTGCCGGCTGGGGTCTGGCGCTGATGCTGATCGGCCATACGCCGACTACGCTGCAGGAACTCACGGTCACATTCCTCGTCAGCAGCATTGCCATGGGCCTGCCGCCCTCGCTTGCGCCCAGCCCCAAGGCATTCACCAGTTTCATCCTGCCGATACTTGCGCCGATGGTGGCGATGCTGTTGACCTTTGGCGGCGGACTCAATACCTCTACCGCCCTGCTGATGCTGGTCTTTGCGACCGTACTGCTGGGCCTGTATCTGTCCAACCATTACGCCTTGATGGAAACCCTGGCTTATGGCCACGAAAACGCGCTGCTGCTGCAAAAGTTGCAGGTCGCCGAAAAATCCCTGACCGCGGCGCTGGCCGAGCAGCAGTTGATTTTCGACACTGCAGCCGTCGGAATCGCCTTTGTCAGCCAGCGCAGGATCGTGAAATGCAACCGGCGCCTTGCGGAGATGTACGGCTACAGGCCGGAAGAGATACAAGGACAGTCGACGCGCATCTGGTTCCAGTCGGACGAGGATTTCGATAGGGTCGGCGCCGCCGCCTATGCGCGTTTGGCCGACGGGCAGAATTATTCCGCCGAATACCAGCTGCGCAAGAAGGATGGCACCGTATTCTGGATTCATACCGACAGCCGGGCCATTGATCCGGCCGATCCGCTTGCAGGAACCATCATCGGCATGGCCGACATCAACGAGCGCAAGGTGGCCGAGGCGGCATTGCGGCAGACCAAGGAGCGGCTCGATCTGGCGATGCAGTCTTCGGCCATCTCGATCTGGGAGTGGGACGCCAGGCGCGGCACCATGTATCTGGATGCGGCGCTGGCGCGGATGACCGGCGACGAACCGGGCGAGCGTTACCTCACGCTCGACGAGATGGCACCGATGGTGCACCCGGACGACGTCGACGCGGTGCGCCAGGCGCAGGTCGACTGCATCAAGGGCCTGCGGCCCCTGTATCGCATCGAGCACCGCATCAAGACGGTGAGCGGGGACTGGGTCTGGGTGCTGAGCCGCGGTCTCGTGGTCGAGCGCTCGGACGATGGACGCGCGGTGCGCATGGCCGGGACCAACGTCGACATCACCCAGCGCAAGCGCGCGGAAGTTGAGTTGCTGTCGGCCCTGCAGCGGGAAAAAGAGCTGTCGGAGATGAAGTCCAAGTTCGTTTCCATCGCATCGCACGAGTTGCGCACGCCGCTGGCGACCATTTTGTCCTCCGCCGAACTGCTGGAGCATTATTCGGACGGCCTTTCGGCAGACGACAAGCTGAAAATGCTGCATGGCATACAGAGCGGCGTGAAGCGCATGAACACGATGATCGAGGACGTGCTCATCATCGGAAAGGCCGAGGCGGGAGCGCTGCAGTTCGAGCCGAGGCCGGTCGACCTGGGCGACCTGTGTCACAAAGTGGTCGAGGAGCTGCGCGGCGGCGTCGCCAAGCAGCACACCATTCAATTCGAGCAGCAGTTCGAGCGCGGCAGCCTGAACCTGGATGAAAAACTGCTGCGCCACATACTCACCAATCTGCTGTCCAACGCGGTAAAGTACTCGCCCGCGGGGAGTACGGTGTCGCTGCAGTTGGCCGAACGCGATGGCGCGGCCCTCATCGAGGTGCGCGATCAGGGCATAGGCATTCCGCTTGAAGATCAGGCGCGCATGTTCGAGAGCTTCCACCGCGCCTCCAACGTAGGCAATCGCCAGGGCACCGGCCTCGGTCTGGTAATCGTCAAGAAGGCGGCGGAATTGCACGGCGGCACGATCTCGATCGACAGCAAGGTCGATACCGGCACCCGCATCAGCGTGAGCCTGCCGCTCGCGCGCATGGCGAAGGCGACGTGATCATGGCGCAGGAGCGGGAATGAAGAAAATCCTGGTAGTCGAGGATGAGGCGTCGATCCGCCTGAACCTGACGCTGATGCTCAAAGGGGAAGGCTACACGGTCGACTCGGCGGAGGACGGCCGCGCCGGCATCGAGCATGCCAAGCGCTTCGCGCCGGACCTGATCGTCAGCGACGTGATGATGCCGGAGCTGGACGGGTTCGGCATGCTGGAGGCGCTGCGCGCCGATCCTCGCTTCGTCGATACGCCCTTCATCTTCCTGACCGCGCTCAACGACAGGACCAGCATGCGCCGCGGCATGAACCTCGGCGCGGATGATTTTCTCAACAAGCCGTTCACGCGCGACGAACTGATCGAAGCCGTGAATTCGCGCCTGAAGAAATACGAGAATACGGCGCGCTCGCTCGCTGAGCGCCTGGTCGCCGGAAACGACGATCTCAGGCGCTGGTACCGCCAGAGTCTCTCCGGCGGCGAACCGGAGCGGCCGCTGGCGTTCGCGGAAACCGCCGGCATGACCGGGAAGATGACCGTGGCCACGGTGCTGTTCGCCGACATCCGCAATTTCACCACCTATTCCGAACGCCTCACGGCAGGACAGATCGCCGAGTTGTTGAACGCCTATTTCGAATCGGTGTGCCAGCCGATCGTGCGCAACGGCGGGCGCATTGCCAAGTTGATCGGCGACGGCATCATGGTGGTGTTCGAGGCGCGCCCGGAAGACGGCGAGGACAATCACGCCCGCCGCGCGATCCGCGCCGGGCTAGGGGTCGTGCTCGCCGCGAACAAGTTCGGCGAATGGTTCAAGCAGCACTTCGATCTGGGGGCGCTGCCTGAATTCGCCACCGGCGTGGGCATCCACACCGGCGATCTGATGGAGGTGCGCATCGGGCCGCCCGGGGCCGAGGATTTGACCGTGGTGGGCGACAGCGTCAATGTGGCCTCGCGTCTTGAAGGACAGACCAAGGAGCTCGGCTGGCCGGTGGTGGCGAGCGTCGCCGCGGTCAGCATGGCAGGAAGCCTGGTGAGCACGGGCGAGTCGCGGATGCTGGAACTGCGCGGCCGCAATGCGCCGGTCGAGGCGATGGAGGTCACGGGGATCGGCGCCGCTGCGGGCGCGTCGGAGGGGCCGATCGAGGTACCCGCCTCGGTGCGCGCGGCGCTGGCCGAAAATGCGCAGATGACCGCGCGCGCGGCCAAGGCGGCGCTGTCGGAAACGCTGCGCATCATCACCGGCGACCTGTCGCGCGCGCGGGCCGCCGGCCGGCCCCTGCAGATCAAAGGCTATCGCGTGCTGAAGAAGATCGGGGAGGGCGGCATGTCCAACGTCTTTCTCGCGGAGCGCGAAGCGGACGGCTCGCAGGTGGCGCTGAAAATCCTCAACGCGCGGCCGAGCGACGACAAGCTGCTGCTGCAGCGCTTCGTCCAGGAGTCGGCGCTGATTTCGGATATAGACCATCCCAACGTGGTCAAGATCTACGACAAGGGGTTCACCGACGAGTACGCCTATATCGCCATGGAGTATTTCACCGGCGGCAGCCTGAAGGACGTCATCGCCGGGGGCCTGTCTCCGCGCCAGGCGCTGTCGCTGCTGGCGCAGGCCGCCGCCGCTCTGGCGGAGATCCATCGTCTCGGCATAGTGCACCGCGACGTCAAGCCCGGAAACATGATGCTGCGCGCCGACGGCACCATGGTGCTGGCCGATTTCGGCATCGCCAAGCGGTCCGAGGGGTCGATGGAGCGGACCGTGCACGGCGAGTTCTTCGGCACTCCCTATTACATCTCGCCGGAGCAGGCCAACGGCAAACCGGCGAGCGCACGCTCGGACATCTACAGCCTGGGTATCATTTTCTACGAGCTGCTCATGAATCAGCGGCCGTACCGGGGCGATTCCATCATCGAACTGATCGCGCAGCATGCGCGCTCGCCGATACCGCGGCTGCCGCAGGCGCTGGAGGAGTACCAGGTGCTGCTCGATGGCATGATGGCCAAGGATCCGGCCGAACGCCTGCAAAGCGCGGACGAGGTGCTCGCCGTCATCGATCGCGTGTGGACGCAGATCGCGCTGCGGGCGAGCGCGGAACAAGGCCGCTCCTGAGGCCCGGCGCATTGCCCTGCCGCCGCGCGCGGATTTAGCTGCCGCGGCGCCGAGAGGAATTAATTTGTGAAGACGAGCAAGATCGCATTGATCGCGGTGGCGGCTGCGCTGATCGCCGCGTTTTTCGCGCTCGACCTGGGGCAGTACTTCCGCCTCGAGTACTTCAAGTCGCAGCAGGCGGCGATGGACCTGTTCTACCGCGCCAACCCGCTGCTCACCAAGCTTGCGTTCTTCGCGCTTTACGTGGTGCTGGCAGCCGTGTCGCTTCCGGTCGCCGGCATCATGAGTCTGGCGGCCGGCGCGATCTTCGGCCTCGCCTGGGGCACCGTGATCGTTTCATTCGCATCCAGCCTCGGCGCGACGCTGGCGTTTCTGGCTTCGCGCTTCCTGTTCCGCGACTGGATCCGGCGGAAATTCGGCGGCAAGCTCGGCGCCATCGATGCCGGCGTGAAGAATGAAGGCGGTTTCTACCTTTTCACCCTGCGCCTGGTGCCTGCGATTCCTTTCTTCCTGGTCAACCTGGGGCTGGGTCTGACGTCGATGAAGAACTGGACCTTCTACTGGGTAAGCCAGCTGGGCATGCTCGCCGGCACACTCGTCTACGTCAACGCCGGAACCCGGATCTCACAGATCAGATCGACCGGCGACATACTCTCGGCCGAACTGATCGGCTCGTTCGTGCTGCTGGGCATTTTTCCGCTGCTGGCAAAGAAAGCCGTCGACATGGCCAAGGCGCGCAAGGTCTACGCCAACTGGGCGAGACCGGCGAGCTTCGACCGCAACCTGATCGTGATCGGGGCCGGCTCGGCGGGCCTGGTGACCGCTTACATTGCGGCCGCGATCAAGGCCAAGGTGACCCTGATAGAAAAGCACAGAATGGGCGGCGATTGCCTCAACACCGGTTGCGTCCCGTCGAAGGCGCTGATCCGCTCGGCCAGGTTCCTTTCCCAGGTGAAGCGCGCACGCGAGTTCGGCATCGGCAGCGCCAGCGCCAGCTTTGACTTCGCCGAGGTGATGGAGCGCGTGCAGCGCGTGATCAGGACGGTGGAACCGCACGACTCGACCGAGCGCTATACGGCGCTGGGCGTGGAGTGCATCGAGGGCGCGGCGAAGATCACCACGCCCTGGTCGGTCGAGGTGAAAAGCGCAAGCGGCACGCGCACGCTCAGCGCGCGCGCCATCGTCATCGCCGCCGGCGCGCGCCCCTTCGTGCCGCCGATAGCGGGGATCGAGCAGGTCGGCTACTACACTTCGGACGATATCTGGAATCTGCGTACGCTGCCGCGCAGGCTGGTGGTGTTGGGCGGTGGGCCGATCGGGTCGGAGCTCGCCCAGTGTTTCGCCCGTTTCGGTGCGCAAGTGACCCAGGTCGAGATGTTGCCGCGCATCCTGATGCGCGAGGATGCGGACGTCTCCGAGCTGGTGTTGCAGCGCTTCCGCG